>Ga0134125_10002689_pt1 | contig 20934 bp, 17 predicted proteins | sample KB31751_FD_96464 | JGI IMG/M metagenome (GOLD analysis project Ga0134125, IMG submission 96464) | Terrestrial soil microbial communities with excess Nitrogen fertilizer from Kellogg Biological Station, Michigan, USA - KB3-175-1 | ecosystem: Environmental > Terrestrial > Soil > Unclassified ... | reverse complement strand
CCACCGGCCCGCCGCAGCGGGGCGGCAACCCGAGTACGCAATGATCCCAAGGACTGCATTGCGCCCGCGGCTCAGGGGCTTCACCCTGATCGAGCTGCTGGTGGCGCTCTTCATCGCGGCGCTGATGTTCGCCATGGGCTACGGTGCCATCAATCAGGCGCTGCAGAACCGCGGCACGATCCGCCAGCACCAAGAGAAGCTCGTCGCGCTCCAGACCACCGTGCAGGTCATGGAGCAGGACTTCGTCCAGCTCGCGCCGCGGCCGGTGCGCCAGCCGGTCGGCGACGGCTACCTGCCCTGCCTGCAGGGAGGCCCCGCGTCAGCAACATCCGACACACCGGACACCTCGGATACTTCCGATACTTCCGATACTTCCGATACTTCCGCTACTTCCGCTACTTCCGCGCCGCTCGTCGTCCTGACTCGCGCCGGCTGGAGCAACTCCACCGGCGTGCAACGGTCTGAGCTGGAGCGCGTCGCCTATGTCTTGGACAACGGCACGCTGGTGCGCGAGCATTGGAATGTGCTCGACGCCACCCTCTCGAGCGCACCGATCAAGCGCAACCTGCTGAAGCATCTGCGCAACGTGACCTTCCGCTACCTGCAGTCCACGACGCACGCCTGGGTCACGACCTGGCCGACCGCCGGCGCCCCGCTGGGCGGCGGTCTCGACGCCTATTACCGCCTGCGGCCCATGGCGGTGGAGGTCACTCTGGACACGAGGGACTGGGGCAAGATCGTGCGCATCTTCGAGATCGCCCAATGAGCTCGCGGCGCCATCAGCGCGGAGTCGCGCTCCTCGTCGCAATTCTGCTCGTCGCCCTCGGCACCATCATCGCCGCCGCCATGGCCTACGACAACGCGATGACCGCGCGCCGCTCCGCGGCGACGTTCGGCTTCGACCAGGCACTGCTCGTTGCGGAAGGCGGCGAGGCGCTGGCAGCCTATGGGCTCGCGCAGCAGGCCAAGATGAATGCCACCTACATCGGTCCCGGTCAGGCGTGGAGCCAGCCGCTTCCGCCCACCGAAGTGGCTCCCGGCGTGACGCTGGAAGCCTACATGGAAGACATGCAGGGCCGCTTCAACATCAACAATCTCGTCAACAACGACGGCGAGACGCCGAACCCGACTGCGATCGCGGTCTTCCAGCGGCTCCTGCAGCGGCTCGACATGGATCCCAAATGGGCCTACTACGCGCTCGACTGGATCGATCAGAACTCGACTCCGATGTCTCCAGACGGCGCCGAGGACAGCGTCTACATGGAGATGGACCCGCCGTACCGCACTGCCAACATGCCCGTCACGAGCATCAGTGAGCTCATGGCGCTGCCCGGCTTCACGCGCGCGGACTTCGACAAGCTCGCGCCCCACATCGTCGCCCTGCCGATCGGCACCAAGGTGAATGTCTGCTCGGCAGACGGCTACGTGCTCGATGCACTGACCGGCGTCGAGCAGTTCAGCGCCATTAGTCCGCAGCAATTCGAGAAGGACCGCGAGGCTGCCAGCGGCTGCTTCCCGCCCCTGGCGACCGTGAAGGTGTCTACCGCGAACGTCACCGGCGGCACCGGGAGCCTCGGCAGCAGCACCGGCACCCCCAACGGCACGCAGCAGACGACGCCCCAGGACCTCGTCGGCCAGACATCGAGGTGGTTCAGGCTCTCGAGCTTCATCACCGTGGGGTCGAGCGAGTTTGCGGTGTATACCGTGCTCTTCCAGGACACGACCGGCGTGCGGCCGATGATGCGCAGCTTCACGCCCGACTGAGCCGGCCGCTGCTAGTATGGGGTCCCATGGCTGATTGGCTCCTCATCCGGCTCCCCCGCCATACCCAAGAGCAGGCGACCTGGCTCGTGGCGGACGCGCGCGGGGCCGCCGCCGGCCCTGCCCAGGGCGGACCGCTCTCGCTCGCCGCCCCGCGCGCGGCGGGGCGGCACGTCGTCGTTCTGGTGCCCGGCACGGAAGTGCTGGCCACCCAGCCGGAGCTGCCCCCTGCCAAAGCCGGCGCCAAGCTGCAGCAGCTGGTCCCCTACGCGCTCGAGGAGCAGCTCGCCGACGACATCGAGGAGCTGCACTTCGCCGTCGGCCGTCGCCAGGATGAGTCACCACGGGTGCCCGTATCGGTCGTAGCACGCAAGCTCATGGACGAGTGGACCAGCCTCCTGAAGTCCAACGGCCTCGAGCCCGAGGCACTGTACGCCGATAGCGAGCTGCTGCCGCAGAATCCGGGTCAGGCCGTGGCCCTCTTGGAGGAGGACGCTGTAGTAGTACGTCCACCTTCAGGTGCGGTGGTGACGCTACCCGCTGACGCCCTGGGCCAGGCGCTCGAGATCGCACTGTCGGGCATCGAGCCCGGCACTCCGGGCGGCCGGGGCCTCATCCTCTATACCGGCGCGGCGGAATGGCGCCAGCATGCCGCCACCGTAGAGGCAGCGCGGGAGCGTTTCGAAGGCATCCAGATCCAGCTCCTCACCGGTGGACCGCTGGCGCTCTTCGCCCAGCAACTGCCGCAGACCACGGCCACCAACCTCCTGCAGGGCCCCTACACCCCCGCCGCAAAGCACTCGGTCGGCTGGAGCGCATGGCGGGTGGCGGCCATGCTGCTCGCGGGCTTCATCGGGCTGCACATTGCCGGCAAGGCCGCCGAGCTCACCGTGCTGAAGCATGCCGACCACCGGCTCGACACCTCGATCGAGCAGGTCTTCCACACGGCGATGCCCGGCCAGCCGAACACCTACGAGGCGCGGCGTCAGATGGAGCAGCGCCTCACCGCGGCGCGCGCGAATCAGGCTGCCGGCGGATTCATGTTGGCGCTGCAGGCACTCGTGCAGGCGCACCGCGCCGCGCCCGAAGCCGTGCTCGAAGCGCTGACCTTTCGAGATGGCGCCCTGGAGCTCAAAGCGTCGGCGCCGAGCGTCGAGTCACTGGACCGCCTGAGTCGTCAGCTTCGCCAGCAAGGCTGGCAAGCGCGTCTGATCGCGGGCAATCCGTCCGGCTCCTCATACGAGGGCCGTATCCAGATGTCCCCCGGGAGCTGACATGGCGCGCGCCCTGGCCCTTTCTGCTTCCCTGCGGTCGCTCTCAGCCCGCGACCGCCGCACGCTCATCGTGGGCGGCGTGATCGCCGCGATCCTGTTTCTGCTGGTCGTCATCCTGCCGCTCGACCACAGGGTCTCGCACCTGAAGACCCAAGTGGCCCGCAAGCAGGCGGACCTCGTCTGGATGCGCAACGCGGCGCCGGAGATCGCCGCCGCGGGACCGGTGCGCGGCAACTCCGGCGAGTCGCTGATCGTCATCGTCGATCAGTCGGCGCGGGAGTCCGGGCTCGGCAACTCGCTGGCGGGGAGCCAGCCGAGCGGTGCCGGGAGCCTCAACGTCCAGTTGGAGAAGGCGCCGTTCGACGCGCTGGTTGGGTGGCTCGCACGGCTGAGTCAGCAGAACGGCGTGCAGATCGAGAGCGCCACCATCGACACCGCCGGCCAGCCCGGCACCGTCAACGCGTCGCTGGTCTTGAAGAGTCCCTAGTATGAAGCGCTGGATCCGGGCATCCCGCCCGGCCCAGCGCGCGGCGTGCAAAGGCGCGACTTTTGCCCGCCGCTCGCCGCCTCCGGTGGCGGGCACCTCCCTGTGCCTTACTACATGGTTTGACGATCGAGCTATGGGAACTGATATGACTGGCTTGCTCGCATGAAGCGGACCCTCACCGTCATCGTTCTGATGATCGTGGCTTTCGCCGCGATCGTGCTCGCGCGTCTGCCCGCGAGCTGGCTGTTGCCTTCCAGCGGCGCGGATTTCAGCTGCGCGACCGTCGCGGGCTCCCTCTGGAGCGGCTACTGCAGCGGATTCCAGGTGCACGGCACGGCGTTGGGCGATCTCGCCTGGCAGCTCCGGCCGACGCGGCTGCTGCTCGGCAAGTTGGCGGCGCACATCGACATCGAGCATCCCCCCACGACCTCCGCCCAGGGTGATGTCGAGGTCGGGCTCGGGGGTACGGTCGTGGCGCACAACCTGACAGCCTCGCTGCCACTCGACCCGAGGCTGCTTCCGGGTGCGCCGCCGACATTGTCGGGCACGTTGCATCTCGACCTTACGGTCGCGAGGGTCACCAAGAGCGGCGTCGTCAACGACCTCAAGGGCCGCATCGAGGCGAGCGATCTCGTCGACCGCAGCGGCTACGTCACGCCGCTCGGCAATTTCATCGTGACTTTTCCAGGCGGAACGCCACAGCCGACGGGTGATCTGCAGGATGCTGGCGGTCCATTGGCGGTGCAAGGCAAGCTCATTCTCACGCCGCAACCCGGATACGACCTGTCGGGCTATGTGACGCCGCGCCAGAACGCGACGCCGGCACTCATCAATGCCGTCCAGTTCCTCGGCTCGCCGGATGCGCAGGGACGGCGTCAGTTCGCGCTGTCAGGGACCTACTGAAGCTCGCGAAAAGCCGCGAGCAGCGGGAAGTAGAGCGCGGCCCGCACCGGCTCCGGGCCCAGACCGCGGGCCAGGGCCGCGTATTTTTCCAGTTGTCCCCGATAGCGCTCGAGCTGGCTGTTCAGGAAATCCGCGAGCCGGCCCCCCTCGTGGGGGCTGGTCTTGAAATCGATGACCCAGCGTGTTCCGTCCTCATCGATGAACGAGCGATCGATCACGACGTTGGTGAGCCTGCCGTCCGCCATTCCCGTGAGCGCGAGCTCGCTGCCCGCCTGGCCGTGCTCACGAGAGAGAATCCAACGTCCGCGCGCGTCTTCCACGGTTCGTGTCAGAGCTGCGACGACATCGGCCGCCGCCCCGTCGAGATCGCGCTCCGGCACACCGTGGCGGCGAAGCTGCTCGCGGAAGAGCCCGGACCGGGACTCTAGCCACCCGCGCGCCGGCAGCTCCGGGGCCGCAGCGAAGGCCTGCAGGGCGGCATGGACCACGGTGCCGATGTGGCGCCGCGTCTCGCCCGCCCAACTGAATTCCAACTTCTCGAGCGACCGCTGCGCGAGCGGCAGCGGGGTGAGCTGCGGCGCGGGAGGCAGCTGCGGCGGCGCCCAGTCGCCGCTCAGCCGCCGCAGCGGCGCGCGCGGCGGCGAGCCGGCGAAGAGCTCGAGTTGGTTGTCGCCGGGAACGGCGGCAGCGGCCTCCCGAGGCGCGTCCTGAAAGGCTCCTGCGAGCGCGGGCCAAAAAGTAGCGAGCAGCGTCCTTTGACGAGGAACCACCAGCCCGTCCGCGCGCGGTGCGGGCGCAGCATAGAGGTGCAGCGACCGCTTGGCGCGCGTCGCCGCGACGTAGAGGAGCCTCACCTGCTCGTTGGCGGCGCGAAGCGCCGTCAGGCGTTTGAGAAACGCCGTGACCTCCCCCGGCGCCTCATCGCCGATCACGGGCGCCGGCGCCATGATGAGATCACTGCGCTCATCCTCCGCGCGCGGCAGGTCGAGCCAGCGCAGGAGCGGCTCGCGACCGCGATTGCGCTCGCGATCCAGACACGGCACCAGCACGTGATCGAACTCGAGGCCCTTGGCGCCGTGAATCGTCATGACCTGCACCGGCGCAGCCGTCCGTGCCCGCGGCTGCGCATAGAGGTTCGCCAGGACGGAGCTCAACGTTCCGATCCCGCTCCATTCTCCCGAAGCCGTACGCTCACTCAGCGCATCGAAGAAGGCGCGCGCGTGCCGCAATTCTTCCAGCGGATAGGCATCCGCGGCACCGAGGGCCATCCATACACCTTCCAACCATTCGGCGAGCGGCAATTGCTCGCGCTGCGCCAGACCTTCCTCCAGCACGCGCACGACGCGCTCGAGCCGCGTGCGCTCGTCCGCCGCACACTCCTCGAGCCGATCCGCATCGCGCAACATCTCGCAGATGAGCCGCGGGTCGCCGCGTGCGGAGAGCCGCGTGAGGGTCGCAAGCGACACCCCACACCACGGCGCCCTGAGCACCGCGAGCCACGCGGTACGGTCGCCCAGGTGGCACAGCGCGCGCGTGAGCGCCACGAGATCGCGCACCACGGGGACCTCGGCGAGTGGCACCAGATCGACACCGATCACATCCATGCCGGAGTCGACCAGCGCGGCGACGATCGCCTGCGCGTGCGTGCGGGCCGCCACCAGGATCGCGATGCTGGCCTGCGGATCGCGCCCTTTCAGATCCGCCACGCGGGCCACGATCGCCTCCGTCTCGGCCACGCGGTCGTCCGCGCCGAGCAGGCGCAGCTCCACGGGGTGACTTTCGTTCACCGGCTCGTCGCTCCTGCCAGCGAGACTCGGCGTGAAGGCCACCGCGCTCGCCCGCAGATCGTCCACCTGCGGGAAGAGCCGGCCGAAGGTCTCGTTGGTCCATTCGATGAGCGTGGGCAGCGAGCGGAAATTGCGCAGCAGGCGGAGCGGCGTCAACCGTAAGGTGCCGATGCCGAGCTCGCGCGCGCGCAGGAAACAGCCGACCTCGGCCTCGCGAAACTGGTAGATCGACTGCATCGGATCGCCGACGACGAAGAGCGTACGGCCATCGCCCGACTCCCAGCCCGCGGTCAGCGCCTCGAGCAGCTCGAGCTGCGACACCGAGGTGTCCTGGAACTCATCGACCAGGATGTGGCGCAGCGCGAGACCGGTGTTGAGCGCCAGGTCGGTGGGCAATCCCGACTCGGCGAGCGCCGCCCGCGCCGCGCCGGCGATGTAGGTATGGTCCACGCGGCCTTCCAGTGCGAAGAGCGCCTGCAGCTGCGCCGCCGCGGCGCGCAGCACCCGCGACAGGGCTGCGAGGGCCGCCGCATCCTCGGGCCCGGGATCCGGGCTCGGCAGCGTCGCCACCTCGAGCAGCATCGCGCGCGCCGACGGCAGCGCCGCGAGGCGCTCGATGCAGGCTCGCAACGCCTGCTTGCCGGCCCCGTTCTCGAATCCCACTCCCAGCTTGCGGGTGATCGCCTTGCGCCAATCGCCATCGTTGGTGAGCGCGAGCCGCGCGAGGGTTCTCCAGGACGAGAGACAACCCGCCTGCGACTCGAGCGGACCCACGCCAGGCAGCCGCGCCGCCTCCGCGCAGGCATCAGCACCGAGCGACCGCCGGGCCCACGCCAGGCGATCCTCCACTATCCGTGCGAGACTCGCCGCCACGCGGCGACAGAGCGCATCGGGCTCGTCACCCAACACGTGCGGCAGCCAATGTGCACGCAGACGCAGCATATCCGCGAGCAGGCGCTCGACATGACCCCAGCGGTTGTCGAGCCGCTCGAAGAGGAGCTCCAGGTCCGCGGAGAGCTCCGCGTCCTCTTCCGCCGCAAACAGCGTCTCGCGCGCGGCGCGCAAATAGAGCTCCTCCGGACGGGAGGTGACCGCGAGCTCACTCCCGGCCCCGGCGGTGACGGGAAGCTGACTGGCCAACCGGAAATTGAAGGAATCGATCGTCTGGATGCGTAACCGGCCGGGATCGTGCGCCAGGCGCCAGCCGCGCGCCTGTGAGCGTTCGAGCGCCGCGGCCGCAAGCTGACGGAGGCGCTCCGCTTGCGCACCGTCACCGATCTCGCCCCGCAGCGCCCGCAGGACCCGGGCACGCATCTCCGCCGCCGCGCGGCGGGTGAAGGTGATCGCGAGGATTTCCTCCGGCTCGTCCACCACCGCGAGCAGTCGCAACAATCGTTGCGTGAGGACAGTGGTCTTGCCCGATCCCGCCGGCGCCTGCAGGATCACCGAGAGGCTGGGATCGATCGCACGCTCGCGCGCCAGCTCATCGGCCTGGGCTGCAGCGACGACTTCCGCGCTCGACGGATTATTCGTCATCAGTCCCCCTCAGCCCATCCTCGAGAGTGTCATCCTCCGTAGCGATGAGACTGTCACCGACACGGCATACGCTGGCGACGTGGCAGTAGTCACAGGCCCCAGGCTTCGGATCCACCACCGCCTGCCCGGCGGCAAAAGCAGCGGCCAACCGCTCCACGAGGCCGTGCCATTCCCGGACACGCTCTTGCCATGCGTCATGCGACTGGCCCGCGGCGGCCTTCACACCCGCCACCTTGGGAAGCAGTGCCTCGCTGACGGCGATCCCGTCGTATCTGACCTCTCTCGCCGTGACGTTGACGGTCGCCAGGGCAACCACCTCTTCCCCGATCGCCGCGAGGTAAGCGAGCAGCTGCGGATGGGAGGGCCGATCGCCGTACCAGTCGGGGCTCACTCGCCGGCCGCTCTTGTAGTCGAGAATCGCGAGCCCGCCGCTCTCGAGCGCATCGAGGCGATCGATGCGCAGGCGCAGCTCCTGGCCCGCCAGGCGAAGGCGCGCCGGGTACTCCGTATGCCGCACGCGAAAGGGAGCGCGTCCCCGCTCGATCTCGAGCAGCCTTGCGATGAGCCGCGCGGTGCGGCGACACTCGCGCGCCAGCGCTGGACGAGGAATCGAGTCCTCGCCCGCGGCCTCGAGTGTTGCCGCCGCCTTCGCGATACAGGCGTCGAGCAACTCGTCGAGCTCCGGCGCGGGGAGCGCCATCAGCGCACGCGAGTCGCCGAGCTGATCCCAGAGTTGCTGCAAAGCGGCGTGCAGCAATTGGCCGCGCGCATCGGGCGCAATGCCCGGCTCTGGCACGCCAAGCTGCTGACTCCCCAGACGCAGCTCCGCATAGGCCCGGAAGGGGCACTGATTCTGCAGCTCGAGGCTGCGCGTGCCCGAGGGAAGCGGCTGCTGCGAGCTCCACGGGACACCGGCTTCATCGCGCCACTCCGTGAGCAACCCCGGACGGTGCAGCCGCGCCGGCAGCCATATCGAGCCGCGTGTCTTGGCTGAGGGGCGCGCCGCGGTCCGCCACTCCTCCAGCAGCGGGCTCGGCAACAGTTCGATGTCCTCCGCGCGTGCCGGGGCGCTGAGGACCAACTCCGACGCCGCGGCGCGCCAGGCCGCGAGGAGCGCCCGCGCTTCCTGCAGGCGGCCCGCGGCGCTGGCTGCGGGCCACCCGGCGGCGATCTGGGCCGCAAGCGGCAGAAAGGGATCCGGTGCCACGGGCTGTGGAAACGCTTCCGCGTTGAGTCCGGCAACCCACACTCCGTCATACCGAGTGACCGGATCCACATAGACGGGGGAGAGGGTCACCGCGGCATCGTCGTCGGAGGGGCGGTAGGGTGTCAGAGACGCTCTTTCCGTGAGCCACCGCACGGCGACATCGAAGCTCAGCGTTTGAGCGGCGCCGGAAAGCTGGCCCAACTCCTCGAGGAGCTCATGGAAGCGCGCCAGTGTCTGTTGCTCGGCGCTGCCGCGCGTCTGTCCCCCGGGCCAGCCCGCGATCCGCAGGGCCGCCTCGAACCTCTCCGACCACTCCCGCGGGTTGCCCGAGCGCGCCGCGACCGACCGGGCCGCCTGCTCGAGGCGCGAGCTGATCGCCTTCGCGGGCGCCGCGAGCGTGGCCGGTGCGCGGCGCAGCGCCGCCAGGAGGGATGGGAGATCGAGCCGCAGCCGGCCTTGCTCGCGCAGCCAGAGATCGAGCCCGGCGCGCTGCGCCGCGTCCGGCTCGGTCCACCAAGGCGCGCGCAGCCACTCGAGGAGGCTCTCGATTTCCAGCGCCTCCCCCGCGAGCAGCGCCAGACTCGCGAGGGCGTGCGCGACCATGGGAAGGCGCGCGAGCGGCTGACCGCCCTCGATGGCCACGAGCGACTGGCTTTCGCCGGCCGTGGAAGCCGACGTCGCGAGGGGCCAATGGCCGAGGAAGCTCTGTTGGATCAACGCCGCCAGCCGCTCGCGCCGGCCGGCGGATCCGGGCAGCAGAACGAGAAGACGGCCATCGGTCTGAGCGGTCAGCCGTCGCCGGCACCATTCCGCGATGCGCTCGAGCTCCTCGCGCTCATCCGCGGGTGTCACGACCCGTGGCGCTGCCGACAACGGCGGGTCCGCCCCGGGCGAGTACGCGGTCTCGAAGCCGAATTGCGTACGGCCGGCGACAATGGACCGCAGCCGCGGCGACGGCGCCAGGAAGCCCGCAAACAGGACGGGACGGTCATCGCCGACACAGGGCAGCCGCGCGAGGGCCGCCGACACCGGTGCGGCGCCGAGCTCGCCGCAGCGTTGCATCACGGCCCGGTGCACTTGCGCGAGCAGGCTCGTCTCGCTGCCGGCGGATTCGCGCAGCGCGTGCGGGTCGATACCCAGGTCCGCGCCGAGACCGCACGCGCGGCGCAGCGATTCCGCGAGCGAGACGCGGTTGAGGACACCCAGGTGTTCGGTCGCCTCAGCCGTGCTTTGCCGGAAGAGGAGCCACTCCTCCGCCGCGAAGAGCAACCGCGGCACCCCGTGCCGCCTATCGCTGCGGGCGGCGAAACGCTCGATCTCGCGGATCAGCCAGCCTTCGAGCGGCAGCACATCCGGACTCGGCCATACTCGCCTGCCGCGCGCGAGCTGCGCGGCCGAGTAGGCCAGCCCCAGCGCATGCGCCCGCTGGCGCGAGGGCACGACCACCGTGCCCCCGCGCTCGAGGACTGCGCAAAGATGGCTCGGAATCTTCAGCAATACAGGAACTTAGCGCGGATTCTTGCGCTTTTACTTGAAACGTGAGGTCGCCTCGACCACGTTGGTCGAGCCAGCCTCTGCGGTCGCGGCGGTGCCAATGACGGCGGCGCTCGCGTAGCTCTGCAGCAGCTCCTCGATGCGCGCAAACACTTCCCGCAGCGTGGCCGGGTCAGGAAGCGTCGTGACCCGGAAATGATTGCGGTAAGGAACATTGAAGCTCACTCCGGGCGCCACCAGCACGTGCTTCTGTTCCAAGAGATCGAGCGCGAACTTCTGGTCATCGAAGGCCGGCAGCACGCGAGTGTCGACACCGACGAAGGCATACATCGCGCCTCTGGGCGGGGCCAGGTGCAGGAAGCGGCTGCCATCGGTCGCGCTCAGGATGGCGCGCCGCGACTCGTAGAGTCGGCCGCCGGGAGTGACCAGGTCCTTCACGCTCTGATAGCCGCCGAGCGCCGTCTGCACCGCCCACTGAGACAGCACGTTGCTGCAGAGCCGCAGTGAGCTCAGAAGCTCGAGGGCGCTGAGGTAATCCGCCGCGGGGCGTGTGCGTCCGGAGAACACCGCCCAGCCGACCCGATAGCCGCACGCCCTATAGACTTTCGAGAGCCCGGACATCGTGGCGCAAAGCGTGTCACGCACGAGCGTCGCCATCGGGACGAACTCCGTGTCGTCATAGACCATCTGGTCGTAGATCTCGTCACTGAAGACGATCAGCCCGGAGCGCTCCGCGAGGTGCGCCAGCGCCTCGAGCACCGCCCGCGGGTACACGGCGCCGGTCGGATTGTTGGGATTGATGATGACGATGGCGCGCGTGCGCGGTGTCACCAGGCGCGCGAGCTCCTCCGGATCGGGTATGAAGCCGTTTTCCGGCCGGCAGGGATAGTGCACCGCGCGCCCGCCGTTCAGTGTCACGGCCGCCGTCCAGAGCGGATAGTCCGGACTCGGTACCAGCACCTCATCGCCGCTGTTGAGGAGCGCGCGCAGCGCGAGATCGATGAGCTCGCTGACGCCGTTGCCGATGAAGACCTCCTCGGCCGTGACTCCGGTGACACCCCTCGCCTGCTGCTGCATCACCACCGCCTCGCGCGCGGGGAAGATGCCCTTCTGGTGGCAATAGCCCTCGGCCTCCGAGAGATTCTCGATCATCGCCAGGCGCATGGTCTCCGGGGTACGGAAGCCGAACGCCTTGGGGTTGCCGATGTTGAGGGAGACGATCTCATAGCCCTGCCGCTCGAGCTCGTGCGCACGCCGCGCCAGGCGGCCGCGGATCTCGTAACGGACGTTGCGCAGGCTGTCGCTCGGCCGGATGCTGGTGTCGGGCTTCATATGGCCTCAAGGATACCATCGGCCAGCTCGCGGAAGCGGTGACAGGCTACCCGGCCACCGGGCGTCGCCTCCCAGGCCGGCACCCGCGTCGCGCACTCGGCCACCGCGTAAGGGCAACGCGCCCGATATACGCAGCCATCAGATGGTGCGATCTCGTCTTGCGACTGCTCCCCGAGCCGCGCCAGCACCAGCTTGCCCGGCTGCACATCCGGGTCGACCACTGGTACGGCGTCCAGCAGCTCACGAGTGTAGGGATGCAGCGGCCGGGTAAAGAGCTCCCGCGAGCCGGCAAGCTCCATCATGTGCCCGCGGTAGAGAACGAGCACCCGATCGCAGAGCCGCCGCACGACCGCGAGATTGTGGCTCACGAGCAGAATCGACATGCCGTGCTCGCTCTTCAGGCTCGCCAGCAGGTCGAGGATCTGCGCCTGCACCGAGACATCGAGCGCGCTCACCGGCTCATCGCAAACGAGCAGCCGCGGCCCGAGGATCATCGCGCGCGCGATCCCGACACGTTGGCATTGGCCGCCGGAAAGCTCGTGCGGATAGCGGCTTGCCATCTCGGATGACAAGCCGACCCGCGCCAGCATCTGTATCACCGACCGCTGCCGCATCACCGGATCCAGGCGCGCCTCATGGATCTGCAGCGGCTCCGCGACGATCTCGCCGATGGTCATGCGCGGGTCGAGGCTCGCCAGCGGATCCTGGAAGACGATCTGCAGATCGCGCCTGAGATGCTTGAGCTCTCGCGCCGGCAACTCCGATAGCATCCTGCCCATCCAAGTCACGCGGCCCGTGCCCGGCCGGATGAGCTGCAGCGCCGCGCGAACCAGCGTTGACTTCCCGGAGCCGGACTCCCCTACGACGCCCAACGCCTCTCCCGGACGCAACTCCAGGCTTACGTCGTGCAGTGCGTGGAGTGGGCGCCCGGAGCCGTACCCCGCGGCGCGCGCCGGATACTGAACGCCCAGCGACGAGATGCCGAGTGTGACCTGCGGCCCGGCAGCGGGAGCAGCAGCGGATTCAGGCGACCCCGCAGACTCCAGTGTCAGCACCTGTCGCAGAAGCGCCTTGGTGTACTCGTGACGGGGCATCTTGAGTACGGCAGCCGTCGTATCCAACTCTACGATACGTCCGGACTGCATGACGGCCACGCGATCCGCAACGCCCGCCACGGCGCCAAAGTCATGTGTGATCAAAACCATCGCCATGCCGCTTTCACGCTTCAATTCCAGCAGGAGCGCCAGGATCTGCGCCTGGATGGTGACATCGAGCGCCGTCGTCGGCTCATCGGCAATCAGCAATTCCGGCTGGCATGAGAGCGCGATGGCGATCATCACTCTCTGGCGCATGCCGCCGGAGAGCTCGTGCGGATATTGGCGCATCCGGCGCACCGCATCCGGCATATGGACTCGCTCGAGCAGCGCGAGCGCCTTGCCGCGCGCCTCGCGCCAGGTGGCGCCGCAGTGCCTGACGATCGGCTCGGCTATCTGCTCACCAACGCGCAGGTGCGGCGTCAGCGAGGTCATCGGGTCCTGGAAAACCAGGCCGACCCGGGCGCCGCGGATGCGATCGAGCTCCCGCTGCGCGCGGCCGATGAGCGGTTCCCGGCCGAGGGAGGCGTTGCCTGTCACGCGGGCATTCGCCGGCAGCAGGCCCAGGGTAGCCAGGAAGAGCTGAGTCTTGCCGGCACCGGACTCACCGACCACGCCGACGCATTCACCGCGCCGCACGGTAAGCGACACCTCCTGCACGGCGGGCACTTCGCCCTGGGGCGTGACGAAGCTGACACCGAGCTGCGCGATGCTCAGCACCGCGCCGGCACCCTCCGCCTCAGTACGCAGCGGGATCGAGCGCATCGCGCAGGCCGTCGCCGAGCAGGTTGAAACAGAGAAGCAGTGCGACCAGGAAAGCCGCCGGTACGAGCAGCATCCAGGGCGCCGTGAGCATCTGCCGCGCCCCCTCGTTGATCAGGCTCCCCAGGCTCGCGAGCGGCTCTTGCACGCCCAGGCCGAGAAAGCTGAGGAAGCTCTCGTAGGTGATCAGCTCCGGGATGGTGAGCGTGGCATACACCGCCACCGTGCCGGCGAGGTTGGGCACGATGTGCCGCAACAGGATTGCCGTCGTGCCGAGCCCCGTCGCGCGCGCTGCCTCGATGAATTCGCGCCTCTTCAGCGACAGCGTCTGGCCGCGTACGACGCGCGCCATGGTCAGCCAGCCTACCGCGCCGATGGCGATGAGGAGCATGGCAACGCTGTCGCGCCCGAACACGGTTGCCAGGATGATGACGACGAAGAGATACGGCAGCGCATACAACACATCCACCGCCCGCATCATCCAGGAGTCGGTTCGGCCACCGACATAGCCGGCCAGCGCGCCCCAAGCGACGCCGATCCCAACGCTCAGGGCCGTCGCGAGCACACCGATGAGCAGCGACAGCCGCAGTCCATACAGGGTGCGCACGTACAGATCGCGCCCCAAGGGATCCGTGCCGAGCCAATGCGAGGCGGTGAACCCCGGCGCGACGGCGAGGTGCCGCCAGTCGAGCGCATCGTACGTGTAGGGACTCAACCAGGGCCCGAACGCGGCGAGCAGGGCGAGCCCCGCGAGCACCACGGCGGCGCCGACCGCGACTCGGTTCTCGCGCAGCCGGCGCACGCCGGATGGCGCTCCTACCGCACTCACACCGAGGGCCTGCGCCTCAATCATGCCGCACCTGCGGGTCGAGCCAGCCATACGCAAGGTCGGCCGCGAGGTTGAGGAGCAATGTCAGCGCACCGTAGAGAATGATCATGCCCATCACGAGCGTGTAGTCACGATCGAGCGCCCCCTGCACCAGATACCGTCCCGTGCCGGGCAACGCGAACACGGTCTCGACGACGAGCGAGCCGGTGAAGACGTACGTGGCGGCGGGCCCGAGATAACTCACGACCGGCAGCAGAGCCGGCCGCAGAGCGTGCCGCAGCAGCACGCGCGTCGCACCGAGACCCCGCGCCCGTGCAGTGCGAACGAAGCTCGCGCTGAGTGTCTCCAGCAGACTGCCGCGCATCATGCGGGCAATCGCGGCGCACACCGGCAGAGCGAGTGTGACCGCCGGCAGGATGAGGTAGACGAGCTCCCCCTGTTGCCAGCCCGCCACGGGCAGCCAGCGCAGGGCCAGCCCGAACACCAACGCCAGCAGCGGACCGGTCACGAAGGGCGGCAGCGCGATGGCGAGCGTAGCGAGGGCCGTGACGGCGTAATCGACGGCGGTTCGCCGCCGCAGCGCGGCGCAGATGCCGAGCGGCACGCCGCAGAGGGTCGCCAGCACGAGCGCGGCGAAGCCGACCGTGATGCTGATCGGGAATCCCTGCGCGATGAGGCCCGCGACGCTCTCATCGCGCAGCTTGTAGGAGAGGCCGAGGTCACCGTGAGCGAGGCCTTCGAGATAGTGCAGGTACTGCACGCCGAGAGGCCGGTCCAGGCCATAAAGGTGATCGAGATTGGCGCGCACCTGCGGCGTGAGGCCGCGCTCCTCGTCGAACGGGCCGCCAGGGGCCAGGCGGATCACGAAGAAAGACAGCGTGACGAGAATCAGCAAGATCGGGACGGTTCCGGCAATGCGGCGGACCGCAAACCCAAGCATCTTTGCTGCAAACCCCGTTGAGCTCCGGGCGCCGCGCCCGTGGCCAATTCTAGCGCGAACGTCTGGTATAGTGGCCCGAATTAACGCAACGTGAGTCGCATCGAGGCATGAAACGCATCCTGGTCGGCATCAAGCGGGTGGTGGACTACAACGTGCGCATCCGCGTCAAACCGGATGCGAGCGGGGTGGTCACCGAAGGGGTGAAGATGAGTGTCAACCCCTTCGATGAGATCGCGCTCGAAGAGGCGCTGCGGATCAAGGAGCGCGGCGCGGCCGAGGAAGTCGTGGTCGTGAGCATCGGTCCCACGGACTGCCAGCAACAGCTGCGGACCTGCCTCGCGATGGGCGCGGATCGGGCGCTGCACGTGCAGGCCGATGGTGTCATCGAGCCGCTCGTCGCCGCCCGCACACTGCTGAAGCTCACGGAGCGCGAGCAGCCCTTTCTCGTCATCCTCGGCAAGCAGGCGATCGACGATGACAACAGCCAGACCGGTCAGATGCTGGCGGCGCTCTGGCAGCGGCCGCAGGCGACGTTTGCCTCCAAAGTGGAGCTCGATGGCGACAAGGCGCGCGTGACGCGCGAGGTCGACGCCGGGCTCGAGACGCTCGAGGTCGATCTGCCCGCGGTGATCACGACGGATCTGCGCCTCAACGAGCCGCGGTACGTGAAGTTGCCCGACATCATGAAGGCGAAGAAGAAACCGCTCGAGACACTGACTCTCGCCTCGCTCGGCATCGAGCAGCGCCAACAGCTCAAGCTCACACGCTTCGAGCCGCCGGCCCAGCGACAGAAGGGCATCAAGGTCAAAGACGCCGCCGAGCTGGTCGCCACCTTGAAGAGCAAGGGTCTCCTCTAGAGTGAGGGGACGTACCGCATTCGATGAAGCGAGCCAGGGCCGCTCCCTGGCTCGCGGGATCCATTGAGTCACAAGGAGATCGGTGAAAGCGCCGCCAGGCGACTTTCACCCAATCAACATGAGCCATCGCATCCTGATCATCGCCGAGCACGACGGCGCACGTCTCAATCCCAGCACGGCGAAGTGCGTCACTTGCGCCGCCGCGATTGCGGACTCGGAGATCACCATCGCCGTATGCGCCGCAGAAGCCGGCGCAGTCGCTGCGCAGGCGGCCGCCCTCAAGGGCGTCACGCGCGTGCTCACGGTGGAGCATCCCGCGAACGCTCATCTGCTGGCCGCGACTCTCGCCCCGCAGGTCGCCGCCCTCGCCGGACCCTTCACTCACGTGTTGGGACCCTCGACCACTTTCGGCAAGGACCTGATGCCGCGCGTAGCGGCGCTCCTCGAAACGGCCCAGATCAGCGACATCATGGCGGTCGAGAGCGCAACGCGCTTCCGCCGTCCTATCTACGCAGCCAACGCCATCGTCACGGTGGAGGTCAGCCCCGGCGCCAAGGTAGTCGCCACGGTGCGCGCGGCATCGTTCCAGCCCGCCGAGGCAGGCGCATCAGCGCCCATCGAGAAGGCCGAGGTGAACGCGCAAATCCCCTCGCACACCCGCTTCGTGTCGGTGTCGGCAGCGAGGAGCGATCGCCCAGACCTGCAGACCGCCTCACGCGTCGTCTCGGGCGGACGCGCGCTCGGCAGCGCGGATGCCTTCCAGACGCTCTACAAGCTGGCTGACAAGCTGGGTGCGGCTGTGGGAGCCTCACGGGCCGCGGTAGACGCCGGCTACGCCCCCAACGAGCTGCAGGTCGGCCAGACCGGGAAGATCATCGCCCCGGAGCTCTACGTCGCCATCGGGATTTCAGGCGCGATCCAGCACCTGACGGGCATCAAGGACGCCCGCACCATCGTCGCCATCAACAAGGATCCGGAAGCCCCGATCTTCGAGGTGGCCGACGTTGGGCTGGTCGGCGATCTCTTCCAGATCGTCCCGGAAATCGAGAAGCTCTTATAGCTGGCCCAAGATGTGCTCGGCCGACGACACCTTGAACTGGCCGGCTTCCTCGATGTTCACGCTCTTCAGCACGCCGTCGTCGACGACCAGCGCGAATCGCTTGCCGCGCGTGCCCATGCCGAACTTGCTGGCATCGAGCTCCAGCCCCAGCGCCTTGGCGTAATCGCCGTTGCCGTCCGCCAGCATCACCACCTTGTCGCCGACGCTCGACGCCTTGCCCCAGGCGTTCATCACGAACACGTCGTTGACGGCCATGCAGGCGATCGTGTCGACGCCCTTCGCCTGGATCTGATCGGCGAGCTGCACGAACCCGGGCAGATGCTTGGCGTCACAGGTGGGGGTGAATGCTCCCGGTACCGAGAACAGCACGACCTTCTTGCCTTTGAACAAGTCATCGGTCGTGACGTCCTTCGGTCCGTCCTTGGTCATCGTCTTGAGCGTGCCCGAAGGCATCCGATCGCCTACCTTGATCGCCATGGATAAATCTCCTGCGGGTAACTCTCTAGTGAAGGCTCAGGCCTGTCCCCCGCGAGCATGGAGGCTCCACAGGGTCGCCAGATGCTCCAGGGTCGGGTCGCCCTTCACCGACTTGAAGGACTTGAGGGCGGCGTCCTTGTTGCCCGCCTTGAGCTGCGCGATGCCGAGCAGCAGCTGCGCTTCCGGGGCGCTCTTCAGACCGCCCTTGGAGATGCCCTCGTTCAGCGCCTGGATGGCCTTGTCGTACTGCTGATAGCCGTAGTAGGCGAGCCCGAGGCCCACGGCCTCCTGGCCGTTGCTCGATGCCGCGGCCTGCCGCGCGCTCTTGTCGAGCGTCTGCCGGTCCCGCTTGGCCGCCCGCTCGGCATCCGTCAGGAGGCGCTGCGCCTTACCCTTGGTGCGCGTGTCGGGGAAGATGTTCTGCTGCATTCCCTTCTGGATCACCTGCTCCGCCTCGCCGGGCGAGCCGGTCTCGATGGCAAGCTGCGCGTAGTCGGTGTAGTCCTCGGGCCGCTTCAGGACGTTGACCTCGGAAGCCAGGCGATACGTCTGCAACAGGTTGCGGTCGCTCTTGACCGTCTTGAACATGGAATAGAGAAGCTGCGACCAGTACTCCGGCTTCGGGTGATAGACCACGAGCTCCTGCAGCGCGTTATTGGTGCAGTCCTCGTTGTTCATCTTCAGGCAGGAGCTCAGCAGCAGCTGCAACGACTCGTTGGTCGGGGTGGCGCCCTTCTTCTCCGCGGCCGCGATCTGCGCCTTCTCGAAGCGCTGTACACCCTTCCAATCGTTCTTCAGATAGTAAGCCTGCCCGACGAGCGTAGGCGTCTGCGCATCGGCATAACCTTTGTCGATCGCCTGCTGACCGAACTCGATCGCCTTGTCGTAGTTCTTGATCTGGTAATTGAGCTGCGCGAGCGCGACCGTGCGCTGCGGGATCTGCGAGGCATCCAGGAACCCATCGGTCAGGCCCGGCTCGAGCGCCTTGGCCGCTTCCGGGTACTGCTTGGTGCGCACGTACGCGTAGCCTTCCATCTCGTGGATGAGATGCTGCTCGTACGGGCTCTTCTTCGGCATCCCGTCAGCTTCCTTCAGCTTGGCCAGCGCGCCGCTGTAATCGCCTTTCTGCAGAGCGTCCTGCGCCGCCTTGAGCGGCTTGCCGACCTCGCGGCTGACGGTATGCGCGGTGTCTTTGGCGGCCAGCGCCGGAGTGGTCCCCAGGAGGCTCGCGCCAAACGCCATCGCGGCGCCGAGGGCGATCGTCGCAACCAAGTTACCTTTGACCTTCATGACATCGTCTCGCATAGGGTGATTCACTGCTCTCGAGCCGCTATTCGGAGAATTCGGAAATATTGACGAACCCGATCTTCGTCATCCGGTTGCGCTGCGCCGCCGCGAGGACCTTGGCCACGACGTCGTACTTCGCCATGCCATCCGGGTTGAGGTGGATCTCCGGCTGCGGATCCTTGCTCGACTCGCTCGAGAAGTAGCCATCGACCTGCTGCAGGCTCACCGGCGTACCGTTCCAGACGATCGTGCCGTCGAAGTCGATCTCGAGATCGATCACTTCGGGCTGCACCGGCGGCGGCTGCTGGTTTCGATTCTGCGGCAGATCGAGCTTCACGGCGTGCGTCTGCAGCGGCAGCGTAATGATGAGGGTCACCAGCAACACCAGCAGGACGTCGATGAGCGGCGTCGTGTTGATGTCACACATGGGGCCTGCGCTGTCGCCCCCGACATTCATGGACATTTCAGGACTCCTCAGTGCACGCCGAGCTGGCTGCGATCCGGCTCTGTATAGAAGGCCACCTTCACCATGCCGCCGCGCTGCAGCTCATAGAGAACGTGACCGATCGCCTTGTAGTTGGCGTCTTTGTCGCCGCGGATGTTGACCTGCGGCTGTGGAACCTTCACCGCCTGCTGCTCCACCATGGTCAGGAACTGGTTGTCGTCGGCGATCATCTTGTCGTCCCAGAAAACCTGACCCGCAGCGTTCACCGCTATCGTGATGTCGACCGGCTTGCTCTGCGTCGGAATGTTGTTGGCATTCGGCAGATGGACCGGCACCGTGTGGGTGATCACCGGAATCGTGATGAGGAAGATGATGAGCAGCACCAGCATGACGTCGACGAGCGGCGTCGTGTTGATGGTTGCCATCACCCCAGGCTCTTCGCCCGCGCTTTGGACATTCATCGACATAGGGAAAGGCTCCTCACGCGCTGCGCAGCACACGCACGCGTGCCGATAAGCAAATCAGCAAAACCAATCAAGCCGGCTCGAGCGGCCGGCTCCGCGCGCTGCGCGGAGCCGGCCTTGCGGCACTCTCGTGATATCGACTCTCTCACTTGCGGACCGCAGCGGCGGGCGCTGCCGCCGGACGCGCGCCACCCACCTCGGGGGCCGCCGCGCTGACGCGGGCGCCGCTGACGAGATAGGCGTGCAGGTCGCCCGCGAAATTCCGCAGCGCGTCCTGCAGAATCTTGTTGCGGCCGAGCAGCCAGTTGTAGCCCCACACCGCGGGCACCGCGACGAAGAGGCCGAGCGCGGTCATGATGAGCGCGCCACCGATCGGGCCCGCCACCTTGTCGATGCTCGGCTGGCCGGAGAGGCCGATCGTGATCAGCGTGGTCATGACGCCCCAGACCGTGCCGAAGAGGCCGACGAACGGCGCCGAGGAGCCCACCGTGGCCAGGAAGCCGAGGCCCTTCTGCATGTTGCTGTTGACCTGGTCGACCGAGCGCTGCAGCGACATGGTGACCCACTCGTGCATGTCGATGCGGTCAGTCAGGCGGCCCTCGTGATGCGACACGGCGCGCAGGCCGTCTTCCGCGACAGCGCGGAAGTCATCGCCCTTCTTCAGGCGGTCGACGCCGTCCTTGACCGAGGGAGCCGACCAGAACTGCTTTTCCGCGGCTCGCGCGGACTGCTTCAGGCGGCGTTGATCCCACAGCTTCGTCAGGATGATGTACCAGGACATCAGCGACATGATGAGCAGCAGGATGATGACACCCCGAGCGACGATGTCGCCCGAGTTCCACATACCGGCCAGGCCGTACGGGTTGTTGACGGAGGTGACAGATTGATTGCCCATAAATTCCTCGAATCACGAAAGGGCCGCGTTGGAAGTTGCGGCT
>Ga0134125_10002688_pt1 | contig 20936 bp, 21 predicted proteins | sample KB31751_FD_96464 | JGI IMG/M metagenome (GOLD analysis project Ga0134125, IMG submission 96464) | Terrestrial soil microbial communities with excess Nitrogen fertilizer from Kellogg Biological Station, Michigan, USA - KB3-175-1 | ecosystem: Environmental > Terrestrial > Soil > Unclassified ... | reverse complement strand
TCCCTTCGCCGAGTCCGTGATTCCCATTCAATGACGCTACCCCCACCGGCGGGGCCGGGCCAGCAGACCACGCGGACCGCCACCATTGTGTCCCGGTGCAACTCGCGATAGGGTTCGTTGTACGAACTTAAGTTCATCCAGTGAACAGGCAATGGCAGGAGACCCATGCAGCAGGCGTACGTCTACGACGCAATCCGCACCCCCTTCGGCAAGATCGGAGGGGCGCTGGCCTCGCACCGCCCCGACGACCTGGCCACCCACGTCGTCAAGGCCCTGGTGGAGCGGTCCCCGGGCCTGGACCCCGAACGCATCGACGAGTCCGTCTTCGGCAACGCCAACGGAGCCGGCGAGGAGAACCGCAACGTCGCGCGCATGGCCACCCTGCTGGCCGGGCTGCCCGTCTCCCTGCCCGGCACCACCGTCAACCGGCTCTGCGGGTCCTCCCTGGACGCGGCGATGATCGCCTCCCGGCAGATCAACGTCGGCGATGCCGACCTGATGCTGCTCGGCGGCGTGGAATCCATGTCGCGGGCCCCCTGGGTGCTGCCCAAGACGGAGCGCCCCTTCCCGATGAACAACCTCGAACTGGCCAACACCACCCTGGGCTGGCGGCTGGTCAACCCCGAGATGCCCGGGGCCTGGACCGTCTCCCTGGGCGAGGCGACCGAGCAGCTGCGCGAACGCGAGGGCATCGACCGCGAACGCCAGGACGCCTTCGCGGCCCGCTCCCACCAGCTCGCCGACGCCGCCTGGAACGCCGGGCACTACGACGACCTCGTCGTCCCGGTCGAGCCCAACACCCGCAAGGGCGTGCGCCTGGACCGCGACGAGACCATCCGGCCGGGCTCCACGTCCGAATCGCTGGCCGGGCTGCGCACGGTCTTCCGCACCGAGGACGGCACCGTCACCGCCGGCAACGCCTCCCCGATGAACGACGGCGCCTCCGCCGCCTGGCTTGGCAGCGAGCAGGCAGCATCGCTGCTCGGCCGTGAACCGGTGGCCCGCATCGCCGGCCGCGGTGCCGCCGCCCTCGAGCCGCAGTACTTCGGCTTCGCCCCCGTCGAGGCCGCCAACCGCGCCCTCGCCAAGGCGGGCATCGGCTGGGAGGACGTCTCCGCCGTCGAACTCAACGAGGCCTTCGCCGCGCAGTCGCTGGCCTGCATCGACGCCTGGGGCATCGACGAGCAGATCGTCAACGCCTGGGGCGGGGCCCTGGCCATCGGCCACCCGCTGGGTGCCTCCGGCCTGCGGATCCTCGGCACCCTCGCCCGCCGGCTGCAGGAATCCGGCCAGCGATGGGGTGTCGCCGCCATCTGCATCGGCGTGGGGCAGGGCCTGGCCGTCGTCCTCGAGAACACCACCACCAAGTAGAGGGGAAACCACCGTGGCACCACGCATCGCCGCCACCGCCGCAGACGCCGTCTCCGGCATCCACGACGGCGCCACCGTCCTCATCGGGGGGTTCGGCAACGCCGGCCAGCCCATGGAGCTCATCGACGCCCTGCTCGAGTGCGGGGCCTCGGACCTGACGGTGGTGAACAACAACGCCGGGCAGGCCGACGCCGGCCTGGCACTGCTCATCAAGGAGCGCAAGGTCCGCAAGGTCATCTGCTCCTTCCCGCGCCAGTCCGACTCCTGGCACTTCGATGAGGCCTACCGGTCCGGGGAGATCGAACTCGAACTCGTCCCCCAGGGCAACCTCGCCGAGCGGCTGCGCGCCGCCGGCGCCGGGATCGGCGGGTTCTTCACCCCCACCGGCTACGGCACGCTGCTGGCCGAGGGCAAGGAAACCCGCGAGATCGACGGGGTCGGCTACGTGCTGGAGACCCCGATCAAGGCCGACGCCGCCCTCATCAAGGCCCTGGCGGCTGACGAGTTCGGCAACCTGGTCTACCGCAAGACCGCCCGCAACTTCGGCCCGGTCATGGCCACGGCGGCAGCGCAGACCATCGTCCAGGTCGACCAGATCGTCCCCGTCGGCGGGATCGACCCCGAGGTCGTCGTGACCCCGGGCATCTACGTCGACACGATCGTCCGGATCGCAGGAGAGAACAAATGAGCTACAGCTACACCGCAGCGGCGCTGACCCGCGATGAGATGGCCGACCTGGTCGCCCGGGACATCCCCGCCGGCGCCTTCGTCAACCTCGGCATCGGCCAGCCGACCAACGTCTCGAACTACCTCACCGCAGACCAGGGCGTCACCCTGCACACGGAGAACGGCATGCTCGGCATGGGGCCGGTCGCCACCGGCGAGGACATCGACGGCGACCTGATCAACGCCGGCAAGATCCCGGTCACCGAACTGCCCGGGGCCAGCTACTTCCACCACGCCGACTCCTTCGCCATGATGCGCGGCGGACACCTGGACGTCTGCGTTCTGGGCGCCTTCCAGGTCTCCCGCACCGGAGACCTGGCCAACTGGCACACCGGGGCCCCCGGGGCCATCCCCGCGGTCGGCGGTGCCATGGACCTGGCCATCGGAGCCAAGTCCACCTGGGTCATGATGGGCCTGTTCACCAAGACCGGCGAGTCCAAGCTGGTCGAGACGCTGGGCTACCCCGTCACCGGCCTGGGCTGCGTTTCGCGGGTCTACACCGAATCCGCCGTCTTCCTCCTCGAGGACGGCACCGTCACGGTCCGTTCCACGCACGGCATCGGCTTCGACGACCTCGCCGCCCGCCTGCCGGTGGAGCTGCGGAAGGCCTGAGCACCCCGGCACGACGCGGCCCGCGGCACGCGCCCTTAGGATGGGTGGGTTGCCGCGGGCCGCTGCCGCATCCGCACCTTCCGGAAGGACACCATGGAGTACGACGTCGAGACGACCCCGGGCACGCCACCCCCTGCCGCGGCCGGCCAGTTCGTGCAGTCGCTGGCCCGCGGGTTGGACGTCATCCGCGCCTTCGACGCCGAGCACCATTCCATGACGCTCACCGACGTCGCCAAGCGCACCGGCCTCTCGCGGGCCACGGCCCGGCGGTTCCTGCTCACCCTGGCCGAGCTGGGCTACGTGCGCACCGACGGCAAGCACTTCGAGCTGACCGCCCAGGTGCTCCAACTCGGCTACTCCTTCCTCTCCGGGCACACCCTGACCGAGCTCACCGAACCGGTGCTCGAGGAACTGTCCTCGCGGCTGAACGAATCGGCATCGGCCTCCGTCCTGGACGGCGCCGACGTCGTCTACATCGCCCGCGTCCACACCCGACGCATCATGCGCGTGGGCATCACGGTCGGCAGCCGCTTCCCCGCCTACGCCACCTCCATGGGCCGGGTCCTGCTGGCCCACCTGGCGCCGGAGGACCTCGAAGCCGCACTTGCCGCCCGCCCGCTCCAGGCCCTGACGCCGAACACCCTCACCGATCCCGCGGCCCTGCGCCGCGAACTGGCCGCCGTCCGGGAACGGGGCTGGTGCCTGGTGGACCAGGAGCTCGAGGTCGGGTTGCGCTCCGTCGCGGTGCCCGTCCTCTCGCCGGACGGCAGCGTCGCCGCGGCCCTGAACGTTTCGATGAGCACGCTGCCTGGGGCCTCCCCGGCCGGTAGCGGCGGCTCCGACGAGGCGATGGAGATTCTGCCGCAGCTGCAGGACGCCGCCGCCCGCATCGGCGAGGCACTGCGCGCCCGGCGCTGAATCCGGCCGCCCCGGAGAACCGTTCCCGGAGGACTGTTCCCGGGGCACGGTTCCGGGACATCGGCGCCGGGGGTGGCCTGGGAGGCCCGTCCGGGTTACAGTCTCGGTAGCCTTCCGGCCGGCACCTGCCCCCTGCCTCGCCTGCGGTGGAGGGACCCCGGCCGGCACCTGCAGCGGGGGAGCAGCACATGTCGATCCGGAACCACCTCCTTACCCAGTGCGCCGCGGTGTCCGTGGCACTGGCGCTCGTCTCCGCCGGTGGCACGCCGCCGGCCACCGCGGCCTCCCCACCGGTGACGGCCGCGTCCCGGCAGGTCGCCGGGCCGGTCGCCGCGCAGGCGGCCCGGAAGGCCCTCCCCACGGCCAAGGCCGTGAAATACGCCAAGACGACGGCGAACCTGAACCTGCGCCGGGGTGCCGGGACCAGGTACGCGTCGCTGGGCATCCTGAAGAAGGGCACTGTCGTCGTCCGGACCGGCAAGACGTCCGGGGGCTGGTGGCAGGTCAGGCACGGCAGCCGGACCGGCTGGGCGTCCGCCACCTACCTTCGCGCGGCGGCCGCACCGGCGGGCACCGCGCCACGGCCGCGCGCAGCCGCGGCGATCCGCTGGTTCGCCGGGACCCAGGCCCTCTACGCAAAGCCAACGTTCGCCTCGAAACGGCTGCAGGCCTTCAGCAAGGGCATGAAGGCCACCCAGCTGCGCATCTCCGGCTCCTGGTCCTACGTCCAGGCGCTGGGCAGCCGGGGCTGGATCCCCACGCGCGACCTGTCGAAGAAGGCAACCCGCTACACCGGCTCCACCATCCTTCCCTCCCGCAGCCACCGCTGGACCCGTCATGCCTCGAACGTCCGCATCGGCGGGTCGACCTCGACGCGGAGCCTGGGTGTGGTGCCCGCGGGCGAGACGATGCCCCTGCTGTCCAGCCGTGACGGGTGGTCACGGGTGAAGACCTCGAAGGGCACCGGCTGGATCAAGAACACGCTGCTGACCAACCTCGCGACGAAGGCCCCGCCGCACCTGCAGCCTGTGACCTCTCGGATGATCAAGAAGGTCAAGGCCAAGTACGGGAGGACCTACAGTTCCGTGGGCACGCTGCGCAACGGTTCCATCGGCCACCGGCTCGGCGTCGGATCCGATTTCATGATGCGCGGCTGGAACAAGTCCTCGGGCATCCGCAACGGCAATGCCCTCGCCGCGTACTTGGTACGGAACCGCGCCTCGCTCGACATCGACTACATCATTTGGCGCGATCGGATCTGGCTGCGGCAGGACGGGCAGTGGGGCCCCTACTCGAAGGGCGGCTGGGGCCGGCACCTGAACGCACGGGGCTGGAACGCCACGACCATGCACTACGACCACGTCCACGTCGAGACACGGGTCGACTGAGCCGCCGGACCCGTTCACCAGGTCCTGTTCAGGGCGCGATGCTGATCTGCCGGAGCTCGGCGGCCAGCCGGTCCATGAACACATCGACCTTCGCGCTGCGCGAACTGCCCACCTGCAGGGCGAAGATGCTGCGGGCCAGCCGGATCTCCGGCACATCCAGCACCACCAGTCCCCCGGGCTTCTGCTGCATGGCCAGGGCGGGCACCAGGGCCGCCCCCAGACCCGTGGAGGCCAGGTGCAGGGAGGCGTTGAAGTCGTCGCAGTGCGCCACGATGCGCGGATGGAGGTCGAGGGAGGCGAACAGGCGGGAGATCACGGTCGCGTCCGAGGTACCGGGATGGTGCATGATCCAGGGCATGTTCGCCAGCTGGGCAGCGTCGACGCGGGCCCCGTCGGCGAACTTCCACGATGCGGGGACCACGACACGGAAATCGTCGTCGCCGAGCCACTGCCGGTCCATGGTCCCGGGCCACCCCAGTCCGGTCTGCCCGACCTGGAAGACCAGCGCGAGGTCGAGTTCGTTGCCTGCCTGCAGGCTGGCGATCGTCTGGTGGGGTTCGCCCACGCTGACCCGCAGCCGGATCCCCAGGCTGGTCCAGTCCGGTGCCCCCAACAGCCGGGGCAGGGCGAAGGTGGCCAGGGAGGGGAAGATCCCCAGCCGCAGCTCCTGGGCGGGATCCGCGCCCTGGGCGCCGGCCGCCGTCGTGCTCGCGGCGAGCAGCGCGTCGATGTCGGTGAGGACCTTGCGGGCGTGCCGGGCCATGGTGGCCGCCGCCTCCGTGGGCTCGATCGCGCGGGCGGAGCGGCGGAACAGCACGACCCCGGAGTCGCGTTCGAGGGCCGTCATCTGCTGGGAGACGGCGGAGGCCGTGTAGCCGAGGGGCACCGCGGCCGCGGCAAAGGAGCCGTGGGCGACGACCTCGAGCAGGGTGCGCAGATGCACGGGGTTGACCATCAGCGCTCCTGGGGGTCGGCGAGGGGGACAGCAAGCAATGTTAGGCCATGCTAGTCCTCGTCGTCCTCCTCGCGGGCTGCCGCGTCCTCGTCGTCGAGTTCCCACTGCGAGGCCAGCGACTCCTCGTCGGGTTCCCCGTCCGGGTCGTCCAGCTCGTCGACGACGTACTGGTGCCGGCGCAGCGGGTCGATCCGGTCCATTGTCTCCGGGGCGTCGGAGGATCCGTCCTCCGGTGACCCGTAGCGGCCGTCGCCCGGCTCGTCGAGATCGTCCTCGGGAAGCTCGTCGAAGACCGTGTCGTCATAGGTACCGCTCATGGCCCTTGCCTTCCTGCTCCGCGTGCCGGGCCCGGTGCCCGGTGGCATGTCTGACACCACCAGCGTAGGACGCGGCGACGCGGTTGGGAACGGGGCGCCGACACCCGCCGTCGGGGTGGCGGCCGGGCAGGGCTATCCGCGCAGCCCCATGGCCCCGGCGGTGAGCTTGACCGAGGCGAGGCGGTCGGCGGGATCCGAGGCGTTGTGCACGGTGATCAGCTCATCGGCCTGCGCGCTGCGGGCGAAGCCCTCGAGGTAGTCCCGCACGGCTTCGGGGGAGCCGACGGCCGTGTAGGCGAGCATCTTCAGGATCTGCTCACCGGCGGCGGATTCCATCAGCATGTCGATCTCCGGCTCCGTGAACGGTGTCTCGCGGCCGCGTCCGAGGAAGCTGGAGACGCGGTCGCGGCGGACCTGCTCCATCTGGGCCTGCGCCTGCTCGTTGGACTCAGCGGCCACGACGCCGACTCCGGCGATCACGTAGGGCTCGGAGAGCTGTTCGGAGGGCTGGAAATTGCTCCGGTAGGCGCCGATCGCCGCGTGCAGGGCGTCGGGGGCGAAATGGGAGGCAAACGAGTAGGGCAAACCGAGTTGGGCGGCCAACTGGGCACCGAAAAGGCTCGACCCCAGGATGTACAGGGGGACGCCGGTGCCGGCACCCGGGTACGCATTGACCGTGGGGATGCGCGAGTTCCCGCTCAGGAACCCCTGCAGCTCCAGCACGTCGTGCGGGAAGGAGTCGGCGGCTGCCGGATCCCGGCGCAGGGCACGGAAGGTGGCCTGGTCGCTGCCCGGGGCGCGGCCGAGTCCGAGGTCGATGCGGCCGGGGAAGAGGGTCTCGAGGGTGCCGAACTGCTCGGCGATGACCAACGGCGAGTGGTTGGGCAGCATGATGCCGCCGGCTCCGAGCCGGATGGTGGAGGTCTGCTGGGCGATATGGCCGATGAGGACCGAGGTCGCGCTGGAGGCGATGGTCGCCATGTTGTGGTGCTCGGCGTACCAGATGCGCGTGTAGCCGGCTGCTTCGGCTGCGCGGGCCAGTTCCACCGACTCCCTGAACGTGTTGGCGATGGTGCTGCCGGTTGGCACCGGAGCGAGGTCAAGAAGGGAAAGGGGGATGCTCACGTAGGCGACAACCCGGCGTCGTTCCCAAACATTCCCGGCCAGGGGCGGGACGGCAAATAACCGCAAAATTTATATTGCAAAGCTTTCTTTGTGGTCTTAGGCTGTGGTCATGGAACCACTCGAGGAACCCGGTCGCCATGCCGCCCGCCCGCTCGGCCTTCCGGCACTGAAGGCGCTGAGCCACCCGCTGCGCCTGCAACTGCTGGAAATGCTCTCCCGGTACGGGGCGCAAACGGCCAGTGGCCTCGCCGAGCGGCTGGGGGAATCGAGCGGATCCACCAGCTACCACTTGCGGCAATTGGCCAAGCACTCGCTGGTCCGGGAAGTCCCGGACAAGGGCAATGGACGCGAACGCTGGTGGGAACGGCCTCCCGGCCCTATCACCGTGGGGCCGGAGAGCCGGCAGGGGGACCCGGCCACCATCTCGGCCGCGCGGATCGTCGCCCGGCAATTCGGGCAGAACCGCGCGCAGGCGCTGGAGGATTTCCTGCGTTTTGGTGACGAGACGCTGGGGGAGGAGTGGATGGATGCTTCCGTCCTGAACACCTCCAACCTGCGCGTCTCGCGCGAGCAACTAGCCGAGATCTCCGACCGCGTGGTCGCTTACCTCGGCGACATCGTCGAGGAATACCGCGACGCCGGCGGGCCGGACGCACTGCCGGTCCAAATGCATTTCAACGCCTTCCCGCTGGTCGACCCCGGGCATCCCGGGACTGCCGGCAGCACTCACCAGGAGAAAACGACATGACCACCCGCACCCTGACCACGGGAACGGCCCCGAGCCGGACCCTGCGCATCCTCGAACCCGACGGCTTCGGAGCCGCCCTCATCGGCGCCGGATCGGCGCTGACCGATTGGGGCGAGCAGCTCAGCGCCCGCCGTGCGGCGCGGCACGCCGCCCTGCGTTCGCCCCGAGGCCGGGACCGGGCCAGCCGGTTGCACGACCGCGAGGAGGCGGTCGCCGACGCACTGGCCTCCCGGCACTCCGGGCTCGGCCTGTAGGCCTCCCGAACGCGGCCGCCTACCGCCGCGGGGTGGACAGCTCCGGGGCGGCCGCAGGCCCGTCGCCGTACAACTCCTCGATGAGCCGCAACCCGCGGTTGGCCCAGGCGATCTCCGCCTCCGCGCGGGCGATGAGCCCCTCGTAGGCAAAGCGCTTGAAGGCCACCGTGCGGTGGCGGTCCGCTGCGGGGGTGACCTCCAGGCGGCGGTTCAGCATGGCACTGGTGCCCGTGTCGATCTCGCGGATCTTGGTTTCCCATTGGCGCAGCAGGGCCGTGTTGTGCGCGATGTGGTCCTGCATGTTCGAGCGCGCGGCCTCCGGCGTGGCCCACTCCAGGTAGGCGGCGCGCAGGTGGGCCGGGTCGCGCACGCGGGAGGAACCCAAGGGCTCGTTCATCCATCCGGTGAAGGCCTCGGCCCCGGCGACGGTGACGTGGTAGCGGCGCTTGGTCGCGTTCTTGCCCCAGGCGACGTCCTCGCCCTCGACCAGGCCCTCCTGTTCCATCTTGCGCAGTTCGGGGTAGATCTGCGAATCCGGGGCGTACCAGACATGTCCGACCGATTCGCCGAACAGCTTGTACAGGTCATAGCCCGTCATCGGTTCGACGTTCAGCAGCGCCAGGATGGCATAGCGCAGGCTCATGGGTGCGCCCCTTTCAAGGTCGGTGTGCCCATCTTAGGGGGCGCCACCCGGTGTCGGACCCCGGGACGTGGGTGCCGCGGCCAGCCGCTGCGCCCCCACCGGGTCCTGCGCCTACTTGGCGTACCCGGTGCGCCATCCGCCCTGGTAGTCGCCGCGGGCGGCCTCCGCGTAGGGTACCGGGCTGACCACGACACGGGCCGTGAACTGGCGGTGCGGTTCGACGGTGGTCTTCGCGGTCCCGCCGTCGGGCTCCCCCCAGACAACCCGCAACTCGGCTCCCTCGGGGATCTCCGGGTCGATGGTGGCCAGCGAGAGGCCGCGTCGTTCGTTCGCGCTGTACCCGGTGAACATGGACAACCCCACCGTGTTCCCGTCCGCGTCGACCACCCGGTCGTAGTTGGAGGAGCCGTAGTTGGCCAGCGGCAGGTCGAAGTACTTGTAGGGCTCCTGATCGGTATCCAGGACGGAGGTCAGGATGGTCCCCAGGTCCTCGGCGTTCCAGGCGAGAGTGACCTTGCGGCGCTGGGTGGCGGGATCGATCTGCTCCAGGGCCTGGCGGCCGATGAAGTCATGGTCGAACTTCACGAAGGAGCCGTACCCCAGTTCCCAGGGCGTGAGGTAGTAGTCCTCGATGTCCCCGGAGACGAAGCTGCCGGCCACCGCATTGGTCGCCTCGTAGCTCTCGGCACCAAGCCACTCGCGGTAGGACCGCAATTCCTCGCCCGTGTAGATCGCCGGGAGCGGGGACGGGATCCATCCCGACTCGAGCGTGTTGGAGGGGTAGGCCCGGGCGCCAACGGCGAGCATGCCGAACTCCCGGCCGGCCTCGAGGACCGCGTCGCGGATCAGGTCGTAGGACTCGTACGGGCCCCAGATCTCCAGGCCGGGGGCACCGGCCATGCCGTGGCGGAGGGTGCGGACGGTCTGGCCGGCGATGTGCATGGTGTCCATGGTGAAGAACTTCAGCTGTTCGACGGGGGAGCCGTTGAGCTTCTCGATGATCTTCCAGGCGTTGGGTCCCTGGATCTGGAACCGCCAATAGCGCCGTTGCACGGGTTTGCCCATCGGGCGCGAGGGCGAGCGCCGATCGACCTCGATCTCGACGTCGTAGCCTCCCGTCTCCCCGTGGAAGAGCAGCCAGTTGGCGGCGGGGGCGCGCCCGACGTAGACGTATTCGTCGTCCGCCTCGTGGAAGAGGATCCCGTCGCCGATGACGTGCCCGGCGGGGGTGGTGGGAACGTACTGCTTGGCCTTGTTGACGGGGAAGCTGGCCACCGAGTTGATGGCGGTGTCCGAGATGAGGCGCAATGCATCGGGGCCGGAGATGAAGAGGTTGTCCATGTGGTGCGTCTGGTCGTAGAGCACCGCGGTTTCGCGCCAGGCGCGCTGCTCGCTGCGCCAGTTCGTGAATTCCGGGGCGACCACGGGGTAGACGTAGGCGCCGAGTTGGGAGTTGCGGAGGAGCTCGACCGTGTTTCCTGCGGCATCGAGGACTTCCTGGAGGTTCTGGGGAGTCATGGGTCTTCCTGTTCCTGGGGAGGGGCGGGCGCTTGCGGCGGTCGCACCCGCTGCGTTGTCCGTGACGTGGATCATGCCGTCACTCCGAGACTATGACTATGGACGTAGATATGTCGAGGGGTGCCGGCGGGCCGTCCGGACCCCGGGTGGGAGGATGCCGGGCGGGTCAGGACGCAGTGCCGAACTCCATGGCCCACCGGGCCGTGGCCTGCAAGCCGCCGAAGGTGTACAGGTGCAGCCCCACCTCGCCGTGGACTTCTGGGGCCAGTGCCCCGGCCAGGTCCGTGACGAAGCGGTCGGGGCCGGTCGTCCCGAGGAGGTTCGTCAGCGAGAAGCCGTATTTGTGGGCGATCCCCGCCGACGAGGCAACCCCGAAACGACGGGCGTAGGCCAGGAGGCGCTTGACGCCTGCCGGACCGGGGATGCCGATGCGCACCGGCAGGTCGACGCCGCGTTCGCGGAGTTCGGCCAGCCACGTGAGCACGGGCGCCGTGTCGAAGCCGAACTGCGTGATGATCGATCCCGCCAGCCCGGCGTCCCGGGCCGCCGCGACCTTGTCCTCGAGCGCCTTCCACAGCGTCGCATCGTCGATCTCGGGGTGTCCCTCGGGATACCCGCCGAAGGCCACTTGCGTGATGCCATGCGCCTCGAGCTGGCCCGAGGTGATCAGCGAGAGCGCATCCGGGTAGGGGCCCAGGGGGGCGGCCGGATCACCGCCGACGGCGAAGACACTGCTGGGCGCGGCCTGCTCCTGGAGTTCCCGCAGGAACCCCTCGAGCTCCGTGGCGGACAGCACGCGTCGGGCCGAAATGTGCGGGACCGGGTCGAACCCGCATGCGCGGACAGCCGCGGCCGCTGAGACCCGCATGTGCAGGTCCTCGTTGCCCAGGTAGGTGACATTGACATGCGTGGCCGGGGGGATGGCGGCCGCGGCCTCGGCCAGTGCGGGGCCGTCCTTGCCCGTCATCTCGAGGGAGAATCCGTGGACCAGGCCGGCGGGAGAGGGGTGGTGGGCACTCGGGATGGAAGTCATGGTTGATCCTTTGCGTCGGTCCCCACAACCTACCTACGTCGATAGGGCGCGTCCAGCGCCGATGCCTGCAAGATAGATGGGTTATTCAATGATTGAAAAGTTCTTGTAAATGGTCCTTCTCGCAGTTACCGTGTGAGATACGCCATACGGCGTCGCCGATGGAGCGCGGCGCCGCGGGTACACGATCGGCCGGGTGGTCTCGCCGATCCTTGACGAGGAGGCATTCATGAGGAAATCGCGAGCGGGAGCGCTGGGATTGGGGCTGGCCGCAGTACTGCTGTTGAGCGCCTGCGGCGGCGGTTCGCCGTCGGGCAGCGCCGACGCGCCATCGAGCGGCGGCACTGATGGCGACCTGACCCCCATCAGCGTCGGGGTGCTCTCCATCGCCCCATCGGTTGCCATGCAATACGGCATCGACGAGGGGGTCTTCGAGGACCACGGCCTGAAGGTCGAGCTGCAGACGGGCCAGGGCGGGGCCGCCATGCTGCCGGCAATCTCCAATGGGAACATGGACTTCGCGGTGGGCAACCCGCTGTCGGTGTTGACCGCGGCCGACAAGGGGCTCGACGTCCGCATCGTCACCGGCTACTCGGCCTCCAAGGCCGAGGGCGAGGACATCAACGGCGTGGTGACGCGCAAGGACTCCGGGATCGACGGCTTCGCGGATCTGGCGGGACAGACGACGTCGGTCAACACGCTCAAGACGCAGGGGGACCTGACGATCATGGAGGCTGCAGCCCAGGACGGGGCCGATCCCACCCAGCTCAAGTTCAACGAAATGGGCTTCCAGGACATGGAGGCGCAGTTGGACCGCGGGAACACCGATGCGATCTGGGTGCCCGAACCCTTCCTGAGCCGTGCCCTGGCCAACCCGGACAACAAGTTGGTCGGATATCCGAACCAGGAGGCCATTCCGGGCCTGCCCACCATGGTCACGTTCACCGGCGGTGGCTACGCCGAAGCCCATCCCGACGTCGTCAAGCGCTTCCGCGATGCGATGCAGCAGACGCTGACCGGCGCCCAGTCGAACCAGGGCGACGCCAAGGCCCTGCTGCCCAAATTCATGGGCATGGATGCGGACATGGCCAAGGGGCTCAAGATGGAACCGTGGGATGCCGCCGTCCCCACCGCCCAGCTGCAGAAGCTCGGGGAGCTGACGGTGAAATACGACTACCTGTCCAAACAGCCGGACCTGGACAAGATCATCGTGAAATAGCACTCCGGGGCCGCGCAGCGGTCTTGCAACGAAAATGGTGGCATCCCCGAGGGGATGCCACCATTTTCAGGTAATCTCACCGGCCCGCTGCACGGGCCCGATGGAAGACTTAGAGGGCGCGGATGTCCGTGGCCTGCAGGCCCTTCTGGCCCTGGGTCACCTCGAACTCGACCCGCTGGCCCTCTTCGAGCGAGCGGAAGCCGTTGGACTGGATCGCGGAGTAGTGCGCGAACACGTCGTCCGAGTTGTCATCCGGAGCGATGAAGCCGAAGCCCTTTTCAGCGTTGAACCACTTGACGGTACCAATTGCCATGATTGTGTCCTTTCGAGACTGTCCGCAGGGGACGTAGGGGTTGTCACCACCGGACTTGGCGATGACATGCAGCTACGAGATTTACCGCGAGTCAAAAAGAGACACTCCCCGCAAGCGGGGCCTTGACACTGAAATTACTGCGAGAAAACTACGACTACACGCACTACGATACGCGAGATTGCCGCCAGAACCTACCGCCGGGGGCAAACCAGCCGGGGTTTCATCCCGTCTTTGCCTGCCGTTCATCCTCGGCCGGAGCCGGATGCGGTGCTTCGGAGGCCGCAGGGGTCCCCGGGGCCCCGGATCTCAGCGCCAACCGGACCAGCACCAGTGCCACCAGCATGAGGACCGCCGCGATCGCCGCAGTGACGGTGACCCCGCTGTCGAAGGCCGTGGCCGCCGACTCCAGCAGGCCCGCCGCCGCTGCCTTGTCGGGCATCGAGCCGGCGACCTCCACGGCACCTCCCAGGGTCTCCCGCGCATGCTCGGCCAGGGCCGGGTCCAACTGGGCCGGGACCGAGACGGCGCCGGTGTAGGCCGCATTGAGAATGCTGCCCAGGACCGCGGTGCCCAGGACGGAACCGACCTCGTAGGCCGTCTCCGAGATGGCCGCTGCAGCGCCTGCCCGCGCCGGTGGCACGGCAGCGAGGGCCAGGTCGTTGGAGATGGTCTCGGCCAATCCGACGCCGATGCCCAGGACGCAGAAGGCCACCAAAAGCGCGGTCACCGACCCCGAACGCCCGAAGGCCAGCACCAGCGAATAGGCCGCTGCGCTGAAGGCCAGGCCGCTGACGACAACGGCGGCCGGTCCGAGCCGCCGGACCAGCGGAACCGCCACGAAGCCGAAAACCACCGTGAGGACTAGCCCGGGCACCATGAAGAAGCCGGCCTCCATCGGCGAGAACTCGGCGATGAGCTGGAGGTGCTGGGAGAGGAAGTAGATGAACCCCACCAGCGCGAAGACGCTCAGGAGATTGACCGCCAATGCCGCGGAGAACACCGGATTGCGGAAGAGCCGGACATCGAGCATTGGCGACCGGCTCCGCAGTTGCCGACGGGCGAAGGTGAATCCGCAGGCCATCCCGAGGGCCACCGCGGCGAGGGCAAGCGCCACCGGTCCGTCCCCCACGGCAGCCTTGATCCCGAAGGTGATGGGCAGCAGCGTGCCGACCGCCAAGAGGATGCCCAGGGGATCCACCCGGCCCGGCTGCGGGTCCCGGGACTCGGGCACCAGGAAGGGGGCGAGGAGGATCAGCGGCAGCAGCATGGGAACGGACAACAGGAAGACCGAGCCCCACCAGAAGTGCTCGAGCAGCCACCCGCCGACGATCGGCCCGAGCGCCGCACCTCCGGAGAAGGCCGAGGCCCAGGCGGCGATCGCGGTCCGGCGCTCGGTGGGGTCGGCGAAGATGTTGCGGATCAGCGAGAGCGTAGCCGGCATGAGCATGGCCCCGAAGACCGCCATCAGGGCGCGGGCGGTGATGAGCAGCGACGCGTCGGGCATGAAGGCCGCGATGGCCGACACCGTCGCGAACCCCACGGCGCCGATGAGCAGGACCCTGCGCCGGCCGATCCGGTCTCCCAGGCTTCCCATCGGGACCAGGAGCCCGGCCAGGACCAGCGGGTAGGCATCGATGATCCAGAGCAGTTGCGTCGATGTCGGGTCCAGCGCCCTCGACAGGGCCGGAACGGCGAAACTGAGCACGGTGTTGTCCACGGCGACCAGCAGGACCGGGAACATGAGCACGGCCAGTGCGGCCCAGCGGCGGGCCCGTCCCGTGGCCGGTGGCCGGACGGATGGCGGCATCGTGGTCATCGCGGTGGTCCTTACATCGAGTTGAACTGTCTCCATTACTGTACCGTCTGGACGGTATGTCGTCCATGTTGCGTCGATGCCCATCCGGAGCCACGCAAACGCTAGAGTCGGGACCATGTCCAGACCACCAGCAGCGCGGGAGAAGCTCCTCGACGCCTATTGCAGCCTGCTGCGCACGGAGGGGGAGCGCGCCGCGACCATGGACGCAACCGCGGCGCTTGCCGGCGTGTCCAAGGGCGGGCTCCTGTACCACTTCCCCTCCAAGGACGCGCTGGCGGACGCCGTCATCGACCGCCTGCTGCGGACAGCCAGCGACGACAACGAACGCATGGCGGCCGCCCCCGAGGGCGCGGCACGCTACTACGTGCGCACCTCGACCGCCGGCGACACCGCGTTCGACACCTGCTACCAGGCCGTGGTGCGCCTCGCCGCCGGATCCTATGCTCCCGCTGCGGCTGCCCTGGACCGGGTCCACGGGGACTGGGAGCGGCTGGTGCGCGAGGACGTCGCCGACCCGCACGCCGCCGAGGCCATCATGCTGATCGGCGAGGGCCTCTACTACCACTCGACGATGCCCGGCAGCTGGTCGCGGTCACTTGTCGGCTCCGACATCGAAGCGCTGCTCGGCCAGGTCGACCGGCTCAAGGAAGGACGATGATGGCATTCCCGCTCCCGGTGCGGCCATGGAAGGGCCGCATCGCGGCGCTGGTGGGCATTATGCTCATGGCGCTCAGCGTGCGCGCCGCCGTCGTCTCGGTACCCCCGCTGCTGGACCTCATCGGCCCGGAACTCGGGTTCACCTCGTTCACCACCGGCCTGCTGGCCATGCTGGCACCGATCATCTTCGCCGTCTCCGGGCTGTTCACCCCACGGCTGATCGCCGCCCTGGGCCTGGAACGCACGCTCGTGCTGGCCGTGGTGGTCGCCATCGTCGGACAGGCAGGCCGCGCCTTCGTGGGCGATGTCGCCTCGTTCCTGCTGCTCTCGGCACTGACGATGGTCGGCTACGGCATCGGCAACGTCGTGCTGCCGCCGCTGGTCAAGAAGTACTTCCCCGACAGGATCTCCTCCGTCACCTCCGGATACGTCACGTTGATCGCCATCGGCACGGCCATGAGCCCGATGTTCGCCGTGCCGCTGGAGCAGGTCTCCGACTGGCGGTTCTCCATCGGCTTCTGGACCCTGGCCAGCGTCGTGGTCCTCATCCCCTGGGCCGTCCAGTTCTCCGCCGACCGTCGGCGGCGTGCCGCCCGCACAGCCGAGGACGCCCGGCTGGCCGCCGGCGAGACCCGGGAGCAGACCCAGGCCCGGCGCGCCGCCGTCGTCCCGGTCCCCGCGGACCGGCGGATCAACCCTTGGCGCTCCCGGGTGGCCTGGGGCCTGGCGATCTTCCTGGCCGGCAACTCGGGACAGACCTACGTCTACTTCACCTGGCTGCCGCCCTACCTCATCGGCGAGGGCCTCGACCCGGCGGTGGCCGGTAGCGCCCTGGGCTACTTCGCCCTCCTCGGGCTGCCCGTTAGCCTGCTGGTCCCGCTCATCGTCCCGCGCATGAAGCATCCGATCTACGCCGCAGGCCTGTTCATCGTGTTGTGGATCATCGGGCACGCCGGCATGTTCTTCCTGCCCACGCAGGGCACCTGGTGGTGGATCACCTCCGCCGGCCTGGGCCAGGGAACCTTCGCGATGGCGCTGCTGATGATCAACCTGCGCTCACGCACCACCTACGGCTCCGGCGTGCTCGCCGGCTTCAGCCAGGGCGTGGGCTACGCCGGCGCCGCGATCGCACCGCTGCTCTTCGGCGTCGTGCGCGATGCCACCGGCGGTTGGGCGGCGTCCTTCGGGATGCTGGGCATCTGCCTGCTGGTGCTCGTCATCGGCGCCGTGATGATCAACGGCCCGCGGCAGATCGAGGACGACGCCGAGGCACCCCGGCAGGCCGTCCGCGTCTGAGGCCCGGATTGTCCGGGCACCGGCGGCCCGTGCGGCTGCCGAGGGTGCGGCAGCCGACGGTTCAGGCCCCCGCCCGGGCCAGCACCTTGTGCAGGGTGTTCATGTTCCGGGTGGTCAGCACCGGCTTGTGCCGGGCGCGCCCCAGTTCCCTGGCCAGGGGCGTCTCCAGCGAGTTGCCGCGCGGGACCTGCCAGTAGAGCACCTGGTCGCCGGCGGTGAACCGTTCCCCGTCCACCGGCTCCGGGCCGGCGGCGAGCACGTCCGGGACGGCGTCGGGGGTGGCGGCGAACACCACGTAGTCGTGCCGCTGCACCTCGTCGGCGACCGCGGCGAAGGGGTAGGCGTCCACGATCGCGGCGAGGCGCTCCGGGGGCACGACGATGACCCAGGCCTCGTAACCGAACTGCTCCCGCAGCACGGCCTCGACGTCCGCCTTCAGCGCGGCGGCATCGACGGTCTCCGCATCGAGGACGACGTTCCCGGACGCCAGCAGGGTCGAGACGCGGGTGTACCCGGCGGCGGAGAGCGCCGCGGCCAGGTCCTTCATGGCGATGCGGATCCCGCCGACGTTGATGCCGCGCAGGAAGACGGAGTAGGTAGGCATGCGCCCATTCTGCCTCCGAAGGGCACGACGACGGAATGCCCACCCGGGTGCCGGAGCCGCCAGCGAACGGACCCGGGGCCTTCGGCGGCAGCGGAGCCGATGGGTAGTCTCGGAGGATGACGACCCACGCACCCTACGGCTCCTGGCCCTCGCCGATCTCCGCGGACTCGCTGGTGGCCACCAGCACCCCGGTCGGTTCCCCGCGCTTCGCCGGCGGCAGCGTCTGGTGGCTGGAAGGCCGCCCCGTCGAGGGCGGCCGGTTCACCGTCGTCGCCGGGACCGCCGGCGGTGCCCCTCCACGCGAGCTCGTCCCCGCCCCCTACAACGTGCGCAGCCGCGTGCACGAATACGGCGGGGCCGCCTGGGCCGCCGTGGACGGCGGCACCGACGGCCGGCTCGTCTTCTCCAACTTCGCCGACCAGCGCGTCTACCTGCGCACCGGGGCGCGGACCAGCCCGCTGACCCCCGATTCCACCGCGTCCGGCGAACCGGGGGCCGACCCGCAGCTGCGGTTCGCCGACTTCACACCCTCCTGGCGCGACGGCGAGGTGCTGGCCGTCTGCGAGGACCACACCGGTGCCGGGATCGCCCGCTACGTCGTCGCCATCCCGCTCGACGGCAGCGCCGCTGGGGATGCCGGCGCCCTGCGCCCGGTCACGCCCGCCTCCCGCTTCGTGGCGTACCCGCGCATCTCGCCGGACGGGCGGACCATCGCCTGGATCAGCTGGGAGCACCCGCAGATGCCCTGGGACGGGACGGTCCTGCACGTCGGCACGCTCGATGCCAACGGCACGGCCACCGGTGTGCGCGACCTCGCCGGATCCACCACCGAATCGGTCCTGCAACCCGAATGGCTCGACGCCCGCACCCTGGCCTTCATCTCCGACCGCTCGGGCTGGTGGAACCTGCATGCCCAGGACCTCGACGGCGGCCCGGCCCGTGCGCTGTGCCCCCGCGAGGAGGAATTCGCCGAACCGCTCTGGCAGATCGGCACCTGCTGGTACACCGTGCTCGACGACGGCAGGCTCCTGGCCGCCCACGGCACCCACGGCCTGCGGTTGGGCCTGCTCGACCCGGCCACCGGCACGCTGGAGGACCTGGACCTGCCCCTGACCCACGTCATCCCCGCCGCCACCCGGGGAGCGGTCCGCGGCGGCGCGGGTGACGCGGCGCAGGTGCTCGTGGTGGGTACCAGCTCCACCGAGGGGCCGGGGATCCGCCTCCTGGACCTGGACACGGGACGGCTCGCGATGGTCCGGCGCTCCGTGGAGGAGCTGCCCGACCCCGGGGCTCTGCCGACCGGCCGGGCCATGCAGTTCCCGGCGGCCGGCGGCACCGTCGTGCACGCCAACGTCTACGAACCGTCCCTGGCCGGGTACGCCGGGCCCGCGGGCGAAAAGCCACCGTTCGTCGCCTTCGTCCACGGCGGGCCCACCGGACAGGCCCGCATCGGCCTCTCCCTGGCCATCGCCTACTACACCAGCCGCGGCCTGGGCGTCGTGGACGTTAACTACGGCGGCTCCAGCGGTTTCGGGCGGGCCTACCGCGACCGGCTGAAGGGCCAATGGGGCGTGGTCGACGTGGCGGACACCGTCGCCGTCCTGCGGGGGCTGGCCGACGCGGGCCTGGCGGACCCGGACCGGCTGGCGATCGAGGGCGGCTCCGCCGGCGGGTGGACCGCCCTGGCCTGCCTGGTGGGCACCGATGTGTTCGCCGCCGGCATCTCCCGCTACGGCGTCGCCGACCTCGAGGCGCTGGTCGCCGACACGCACGACTTCGAGGCGCACTACATGGAATCCCTGGTCGGACCCTGGCCGGCGGCCCGCGACCTCTACGCCGAACGGGCCCCGATCAACCACGTGGACCGGCTCGACTGCCCGGTGTTGTTGCTGCAGGGCGACGAGGACCGGGTGGTCCCGCCAAACCAGTCACAGGCCTTCGCCGACGCCCTGGCCGCCAAGGGCATCGAGCACGCCTACGTGCTCTTCGCCGGCGAGCAGCACGGCTTCCGGCAGGCGGCGAACATCGTGCGCGCCCAGGAACTCTCGCTCGCGTTCTACGCCCGCGTCTTCGGATTCACCGCCGACGTGGAGCCGATCCAGCTCACCCGCGGGGCGGAGGCCACGGCATGAGCCCCACCGGCACCCCGCAGGACGACGGCGGCGCCGCCGCCATCGAGGCGACGGCCACCGGGACGGTGCAGGGGGTCGGCTTCCGCTACCGCACCCGGCAGCGGGCCGAGGCCCTGGGGCTGGCAGGATCGGCGGTGAACCGCCCGGATGGCAGCGTGCGGATCACCGCCCAGGGGACCCGGCGCGCGGTCGATGCCCTCGTCGAGTGGCTGCGCTCGCCGCAGGCCCCGGGCCGGGTGGAGCACCTCGGGGTCCGGCCCATCGAGCCGGACCCCGAGGCCACCGGGTTCGAGGTGGGCTAGCGCGTGCGGATGAGTTTGCGGTTGACGAACTCGTCCATCCCGTACTTGCCCAGCTCACGGCCCACGCCGGAGCGCTTGACGCCGCCGAAGGGCAGCTCGGCCGCGGTCCCGGAGGGCTCGTTGATGTAGACCATGCCGGCATCGATCTGGTGGGCCACCCGCTGGGCCCGCTGCGGGTCCTCGGTGAAGATCGAGGATCCCAGTCCGAACGGGGTGTCGTTGGCCAGGGCGACGGCGTCCTCCTCGCTGGAGACCTTGAAGATCATCGCCACGGGGCCGAAGAGCTCCTGGTGGAAGGCCTCCATGTCCGGGGTGACGCCGGTGAGCACGGTGGGCTGGAAGAAGGCGGAGTCCTCTGCCACCTTGGAGCCGCCGACCAGGGCCGTGGCGCCCTCGGCGATGGCCGACTTCACCTGCTGCTCCAGGTTGTCCGCCGCGGCCTGCGAGGACAGCGGCCCCAGGAACGTCTTCTCGTCGGAGGGGTCCGAGGGCTCGATCGCGGACAGCGCCGAGGTGAACTTCTCCACGAAGTCGTCGTAGAGGTCCTCCATGACCACGAACCGCTTGGCCGCGTTGCAGGCCTGGCCGCCGTTGCCCATGCGCCCGTTGACCGCCCGCTTGACCGTCTTGTCCAGGTTCGCGGTGTCCAGCAGGATGAACGGGTCCGACCCGCCGAGTTCGAGCACCACCTTCTTCAGGTTCCGCCCGGCGACCTCGGCCACCGCGGAACCGGCACGCTCCGAGCCGGTGAGCGAGACGCCGGCGATCCGCGGGTCCGCGATCAGCTCGGCGATCTGCTCGTTGGTGGCGAAGATGTTCACGTACGCACCCTCCGGCGCGCCGGCATCGCGGAAGATCTGCTCCATGGCCAGCGCCGATTCCGGGCACTGCGGGGCGTGCTTGAGCAGGATGGTGTTGCCGTTCATCAGGTTCGGCGCCGCGAACCGGGCCACCTGGTAGTACGGGAAGTTCCACGGCATGATGCCCAGCAG
>Ga0134125_10002687_pt1 | contig 20942 bp, 18 predicted proteins | sample KB31751_FD_96464 | JGI IMG/M metagenome (GOLD analysis project Ga0134125, IMG submission 96464) | Terrestrial soil microbial communities with excess Nitrogen fertilizer from Kellogg Biological Station, Michigan, USA - KB3-175-1 | ecosystem: Environmental > Terrestrial > Soil > Unclassified ... | reverse complement strand
TGCATGGCGCGCCGCGCGGCGTCGAGCGTGCAGTGCAGGAGATCGCGTGGATCGTGCTCCACCCAGCCGGGCTCGGGAAAGTGCTGCGGAATTTCGCGGTAGCCGCGCCCAACGACGCGACCGGTCTCGTCGATCACGAGACAGGTCGATCCGGTGGTGCCTTGATCGATCGCCAGGACGTGCTTCATGGAGCGCAGAACCGGTAGGGCGGTCTGTGCACGGCGCGATCGCTCACGATCGCGGTGATGAGCGACGCCGGGGTGACGTCGAACGCGGGATTGTCGACGGGCACCTCGTTAGGCACGATGGCGCGGCCGGCGACGTGCGCGACTTCGTCGCGACCCCGCTGCTCGATCGGAATTCCGGCGCCCGTCGCGACCGCGGGATCGAACGTCGACCATGGCGCCGCCACATAAAATGGAATGCCGTGATGCCGCGCGGCGATCGCGAGCGCGTAGGTGCCGATCTTGTTCGCGACGTCGCCGTTGGCGGCGATGCGATCGGCGCCCACGATCACCAGGTCCACGCGGCCCTCGCGCATCGCGTTGGCCGCGGACCCATCGGTGATGACGCGCACCGGCACGCCCGACCGCGACAGTTCCCACGCCGTGAGGCGGGCGCCCTGCAACAGCGGCCGCGTCTCGCACGCCAACACCGACACGCGCAGCCCGCGCTCGGCGGCCACGTAGATCGGCGCGAGCGCGGTGCCGATGCCGGTGGTGGCAAGCGCCCCGGCGTTGCAGTGCGTGAGGACGCGCGCGCCGTCGGCGAGCAGCGATACGCCTAACGCACCGATGCGGTCGCACATCGCGATGTCGTCCGCGAGGAGCGCCGTCGCCTTGGCGCGCATCGCGGCCAGCGCGTCCGCGGGCGATGCCGCGGGTACCGTGGCGACGGCGGCAACCGCGTTCACCGCCCACGCCAGGTTGGCGGCCGTGGGACGGGTTTGGACGATGCGGTGCGCATGCACTGCGGTGCGTGCGCGCAATGCGTCCAGCGTATCATCGCCGAAGCTCGCCAGCGACGCGACCAACCCCATGGCCCCGGCGATCCCGATCGCGGGCGCTCCGCGCACGGCGAGCGTCGCGATCGCGGTGCAGACCTCGTCGAGGGTCTCGAGGTCGCGCTCGACGAACCGTGCCGGGAGCACGGTCTGGTCAATGATGCGGACCGCGTTGCGATCGGACGCCCAGCGGACGGCCTGGATGGGATGCACGGCGTAAACGTACCGCACGGCGGCGAGGCGCGGAACACACCGGCGTCGGGCGCAGGGTCGGGCGGTGCGCATTACATTTGTCGTGCGCGCCTTGGGGGCGCCGTGAGGCCGCCCGTCTTTCACTTCAGCGCTTTGATCCATGTCCTTTCAGAACCTCGCCTTCGACGTCCACGACCGCGTCGCGACCATTCGGGTGAACCGGCCCGACAAGCTCAACGCCCTGAACGATGAGACCATCGCCGAGCTCGACGAGGCGTTCGCGCTCGTGGAGCGGCGCGAGGACATCGCGGGTGTCCTGCTCACGGGCGCGGGGGCCAAGGCCTTCGTCGCCGGCGCCGACATCGCCGAGCTCTCCAGGCAGGGGCCGACCGATGGCCGGGCGCGGGCGATGCGCGGCCAGGCGGTGTTCCTGCGCATCGAGCGGTGCCCCAAGCCGGTGATCGCGGCGCTCAACGGTTTTGCGTTAGGCGGAGGCTGCGAGTTGGCGATGGCGTGTCACATCCGCATTGCCGCCGACACGGCCAAGCTGGGCCAGCCGGAGCTCAAGTTGGGCATCCTTCCCGGCTACGGCGGCACGCAACGGCTGGTGCGGCTCGTGGGCAAGGGGCGCGCGCTGCAGCTGCTGCTCACGGCGGAGATGGTCGACGCGGCGGAGGCCCACCGTATCGGCCTCGTCAACAAAGTCGTGCCGGGGGCGGAGCTCCTCGCCGAAGCCGAGCGAATGCTGCGGCATATCATCGCGTTCGGTCCGCTGGCGGTGGCGTTGTGCATCGAAGCCGTCAATCGCGGCGACGATCTCGCGATCGACCAGGGCCTCGAGCTCGAGGCGTCGTACTTCGGCCTGCTGTCCGCCACGGACGACATGCACGAAGGCATGAGCGCGTTCCTCGAGAAGCGCGCGGCCCGGTTCGTCGGTCGTTAGGCACATGGCGGTGGCGGACGCGCGCGCAGAGCCGGCGGACGGCGGGCTCGCCTCGATCGCGCCGTCGCGCGCTCGGCTCACCGCGCTCGCCATCCGCGACTTTCGCAACCTGGCGCGCATCGATCTGGCGCCGCCGCCCGACGGGTTCGCGCTGGTCGGCGAGAACGGCCAGGGCAAGACGAATCTGCTCGAGGCCATCCATTATCTGCAGCTCCTGCGCTCCTTCCGCGGCGCGCGCGACGTGGAGCTGGTCCGCTTCGACACCGACGGATTCCACGTGTCGGCCGAGATCGCGCACGCGGCGCACCGCGGCGTATCGGTGGGATTCGAGCGCGCCTCCAAGCGCAAGCGCGTACTGGTGGACGGCAACATCCCGCCGCGCCTCACCGATGCGTTAGGCGCGTTCCCCGCGGTGCTGTTTTCGCCGCGCGACGCCGAGACCGTGGCCGGCGCGCCGGGCGCGCGGCGCCGCTTCCTCGATGTGATGCTCGCGCTGAGCTCGCGGCCCTATCTCCAGGCGCTGCAGCGCTACCGCGCGGCACTCGCCCAACGGAGCGCCGCGATGCGACAGCCCGGCGTGTCGGGCGCGCGGCAGGAGCAGAGCGTGGCGGTCTGGGAAGCGCCGCTCGCCGAGCATGGCGCGATCCTCTGGCGCGCCCGGCGCGACTGGACGGTCGCGTCCGGTGCCCGCTATGCGGAGCTGTGCGCCGCCATCGGCGAGCGCGGCACAGCGGCGATGCATTACGCCAGCGGGTTAGGCGAGCCGGGCGAGCCCCAGGCGGCGCTGCGCGACGTGCTCGCCCGCAACCGGTCCACCGACATCCGGCGCGGCCTAACGCAAGCCGGCCCGCATCGCGACGACCTCGTACTGACGCTGGGCGGCCGCGACCTGCGCGCCTTCGGCTCGGCGGGCCAGCAACGCACCGCGGCGATCGCGCTCCGACTGCTCGAGTCGGCGACGCGGCGCGCGGCGTCGGGCTTGGAGCCGGTGGTGCTGCTGGACGACCCGTTCGCCGAGCTCGATGCGCGGCGGGCGGCGCGCATTCTCGAGTTGTTAGGCGCCGAGGGCAGCGGGCAGACCGTGCTCGCCGTGCCGCGCGCCGACGACATTCCCGAGGGGCTGACGCGCCTCGCCCGCTACCACATCGCCGCAGGCGCGGTGCGGGCCGGGACGCCGTGACCAAGCGCACGGGACCGCCCGAACCGTTAGGCTCGGCGCTCGCCGGGTTTCTCCAACGCGCCGGCCTAACGAATCGCATCGAGCAGGCGTCGATCGTCGATGCGTGGGCCGCCCTGGTGGGCGACCAGATCGCCAGCGTCACCGCCGCGCGCATGATCACGCGCGACGGCACCCTGTTCGTCGACGTCGCGACCAACGCGTGGATGCAAGAGCTCTCGCTCATGGAGCCGCAGCTGCTCAAGGCCCTGCGCGAGCACGCGTCCGGCGCCGGTGTCGAGCGCATCCGATGGCACCTGGCGCGCGTCTGACGCGCTGTCCGTACTCTGGCCCGCCCGCGGGCCCGCCGTCATATTTCCATTCTGTCCCGTACGTCCCACACGGCCCACGCGGCCACCATCCCCGCTCCCCATTCGCGACATGACTTCGTCTCTTGCTCGCACCACCCTCGCCCTCGCGGTTTCTCTCGCGCTCATAGGCCACCAGGCCGTGGCGCAGGAGGCGGCGGGTAGCGGCGGCGTCGTTCCGCTGCCGCCCACCACCCTGCCGCTCAAGCACGCGCCGCAGCCGACGACCGCCGCGATCACGCCGGCCGATCTCATGACGCGCCTTTACATCTTCTCCGATGATTCGATGCAGGGTCGCGAAGCCGGCACCGAAGGCAACGTGAAAGGCACGGACTACATCGCGAGCGAGATCAAGCGGATGGGCCTCAAGCCCGCCGGCGACAACGGCACGTACTTCCAAACGATTCCGCTCGAAACGCGCTCGCTCGATTCGTCGTCGAGCATCACCGCGGGCGGCACCAAGCTCGTGGCGAACACCGACTTCGTGCTGCTGTCGCGACAGCCGGCCACGGCGTCCGACGTACCGGTCGTCTTTGGCGGCGACTTGAGCGACAGCACGCACCTGGGCGACGACGCGGCGAAGGGCAAGATGGTCGTGTTCACCGCGCAGGGCGGTTGGACGCGCTTCGTCCGGTCGGCGCGGCGCGGCATGGGCATGCCGGGCGCCACCGCGATCGTGATCGCCGCACTCGACAGCGTGCCGGAGCAGATCCGCGGATTTCTCACGCGTCCGCAGACCTTCCTCAACGACAACGTGCAGGCGCCGCCCGCCGGCCCCTCCGTGTTCCTGGTGACCGAGGCCGCGGCGGCCAGGCTATTGGGCGCCGATCCCAAAGGCCTAACGGTAGGCAGCACGCACGGCATGGCGTCGCTCGATGTTCGCATGTCCACCAAGCCGTCGGTGTTTCCGGCGCGCAACGTGGTCGGCATCATCGAGGGCAGCGATCCCAAGCTCCGCGGCGAGTACGTCGCGATCGGCGCGCACAACGACCACATCGGCATGAGCCGGCCGGTCGATCACGATTCGCTCCGCATCTGGAATCACATCGTCCGCCCCGAGGGCGCCGATGATGGCGGCAAGGAAGCCACGCCCGCCGAGCAGTCCGAGGTGGACCAGGAGCTGGCCGCGTATCGCGCCGCGCACCCGAACACCCAGCGCATCGACTCGATCGACAACGGCGCCGACGACGACGGCTCGGGCACGGTGTCGGCGCTCGAGATGGCGCAGTACTTCTCGTCGATGAAGACCAAGCCCAAGCGGTCGCTGCTCTTCGTGTGGCACGTCGGCGAGGAGAAGGGATTGTTAGGCTCGAAATACTTCACCGATCACCCCACGGTGCCGCGCGACAGCATCGACGCGCAGCTCAACATGGACATGGTCGGGCGCGGCGACGCGTACGATGAGACGGGCCGCACGAAGGCCGGCGCGCCGATCCACGGCAGCAACGGCTACCTGCAGCTCGTGGGTTCGCGCCGCCTGTCGACCGAGTTAGGCGACTTGATCGAGAAGGTGAACAAGGACGATCACCACAACATCACGCTCGACTACTCGATCGACGCCGACGGCCACCCGGCGAACATCTATTGCCGCAGCGACCACTACGAGTACGCGCGCTACGGCATTCCGATCACGTTCTTCACCACCGGGCTGCACTCGGACTATCACCAGGTGACGGACGAGCCGGAGTACATCGACTACGACCACATGGCCAAGGTGGACAACTTCGTAGCGGACATCGCGCTGCACGTGGCGAACCTCGATCATCGCGTCGTGGTGGACCATCCGAAGCCCGATCCGAACGGAGCCTGCCGGCAGTAGCTCCCCGCGGTATCAGGGCAAACGAAAAGGGGCGCGCAACGACCGTTGCGTGCCCCTTTCGTCATGCCGGCTGGGGCCGAGCGTTCTGCATCATCTTTCTATCGCCTTCGCCATCTTTTGGCCTGCGGCCCGCGAAGCCATACCAGGGTCTAACTACTTGAAATCACAAGAATTTAGCGGTATATTGCGTAGTTGACTTGAAGGGCCTCTCTTCGGTGTTTTTTCGCCGAGGCCCTGGGGTGTGTCATGAGTCACGAACCCGCGCAGGAGCACGGCCATCGATGTCTGAATACGACGCTGGGCAAATTCAGGTTCTCAAGGGGCTGGAGGCAGTTCGGAAGCGCCCCGGCATGTACATCGGATCCACGTCATCCCGCGGGTTGCACCATTTGGTCTACGAGGTCGTCGACAACTCGATCGACGAGGCATTAGGCGGATACGCCGACAAAATCGATGTTACGATTCACGCCGACGATGCCGTGACGGTCGTCGACAATGGGCGCGGCATTCCGGTCGACATCCACCCTACCGAAAAAATTCCGGGCGTCGAGCTGGCGATGACGGTGCTGCACGCCGGCGGCAAATTCGACAAGAACTCGTACAAAGTGTCGGGCGGTCTGCACGGCGTCGGCGTATCGGTGGTGAACGCGCTCTCGTCGCAGCTCAAGGTGTGGGTCAAGCGCGATGCCCAAGAGTACTACATGGATTTCGCGCGCGGCATCACCACCACCAAGCTCAAGACGCTCCGCAAAGTCGGGAAAAACGAAACGGGTACCACGGTCTGGTTCAAGCCCGACAACACCATCTTCACCGAGCTCTCGTACGACTACGCCACGCTCGCCTCGCGACTGCGCGAGCTGTCGTTTCTCAACAAAGGCGTGACGATCACGCTCAGCGACGAGCGGCCTAACCAGACGAAGCAGGAGACGTTCCACGCCAAGGGCGGCCTCAAGGAATTCGTCGCCCATCTCAACGCGAACAAGAAGGCGCTGCACCCCGACGTCATCTACATCGAAACCGAGCGCGACGACATCGGCATCGAAGTGGCCATTCAGTACAACGACAGCTACAACGACACCGTCTTCTCCTTCGTCAACAACATCAACACGCACGAAGGCGGCACGCATCTCACCGGGTTCAAGAGCGCGCTCACCCGCGTCGTCAACCTGTACGCGCAGAAGGGCAATTTCCTCAAGAAGGGCGACCCCCCGCTCAGCGGCGACGACGTGCGCGAAGGCCTAACGGCGGTGCTGTCGGTCAAGGTGCGCGAGCCGCAGTTCGAGGGCCAGACGAAAACCAAGCTCGGCAACTCGGAAGCCGAGGGCGCGGTGCGGAGCGTGATCAACGACCTGCTGGCCGCGTACCTGGAGGAGCATCCGCGCTCGGCCAACATCATCGTCGAAAAAGCGGTGTCGGCCGCGCGTGCCCGCGAGGCAGCGCGTAAGGCACGCGACCTCACGCGGAAAAAGTCGGCGCTCGACTCGGGCGTGCTGCCCGGCAAGCTCGCCGACTGCTCGCTCAACGATCCACCGCTCTGCGAGCTCTATCTCGTCGAAGGCGATTCTGCCGGCGGCTCGGCCAAGGGCGGACGGGCGCGCGAGTTCCAGGCGATCCTGCCGCTGCGCGGCAAGATTCTCAACGTCGAGAAAGCCCGCATCGACAAGGTGCTGTCCAACGAAGAAATCCGCTCGATCATCACGGCCATCGGGGCCGGCATCCGCGACGACTTCCAGATCGAGCAAGCGCGCTACCACAAAATCATCATCATGACGGACGCCGACGTGGACGGCGCGCACATCCGCACGCTGTTGCTCACGTTCTTCTTCCGGCAAATGCGCGAGCTCATCGACGCCGGCTACATCTACATCGCGCAACCGCCGCTCTTCCGCGTGGCCAAGGGGAAGGAAGAATACTACGCGTACACCGAGACCGAGCGGGACTCGTACGTCCAGCGCTTCGGCAACGGCGACGGCGGCAAGGGCAGCGTGGCGATCCAGCGCTACAAAGGGTTAGGCGAGATGAACAAGGAGCAGCTCTGGGAAACCACCATGAACCCCGAGCGCCGCACGCTCCTCAAGGTGGACATGGAAGACGCCGTGGCCGCCGATCTGATCTTCCAAACGCTGATGGGCGATGAGGTCGAGCCGCGGCGCGTCTTCATCGAGGCGAACGCAAGGTTTGTGAGTAATCTGGACATATAAAGCAGGGAAGCGCGCGCTTGCGCGCGCTTGAGGGAAGGGCTGGCGCTTCGGGAACCCGGAACGGGGCGCGACTCTAGTCACCACGCCGTACTCACGTTGTTCGGAATCGGACGGCGAGTCCCATTCACGGACGGTGCGAGCGCTGCTTGCGAGGGAGCGTTCGCACACAAACGGAATCGCGCCAAGGAGTTGGGCGTGGTGCCTAGGCGGCACAATAGTTCCACTGTGCCCACGCGATGATCCCGGCATCCGCCCTCTTCCCGCAGGCCGCGCCAGCGGCCGGTTCCCAAAGCGCCAGCGCTTCCCCAACGCGCGCGCAAGCGCGCGCTTCCCTGATCTCATGCCATCTCTCGTGAACGACGCCCGCTTCAGCCTGCGCAAGCTGCGCCGCATGCCCGGCTACACGGTCATCGCCGTCGCCACCATCGGCATCGCGATCGGCGCAACGACGGCGATTTTCAGCATCGTCGACAACGTACTGCTCAGGCCTCTGCCGTATACCGATCCGTCGCGGTTGGTGTTCGTCGAGTCCCTGTCGCCGGATGGCAATGCGATGGACATGTCGCCGCCGGATCTCCTCGACTATCGGAACCAGAGCCACAGCTTCACCGGCCTCACGCCGGTCCAGGGCGGAGGCAGCGCGACGCTCGCGCGGCCGGGGCTGGCGGCCGTCCGGCTGAACCGGGCGCGCGTGGGCGCCGACTTCTTTTCTCTGTTAGGCGTGACGCCGGAGCGGGGCCGCGGGTTCGTGAGCGGCGAGGATGCCGCGAGCGCGACTGCGGTCGTGGTGCTCTCCGATCTCGCGTGGCGGCGCTATTTCGGCGCCGACCCCGGGATCGTTGGTGCGTCGATCACCTTGAGCGATGTGCCCTACCGGGTCGTGGGTATCGCGCCGCCCAAGTTCACCTATCCGGACAAGCCCGACGTGTGGATTCCGGCCGTGTGGCGCAGCTACGAGATCGGCGACCATGCGCGCGGGTTGCACGAGATGTCGGCGATCGGGCGGCTCCGTCCCGGCGCGACCGTGGCCAGCGCCAGGCGCGACATTCAGGCCGTCGCCACGCGCATCGCCCACGACTTCCCGCGCGCAGACGCGAAGATCGGCGCGTACCTGGCGCCGCTCGACGAGCACGTGGTGGGCGACGTCCGGCCGGCCCTCTGGTCTTTGTTAGGCGCGGTCGCCCTGGTGTTGCTCATCGCCTGCGCGAACGTGGCGAACCTGTCGCTCGTGCGCGGCGCGTCGCGGTCGACGGAGATCGCCGTGCGCACCGCGTTAGGCGCCACGCGCTGGCAGCTGATCCGCCAGTTGGTCACCGAGAGTCTGCTCGTCTCGCTCGCCGGCGCCGTGATCGGCGTGGTGCTGGCGGCGTGGGCGGTCGACCTCGTGGTGTCGTTCGGTCCGCACGGATTGCCGCGCCTGTCCGAGATCGCCGTCGACGGCCGGATGCTCGCGTTCGCGGCATCGCTGGCCGTCGCGACCGGGCTCCTGTTCGGTCTGCTCCCGGCGTTTCACGCGACGCGCGCCGATGTGTCGCCCATGTTGCGCGAGGGACAGCGCGGCTCGAGCGCAGGCGGGACGACGCGGACGCGCTCGCTGCTCATCGTCAGCGAGATGGCGCTGGCGATGGTGTTGCTGGTGGGCGCGGGACTCTTGATCCGCAGCTTCGAGCGACTCACGCACGTCGATCCGGGATTCCGGCCCGATCATCTCTACGTGTTCGACGTCGCGCTCTCCGGCAAGAAGTACAGCGACGATGCGCCATCCATCTTGTACGCCGAGGACGTCGAGCGACGCCTGGCGGCAGTGCCGGGGACGGAGGATGTCGCGGTGGCCGCCGACCGTCCGTTAGACCCGGATCCGACGTACGGGGCGTCGACTTCGTTCACGGTGGATGGCGAGCCCAAGCCCGAGCCCGGGCGCGAGCCCGAGTCGGCGGTGATCCCGGTGTCGCCCAGCTACTTTCGCACGATCGGGCTGGCGCTGACATCGGGTCGTGTGTTCACCGACGCCGAGAATCGGATCGACGATGCGCCGGTCATCGTGGTGAACGAGGCGCTCGTGCGGCGGTATTTCCCGCATCGGAATCCCATCGGCACGCATCTCACGTACGGCTTCGCGCACGACACGAGCGCGGCGGCGACGACTCCGGTGACCGTGCGCGGCGAGATCGTCGGCGTGGTGCACGACAGCAAACAGGGGTCGTTGTCGGAGACGGTCGCGCCGGCGACGTACGTGCCGTACAACACGCTTCCGTTAGGCGCGACGTTCCTGGTGCGCAGCCACGGCCCGCCGGCGGCCGTCGAAACGGCGATCGCGGCGCAGGTGCGCGCCGTGGATCCGGCCGTGGCCGTCTACGAGCTGGGCAGCATGGGCGATGCGATGGCGGCGTCCACCGCGCAGCCGCTCTTCTATACCCTGCTCCTCGGCGCGTTCGCGCTCATGGCGCTGCTGCTGGCCACGCTCGGCATCTACGGGGTGATCGCGTACCTGGTGACGGAACGCACGCGAGAGCTGGGCATCCGGATCGCGTTAGGCGCGACGTCGCGCACGGTCGAGCGGCTGGTGGTGTGGCGCGGCCTCGCCCTCGCCCTGGCCGGGATCGCCATCGGCGCCCTGGGCGCGATCGGCGCCACGCGCGGCATTCAATCGCTGTTGTTCGGCGTGGCCCCGCTCGACGTTCCGACGTTCATCGCCGTGGGCCTCGTGCTCGCCGCCGTAGCGACCCTGGCATCGTGGCTGCCGGCGCGGCGTGCGGCGCGCATCGACCCCGTCATCGCCATGCGCGCCGATTGAGCGCGCGGCTCCAGTTAGGCATCGACGGCCGTGCGGGTCACGCCGTCCATGGTCACACGGTGGCTGACGAGCGGCAGCGGGTGATCCGCTTCGTCGGCAATCACAATGGCGCCCCGCAGGGCGGCGCGCCCCGCCTCCACTCCGGCCTCGTCGCGCGCGAAGATCGTGGCCACGGGCTCGCCGCGCTCCACCCAGTCCCCGGGCTTGGCGGTGATCACGAACCCGACGCCCGAATCTACGCGGTCCTCGGGGCGAACCCGGCCGCCGCCTAACGCCACCAGCGCCCGCCCCACGGCGCGCGGTTCGACACGCGCCACGAACCCGCGCCGCGGCGCCTCGAACAGCTCGCACGCCCCCGCCTGCGGCAGCACCGCCGGATCGTCCACCACCCCGGGGTTGCCGCCCTGCGCCTCGATGATTTCCTGAAAGCGGCGCGCCGCCGCGCCCGACGAGATCGCCCGCTCCATCTGCCGCCGCGCGTCGTCGCCATCGGCGGCCACACCGCCTACCTGCAGCATCTCGGCGCCTAACGCGAAGGTGACGGTCATCAGATCGGGCGGCCCCTCGCCCGAGAGCGCCTGGATCGCCTCCTCCACCTCGAGCGCGTTCCCGATCGCTCGGCCTAACGGACGGTCCATGGCGGTGAGGAGCGCCACCACCTCGCAGCCGTGGGCTTCGCCCAACGCGACCATGACGCCGGCCAGGTCGAGCGCCTGATCCAGATCGCGCAGAAACGAGCCCGACCCGCGCTTGATGTCGAGCACCAGACCCGTGAGATCTTCCGCCAGCTTCTTGCTCATGATGCTCGACGCGATGAGCGGCACCGACTCGATCGTCGCCGTCGCATCGCGCAACGCATACATGCGACGGTCCGCCGGCGCCACTTCCGTGGTCTGCCCGATCAACACGCATCCGATCCGCTCCACCTGCGCCCGCGCGACCGCGAGCGTCAGATCGGTCCGCATGCCCGGGATCGATTCGAGCTTGTCGAGGGTTCCTCCAGTATGCCCGAGCCCTCGGCCCGACATCATCGGCACCGCTACGCCCAACGAGGCGATGAGCGGCGCCAGAATGAGCGACGTCTTGTCGCCCACCCCGCCGGTCGAGTGCTTGTCGACCCGCGAGGCGGCGATGTGGCCCAACGACAGTTGGGCGCCGCTCTTCCGCATCGCGTCCGTCAATGCCGCGATCTCGATGCGATCGAGGCCCTTGAGATAGATGGCCATCAGCATCGCGGCCATCTGCGAGTCGGTGACATCACCGGCAACGTATGCCCGGATCAACGCAGCCCATTCGGCCGCCTCGAGGCGACCGCCGTCGCGTTTACGCTCGATGAGCCGTGTTACGAGCATTGACCCGGGTTCGGGGTATTTCTACGTTCTCGCGGCCGGTCCCGACGCGCGCGCGAGCTGACAGCACGATTTCACCGTTCAATGTCGGAGCTTTCATGCACATCCGCTACCTCGTGACCGCCCTCGCGCTCACACTGTTCGCCGCGCCTGCCAACGCGCAGTCCGCCGCGGCGCACATAGCCGAGGGCGACAGCGCCGACGCCGCGCTCCAGCCGACCGAGGCGCTCACGCATTACGAGGCCGCGCTCGCGGTCGACTCGACCAACTACGAAGCGCTGTGGAAAGCATCGCGCGAAGAAGTCGACCTGGGCGAATTCGAGCCCGACAAAGACAAGCGCAAGCAATACTTCGCGGACGGCGAGAAGTTCGCCCGCCGCGCGGTCGCCGCGGATTCGACCAACGCCGAGGGACATTTCGCGCTCGCGCGCGCGCTCGGACGCGTGGCGCTCACGTTGGGCGCGCACGATCGCGTGAAGTACGGCAAAGAAGTGCGCACGCAAGCGCTCGACGCGCTCAAGTACGACTCGCTACACGCGGGCGCCCTCCACGTGATGGGGCGCTGGAACGCGGAGATCATGCGGTTGAGCGGCTTCTCGCGGTTCTTCGCTAAAACATTTTTAGGCGGCGGCATCTTCGATCAGGCGAGTTGGGACTCCGCGGTCTCCTACATGGAAAAATCCGTGGCCGCCGATCCCACCCGCATCGTCCACAAGTTGGACCTGGCCGAGATTTACCGCGATCGTGACAAGCCCGGCGATCGCGATAAAGCGCGCGCCGCGTTCCAAGCGGTGATCGACGGACCGATCACCGAGTACAACGACAAGTTCTACAAGAAGCAGGCGACCGAGGAGCTGGCCAAGCTGCACTGACCTCGCTCGACCGTGCCCTGCGCCGCAACGGGATACCCTTGCGGCGCAGCTCGCCTCACGAGAGGTTGAGGCGTTGCCGCAGTCTCTTTTCGCCTCTTCGTGCACTCCTCCGAATGTCGTCGCGCAGGTCTTCCACACTCTCGGACACGTGCTCACCGAGGCGTCGAGCCCGCCGCTTGATCAACCGTCGCGTTTCGTCGCCGGCTTGCGGTGCGAGCAGCAGCGCGAGCCCCGCGCCGACTGCCAGTCCAAGCACCAGCCCGGCTCCGAAGACTGCCACGCCCGAGCTATCCCGTTCCACCTCGATCTCCTGCTCTTCGACGTCATCTGCCTCATCCGAGGTTACTTGAGACACTTGAGCCTCCGCTGCTTGTGGGTCGCCGTTTTGGGTTGGTGAAGAGAGCGAGTCTGTTGGGCGAGCCATCGTTAACTCCTCCTACTTTTGAAGCTACCCGTGTGAGCATGGCAAGAAGCTTGCTTAACGCTGCCATAGCTGTCGAGGTCTCACCTCGTGCGCCGATCGACGCGCACTCCGCTCGAGGACACGAATGACCAGCATCAGATTGAAGACCGTGCTGCTCGTCGAAGACAACGAGGACAACAGGATCGTGTACTCCACGATCTTGCAGCACTTCGGCTATCGGGTGATGGAAGCCTTGAACGGTGAAGAAGGCATCGCGAAGGCGCGCACGGAACAGCCCGATCTGATCTTGATGGATATCTCGATCCCGGTAATCGATGGCTGGGAAGCAACGCAGGTGCTCAAGCGCGACCCGTCGACGCGTCGCATTCCGATCATCGCGCTCACCGCGCATGCTTTGGCGTCGGACCGGGAAAAGGCCATGGAAGTCGGTTGCGACAGTTATCTCGCCAAGCCGTGCGAGCCTAAAACGGTGGTGAGCGAGGTGGAGCGGTTCATTGGGCGAGGCGATGGTCGGTGATGTTCGGCGCGCCCCGCGGGTCCTCATCGTCGATGATAGTGAGGACAGTCGCGAAGTACTCCGCTTGCGGTTCGGCGCAACCGGATACGAAACGGCGTGTGCCTGCGACGGCGCGGAGGCGTTGAAGCTCGTCGCCGAATGGCCGCCCGATGTAATCGTGCTCGACGTCATGATGCCCCGCATCGATGGACACGAAGTCGCGCGTCGCATCAAAGGCGATCGCACGCTGCCGTTCATTCCCATCATCATGCAGACGGCGTTGGACGAGGTCGAGCGCAAAGTCGAAGGCTTGAGCGCGGGCGCGGACGATTACGTCACCAAGCCGGTGGAATTCGCGGAGCTCGAGGCACGCGTGCGTTCCATGCTCCGCATCAAGGCGCTGCAGGACGCACTGCAGCGTCGCGAATCCGAGCTCGAGAAGGCGAATGCGCGGCTCCGCGAGCTCGCGGTGTCGGATCCGCTCACGGGTCTCGACAATCGCCGCCGGTTGGACGAGCGCTTCCACGAGATGTTCGAGCACGCGGTGCGGCTCAAGGAGCCATTGGCCGTGGCGATGTTCGATCTCGATTGGTTCAAGCACGTGAACGACGATTTCGGCCATCGTGCCGGCGACGAGATGTTGCGGCAGGTCGGCGCGGCGCTGCGCGCATCGATGCGCGAGATCGACCGGGTTGGGCGGTACGGCGGCGAGGAATTTCTGGTGCTGCTGCCGGGCACAGCGCTCGACGCGGCGGTGACGTTCGCCGAGCGGGCGCGTCTCAGGGTAGCGGCGCACCGGTTCTCCTTCGAGGGACGGTCATTTCAAGCGACGATCAGCTGTGGCGTCGCCGCGTGGCCGGACCCGCAACTGCTGAACCGCGACGAGCTGCTGCAAGCCGCCGACGACGCACTGTATGTGGCCAAGCGAACGGGACGCGACCGCGTCGTCCGTTACGCCAGCGCCGAGTTCACCGCGAACGTCAGGAACTTCCATGACCAGCACGGCAGTGGAGCGCCCGCGGGAGGAGGATTCGCCCTCGGATAACGGTGACACGACCGCCGCACTTCGCGCGCGCGTAGCCGAGCTCGAGCGCGAGCGCGACCATCTCGTGGCCGTGGTCGACATCCTCACCGAGATTTCCGCGTCCCTGCACTTCGTCGACATCCTCCAGACCATCGCCAAGAAGTTAGGCGACACCTTCGGCCTGGACCGCTGCTCGATCTATCTGTTAGGCGAACAGCGCGACGTGCGCCTCATGGCGACCTACGAAGCGCCGGCGATGAGCAACCTCATCGTCGACCTCGACCGCTATCCGGAGCTCAAGCGCGCGTTCCAGAGCGGCGAGACGGTGTTCATTCCCGACGCCCAGGTCGATCCGATGATGCAGCACATGCAGTCGGTGCTCGCGCTGCGCAACGTCCGCTCGATCGTGGTGGTGCCGATCCGTTGGCGCGGCACGGTGATCGGCGCGATTTTCCTTCGCACCGAACGCGATGGCGCCGCGTTCTCCGATCGCGACGTCCGCTTCTGCCAGGTGGTGGCCGCCCTCACCGCAAACGCACTCCGCAACGCACACCGCTTCGAAGCGCTGCAACGCGGCCAGAAAGAAGCCCAACGCGCGAACCGCCAGACTGAGCTGCAACGCATCGCGCTCATCGCCTTCGTGCGCCGCCTGCTCGATCGGTACACGAATACCGAAGACCACATGTGGGCCGAGACGCTGCTGGCCACGTCCGCCGACGAAGAGCTGGAACGCCTGGTGTCGGTGACAATGGAAGTGGTCGGAGAAGAAGCGAAGAGCTGACGACAGGGAAGCGCGCGCTGGCGCGCGCTCAGGGAAGCGCTCCGCTTTGGGCAGCGGCCGCTGACGCGGCCTTGGGGAATGGGTGGAAGTCCATTGATGTTGTTCCTCCCCTATTCCCGGTTCCCTATTCCCTAAGCGCGCGCCAGCGCGCGCTTCCACGTCTCATTATTTTTTCGGCGTGCCGACCCCCGCCCCCGCCCCCGACGCACGCGCCCGCGATCTCCGCCGACTCCTCGAGCGCGCGAACTACCTCTACTACGTGCGCGACGCACCCGAGATCTCGGATCGCGAATACGATCTGATGATGCGGGAGTTGCTGGAGCTCGAAGAGAAATTTCCCGAGCTTCGCACGCCGGACTCGCCCACCCAGCGCGTCGGCGCGCAGGTTCAAAGCGCCCTCGCCAAATCCGTTCACATGGTGCCGATGCTCTCGCTCGGCAACGCGTTCGATGACGACGAGCTCCGCGAGTGGGAGGTGCGCGCGGTACGCGTGGCGGGCGAGGAAGTGCGCGCGGCGGGATACACCGCGGAGCTCAAGATCGATGGCAGCGCGGTCAATCTCACGTACGAGCGAGGCATGCTGGTGCGCGGCGCGACGCGCGGCGATGGACTGGAAGGCGAAGTCGTCACCATCAACCTCCGCACCATCCACGACATTCCGCTGCGGCTCAATACGCCTAACCCACCCGACATCGTCGAAGTCCGCGGCGAGTGCTACATGACGTTCGACGGATTCGAGAGGCTCAACGACCGGCGGCGCCAGGAAGGCGAGAAAGTCTTCGCGAATCCCCGCAACTCGGCGGCCGGGTCGCTCAGGACGCTGGACCCGTCGATCACGGCCCAGCGCCGCCTTCGATTCTTCGGGTACGCGGTAGCAGCGGGACCCGGCGTGCGCCTGCCGTTCACCACGCAATGGGGACTGCTCGATACGCTCGAGCGCTGGGGATTCCCGGTCGAGCCGCATCGGCGGCGGTGCGCGACGCTCGAACAGGTCGTCGAGTTGGTGCAGGAAGTGGAGCACGTGTTGCGCGCGAAGCTCGCGTTCGGCATCGACGGCGTGGTGGTGAAAGTCGATTCCCTGCACTTGCAGGATGAGTTAGGCGATGTCGGGCGCGAGCCGCGGTGGGCGATCGCGCGGAAGTTCGCGCCGGACATCGAAGTCACGCGGCTCAATGACATCAAGGTGAACGTGGGACGCACGGGCGCGCTCAATCCGTACGCGGAGCTCGAGCCGGTCGAGATCAGCGGCGTGATCGTGAAGCTCGCCACGCTGCACAACGAAGCGTTGGTCCGCACGAAAGACCTGCGCATCGGCGACTGGGTGCAGGTGAAGCGCGCGGGCGAAGTCATTCCACAGGTGATCGGTCCCATCCCCGAGCGGCGCGATGGGTCCGAGGTCGAATGGCACATGCCCGAGCGCTGCCCGATCTGCGATACGCCGGTCGAGCGCGACGCGGATCAGGCCGCGGTGTACTGTCCTAACGTCGCATGCCCCGGACGACAGCTCGAGGGGCTTGTGCACTTCGCGTCGGGCGGCGCGATGGACATTCGCGGACTCTCGTACGCGCGCATTCGCCAGCTCATCGACGCCGGCCTCGTACACGATTTCGCCGACATCTTCGCGATCACCGCGGAGCAGCTGGTGACGCTCGAACGCTTCGCCACGAAAAGCGCGGAGAATCTCGTGGCCGCGATCGATGCGGCCAAAAAGCAGCCGCTGTCGCGCCTGCTCAATGGTCTCGGGATTTTGCACGTTGGCGAAATGGCGGCCCAACTGTTGGCGCGACACTTCCGCACGCTGGATGCGATTGCACAGGCCACGGAAGAACAGATCACGGCGGTCCGCGGCGTGGGCGAGATCATCGGCCGGTCGGTCTCGACGTACTTCGCCAACGACACCACGAGGCAGCTCGTCGAAAAGCTGCGGGCGCACGGGGTCAACTTCGCCGAGCCCGCGGGCAAGCACGGTGGCGACGGCACCGGTAGCCTCGCGGGCAAGACAGTCGTCATCACCGGTACGCTCCCCACGCTCGCGCGAAAGGCGGCCACGGAGTTGGTGGAGAATGCCGGCGGACATGTGACGTCGGCGGTGTCCAAGAGCACGAGTTTCGTGGTGGTGGGGTCGGATGCCGGCAGCAAACTCGATCGCGCGCGCGAGCTCGGGGTCGAGGTCATCGACGAGGCCGAGCTCTTGCGCCGCACGGGAGCCGCGCCTAAAAACCAGTAACGCTGGCGCGCCGAGTAGTCCGCGCCCGGACTCGTCCCGACATACGAGGCACGTCATGGCCGACACGATCAATCTCGCCGATCACGCGCTGGTGGCTGTGAGCCGACCCGCGATTCACGCGCTCCGGGCCGCGCTGCTGCGCGACGTGGGACCGTCCGCGGCCGGGGCGCTGCAGGAAGCGGGGTACGCCGGCGGTGCAACGGTGTTCGAGGCGTTCCGCGCCTGGCTCCACGAGCGCGGCGACGGCGAGCCGGAAGATCTCGACTTCGATGCGTTCCAGCTCCGTGCGTCGGAGTACTTCCACCTCGCCGGCTGGGGCACGCTCGAAATCGGCTCCCTTCGCGACGCCGTGGCAACAGTGGACACCGACGACTGGGGCGAAGCGGATCCCGATGAGCATCTGGACCAACCGGGGTGCCACTTCACGACGGGAATGCTGGCGGACTTCTTCGGCCGGTTCTCGGACGTGCCGTTGGCGGTGCTGGAAGTGGAGTGTCGCTCGTCGGGCCACGATCGGTGCCGTTTTCTCCTGGGCAACGGCGACGTGATGCGGTTTCTGTACGATCGGATGGAGCAGGGCGAGCCGTACGACGCGGTCGTCGGGGCCGTCGAGTAGCCGGCGACGCGATCTTCCGTTAGGCAGGCGGGCGCGCGGCGCCGCTGCCTAACGGAACCGCGCGGGCTAGGTTCCCGACCCGAGCAGGTCTTCGTCCCACGGGAGCACGATCGTGCTCTCCGTTTCCAACGCCGAAAAATCGGGCTCGTAGGAGCCGGTGCGGAATCCGACGGCGGTGCGCACGTCGGCGGCGCCCGCGTTGACGATCGCCGCCACGGCCATGCGCAGCGTTTCGCCGCTGTCGCAGGTCTCGTCGACCACCAGCACGCGGCGATTCCGCGCTTCCGCCGGCGCTGCGCCCAAAATGGCCGGCGTTTCCCGCACCGACTCGGCGTGGTAGCGGCGGCTGACCATGATCGAGTGGAATTCGCGTCCCAGAATGGCGGCGATGACCGCGCCGGGGATGACGCCGGCGGTGGCGATGCCGACGACGATCTCCGGGTCATAGACGCGGGCAACCTTGAGCGCGAGCGCGCGCGAGAGCTCGCCGAACAGCGGCCAGTCGACACGGAACACGTCGCGCGTGAGATCTGCGGGTTTGCGTCGTGGCGCCACCAAGTCCTCCCAAGGTTCGCGGCCGACTTCGCCTCGTGTCGCGTAAGCTACCGTCGCGTCATTGCAGCCGACAGCGCGGTTGCCGCAGTGCCGCGTGCCGCGTAAGTTTGCCGTCGACAGGTACGCCGGGTGCGCATCCTGCGCTGCGCCGCCCAAGGTGCGTCCATCCCACCCACGTTCCCGACTCTAGACGCAATCGCATGTCCTGGTGGAGCCGCTTGACGGGTGGTGGAACGGCGCACACGCCGCGACCCCAACGTGTCGACTACTTGAGCGAAGCGCTGGCGCTCGAACGCCAGGGAGACTACGACGCGGCGCTCACGTCGTACCGGCTCGCATTGCGCGATCAGCCCAACGATCAGCGTATTCTCCAGAACATGGCCATTGCATACTCGCGCACAGGCCGATTGGATGATGCCATTCGCTGTTATCGCCGGGCACTCGAGATCGACCCGCAGTTGAGCGGCGCGCATTACGGCCTCGCGTACCTGCTGCTCAAACGCGGCGATGGTCAGGGCGCCGAGCGTCATCTCACGGCGTTTCTGGAGCACCCGCCGTCCACGCAGGAGGCGGAACGCTGGGTCCAACACGCCCGGCAGACGATCGACCAGATCCGGAGCGGCACTGGCGCGGACCAAGTCCCTGGAACGGAATAGCGAGTGGGAATCGTCCTCGCGGTAGTCAGCCAGAAAGGCGGTGTCGGCAAGACGACGACCGCGGTGAATCTCGCGGCGGCGTTCGCGCGCCGCGGCATGAAGACCCTTCTCGTGGACGTGGATCCGCAGGGTGCCGTGCGATACGGCGTCGGTCTCAAGTCGGACCATGTCACGGTGGGGATCTCCGATTATCTATCGGGAGAGAAGTCGCTCCGCGAAATCATCCTGCCGACGGCGCTGCCGTGGCTGCGGGTGATTCTCGCCGGCACGGTGAGCGCGGCCACGAATCACGTCGCGTATCAGCATCGCATGGAGGAGTCGACGGTGCTTCCCGATCTGTTGGCCATGGCGCGACAGCGCACGGACGTCGTGGTCGTCGACACGCCGCCGGGCTTGGGCCCAACGGTGGAGCGGGTGTTGTCGGCGGCGCAGCACGTGATCGTTCCGCTGCAGGCGGAGCCGCTGGCGCTCCAGACCACGCCGCAGATTCTGCGCGGCATCCAGGACATCGTCGCGACTAACGAAGAGCTGACGCTGGATGGGCTCGTGCTCACGATGTACGACGAGACGAGCGAGATGAGCGTCCGCGTATCCGAGTACGTGAGGCGGCATTTGCCGCGCAACATGGTGTTCGACCTCGTGATTCCACGCAGCACGGCGGCAGCCGATGCGTTCGCGGCCGGCCAGCCGGTGGTGTTGCGCTCGCCTGCGGACCCGGCGGCGCAGGCGTATGTGAACCTCGCCACCGAGCTCGCGTCCCGGTTCGAGTGATGACGCGCGCGCTCCGGGCGGCGGGCATTGGCCTCCTCATCGCCGCGGCTGCCGCGGCGTGCACCGAGGTGGGCACCAACCCGAACACGCCGGTCGCGATCCAGCTCGACCAACCCGCGTCGCCGTCGGTGCTGTTGGGCGACACGCTGCGCGACAGCGTGGGCCTGGTGGCACCGCTCCGGGTGACGGTGTTCAACTTCAAGAACGACAGCATCCCGGGCATTCCGGTTTCGTTCCTCGCGGCCGATTCGACGGGTTCGGTGTCGATCGATTCGACGTTAGGCATCGTGGTCGGGCACAAGCTGGTGAGCCAGGTGCTCGTGGTGGCTACGGCCCTGAGTCTGCAATCGATTCCCGACACGATCACGGTCGTCGACACGCCGTCGGTGATGATTCCGCAGGATTCGGCGCGCGACAGCGTGGACTACAGCTTCGCCGGCGGGTTGCGCGACACGTCGCTCACGTTGCGCGTCCGGTTGAACCACCTGCCGGATGGTGCGGCGGTACCCGACTATCTGGTGCACTACACGATCCTGCATCCGGCGCCGTACGACAACACGGACTCGACCAACGTGCAGTTGGTGAATCCGGCGGCACGGCCGGAGCTCGTGGATACGACGGATGCGACGGGCACGACGGCGCTGTCCCTGCGCATCACGCCGTTCACGCATGCGTTCAACGACTCGCTCGTCATC
>Ga0134125_10002685_pt1 | contig 20954 bp, 25 predicted proteins | sample KB31751_FD_96464 | JGI IMG/M metagenome (GOLD analysis project Ga0134125, IMG submission 96464) | Terrestrial soil microbial communities with excess Nitrogen fertilizer from Kellogg Biological Station, Michigan, USA - KB3-175-1 | ecosystem: Environmental > Terrestrial > Soil > Unclassified ... | reverse complement strand
CTCGGTCTCGCCCGCCCACGCGAACGCAATTTTCTCGACTCCGGCCTTCTTCAACTTCTCCTGACGATCGGCCGCAATATCGGCCGCCATATACCCGGTGTAGATGTCGACGAGCTTCAGAAGCATCGCCCGCTGCGCGGCGGTCATCGCATCGGCGCCCAGGCCGGTCGGCGACAGGTTGAATGCGGTGATGGTCGGGTTCTGGTTGCGGACGTAGTAGGCGTAGTTCGGGTTTTCCGGATGCTGGGCGATGGTCTTCCAGGGCGAGAGGCGCAAGTTCCTGACTGCCGCGAACACCCCGCCGTTCGAATCGTCCTGCGCGATCACCAGCACGGGGATCTGCCGGTAAAGGGCGCACTGCGCGTTCACGTGCGCGTCGGCGTTGGCCAGCTGCATCTGCAGCAGGGGGTTGAGCGCGTCCGGAACCTGATAATCGACGTCGACGCCCGTGCCCAGCAGCAGCACGCCGCTGGCGGGATCGCTCGCCAGCGGGATGATGTTGGCCGGCTTGCGCAGGTAGGCTTCGTCGGTGCAGGGCTGGGTCTGACCCGTGATGGGCAGGCAGGCCAGCCAGGTGACGGTGACGGTCGCGAGCCCGCCGGGATTGGCCACCAGCGCCTTGAGGTGAATCGTGTCGCCGACGTCGGCGTCGGACCAGTCGATGCCCATCCCGCTCGGGTCGTCGACGTGCGCGGCCACCGCCAGGATGCGCAGGCTGTTGACGATCTGGTCGTTGCGGTCGAAGCCCGACGTGCAGCCCGACATCCAGCCCAGCAGGGCCGTCAACGCCAGCGCGGCGGGCGCCCGGCGCATCAGAACTCCACCCGCAGGCCGATGGTGGGGAACACCGGGAGCCCGGTCAGGGTCGCGTAGCCGTTGCAGTTGAAGTTCGGGAAGATGGCTTCGGGGTTCTGGCGGTTCGTGACGTTCTGAACGTCCAGGTAGCCGGTGAAGATCCACTTGTCGTAGACCCAGCGCCGGTCCACGCGCACGTCCCCCTGGAAAAAGGCCGGGGCGCGCCCCGAATCCGGATCGCCGGCCACGCAGACGTACTGGCCGTTGTTGGCGTTGAAGATGCCGTTCACGAAGGGGGTGAACGGATCGCCGCTGACATAGCGAACGCGCGCGCCGAACGTCCAGTTGTGCTCGGTTTGATAAGAGGCAATCAAGGTCAAGATGTGCGTCTGGTCGAAGTCGTAGAGGTGCCAGCCGTACTGGTAGGTCGGCTCGGAGGGATCGTCGAGCCGCGTGCTGCGCGATAAGGTGTACGCGATCCAGCCGTAAAATCCCTTCATGATCTGACGGCGGAGCAGCAGCTCGAGCCCGTACGAGCGCCCCTTGCCGCCGTTCGACAGGTAGAGCGGATTGCCCATGGGGTCGGTCAGGCGCGACATCGCCTCGAGCTGCCACATGCGCTTGTCGTAAAGGGTCACGCCCAGATCCCAGTCGTGCGGCAGCTTCTGGTCGACGCCGACGCTGTACTGGAAGGAACGCTGGTAGGTGAGGTTCGGGTTGCCGAACAGCGCCGGGATGAGGTCTTGCGGCTGGGGCGCCTGGGAATAGAGGCCCACGCCGGCTTTGAGGACCGTGGTCCGGGTCAGCTGGAAGAAGGCCGACAGGCGCGGGTCGAACCACCACGAGTTGCCGTGCTGGATGTCGCTGCTGGCGTCGAAGCGCAGGCCCGGCTGCAGACGAAGCCGCGGCGTGGGCACCCAGGTGAGCGTCGCGAACAGGCCGGGCTGGGCCCAGTTGGTCGAGGCGGTGGTGTTCTGAGACGGATTCCCGTTGAGGCCGCCCGTCCCGAACGAGCTGTTGGCCTGGGCCTGCGACAGGCGCGGCAGGTCGAGGTTGTACGTCAGGTAGCGCAGCGACGAGTCGGTCCCCATCTCCAGCGAGAGCTGGTCCGAGTGGTGCCAGCTCAGCGTGTCGCGCAGGCTGACCGTCCAGAGCGTCCCCTCCAGCTTGATGGCGTTGACTGCCTGGTTGGCGGTCTCGGTGTAGCCGAGGGAGAGGATGGTGTCGTTGCGCCAGTTGGAGGCGAACCCGCGCTGCCAGCGCGCCGCGAGCCGGTGGAACTGGATCTCGCTGTTGAACGAGATCTTGCGCGCGGTGTTCTCGTCCAGGATGTCGAGCGCGTCGCTGGAGCCGTAGACGAAGATCTGCCCCTGGCCGCCCCACAGCCGGTGGACGTACTTGGCCTGGTAGTCCCAGAACACCGGCGCCACGCTGAGGCCGCTCGGAAGAGCCAGCTTCAGCACCTCGTCGACCCAGCTCCGGCGGACCGAGAGGAAGAAGCTGCCGTTGCCGGCCGGCCCCTCGACCATGGCGGCGCCGTCGTACAGGTCGACGTGCCCGGCGCCGTGCCATTCGTGCTTGGGATCGCGGGTGCGGACGTCGATGGTGCCGCCCATCGCGTTGCCGAAGTTGGAGGCGAAGTTGCCCGGATAGAAGTCGAGTCCGGAGATGACGTCCGTGTTCACGACCGCCGTCAGGGCGCCGAAGTGGAAGACCAGCGGGATCTCGACGCCGTCCAGATAGACCTTCGTGTCCTGCGGCGCCGAGCCGCGCACGATGAGCAGGCCCAGTCCGAACGGCGCCCGCGCCACACCCGGGAAGTCCTGCAGGACCTTGAGCACGTCGCCCTGGGTGCCGGGGACCGTCGCGATCTCTTGCGCGGTCACCTCGTGGACGGCGACCTCCCTGCGTTCGCGCTGCCCGCGGACGATGGCCTCGAACTGTCCGTACCGGCGGCGATTCATCCGGTACTCGACCTCTTTGACCTTGCCGGGCTCGATGACCTCGTCGACCGTCAGGTTGTGGTGGGCCGAGGAGACCAGGTGGACCTTGACCGGCCCCACCGGCAACCCGCGCAGCGTGAACCGGCCGTCGGCGTCGGTCTCCGCCGTGGCGCCGGCCGCCTCGATGCTGGCGGCCACCACCGGCGAGCGGGTCCCACGCTCGACCACCTGGCCGATCAGCGAGACGGGCTTTTCTGTCGGGGGCGGGGGAGGGGGCGCCTTGTGCAGGACGAACTCGTAGCGGTACTCGATCTCCACCGCCGTCGGCTTGCCGTTGATGATGGCCGGCGAGAACTGGAACTGCTTGACCGCCGCCTCGGCCGCGGCGGCGAACTTCGGGTGGGGCCCGGGATCCAGGACCTTGATCGCGCCCACCTTGCCGGTCTCGTCGATGACGATCGAGAACCTGACCGCCCCCATGGTGCCGGCGGCCTCGGCGTCGGGTGGGTAGACGGCCGGGACGAAGTGGACCAGGGCGGGCGGGACCACGGCTGGCTGCGCCGCGTCTGCCGACCCCGCCGCGCCGGCATCCGGGTTCGCCGAAGCCGATGACGCGACCCCGCCATCGGGCACGCCACCGAGCGCCTGCGCCTGCAGGAGGCACACCACCAGCGCGGCACCAAGCGAGCGCATTGTCGGCAGCACTATGGACTACCGCGTCGGCCGAAGCGATGCCAAGCAAGATGCATCCCCGTCGAGAAAATTCGCAGCCGCGCCGGCCGGCATTTTTCCGTGGGAGGCGCACTTCTTGCGGTATAAGGAGCCGCTACTGCATCCCCTTCCGCGTGAGTACCTCCGCGCTAACCCCCCGCAGCAAAAGGAGTAGCCGCATGACTCGGCAAGCTTATGTCGGTTCTCGTTCGCGTCTCGTTTATGTGATGGCCCTCTCGGCAGCCGGCCTCCTCGCCTGCGCCTCCCCCGCCTCGAACAACGGCGGCCAGGGTGGCAGCGGCAGCGGCCAAGGCGGCAGCAAGGCCACGGGCGGCAGCACCGGGTCAGGTGGTTCGAACAGCACCGGCAACGGTGGCTCGAACAGCACCGGCTCGGGCGGCTCGAACAGCACCGGCAGCGGCGGCACCGTGTCCACCGGCAACGGCGGCTCGAACACCGGCAGCGGCGGCTCCCACACGGGCGGCACCACCGGCAGCGGCGGCACCGTGTCCACCGGCAACGGCGGCTCGAACACCACCGGCACCGGCGGCTCCGCCACCGGCGTGGGCGGCTCGAACAGCACCGGCACGGGCGGGGCCCCCAGCAACGGCACGAATCCTCCCGGCTACTACTCGACGAAGTCCGATTGGAGCGTGACCACCGCTGATTGGCACGGCTGCGTTTGGACGGGCATCGACAGCACCGTCACGGGCAGCACCACCACCATCACGCCCAAGGATTTCACGGCCGCCACCAAGGAGGGCGGTCCGTACGAAGTCAGCGGCAGCGTCTTCAATGACTACAACGCCGTCGCGATGCTGGGTTTCAACCTCAACGAGGCTGTGACCGGCGACAGCAAGCAATGCCAGTACAACGCTGCTGCGGCCAGCCAGGCAGGCCCCCCCGCTGCGACGGTACCGAGCTCGGCGACCGGCATTGCCGTTAACTGGAGCGCCAAGGTGGCGCCTCCGACCTCGTTCCGGATCCAGATCCAGGGCGTCGACGGGGCGACGAACGCGAACCACCGCTGGTGCGCGACCATCACGGATGCCCAAGGGCCGAGCTTCGTTCCGTTCACATCTTTCTACACGCAGTGCTGGAACGTCGGCACGACGATGAGCTCCGGCACTCAGTACGCGGGTGATGCCATCGACGCCGTGGTCTTCCTGGTTCCGGGCACCGTCGCGCAGAAGGCCCCGTTCGACTTCACCATCACCGGCTTCGCGCCGGGGACCAGCAAGTCGGATGCGCCGGGTGGCGCAGCGGCGTGCGGAACGATCACCGGCAGCCTCGGCTCCACGACCGCTTCGATGGCCGCCTCCTACCAGCGCGCCAAGGTGACCGGCACCGACTGCAAGCAGTACGTGATCCAGAACAACAACTGGGGCAGTCCGACCGGTAGCACGCAGGTCATCAATTACACGGGGACCGGCTTCACGGTTCAGAGCAGCAGCGGATCTGGGAGCAGCGCCCCCGCGTCCTTCCCTTCGACGTACGTCGGAGCGAACGGGAACACGGGAGGCGGCACGTACGACACGTGGGCGGATACGGGCCTACCGAAAAAGATCAGCGCGATCACCAGTGCGAACACCACGTTCACCTGGGCCGGCAACACCGGAGACTTCAACGCCACCTATGACGTCTGGTTCGCGAAGTCGTCTCCGGCCTCTGGCTCTTACGATGACGGGGTCTCGGGGTTCATCATGGTCTGGTTGTACAAGCCGAGCAGCAGACAGCCGATCGGCAAAGTGGTTCGGACCGCGACCATCGCGGGGCACAGCTGGGATGTCTGGGTCGGGCCACGCGGGAATACGGCGCGCGGGACCGACACGGACGCGAACCGCCCGGTCGTGTCCTACGTCGCCAAGGATTCGCCCCTGATGACTCTGTCCTTCGACCTGAAGGCGTTCATGAACGATGCGGTCACCAACGGGGCGGCAGACAAGACCGCGGGCGGCACCAGCACCGCATTCTCGAGTGACTTGTACCTGACCGACGTGTTCGCCGGGTTCGAGATCTGGAGTGGCAGCGCCGCGACGGGTCTGAAGAGCAGCGGCTTCTCGTTCGCGCTGAAGTAGGTCACCGCGGTTCGCCGCGGACAAGAGACATGGGCGTGCAGCGGTAACTGACCGCTGCACGCCGTGCTGTTCACTGTGGGGATGGACGCCGCCAGCGCCCGTCAGCTACTTGGCAATCTTCCAGATGGCGACGTTGCTGCCCTGGCCGGTCGTCGTCCAGTAGATAGCCGACCCGTCATCGGCGAAGTTGCTCGCCATCGCTTGGCCGCGAGCCATGATGACCGGGTTCGAACAGCCGGACAGCGGGCACCTGATGATGGCGTCCTGCGGGATGGTCGCGCTCGACCAGACCGTTCCGAAGAAGTTGGTGCTGTCCAGGACGCCACCATAGATGTAGCCGTCGCTGAACACGGGGACCGACCCGGAGATGATTCCGTTCGGCAAGGGAATGCTCAAGATCGAATAAGCGCCGGCCGTGGAGTATTCGCTGACCAGGAGAACTGTGTCGTTGGCGAGGTCAAGAGGCGCGGAAGCCAGGCTCGGGCCTAGCCCGACGTTCTGGACCTTTACCAGTTGTACGCCGGCGGCATTGAGCGCTTTCGTCGAGACGTAGTACCGGTAATCCGTACTCGCTGAAAAGTCGTAGTGCTCGTAAAAGAGCCGGTCGGTGCCACCGGTGAACTGGCCGCCGTCGATGACGTGCCAGTAGTTGTCGGGGAAGGTCAACGAGGTGATCGGCCGAGCGTTGGTGCCCGCCGGGGACGAGCGATTGATCGTGAACGACAGACCGTCGGCTGTGCTCGCCCATATGAGCTCGTTGTTCACCGCGTCGCACCCTAGGCCGGTCTGGAAGTACTGGCCGCTGGGAAGCGTCACGATCGGTTTCGCTGTCGTCGCGCAGCTCGTGATCGTGCAGCTGGCGATCCCGAAACCCTGACCGGAGGTCATCCAGAACAGTTCACCGTTCATGAGGCACGAAACGGTGCCGCTCGTTTTCACTTCTGACGGTGTTCCAGGGGTACTTGCGTCCACCTGCCATACGTTGCTCGGATTGTTCTGCCCGTCGCCCGTGAAAACGTAGACCTTCCCGCCTGACACGGTGGTCTGGTGGGCATATTCGGTCGTGCTGGGCACCGTCCCGAGCAACAGCGGTTGGCATGCACCGGACGAGCACGCGCCGCCCTGGCAGGAGTGTCCGCATGTCCCGCAGTTGTTCGCGTCGGACGCCGTGTTCGTGCAGGTCCCCGACCCGCCCGTCCCGACAGACCCGCCGGCCGCGTGGCCGGCGGCCCCGCCTGTACCCCCCACACCTGTGTTTCCGCCGGCGGGAGTGCCTCCTGCGCCGGTCCTGCCGCCGCTACCGGCCTGGCCGCCGATTGAGCCACCGCTGCCCGAGCCGCCCGAGCCGAAACCGCCCGCCCCCGAGCCACCGATGGGGTGTCCCGCACCGCCTCCAGTTCCCGAGCCGCCGCTGCCTGGGCGGCCGGCCACGCCACCACCAGCACCGCCGGTGGCCAGGAGGCCGCCGGTTCCAGTTGCGCCCCCACTGGCTCCGAGCCGGCCGGCAGACCCACCGGCCGCCGTCCCACCGAGTCCACCTGTCCCCCCGCCTGCTTGGCCGCCTTTCCCGCCCACTCCACCTTCGCCGCCGTCTGCTCCGGGGTCGTAATAGATTGTTCGTGTCGGACAACCGCTGAGAAGGGGCAGGAGGAGCAGGGCCCAGGCGAATCGACTGCGGTTCATATGACCTCTTCGACCGGGGACCATAAGTTGTTGCGTCTTGTCTGGCCAGCCATCCAGGGCCAGGCGGGGCACACCGACGGAACTGGCGGTGCCGGCCGCTGGCCGAAAGTCAGTCGGGCCAGTTGAAGTCGTAACGGAGGTACAGCTCGTCGCCCAGGCGTTCCAGGGACGCGAGCGATGCGTCGGGGATGGCGTCGGGAGAGAAGCCGGGGCCGTCGGCCAGGGTGGGGGCGCGTGCGCCGCCGAGGATGCGGGGGACCAGGGTGACGTAGAGCTGGTCGACGGCGCGCGCGGCGAAGAGCTGGGCGCACAGGTTGCCGCCCCCTTCGCAGAGCAGCGTCGCGACGCCGCGCTTCGACAGCCAGGCCAGCAGGTCTTCGACGGCCACCCGTTCGCCCCCCAGCTCGGCCAGCTCGGCGACGGCGCCCAGGCGTTGGCGCTCGAGCGCCGGCATGGCGGCGGCGTGCACGATGATCGACTTGCCGCCGCGCGCCGGGTCGAACATCCGCATGTCGGGTGTGATTCCGGCGCCGGTGCTGGTCAGCACGATGCGCAACGGTTCGGGGATGCCGGCGGCGCGGCGCCGGTCGTGCTCGTCGGCCGGGATGGCCAGGTCCGGGTTGTCCGCCCGCAGGTTGGAGGCCCCGATCAGTACGGCGTCGGCCGTCGCGCGCAGCGACAGCATGCGCCGGAAGTCCTCGCGCGCGCGCGACATCATGAACTTGCCGTGACGCAAGCCCGGCGCGGGGTTGATCTTCCCGTCGATCGACGTCGCGAAGTTGACGAGGACCCGGGGTCGTTGCTCAGAAGAGCGCAAGCGCCGACATACTACTCAAAGCTTGACGTGGCCGGTGTGGCGTTCGTCGTCGTCCGAGGCGGGCCGCGTATTCGTGACGTAGGCCTTCGCCATCTCGAAGAAGTACTTCAGCCCCGTGGCGCCCGCGGCGTCCCAGTAGTCGGCCTCGTGCGGCTCGAACACCAGCAGGCACAACGACGGATCGGTCGGCCCCTTGGGGAACCAGACGCGCCAGGTCTCCGACCACAGCTGCTCGATCAGCTTTCGGTCGCGCTGGATGTGGACCTCGCCGGTCAGCGACACGTACTTGCCGCTCCCCTGCAACACCACGGCGACATGCTGGTCGTGTTCCAGCTCGTGAACTTTCCCCGACTCGACGGCCGTCGAGAAGTACATCGTCCCGTCGCCGGCCTTCTCGGCGATGCTGAGCGGGCGGGCGCGCAGGGCACCGTCCAGCGTGCGGGTCACCAGCATCGCGGTGTCGAACCCACTGATGAGCTTGCGGACGTGCTCGCGTTTGTCGGATTCGGAGACGTGGGTGGCCATGAGGACGCAACCTAGGCACCGCTGGCGCGTCGCCAAGGTCCAAGCCGCCGCTGCCCCCGCCCGCCTGTGCTAGGGATCGGGGATGTGCCGCAGCATCAAGACCCTGTTCAACTTCGAACCGCCGGCCACGGATGAGGAGATCCGCGCGGCTTCCCTGCAGTTCGTGCGGAAGCTCTCCGGCTTCACGGCGCCCTCCAAGGCCAATCAGGCCGCCTTCGACCAGGCCGTCCACGACGTTTTCCATGTGGCCCGCCACCTGGTCGACGATCTGACCACGACGTCGCCGCCGCGCGACCGGGCCGTCGAGGCCGCCCGCGCCAAGGCCCGCTCGGCCGCGCGCTTCGGCCGTTCCTGACCGTCAGAACTTCATCCGGAGCCGCGGCAGGATGATCGACCCGGTCCGTTCGGTCGACCCGCGCTGCACGCCGACATCCAGGCCGACGTCGAGCGAGGGGGTCACGTTCGCCTTGATCTCCGCGCCGGCCTGAACCGCGCGTCCCGCGCAGTCCGGCCGATCGCAAACGGTCTCGGCCCAGGCGCGGGCGAACACGCCGACGTCCAGGTACTTGAAGCGCGCAAAGAACCGCGTCTCACCGCCCCAGTCTTCACCGAACGGGATCCTCAATGTCTCGTCCAGCAAGTGAAGCCGCGACGCGGCGCCTCGGTCGGCCTGGGGCGGCGCGGGCGCGCGCGTGACCTCCTGCGCGCCCACGGCGACCCAAAACAAGACGTGGAACAGCACCCACCCGTTGGGCACCCGCTCCCCGGTTCAGGTTGTCCCGGGGGCGCCTGCCGCGCTCAGAAGAGCAGGTGGTGCGGTCCGCGGTTGCGGTGTGCCAGGCAATGGCCGCCGTCGGAGACGATGGTCCCCTCGACCTCCACCGTGCCGCGGTTGCCGAACAGCACGAGACCCTGCGTGTTCGCGCCGCCGGACCCCTCGACGACCACCGCGAACTGGCTGTCGCGGCCGTCGTTGCCGATGACCGTCGCGTTCCGCACGCCGGGGACGATGGGCGCCTCGCCGCAGCAGCTGTTCGAGATCAGGATCCCGTCGCCGGACGCGTCGGCCGTCGGGTTGTCGGGGATGCTGACCTGATTGCGCGCGATGACGGTGCCGTCCGCCACCAGCACGAAGATGCCCGCCATCGAGAATGCGTCGAAGCCGTCGGGAATCGTTCCGGAGATCCGGTTGTCGACGATCACGTTGCGCTCCGGCCGGTTCGCGGGATCGCTCGGGCCGCCGGCGGTGGCCAGGTCACCGCGCGCGATCTGCAGGACGATGCCGTCGCCCCCCTCGCACAGCGCGCCCGAGCAGTCGAACAGCGTCAGATCGACGATGTGGTTCTGCGAAATCGTCCAGCCGTCGCCGGCCGTGTTCGTGACGGCCTGGATGGTCCCCAGGAACGTGTTGTGCGAGACCTGCACGCGGTCCGCGAAGCGGGCAAAGATCGCCAGCGCGATCGGATCCAGGTTGGCCTGTGACAGGCTGCGTCCGTCGAACACGAAGCCCTGGATGCTGCTGCCGCTGGCCGGGTTGTCGCCGGCGGTCCCCGGCAGGAAGAACCCGATCCGCTCGCCGCGTGACAGGGCCGGGCCATCGGCGCAGCCGACGATGACCGGCTGGCCGCGCCCGATCAGGTGCACGGGGCGATCCAGCGTGGCGCCGCAGTATTGACCGGGGCCGACCTCGATCGAATCTCCCGGCCTGGACGCGTCGACCGCCGCCTGGATGGTCGGATACGAATGCGGAACGCGCCGAACCGCCGCGCTGGCCTCCGATGCCCCCGCGACCAGGACCACAACTCCGCTCAGGAACGCCGCTCCAATCACTCGTTTCATGGTGACCTCCTCCTCCGGACGGTGCCGCTGGGCGGGAATGTAACGCCGCGGGTGGCGCGCGTCATCACTGTTAATCCAGCCGGTGCGCGGCCCACCGGATGCCGGCGGTGATCAGGTCCATCACGGCTGGCTCCTGGAAGGCGCTGACCGAGTGACCGAAGGCCGTGTAAAACATGCGGCCGCCGCCCGGCATGTCGTGAACCCAGGCGCTGGGGCGCGTGCCGAACTGGTTGGTCGCGTCCGTGCAGTCGAGCAGCACGGTCACCCCCGGAATGGCCGAGGCCGTCGGGTCCCGGGTGAAGGCGTACCACTCCTCCACCCGGTTCCAGGGATCGGGAACGTGCGCCGCCGAGAGAATGACGTGGCTCGCGCCCGGCGCGTGGCTGGCCGTCCCCGCCGTGCCGGCGGGGGCGTGAGCCTGGAAATTCGCGCCGATGAAGTCCGAATACCAGGGCCATCCCGTATCGTAGGTGTCGGTCGCCGAGTGCGTTCCGACGAACCCGCGCCCCTTGGTGGTCACGAAATCCATCAGCGCCTGGCGGTGCGCCGGCCCGTTGCCGTCGCCGTCCAGCGTCGCGCCGGTGGTGTTCAGGAAGAACACCACGTCGTAGGGGGCGAGCCCGGCCTCGGTGAACACCGACGGATCCGAGCAGGTGTCGACCTGCCCCTCGGCCAGGACCGGACTCACGTGCGCGTAGGCCGTGTCGAGCTGGATGTCGTTGGCCGCCGCCTGCAACAGCGGGATGGCCGTGAAACGCGACTGGTGGCCGTAGGTGACGGCATTGTTCCAGAGCAATACACGGATGGGCGCCCCTGCGTCGAGCGCGTGCAGGGCGGGCGCTGCATCCCTCGCCCCGCACGACTCGATCGGGGTGCCGGCCGGGCCGCCTCCGCCGCAGGCCGCGAACAGCAGCGGCACGATCGCGAAGGCGGCCCGACGGTGGGTTACGACCGGGCGCTGCACGCGCAGTCGGCGTCGCAGCGGCAGGCGCGCTGGCAGCGGCAATCGTCGCCGCAGGTGCAGCGCGTCTGGGCGGGCGCCGCGCAACCGCAGCTCGCCTGCGCGCAGCGGCACTCGGTCTCGTTCTGGCTGTTGGTGTCGTTGATCATGGTGTGTCTCCTTGCGTGTCGAGTCGCGCTCGATTGCGCGCTCTACACACAAGACGCAGAGCCTCCGGGCGCATTACAGGTGCAATCGAGGCAACCGTGCTCGGCGCAGGTTCCGCAGGCGCGGGCCAGCTGCTTGCGCAGCGCCTCACGCGCCCGGAACAGCCGCACGCCGGCGTTGCTGGCCGAGATGCCGGACGCCTGGGCGTAGTCCTTGACGGCCGTCCCCTCCAGCTCGACCCGCCGCAGGGCGTCGGCATACTCGGGCTTGAGCGTCTCCGCCAGCTCGGCCACGCAGCGGCAGACCACGCCGGTCAGCTCTTCAGCGTTTTCGCCGGCGGCCTCCAGCTCGGCCGCGAATTGCTCGAGCCGGCGATCGGCGACCGCCTGCCGCCGCTGCCGGTCGATGACCGCATTGCGCAACACCCGATAGAACCACCCGACCACCGACTCGCGGATCTCCACGTCGCCGCCCAGGCCGCGCACGAAGGCGTCCTGGACGATCTCCTCGGCCAGCGCCCGGTCGCCAACGCGCCGCTGGACGAACCGCAGAAACTCCCGATGGTTGGCCACCAGCACGTCGATCATCGGCTGCGTCAGCGCGCGCTCGTCGTCCATGGCGGCCAGCATGACACGTGTCAGTCAGCCGGCCGCGGGAAGTCGTCGCGCCCGCCCGGGCGCGCGTACCAGTAGAGCAGGGCATCGGCGGCGATCGACGTGTCCGACCAGTGCCAGATCTCGAAATCGAAGCGCAACGACCGCGTGAACGGAATCGGGTCCAGCACGTGGAAGCGGTTCATCGAGAACTGGCCGGCGAAGCTCGCGCCGGGCGCCCGGGTCTGGGCGTGGTAGGCGTGGGCGAACGGTTCGGGCGTCGACCAGGCGTACCCGAAGTAGTCCTCGGTGCCCGTGCCGAACAGGCTGGGGAACGCTTCACCGTCGACGAAGATCTTCTCGTCGCCTTCGCCCCACCAGGCCGTCGACGGCGGGTTCTCGACGTCCAGCATCGTCCCCACCAGGTGGCCGGTCCCTTCCAGGGTGCCGACGTGCCAGTCGCGGAAGGGACGCGTGGGGAGCACGGCGCGCGGGCGCCAGCCGGCGTGGAACAGCAGCGCATCCGGACCGAACGGCCGCGCGTCGACCACCGCGCTGCCGCCGACGCTGAGCCCGGGGCCGTCCGTGGCGATGGTGATCACCGCGCGCCTCGCGAACGGCATGACGAACCGGCAGGTCAGCGTTCCGTCGGCGCCCACGGTCATGGGCAGCGAGGTGTACGGGTTCCAGCCGTAACCCGTGCCGAAGAACGCCACCAGCGGCGCCCGCACGGTCTCCTGGCCATCGAACGCGATCGTCAGGCGGGCCGCCGCGAGGCTGTCGCGGCTTCGTTCGGCGGTGACGAGACGTAGTTCCGTGAGCTGACCGCCGCCGGCAGGCGCCGGGATGACCACCGTGGCCGGATGGCCGGCCGAGATCGCGGCGGCTGCGATCGTCACCGTCGAGCGCCCCGCGCCCGGCGCGAGCGGCGGTGGCCCGTCGCGCAGCACCGCCGCCACCCGACCCAGCGCGCCGCGGGCCCGCTCGACTTCGGGCGCCGCATACGGGCGCACGTGGGCCGCGGCAGCGGCCGGGTACTTGCGATAGCCGATCTGGTAGTAGAGCTTGGCCGTCGGGCGGCCGTTGAACGGATCGGCGGAGACGATGCTGTCGACGGTGACCAGGCACCGGCTCCGGTACGGGATCGGAAAGTAGAGGTTGTAGCCGCGCGCCGTGACGTGGGCGAGCGGCGCCGCGAACGGCGACACCTGCCCAGCGAGCAGGTCCGCGAAGGGCGCCTCGATGGCCGGTCGGGTCTCGCCATCCAGGTAGATGCGAAGCGTGCCGGCCGGCGTGGCGCTCCAGATCCGCGCGATGGCGCCCGGCCCCGCCGCGTCCAGCAGCACGTAGCGCTTGCCGCCGCCGGGAGCGGCCTCGACGCGCATCAGGTTGGGCAGGTCGTCGGTGACGAAGTCGTCGTTCGCGAACCAGCCCTCGACGTCGTCCGGTCGCCGCGACCGGCGGTCGGTGCTCGCCGCCTGACCGGCCAGGAACGGCGTCGCCGGCGCGCGCGCGAGGTGGTCGAGGTCGACCATCTCGCGCAGCAACGTCAGGACGCTGATCTCACCGGCGGCCGGCGTCGGCTCGGGCCCGGGCGGCGGGGCAGGGGCGGGGCTCGCCGGCGGAGCCACCCGAAGCGGCTCGCGGCCGCCCTGGCACGAGCCGCTGCGCACGAGGGCCGCCAGGCCGCCCACGGCCACCAGCGCGACGACGACACCCCTGCGGCGCACGCGCGCAGGGTACCCCACACGTCACGGCGCGGCGACGAATCCCCCCAAGATGGTGTAACTCGAGCCATCGCACTGGGCGGGGCTGTCCTGCCAGGCGACGTCGTGCGAGAGAGTGAGGGCCAGGTCGCCGACGGTCCTGGTTTCACCTTCCTGAACAATCGCCGTGTCCGCGCCGAAGCTGACGCTGGCGACGTGATGCGCGAAGCCGTAGCACTGGGCATAGATCGGCGGATCCTGGCAGGTCGCGCCCGCGTCCCGGATCATGATTCCAACAGGAAAGTCGAGCGAGCTGACTCCAGGGCCTGCATAGGCGAAGACGACGGTGTGACCGCTCCTGCCGAGGCTGATCGTCTGGTCAGGGGGGGAGAAGCTCGCGAAGAAGGGCGTCGAGCCGGAGACCGCCAGGTCGAAGCTGTCGCCGATGCGAATCGCGTCGGCCGGCATATGGGGAATGCGGAGGTACATCGTCCAACGCTGGTGGTCGGCGGTTTCGAGGACCACCTTTGACGACGGCGGGCTCGACGTCGTCGCAAACGGAAACTTGAAGAACGAACAGTTGCCAGCCGGCACCTGATCGATGCTCGCGACCGTGACGGCTGCATTGACCGTCGTGAACACCGGTTTGTTGTCGGCGTCATAGATGCAGCTTTCAACGTCCCCGGCCCCCGCCCCGCCGACACCTCCGTCGGCCGCGCCACCGGCCGCCGGGCAGAGCGGCAGTGGCGCCCCACCGGTACCGCCCCTGCTGGGGGTCCAGCCGCCGGTGCCTGCCAACCCGTCACCCCCCGCGACGCCGCCCGTGCCTGTCAGGCCGCCCGCGCCGGCCATTCCGCCCGCGCCCGTCAGGCCGCCCGCGCCGGCGATGCCGCCCGTGCCTGTCAGGCCGCCCGCGCCGGCCAGGCCACCCGTCCCGCCGACGTTGCCACCGGCCGTTCCTCCGGTGGGTGCGCCGCCCGTCGCCGGCACGCCACCCTCGCCGGAGCTGCCAGCCGGACCCGCCCCGCCGGTGCCCCCGGGCGGCGTCGCCAGCGAGCTCGAACACGCGGCGACGAAGACCACCGCCACCGACAGGACGCACCCTTGGATTCGCATCATGGCTGTCAACGACAGCAATGAGCGTGCCTCTCGACATTTCGCGCTGTTGTCGAGCGCGGCCGGACAGGGCGGGCCGAGAACCGCGACACGGATGTCGCGCGTTCGCTTGCGGCTACTCGGTCATGCGCTCGCTGAGGGTGCGGTCATAGACGGTTCGTCCGTCGTCATCCATCACCCGGCTGGCCGCTGGCCGGCGTCAGCGTCGCGGCCGCGGACGGACGGATCCCCCAGCCCTTCCAACAGGCGGCGGCGTCAGCATGTCGTCCTCGGCGGTTCGACGGGCGGCGGGCGGAGGCCGCCGCGCCGCAGGCCTGTTCGCGCTGCCCCAGACGATGGCGTCCAGCTTGGCCCGCACCTCTTCGACGGTCCGGATCCGCTGGGAATGCAGTTGACCCATCGCGACCGCCGGCGCCTGGCGCACGAGCACGGGTGGGGGCGTGACCTGCAGTTCGGGCGGCAGGTGCGACGGCGGAACGGGTTCCGGCCGCCTGGTCGCCCTGGGCAACCCCGCTGCTTGCATCTTCGCCCGCGCGATCACGGCGTCCCAATCCTCGTCGTCATCAGGAGGCGTGGGCGGCCAGGCACGCACTGTGACGGAATGCGGCTTCGCGCCCCCCCGCGCCTCGCGGCGCAGGCCAGCCTGCGGCTGGGCGGCCGTCGACGGAGCACGGCGCCCGACAGAGTTGAACCGAGTCAGAGGATCCATGCTCTCCTCCCATCTAGGGTTCGCGGTTCGTTCGCCTACGTAACTAGGATGGACCAGCCCGGTGAGATGGCTCAGCCTGTGCGCACCTTGGCCGTCGATTACGGCTCACCGCGGCGCCGGCCTCGGCCCGGCAGGCGGCTGGATGGTGATCCACGTGGCGGTCGGCTGACGCGGCACGGGTGATATCATCCGGAGGTGCCCGTCCCTCGGACCGGGGCAATCGGCCCATGGACGGCCGTTCTGGCGGCGTGCGCAAGCTCCCCGGCCAAGCAGCCACCGATCCTTCAAGGCACCGGCGTCGCCCACCCACCTGTGAACGGGGAGGTCGCGTTCCAAGTGCCGCCCGCGACTGTTGAACGAGCGGTGCGGCTCGTTCGAGACTCGCACGTGTTCGATCACCCGCTGCCGCCGTGTTCGTATTCGATCACCGATCAGGGGCGACAGCGCGCTGCCCAAACTGCGCCATCGCGAGCCCCCGCCGCCCGCGCAGCGCGGCGATGAGGGATCCAACACCGCGCTGCCGCGCCCTCAGCGGTACAGAATCCGCGATCGACGAGCAGCGGCCGGACGACCGCTGTATCTACTTCCCTTACTCTGCGTGCTGCGCGTCGCGCCTGGCGCGCACCGTTGGCTCACGGGCGAGGAGTCGCCGTCATCCATGCCTCGGGCGTGCGGGCCACACCGCGATGGACGGTGTAGCGCAACGACCGCATCGCTTTTGCGACATCGACGAGCGGATCCTCCTGCACGACCACCAGATCGGCGACCTTGCCGACTTCGACGGTGCCGATCTCGTCAGCGATCCCCAGCATCTCGGCCGCGTTGACCGTCGCAGCGCGGAGGATGTCGAGCGGCGTCAGGCCGGCTTCGGCCAGCAGATGCAGCTCCCGCCACGTGGTGGGGCCGTGAAAGTAGTAGGGAAACAGCGGCCAGTTACCGGAGTCAGTGCCCAGCACCAGCGGTACCCCCGCATCTTTTGAGGTAGCGAAGCGATTGCATGGTGGAGCGCGCCATCTTCCCGTTCTCCTCGTCGGTCTTGCGCAGGCCGACCTCGGTCGTCGCCGCCTACGAGAGTAGGTCGCGGTAACGGCCTGGAACGAAGGGCATGACCTCGGTGAGCATGCCGAACATGTGGTCGCGGTACTGGCTCGGATCGTGGAGGCTAGCCAGCTCGACGGGCGGCACCACGCGGTCGAGGCGGAACTCGTCGGCCTCCTCGGGGTGCAGCACAATGCGGTGGGCGTCGAAGAGGGCGACCGTCGTGACGACCGGGATCTTGGCAGCGGCGATCTCGGCGGCCAGCTCTCGGGTGGCGTCGACGGGGCCATGCACCAGCGCGTGCGGGTGGACGGCCAGGGCACGGCGGACCATGTCGGCGCGCTCGGCGTGCACATAGATTGGCAGCTTGCGCTTGCCCGCCTCGTCTACGATGGCCCGCTCGACCTCGGGAGAGTACAGGCGCCACACCGGGCGGACGTAGCCACTTTCGAACGCCAACTTCCGTGCCGTTGACGGTCTTGGTCTCCTGGTAGACGGCCATGGTGCTGCTCCTACGCTTTGCAGTGCTCGACCAGGTCCCGGCGGTCGATCCGGATGATCCGGTTGCTGACCCGCAGGTGTGGCAGGCCGTCGGCGATCATTTGGTGGATGGTCTTGGTGTTCACGCCCAGGAGTCGGGCGGCGTCCTTGGGGGAGAGATAGGCGGGGTCCTGTTGGGGGCTGGTGGGCGGCATCGGGCTGAAACTCCTTCCACCCAATGGATAGCGAACGCCCTGATTAATCCGGTGCATCACCCGAACAGCTTCGCCGCCTCCAGCAGCTGGTGCTGGGTCGGCGTCATGTTCGTCTTCCGGACCGCCCTCCAGACGCCATCGGCGATCCTGTACCAGGCGATGACGTCGCCCTCGGGCAAGCCGACCAGGCCTCTGGCGTCGTCGCGGAAGTAGGCCTGTTCGGACGCCGGCCGCACGTAGGCCAGGTTCCCGAGCTTCACCTCCAGCGGGGTCACGGCCACACCCGCACGTTCTTGGCGCCGACTCGCTTGGCGTACCGGACCGCCTTGATGACGGCGGTGCTGGCGTCTGGGCAGAGACGGGCGCCGGCGCGGGTGACGTACTCATAGACGCCGCCGCCGGCTGGTCTCACGAAGACGACGCGAACCGGGCTCACGATGCACCCCGACCGGTGCACACCTCGCCGTCGTCGCCCTCCAGGAGGTCGATCGTGACATCGGGCCCGCCGTCGTCCGGGTGCAGGCTCACCGTCCGGCTGACGCGGCTCCAGACGCCGGTTGTGCCGTGGAACCGGCGGTAGGTGCTGCTGACGCCATCGCTGGACAGGACGAGATCGCCGAACTGGCCCTCCGCGCCGACGTCGCAGCTGTGGTCACCCTCGACAATGCAGGCGTCGAGGCTCTCCTCGCATTAGATGGCCGTCCCGCACGGCCGGCAGATGCTCGGCTGGCTCCGGTCCAGGGGCTCTCCACACCCGATCGCGAAGAGCAGGGCCAGGGCGGTGAGCAGGCGCGCGACGTGGACCGTGACCTTGTCGAAGTTCATGACGACCTCTGAACTCAGCCTTGATCAATTGGCGATCCGATTCAATATCTGCCGGCTAGGGATCGCTAAATAAAATGCAGTGCGTCCAGGACCGCGGTGCTATCTTGGGCGACATGGCACGCCCGAAGAGCCCGAGGAAGGCCGAGAACGCCGGCTCTGTGTTCATCCGCTGGTCCGCGGAGGAGTACGCCGTGATCCGCCGCTGTATGGACGCTCAGGCGGCGGGTGTGGTCGGTGCCGACACCATCACCGTGGCCGCGTTCTGCCGCGGGATCGTGATGGCGGAGTGCAAGAAGCGGCTTGGGCTGAAGTAGATCCGGAACGCGTTCCGAAAAACTGGAACAGCGTTACGAAAGTCAAATCTTTGCGTCGCTCGGATGCCCGGGCTCAAATCGCCGGTATGGACCGATTCCCCGAGCAGGTGATCGCCGCCGCGTCCGTCATCATGAACGCCTTCTTGTCGGTGCCGGAGAAGCAAGCGCAGCTGCTGACCGAGCTGGGAGCCCGTCGGCGAGAGGTGGCGCTCATGCAAGAGCGGCTGCCCCCGACGTTGGTCAGCGTGCAGGACGCCGCGCAAAGGCTGTCAGTGACACCCAAGACGGTGCGGAAGTGGGTCCGCACCGGGCGCCTCAGATCCATTCGGGTCGATGAGGTGATCCGGGTGGATCTTGGGTCGATCACGGTGGTGCTGGCCGCTCGCTAGTGTCGAAAATGCCTCAACTTTTTGTGCTGTCGCGCCTGCCGCCGATTGATGCGTACCGCCAGAAAAATATACGTTTACATATGGCAACGTCATGTCTTGCTTGCTCACTCCAAAGTGTGATCCACCCTTTGATCTCGGCCTCAGCATTCCGCTGAGGGTGCTGAACCAGGGAGGTCTCGATGAGCGACGATCCGAACAAACGAGGGTGGCAGGACCGTGACCGCATCAACCGGCACGAGGCGTACGAGGTCGACTACGTCGCCGAAAAGTTCGGCGTCTCGCGCCAGACCGTGATCGACAAGGTCGGCAACATGCGTACGGCTGTGTACGCGGAGTTGCGGAGGATCACCGGGCGTTCGTGAACGCCGCCACCCCCAGCACTCGGGCGAGCCGGCCTCGGCGGCGTTGATGCTACCGAGCCGGTGCCCACCACCAAGGAGATCGGAGATGCACCCAGAGAAGTCGTTCGCGAAGTGGTTGGAATCGACGGGCAATACCAGCAAGACCATCGCACTCCAGATCGGGGCTCAGTACGTGACCGGCATCGTAGAGCGGGTCTACGACGACTTCATCCAGTTCGCGGCCGTGTTCGAACTCGGTCAACCGCCGAAGAAGATCCAGCTGCCGCTCCGAGCCATCAGCTGGGCATCCGACAAGCTGTAGGGGTCCGAGGCAGCTACAGGAGATGTCATGACCGACGAATTTGATTTGAAAGTGACCGCCACGGGTGAACAGATCGCAAGCGCCGTCTTCGGCAGTCTCGTCGCTACGGTGAACAGCATCTACACGACGCAGATCTTGGCGCTCGCGCTCAGCCAACTCGCACTCGACATCGTGGGCGCACTGAAGGGTGGAACCGTCGATCCGACAACAGCTGCCGACATTGCTCCCGAGCAGAAGCGAGAAAAGCTCACGGAGGCTTACGAGACCGTCATCGGCAGCCTGCCGCCCGACAGCCCGTTTCGTCGCCCGCTGGAAGAGCATCGCGACCGCAAGCTCGCCGACGTCGAGTAGCGAAGGTTGACCATGGATACAGCCCAACAGGACGCCATCGCCAAGAACATCGCCATCGAGATGAATGGCGCGACGACGGCGCTCACCAAGTTTATCGTTTCGCACCGTAGTTCGGCGACCAACTCCGGGCTGGTCTTTCATCAGGCTCTGGCACACCTGAAGGACGAGTTGGTTCCTGCGCTCGAAGAGCGGCTGATCGGCTACTGCCTTGATGTCGGGGTTCTCGACGTCGATTTCATAGCAGCACAAATCTCAAGTGCCTTCCTGAGCAGAATCCCGGCCATGGGGCGGAGTTTCGGTGCGTCGGTCGGTGGAGCGAATGTAGGCGCTGTCATGCGCACGGCGATGGAGTTTGAGAACTTCGCCAAGGGTCGATGCGCCGCGCTCCCGGGTCGAGTCCAGGTTGCCGTCGAGAAGCGCAAGCGAGCGGCACTGCCGGCGCCCGGCGTCGTCATTCACAGCGTGACCGGCGCCCAGGTCCAGATCGGAAACGGCAACAGCCAGACGACGACGGTCAACATCACCCTCCAGGAGCTTGTTCAGCAGCTCGCGGCGTCGAAGGACGAAGAGGCGAAGGGCTTGGTGGGAAGACTGCTGAACAATGCCACTGTTGGCGCGATGCTCGGCGCCGGCGCGACGGAACTTCTGGCGAAGCTATTTGGCGGCTGAGAACCGCCACATCAAGTTGGAACCGCATGCCCGATCCATCACCGTGGCCTCCAGTCATCTCGGCAGCGATAACGGGATTCCTCACCGGCGGTGCTCTGCTTTTCCAGACCCGCATGAACAACAAGCGCGATCAGACGCGACTGCGCGCGGAGACGCAGGACAAGGAAAGGGACCGGGTTAGAGCGGCGGAGATCCGAGCCGCGGATGACCTGTTTAGGGCTCGCTCGGAATGGATGACCGCGTACCACTCCTCTTACATCAAGCTGATCCTGCCCCGATTCAGTGGACTGTTTCGTTACGCTGCCTGAGCGACCTGCCTTTCCGCAAGGGCCTCGAAGACGGCAGGCGCCTTGCCGCCGAGAGTCGTGTGGCGACGCCGGCGGTTGT
>Ga0134125_10002682_pt1 | contig 20957 bp, 23 predicted proteins | sample KB31751_FD_96464 | JGI IMG/M metagenome (GOLD analysis project Ga0134125, IMG submission 96464) | Terrestrial soil microbial communities with excess Nitrogen fertilizer from Kellogg Biological Station, Michigan, USA - KB3-175-1 | ecosystem: Environmental > Terrestrial > Soil > Unclassified ... | reverse complement strand
GAGATCAGATAGCGCGCGATGTCCGTGATGACGGCGACGTCGGAGGAGGAGTGGCGCGTGAACTCCTGCTCGATGGCCGCGAGATCGTCGCGCAGAAGGTCGAAGACCTCCTTTGCGGTCGCGATGGAGATGGCGCTCACTGGAGTTTAGAGTAGCAAAGCGGTTGCGAGCCGCCGGGAATTCGTCGGAAGTGTGCGCGAATATCGGCTCCTGTTCGGGCAGATCAAGGGCCCGCTGTCTAAAAAACAAATACAGGGGTCCTTCGCTTCGCTCAGGATGACGGCAATCGATGTGATCAGCCGCGGTAGTTGGTGAACTGGAGGGCGACGCCGAAGTCGCCGGCGCGCAGCTTGCCCATGATCTGCTGCAGGGTGTCCTTGTCCTTGGAGACGACGCGGACGGTGTCGCCCTGGATGGAGGCCTGCGCCTTGACCTTGGACTCCTTGATCTGCGCGACGATCTTTTTTGCGGCGTCGGAGTTGACGCCCTGCTTGAGCGTGATCTTCTGGCGGACGGACTGGCCGGCGGCGGGTTCGACCTTGCCGTATTCGAGGTTCTTGAGCGAGACGCCGCGCTTGACGAGCTTCTGCGAGAGGATTTCGTTGACGGCTTTGAGCGAGTAGTCGCTGGCGCTGGCGAGTTGGAGGGCCTCATTGCCTTCGAGTTCGATCTTTGACTTTGAGTCCTTAAGATCGAAGCGTGCGTGGACCTCTTTCGAGGCTTGCTCGATCGCGTTCTTTACTTCCTGGAGATCGACTTTGCTGACGACGTCGAAGCTGTATTCGGAGGCCATCTCAGTAAGGTACAAGGGGCACGGTTCAAGGTTCAAGGGCAGGCGGCCGGGGCGGTGGATGGGAAGAGCGCGTGGAAGTTGGTGGTGGTGAGGGCGGCGAGTTGGGCGGCTGAGATGCCGCGGAGTTCGGCGAGGGCGGCCGCAGCGTGGGCGACGAAGGCGGGCTCGTTGCGCTGGCCGCGGAAGGGAATGGGCGCGAGGAAGGGTGCATCGGTTTCGACGAGAATGCGGCCAGCGGGCGCGAACGCAGCGGCTTCGCGGATGGTCTTTGCGGCGGGATAGGTGAGATTGCCGGCGAAGGAGATGTAAAAGCCGAGATCGACCGAGCGGCGGGCGTGATCGACCGTGCCGGAGAAGCAGTGCATGATTCCGGGAATGGAATGGGGCTCCCAGTGCTGGGTCAGAAGAACGAGCAGGTCTTCCCATGCGTCTGCCGGGCCGAACTTCGCTTTGGCCTGCGGTGTGGCGAGTTCGGATGTGCGGCAGTGGATGACGATGGGTTTACGCGCTGCGGCGGCGATGCGAAGCTGGGTGAGGAAGGCTTGCTTCTGGATGTCGATTGGTGGGTTGTCGACGTGATAGTAGTCGAGGCCGATCTCGCCGACTGCGATGCAGCGCGGGTTCGCGGCGAGTTCGGCGAGGCGGGCGAGAGCATCGGGTGTGGCGTGCGCTCCTTCCTGCGGATGGATTCCGGCGGTGGCAAAGATGGCGGGAATGGCGGACGCATCTGTCGCCTCGGCGACATCCAGCGCGCGGTGCATCTGGTGGGGTCCATCGCCGATGCCGATGGCGAGGATGGCGCCTACACCGGCAGCCTTTGCGCGGACGAGCACCTCCGGCAACTCTTCGGCGGAGTACATATCGAGGTGAGCGTGGGAGTCAATGAGATGCATGCTCAGCTTCAAGGGTAACTGGTTATGGGAGAAGGCACACGGGGTCTTGACTGCGCGGGGCGGCGAGAGTAGGACTGGGGTTGGGAAGTTACAACCTTGCCATGCCGCCCTGAATCTGAACAAAGACAGCATTCTGTGCGGGTTCTGAGACGCAAAGCTGTGGGGTCCTTGCCTTTAGGTTCGATGTTGCAAGGGTTTGGAGCCGTATGTCGAGCGCAATCTCCCGGCTGAAGCAGATGTTGCCGCTCTCGCGACAAGTGAGAATTTTGGCTCGGCTTATTCCACCCATGCTCTGGTTTCGCTGCGCTCTGGTTTCCAGCAAGCTCCAAGGACGAGTTGCAGAGAAGATTGGCGGTAACAGGAAGCTGACCGAACTGGTGATGCGCGATCACTGGCTGCGTGAGTTTACGGACCGTGGACGGTTTCCGGTTCCGATACGGCTGACGGGGCGCGAAGTGCTGGAGGAGTTTCTTCCGCGTGGACCGGTACTGTACTGCCCGATACACGTCGGAATGAGCGATATTCCTCTGCGGTTTCTGGCCGAACATGGGTATCCGGTGCCCGTTCCGGTTGCAGACGGGGGCCGGATGGTGGGCGTGGACCGGTATCCGGTGATGGGAATGGATCTGGCCATCCCGGCTGTGGCCGCCGGTCCTCATGCTCTGGCGCGGGTGCGGACGCTGCTTTTGCAGGGCACTTCTGTTGCATGCCTCGCCGACCGCGACTACCTGGACGAACGATTCAACGCCAATCCGATGCGACTGGCGTCTCGCATGCGTATTCCGCTTATCTTTCCTTGGGCGAAGCTGGCGAAGGATGGCGTGATTGACTGCGAATTCCGCGCGGCGCCGCACCCGTACGGAGAGAGCGAAGCAGCGATGGAGGAGAACCTAAGTGCGCTGCGACAGATACGCGACGGAATTCTTGCATCGCTTGGCATGGCGGAGGGAGCGGAGAGAGCCTTGCAACCTCAGATCGGCACGCGGGAAACGGTGAAGGAGACAGTGCACTCCCCGGCTGCATAGCCGCTCGACCCGAAGAGCTCACGCGCAGTGTAGGATGCTGGGCATGAGCCATTCCAACCGACGCGATTTATTGACGGCATTGCCCATTCTGACCGGAGCGCTGGTCGTTGCCTCCTCTGCTTGCGCAGAGCAGACGGCGGGGCAGAGTTCGAATGAGGCGAGCGCAACGCCGGCGGTCGGCCGGGGGACGCTGGGGCCAGCGCGGGCGATTCCATTCGATTCCGTGGCTGCGACGCCGACGGCCAATGGCGGAGATCGCCGCGTGATGCTGCGCGGCTCATTGGAGACCGGCGAGAAGGTTGAGTTGCACCAATCCACCCAGATGCCGGGAACGCCTGCGCCCGCGCTGCATGTAGTGCATCACTCAGAGATGATCATGGTGCGGGAGGGGACGCTCAAGGTCGACCACGAGGTGGACGGCAGAGTGGTGAGCGAAACCGTCGGGCCGGGTGGCGTCTTTTACGTTGCGTATGGAACGAAGCACGCGGCGAGCAATGTGGGGATGACGCCGGCTCGGTACTTCGTGGTGCAGATTGGCGGAGATGTGAAGTAGACCAGGTTAGAGGGGTCGAGGTTCGAGGAAAGGAAAACCCACCCTTCGCGGTGCGGCTGCGAAGGGTGGGCCGAAGAAAAGACATGGTTCGAGAGCTATAAGCTGACAGCTATTAAGCTCACAGCCCAAAAGCAGCAGACGGACCTGATCGGCTCCTATGTCTTCTGGATCGAGCGGGCCAGAGCTGTCGCAGGAATTCCCACCCAAGCAGAGCTTGAGTGGGGCACCCGCTTTGTTATTTGTGGCTGGCGAGCTTGTGGAGCTCCGTGCCGGCGAGGAGGAATCCGCCGACGCCGTAGTTATAGCTGGCGGAAGGTTTGTAATAGGAGGGCGCGGCGCCGGTCTGCTGAATATCGCCGAGACGGCCATCGGCATAGACGTGCTGCAGGATGCCGGCCCAGGCTTTGGTGACGACGGGCAGATAGGTTTTGCGATCGAGCACGCCGTTGTTGATGCCCCAGGCCATGCCGAAGGTGATGAGCGTGGTACCGGACATCTCGGGCGCGGGGAAGTCGGTGGGGTCCAGCAGGCTTGAGGTCCACGTGCCGTCGGGGCGCTGAATTTTTGCGAGAGCGGCGGCCATCTCGCGCATCTGCTGTTTGTAGTTGGCGGCGGCGGGATCGTCCTTGGGAAGATATTCGAGTGTGCGGGCGAGGCCGCCCATCACCCAGCCTTCGCCGCGTCCCCAGAAGACCTTCTGGCCGTTTTTCTCCGTCTTGCCGATGTAACTGGCGTCACGCGCGTAGAGGTGCGCGTCCTTGTCATAGAGAAGAGCGTAGGTTTTTGCCCATTCCTCGTCGAGGTAGGTGACGTACTTGCGGTCGCCGGTGGCGTGGTACATGCGGACCCACGTGGGCGGCGCCATGAAGAGGGCATCGCACCACCACCACTCGATGCGGTGGCCGGGGCGTACGGTGGAGGTGTCCGGCGTGAGCGGCACGCGCGGCGCGGCGAGGATGCCGTCCAGGGCACGCTGGGTGTCGGCGATCTGGATGGGCTGCTTGTCCTTGAAGTAGAGCTCAAGCCAGGATTGGGCGACGGACATGTTGTCGCCGTTGGGCAGAGCGGGCGGGCGGGTGATGAGCTGCCAGTTGTAGGCCTTGCCCATGGCCTCCATAGCGTCTCGGTATTTGGTTTGGTGGAACTCATCGGCGGCGGCGAGGTAGCCGTCATAGAGCGCGGCCCAGGTCCAGATGCGGCCATCGAGCTGGCGCGCGCGGTCAGCGACGCCGAAGTACTGGCCGGTCTGGGCGAGCTGCCAGTCGGCGACCTTGAGGACGGCTTTTTCGATGGCGGCCGGCTTGATGGCCGGAGAAAGGTCTTTAGCGAGCGGGCCGGGGTTGTCGGGGTCGGAGCCGAACATGCGGGCGTCATCGCGGGCGATGGATGCGATGCGGGTGGCCTCGGTGTTTGGGGGGGCGGTGGGAGTATCCGTGAGGCCGGGCGCGGTGGGGACAGGAGGCTGGGCGAGTGCAAGAGGAGCGCTCAAAGCGAGCGCGAGCAGAGCAGAGCAGCGAAAGAACATTCGGGACCTCGTGAAATCAGTGTGAATCGCAGGAGGATGATAGTTCGTTCGAGGTTCGAGGGACAAGGTGCGGAAGAGGTCTCATACGGATGCAAACGGTTTGAACGGACTATCTGGACAGCAATACGGGGATTCTGGACACACTGCGCGGTCCAGAATGACGCAAGTAGTGATGACTACTCCTCGCGGAGGACTTCGAGGGGCTTCTGGCCGAGGGTGCGGTGGGAGGCGATCCAGCCGGTGAAGATGGTAAGAGCGGCGGCGATGGCGAGCGCCGCGAGGTTGACGGGGATATTGGCCTTGAAGGTGAGGTTCATCGGCGTGAAGCGTTCCAAGGCCCAGGCGATGAAATTGGCGAACAACAGGCCGACGGCTCCTGCGACGAGGCCGAGGACCGCGAACTCGATCGAAAAGATGGTGGCGATACGCGCGCGGGTGGCGCCGAGGGTTTTGAGAACGACCACTTCGCGGATGCGGCGGTATCGTGTACCGGCGATGGCGGAGGCGAGGATGATGATTCCGGCGAAGATGGAGAAGCCGGAGAGGAACTGAATCACGTAGATGATCTGGATGAGGACGGCGCGGACGCTTTCGACGACCTGGGCGACGTTGATGAGTGTGATGGTGGGATAGGCGGTGTTGAGCGCGCGCTCGAGCTGCGGAACCTGGTTCGGGACAACATGGATGCCGCCATACCAGACGACGGGAATACCGGCGAGCGCGGCATGGTTGAGGGTGTATTCGGCGCGTGAGTAGGCATGCTGGCCGTTGGAGCGAATGGTAGCGGCCACCGTGGCGGGGATGGGCTTGTCCTGCGCATTGAAGGTGATCTGCGAGCCGACGTGGACGCCGAGGCGATTGGCCATGCCCTGCGAGATGGCAACTTCAGGTTTGGTTTCTTTTGCGTTCCACCACGCCCCGTCGACGATGGTGGAGCCGGGGGGCAGCGCGTCATTCCAGGTGAGATTGACGGAGCGGAGCGCTCGGCGCGAGAAGTTTTTCAGCTTGAGGTCGGCGGCAGAGATGCCATCGACCGAGTCGATGCGCGCAGTGACGACGGGAACGAGTTCGGGTTCGGCAGTGACCGAGTGCTGCGAATGGAGGAGGGCTTTCACGCCGGCGATTTCGGAGTCGGCGATGTCGATAAGGAAGACGTTAGGCAGCGTGGGCGCGGCGGAGATGTTCATCTCCTGCACGGCGTCCTTCTGCACGAGGTAGACCGTCATGATCTGCATGATGCCGAGGCCAAGCGCGGCCAGCAGCGCGGCGGAGGGATTGCCGGGGCGGTAGAGGTTGGCGAGGCCGTGGCGCAGCGAGGAGGGCAGATGCAGACGTGTTTCGTTGAGAAAGAGTTTGAGGATGGCGAGCAGCGCGGCGGAGGCGCCCAGCAGAATGAGGAGGACGGTGACGAGGCCGATGGAGAACCACTTGCCGACCTGGACAGAGTCGGACAGGGTGGTGGCGATGAGCGCGAGGCCGAGGAGGATAAGCGCGGTGGCGAGGATCTGGGCCAGATTGCGTGAGACTTTTTTTGCGGCGGCGTGCAGGAAAGGATCGTCGGAGTCTTCGACGGCGCGGCGGAGGATGAGGATGGGGCGGACGCCGCGGATATCGAGCAGCGGCGGCAGCGTGAAGAGGAGCGTGATGAGGACCCCGGCGGCGAGGCCGGTGAGGATGGCGTGCGGTTGTACGTGGAACTCCGGCGGGACGTTGATGAGTTTGGCGAGGAAGGCGGGGAAGGCAAGCTGCACGCCGATGCCGCCGGCGATGCCGAGCAGTCCGCCGAGCAGACCGAGGAAGAGCGTCTGCAGCAGATAGATTTTGATGATCTGCGAGCTGCGGGCGCCGAGAGACTTCATGATGGCGATGGTGTCCAGCCGCTGCTGCAGGTGGGCGCGCATGGCCATGGCGACGCCGACCGCGCCGAGCACGAGCGCGACGAGGCTCATGAGCGAGAGCAGGCTGGTGGCGCCGTCCAGTCCGTTGGTGATGGCGGGCGAGGATTCGCGGTAGTCGGTAACCTGCGCGTCCGGAAGAGCGGCGACGAGTTGCGACTTCAACGCAGCGACGGTGGAGTCAGGCACGGGCTGGCCGGAGGTCGTGGGAGGAAGTTTGAAGAGGACGCGTTCGTTGGCGCGGTTGCCGGGAGCGAGCAGGCCGGTGGAGTCGAGCGCGACGCGCGACAGCAATACACGTGGCCCGACGGTGAAAGAGCCGGAGAGTCGATCAGGTTCGTTCTCGACCGTAGCGGCGATGCGGAAGGTCTGCGTGCCGAGCTTGAGGGGATCGCCGACGTGGAGATTCATGCGTAGCAGCAGGTCGTCGCCGACAGCGACGGTGTCGGGCGTGAGTGCACTACGAAGGGATTGCGCGGGGGCGAGGTCGACCGAGCCGTAGAAGGGATATGCGGCGGGATCGACGGCCTTGATGGAGACGAGGACGGGATCGGGCGCTGAGGGCGAGGATGCCATGGAGAGCATCTCGACGACGGTGGTGGTCTGAAGATGGTTGGCATCGCGTACCTGGTCGATGGCGCGGAGGTCGCCGGGCGTGAACTGCTGGAAGCTGCGGGCGGAGAGGTCGCCGGCCATGATGGAGCGCGCGCGCAGCAGCAGCGTGGTGCGGAAGGATGCGGAGAAGCCGCGGACGCCGGTGAGCGCGGCTACTCCGACGGCGACGGAGAGCAGGACGAAGAAGAACTTCGCGCGCGAAGAGCGCATCTCGCGTGCGGCGATGCGTGCGGCGGTGGCGTAGGAGAGGGAGGGCATCGGCTAGACGGCCTGCGCGGTTGCGCTGGGCGCGGGCATGGGCGGCGGTGTCTTGCGCTGGTCGGAGATGATAAGGCCGTCGCGCAGGGTGACGATGCGAGAGGCGTATGCGGCCAGCGCGGGATCGTGCGTGACGAGGACGAGTGTGGTGCCCTCGCTGCGGTTGAGATCGAGGAGCAGCTGGAGGACGTGTGAGCCGTTGGCGGTATCGAGGTTGCCGGTGGGCTCGTCGGCGAGGACGATGGGCGGGCGCAGGATGAAGGCGCGGGCGAGGGCGACGCGCTGCTGCTCGCCGCCGGAGAGCTGGACGGGGTAGTGCGACATGCGGTCGGCGAGGCCGACGGACGCGAGAAGCTGACGCGCGCGGGGAAGCCCGTCGCCGGTGGCGTTGAGTTCGTGTGGGAGCAGCACGTTTTCGAGCGCGGTGAGTGTAGGGATGAGCTGGTACGACTGGAAGACGAAGCCGACGGTGCGTCCGCGGACCTGGGCGAGCTTGTCTTCGGGAAGGTAGGAGATGGCAGTGCCGTCGAGATGAACATCGCCGGCGGTGGGCGTGTCGAGCCCGGCGAGCAGGCCGAGCAGTGTGGATTTTCCGGAGCCGGAGGCGCCCATGATGGCGACAAATTCGCCGCGCGCGATGGAGAAGTCGAGGCCCTTGAGGATGTCAACGGTGCGCGGGCCGTTGCGGATGGATTTGCGCAAGCCGGAGACGGCGATCATGGGCTGTGAGGAGTTGGCGGGAGGCTCGGAAGAATTCTGCGGCAAGCGGAGGCGGCTCCTTCGGACGATGGGCGCGAGTATGCGTGCGCAGACGTCCGCTGATTATTGATACGTTGGAAGGATGCGGATGGTTCCTTCGCTTGCGATTGTAGCGGTTGCGGCACTGGGGTTGGTGGGTTGCCATGGAAGCGCGGCGCCGGCGCCAGTGCAGAGCAATGGTGCGGGTGTGGCGGAGAGTCCGGCTGCGCCACGAGGGCCGGCGAGGAGCGGCGACGATTCCTCGGTCGAGGACGCGGCGTCTTCAGACGAGCAGCGGGCGCAGGACGAACTTGCGAAGAAAAATGATGGGCGGCCCGTGCTGGTTTGTTTTGGGGACAGCTTGACGGCTGGTCTCGGAACCGGCGCTGGGCAGAGTTACCCGGATTATCTGCAGAAGGACCTCGACGCGCTGGGGTATCAATACCGCGTCGTGAACGAGGGAATCAGCGGGAATACCACCAAGGATGGCGTAATGCGGTTGCCGGAAATTCTGAGGCTGCATCCGCAAATTGCGGTGGTGGAGTTCGGCGGAAACGACGGGTTGCGTGGATTGCCGATCGAGACAACACAAGCGAATCTAGATGAGATCGTTGGAAGGCTGAAGGCAGCCGGCGTAAAGGTGGTGCTGGCGGGCATTACATTGCCTCCAGATTACGGAGAAGATTACATCGGGCGATTTGATGCGATGTATACGGCGACCGCGAAGAAAAATGGGGTGTCGATGCTGCCGTTTTTGCTGGAGCATGTGTATGGCGTGCCGGGGATGATGCAGCGGGATCAGACGCACGCAACAGCCAAGGGGAATGAGGTAGTTGCACGCAACGTGCTGGGTCTGGTTCGACCTCTATTGCGCAAAAAATAGCGCTTCCACCGAGGCAAAAAGGGCATCCAAGTGTTTTATAGAACACCAAGCGGGCGCCGGACTTTTGTCCAGTCCTCCCGCAAAAGAATGGAGAACGAGATGGATCAAGGAACGATTTGGAAGAGGGTTATGTGCGGTGCGGCATTGGCGGCCGGCATGGCAATTCCGGCTTCGGCGCAGGTGCGGTTGGGCGTGGTGATCGGCCGTCGAGAGCCGCCGCCGCTGCGGTATGAGGCGCGCCCGCGGATGCCAGGGCCTGGATATGTGTGGGTGGACGGTTACTGGAACTGGGACCGCGGCCGCTATGTGTGGGTGCCAGGAGTGTGGCAGCGGCCACCGTATGTCGGCGCGTACTGGAGCCATGGCCACTGGGACCACTACAACGACGGCTGGCACTACCATGAAGGCCACTGGGACCGCGAGGACCATGGCGACCATCATGACTGGGACCATGATCGTGACCGTGACCGCGATCGGCGCTAGGTTCACGCGGTAAACGAACTACAGCGGTGCGCGGGCGCGCGGAGGCGTCCGCGCATTTCCGTTTTTAGCCGAGGACCACTGTTGGCTGCATGAGTGTTCCCGCGACGCGTTTGACGATCGCGAGAAGTTCCGTGGGACCGGTGAAGACTTTGACCAGCGGCGCGGAGGAGAAGTCCGGCAGATTGACCGTCATGCCGTTGCGAATGCGGCCGGCGAGTTCATCGCTGATCGTTACGGACGGCATCTCGGGCAGCAACGTGCGCGGATGGGGCAGGCGGGCCTCAATGGCGGTGGGATCCGCGGCGAGTGATTTGAGTTCTTCGACGGTGATCGACTGCGCAAGAGTGAAGGGGCCGGCCTGCGTGCGGCGGAGCGATGCAAGATGTGCGCCGCACCCTGCGAGCTGGCCGAGTTCATGCGCGACGGAGCGGACGTAGCCGCCGGCGGAGACGGAGATCTCGAAGCCAGCCTGCATTTCCGTGGGCGAAGGGCCTTCGAGCGAGAGCAGTGCGAAGCGATGGATGATGATGCGTGCGGGTTTGACTTCAACGGGTTTGCCGGCGCGGGCGAGCTTGTGCGCGGGGACGCCGCCGACTTTCTTGGCGGAGAAGACCGGCGGGGTCTGCAGCATCTCGCCGGTGAAGCGCGAGGCGAGGCTGCGGAGTGCTTCGAGCGAGAGAGTGAGCGGCTGCGGGTCGGAGGCGGGAGTTCCTTCGGCATCGAAGGTGTCGGTTGCAAAGCCGAAGCGGATGGCGCCTTCGTAGGATTTGTCGGCAGTGGAGAAGAACTGCGCGAGGCGTGTGTACTTGCCAAGCAGCAGCGGCAAGACACCGGTGGCCATGGGATCGAGCGTGCCGAGGTGGCCGACGGAGCGCTCGCCCGTGGCGCGGCGCACGATGTCGACCACATCGTGCGAGGTGATGCCTGCGGGTTTGTCGAGGATGAGAAGACCATTCATGGGGAGTCTGGATCGTCTGCGGCGTGAAGGGCGCCTTGGCGATTGTATCGTTGGAACTAGAGGAAGACGCGATGAGAGCAGGCTACACCGGACGATGTTCGACGGAAGATAACGATGAATACGTGCTGGAGGAGTTGCGCTCGCGCGAGCCAATCTTTCATCGGCCGGAGTTGGGGGCAACACGCGCCGACTTCGAACGGATGATGATGGATGAGTTCCGGGAGGTAGGCGCATCCGGACGCAGGTACGATCGCGCATTTGTGCTGGATGAGTTGGAACGACGTCATGCGGCCCCGCATGCAGATGTGTGGGAGACGAGCGAGTTTTGCTGTCAGCGGCTTGCGGAAGGTCTCTATCTGCTGACGTACACGCTGCTGCAGGACCACGCCCGCCTGACGCGGCGAGCGACCATCTGGCGCAGGACAGCGGAGGGATGGAAGATCGTGTTCCATCAGGGAACGATCGTGCAGGACGCGATAGCCGATTAGATGGCGCTGTTTTGGCGCCGCACCAGCGAGAGAAATTCATTGCGCGTCTGTAACTGCGTCTTGAAGACGCCGCGCATGGCCGAGGTGACGGTGGCGGAGTGCTGCTTCTCCACACCGCGCATCATCATGCAGAGGTGCTGGGCTTCCATGATGACCGCGACACCCTGCGGATCGATGGCTTCGGTCACAGCGTCGGCGATCTGTGCGGTCAGGCGCTCCTGAACCTGGAGTCGACGGGCGAAGACATCGACCAGCCGGGGGAGTTTGGAAAGCCCGATGACCTTGCCCTTGGGAAGATAAGCGACATGCGCTTTGCCGAAAAAGGGAAGCAGATGGTGTTCGCAGAGCGAGAAGAACTCGATGTCCTTGACGATGACCATCTCGTCGTAGTCGACGTCGAAGAGCGCGCCATGCAGGACGGTGGGAACGTCCTGGGTGTAGCCGCGGGTGAGGAAGGCCATGGATTTTTCGACGCGCTCGGGAGTGTCCAGCAGACCGTCGCGCGTGGGGTCTTCGCCGATGCGGAGCAGCAGTTCGCGGTAGAGTTCCTGCGTGGTGAGCGAGGCGGCGGTGGCTTCCGGTGTGGTGAGTGGGCTCATGGTTGGTTAGCCTTTCGTCGTGGTGCGCTGCGGCGAAGGCATCTGACGCAGCGCGTATTCAAATGAGTTGTTGCTGGTCTCTTCGACGCGCACGCGGGTCAGTTCTGCGTGCGGAAAGCTCTGAAAAATGTGTGCGATTTCTACAGTGAGATTTTCGGTGGTAGGCACGCGCTCGCGGAAGGGGGCGAGCGTGTTGAGATTCATGTGGTCGAATACGGCGAGTAGATTTGTTTGCGCGAAGGAATCGAGCGCGGCGAGATCGCAGACCATACCCGTTGCAGGATGGATCCGGCCGGCGAGCGTGACCTCGATGGTGTAGTTATGGCCGTGGCCGTGCGGGTTGTTGCATTTCCCGTAGGCGGCACGGTTCTGCTCGGCGGTGAATGAGTCCACATGCAGGCGATGCGAGGCGGACAGATGGTATCGGCGCGAAAGGTAGGCGCGCGGATGCTGCGGCTGCGAGTTGCTGGCGGAGGAGGTCATGCCTGCTCTCCGTAATAGTCGGCAAACAGGTCGGGCAGTTCGTAGACGCGGACGCGGAAGAGGCTGGCGCTGGGGACTTTGCCGTTGAGGCGGTCCCAGATGGCGACGGCGATGTTTTCCGTGGTTGGGATGCGCGAGGCAAACTCGGGCACTTCGAGGTTCAGGTGGCGGTGGTCGTAAACAGAGACGACCTCGCGCTCCAGGATGTCCTTGAGCTCCTTCAGATCGACGACGAAGCCGGTGACGGGATCGACCTCGCCGGCGACGGTGACCTCCAGCGTGTAGTTGTGGCCATGCCCATTGCGGTTGGCACATTTGCCGAAGAAGCGCGCGTTCTCCTCTGCCGACCAGGCAGCGTTCCAGTAGTAGTGGGCGGCGGAGAATTCGGCTTTACGAGTGAGAAGAACCATGGGTATCCGTCAATTAGCTCTGATACATAAGAGCAGATAGTAAGGAAAAGGTTACAGCAGCAACCAGCCGACCGCCGTCAAGTATTGGATGAGCGGCGGCAGGGGATTGATGCGGAGCCTAAGCGGTGTATCTTCGTCCCTTCCAGGCGACCGATTTGCGGAGCCGATTGTGGAGAGTGCTGCGGAACAGTAGCCAGACGAAGAGCGGGACCGCCAGGATGGAGATGGCGATGTCGACTGCGGGGAAGTGTGAGCGCATGACGCGGTGATAGAAGCGGAAGAGCGTGCGCACCCAGAGAATCCAGACGATGGCGGGCTCCCAGTACGGGCGGCCATATGCGCTGAGGGCAAGGGCCACAACGGGCAGACCGAAGTAGAGCAGTACATCGAGGATGCGCCAGAGGGCGAGCGCGATGGGGCTGGGGAAGAGCAGGGCGAGATTTTTTGTCCAGCCCTCGATCATCTCCGGGAAGGCGCGGTACATCCGGGTGGCGAGGGCGTCCGGGGCATAACGGAAGCGGATACTTCTGTTGCGCTTGATGGCGCGGGCGAGGGCGACATCTTCGAGGACTTCGCGGCCGACTGTGCGATGGCCGCCGGCGGCGAAGTAGGCTTCGCGCTGCACGAGCAGGAACTGTCCGTTGGCTGCTGCGAGGCGTGAGTTGGGATCGCTGACCTGCTTGGGCGGGTAGACACTCGCCAGCTCAGAGAAGACCAGCGGCATGAGCGCGTGCTGCCAGAAGCCGGTGACGATCTGCCTTGGGGAGTAAGAGAGCAGGGCGGCGTGATATTTCTCCGCCTCGTGGATGGCGCGGGAGAGATCGCCGGGCTCGTGAATGGTGTCGGCGTCGGTGAAGAGCAGCCATGCGCCGAGGGCCTGCTGCGCGCCGGCCCAGCAGGCGTTGGTTTTGCCGGTGAACCCGCGGTGCGGGCCGAGGTCAAGCGGCGGAGCGGAGAGGACTGCGATGCCGGCGTGGGATGCCGCGGCTTCGTCGGCGATAGCGCGCGTGGAGTCGGTGGAATCGTCATCAACGATGAGCAGTTCCCATTCAGAGCCGAGCGCGAACCCGTCGTCGGACTGCGAGACGAGAGATGCGAGGCAGGCGGGAAGATTCGCAGCCTCATTGCGCGCGGGAATGATGACGGAGAGGCGGAGCGAGGGTGCGCTTGAATCCTGCGGGCCGCTGGCAGCACTGATGGAATCGGTCACAGGTTCGTATTATAGGAAGTGAGGATGCGTGTGTCGGGGTTTTCAATGAGGCGGGTGCAGTGGCTGCTGGCAATGACGATTTGTGCGCTGCTTGCCGGGGCATGTGATCGCGGGGCGCATCCAGCGCGGATCGGGAAGGCGGCGCCGGAGTTTCAGGTCAGCGACGGGACGCGATCTGTAGATCTGGCAAAGCTCCGCGGACATGTGGTGCTGCTGAACTTCTGGCAGAGTTCGTGTGTGCCGTGCGTGGATGAGTTGCCCAGCCTGGAGCGGTTGCAGCGCGCGATGCCGCAGGTCACGGTCGTGGGCATCAGCAATGACGAGGACCCTGAAGCCTATGCGCAGTTCCTGAAGACCTACCACGTGGATTTTCTGACGGTGCGCGATCCGTCCTTCCGTATTCCGACAATGTACGGCACGGTAAAGATCCCCGAGACTTACGTGATCGACCCGAAGGGCATTGTGCGGAGAAAGTTTGTGTCGGAACAGGATTGGACGAGTGCAGAGATCATCGACTACCTGAACAAGCTTTAGGTCTGCGAAGGACGTGTGGGGTGCGCTGTTAGAATCGGTGTATGACGCAGCTGGATGTGGTCTACCGCTATGGCGCGCCGCCGAGCGAGCGCGCGATGCTGGCGATGGCCAAAGTACGCGACGTGTACGGCGTGCGCAAGATGGAATTTGACGAGCGCGGCAAGACGGTGCGCGTGGAGTATGACGCCAGCCGCCTGACAGGAGCTACCATCCATCAGTTGCTGCGCCGCGCCGGCCTGGACATCATCGAGACGGTGAACCTTATTCCAGAGCCAACCGACACCGCGCCTCCCGCGCCGGTGAAGGCGTCAGTAGCCTAGCGCGGGCAGACTTGGCCGACGGTCGCCTAACGGGTAATCAGGTTGCATCTGTTGCGGCGGTTGGAGCTGGTTTGTATCGCGGTAGGCGGTCAGCAAAGAGATAGAAGGCCAGCCATGCGGGTGTCGTCCAGAGATACCAGGGCGTGTCGGGCTGAACGCCGAAGACAACCTCCAACAAAGCAGGCAACGCGGCGCAGAGATAGGGCAGCATGGAGCGGCCGCTCCGCTCAAGACGATAAAGCGCGAACAGCATGGCAGGCATGAGAACCGCCTCATCGGTTACCCATGCGTAGGGCGCGGCCATCACCGAGACGAGCAGCAGCAGAAGCCCCTCGCGGCGCCAGCTCCATTGCGGCGTGCGCGAAAACCATCCAATGGCCCAAAGGCATGCGGCCGTTACGGGAATGAACTGAAGCCAGACCCAGCTGCGATGGATCAGGAGACGGAAGATGAGGCTCAGGCTGGGTATCAATTCGTCTCGCAGGCCGGCCGTGGAAACCATCCGCGCATATTGCGACCAGGCGTTTGGATCGAGCAGATATGCCAATAGAAGACTGGCCGCGATAGCGGAGAACGCGCCAGCAAGGATCTTCCAGGATTTGCGCCGAAGGCACCAGAGAAGCAGAACCAGGCCGAAGGGAAGGAAGAGATGCGGTTTGGCGGAGCAGAGTACAAGAGCTGCTCCGGCCAGCCAGGGCCGCTCGATGTGGAAATAGAGGAATACAGTGAATCCGAGCAGGAGCAGAAGCCCAAGCTGGCCGGCGAGAAGACAGGCAAGGGCAGGCGGGAAGAGATAGCCGACGAGGTGCAGGCGGCCGGGCGGCCGCCCCTCCATGATCCAGGTAAGCCGGACAGAGAGAGCGAGGCACGCGAGCAGAACCAGTGACCAGCAGACAGCCGCGGCTCGCACTCCCAAAAGGCCCAGAGGAACTGCGAGAAAGAATGCGTTCGGCGCGTTGCGCATGAAGAAGGGCTGCATGCCGTGGAAGCCAGCACTTTGCTCCCAGCCCAGGATGGCTGGACCGTCGTAGGGATTTGCATGATGGACGAGCTGTTTGCCGGCGGCCCAGTAGGAGATGAAGTCGCGGTTCGCGGCGCTGGAAGCAGTTAGCGCGAAGGCAAGGATGGATACTGCCGAAAGTACGAGAAGCGTGGCGGCGAGCTTACGGGCCATATGTGAGCCTTTGTATCACTCGCCCGCAAGGGGGAAACAGGCAAAGTATGAGCGTCCGAAATTGCCGGAGCGGCTAGAATGAGAGCGTGCGCCCGTAGCTCAGCTGGATAGAGCATTTGGCTTCGAACCAAAGGGTCGGGAGTTCGAATCTCTCCGGGCGCACCATTTTTACCGCTGCAAATTTACCAGTATGCGGCGCCTTAGGGCTGGCCGTTTCCGCCGCCTGCGCCATAGATATTTCCGGTGGTGTAGCTCGCGTCGTGTGCGGCGAGCTGTACGTAGATCGACGCCGGTTCAGCAGGCTGGCCTCCGGGAAGAACTTTCGTTCAACAGGAGGCCAGCCTGCTCTGTTGCGAGCGGAGGAGCGAGGCGGAGCGGCCGCAGGTTGCCCACGGAACCGAAGCCATACTGGCTGCTCCGGTTCTGTGGGGGACGCGACAGCGTTGCTAGTAAAGCGACGCTGTCAGCGTGCTCGCCTGATGAGGGACGGCGTCGATGCGTGAGACCAGCGCATGGATGTCCATGGGGGTGGCAGAGCGCGTTTGCTCAGAGCCGTCAGCGTTGAGCAGGATGACGGCGAATTCGCCCGGTGCAACGTGGAAGCGTGCCCGCGCAAAGGCCTGATCCTCAGCCCCGGTCAGGGTGAGATGCTCGAAGGCGAAGTGCGCTGATGGATCTGACGCGATGGGTACAACGACCGTGTTGCGCATGGAGAGCTCGTAGCTGTGACGCTCCAGCAACTGCAGCTGGGTGCGGAAGGCGGCCGAATCGGCGGCGGGCGCAAAGACGATCAGTACGCGCGTGTTGGGGAGTTGGGGCAGCGGGTGCTGCGCGGTTGAGGATTGGGCTACAGCCTGGGAGAGAGAAGTACCTAGCAGAGAAAAAAGTACCAAAGACAGTTTGAAGCTTGACATGTGGTGCTCCCTGGGGAGTGGGGTAGCTCGCACGTGCATGAGCGTTTTTTGACTTTATGAAAACAAGCTAACCCAGACGGGGGAGCTTTGCACTACAAAAGTGTTAGGCGACACCAAGTATTTAGTAACCGATTTAGTAGCAAAAGAACAAACGAAAGGCCCTACCGCAGTGCCGGTCGGGCCTTTGTTTTTCAAGGCTTAGCGCTGAGCGTGCCTATGCCTTTTGCACTGCGCCATCGACGACCTTGACGGGGTCGAGGAAGGGCATGGCGGAGCGGAGGCCGGCGCCGACCTTTTCGATGGGATGATCGGCTTCGCTCTTGCGGATGCGAGCGAACTCCTTGCGGCCAGTCTCGTTTTCGTCAATGAATTTCTTGGCGAAGCTGCCGTCCTGGATCTCATCGAGGAGCTTGCGCATGGCCTTCTTGGTCTCGGCCGTGACGATGCGCGGGCCGGCGACATAGTCGCCCCACTCGGCGGTGTCGGAGATGGAGTGGCGCATGTAAGCGAGGCCGCCGCGATACATCAGGTCGACGATCAGTTTGAGCTCGTGGAGGACCTCGAAGTAGGCGAGCTCCGGCTGATAGCCGGCCTCGGTGAGGGTCTCAAAGCCTGCCTTGACCAGCGCGGCAGTGCCGCCGCAGAGGACGGCCTGCTCGCCGAAGAGGTCGGTCTCGGTCTCCTCGGTGAAGGTGGTTTCCAGCACGCCTGCGCGTGTGCAGCCGATGCCCTTCGCGTAGCTGAGCGCGAGTTTGAGCGCGTTGCCGCTGGCGTCCTGCTCCACGGCGACTAGCGCGGGCACGCCGCCGCCTTCCGTAAAGACCTCGCGGACGCGATGGCCGGGGGCCTTGGGCGCGACGAGCGAGACGTCGACGCCTGCGGGCGGCGTGATGGTGCGGAAGCGGATGTTGAAGCCGTGCGCGAACATCAGGGTCTTGCCGGGTGCGAGATTTGGCTCGATGTCGGCGTGGTAGACCTTGGCGGCGGTCTGGTCCGGCGTGAGGTTCATGATGACGTCAGCCCATTTGCTGACCTCGGCGACGGTACCGACGACCAACCCGGCTTTGCGCGCGCGGTCCACGTTGGGCGAGTCGGCGCGGAGGCCGACGCGCACATCGACGCCGGAGTCCTTGAGGTTGAGCGCGTGGGCGTGGCCCTGCGAGCCATAGCCGATGATGGCGACTTTCTTCGCCTGGATGAGAGAGAGGTCTGCGTCTTGGTCGTGGTAGGTCTTTGCCATGGCTTTACGATTTTCCTTTTGCTTAATGGTAGCTGAGTTGAAGGCTTTTCACCGGCATTGCGCCGCTATGAAAGGCAACCACGGATTTCACGGATGCGCACGGATCAAACCCACAAGCTTTCTATCCGTGTTCATCCGTGTGAATCCGTGGTTCGCGCTTAGGTCTCGTCTTCAGCGAATTCGCCCGGGAGGGTCTCATCGGCATTGAGGTCCGGCGGCGGGGCGAGCTGGGTCGAGGGTGCGGGACCGTTGGTGTCGTCGGCGGTGCCAAGGGCCTTGAGCACGCGCGAGGTGTGCTTGCCGCGGCGCATCGCCATGCGGCCGGTGCGCGAGATTTCGAGGATGGTGTAGCCGCTCTCGCGCAGGACTTGAATCAGCCCCTCAATTTTGCTCGAGGACCCGGTCATCTCCAGCATGATGGACTCGGGCGCGAGGTCAACGACCTTGGCCCGGAAGACGTTCGCAAGCTCGAAGATCTGCGAGCGGGAATGCAGGCCATTGGGCTCGTTTGGCCCGGCGCTCACTTTGATGAGGCAGAGCTCGCGCACGACGGCCTCGGAGCGCGAGAGCTCATCGATCTCGCTGGTGATCTCGAGCTTGTAGAGCGAGGCGCGGATGCGGTGCGCGGCGGTCTCGGGCGCCTCGCAGACGATGGTCATGCGCGAGGTGTCGGCGCGTTCGCTCTCGCCTACTGTAAGCGAGACGATGTTGAGGTTGAGGCGGCGGAAGAGCGAGGCGACGCGGGTGAGCACGCCGGGCTTGTCCTGAACGAGGGCGACGAAGGTGTGGAGCATTGTCTGAGTTTCTCGGTTCTTAGTTGTCGGTTCTCAGTTGCGGATGCTGTTACTGGTGTTGATAAGCCTACTTCGTGGCCGGGGTGTAGGGCGCTTCGGGATCCCAGAGCTGAGTGGGGTGCGGGTCGTCGGCGGTGTGGAGGATAACGCCCTTGTCCCAAGGCGGCGTGGCGTGGGTGTCGAGGGTATAGTCGGCGGCGGCGTGGTAGCTGGCGCCGCAGGGAGGGTTGCCGGGCGCGTATTTCTCCGGCGCGCATTTGCTGCCGCGGTAGATGTGGAACCAGACGGTCTTGCCGTCGGCGTCGACCTGCTTCTGCGGGATATGGATGGAGTCGAAGGAGTGGGTGCGGGCGGCATCGCGCAACTGCCAGACGAGCGAGGAGAGTTGGTCGTCGGTGGCTTTTTCGTTCACGGTGAGGGTGAAGCTTGAGTTGCCGTGGTGGAAGATTTTGAAGGCTGCAGGCGCGGCGGTGGGGCGCGCGGGATAAGTAATTGGCGGATCAACCATAGCCCCAGGGCGCGGCGCTTCAGGTGCAGGCGGCGCGGATTTGCAGCCGGCGAGAAACAGTAATGGCAGTGCGAGAGCGAGCAATTTACGCATAGTTAGCCTCGGTCATAAGCGCCGAAGGCGCGACGCTATACCAGCATGGGGCGAAGCCCCATGAACGGTATCTATTTAGACAGCGGGAGGGCTGAAGGCCCGATCTATAATCGCGGCGATGGCCCAGTCGCTGGCATTTGTTCTGGTGCACGTGATCTTCAGCACGAAGGACCGCCGGCCGGTCCTCGATGCATCGGTCCTTTTTGAACTCCACGCCTATCTTGCATCGGTTGCTCGAAACATGAAATGCGAATGCTATCGGGTCGGCGGTGTCGCCGACCACGTGCATCTGGCCGTTCGGATGTCGCGCGATGTGGATGTTGCGTCTCTCGTTCAAGAGTTGAAGACGGCATCTTCGCAGTGGCTCAAAACGAAATCGCCGGCATTGCGGAGATTCGCGTGGCAGCGCGGGTATGGAGCATTCTCCGTTGGGCCGACGGATTTGGGTGCGCTGGGTGCGTATATCGACGGTCAGGAGAGGCATCACCGGAAGGTGACGTTTCAGGATGAGTTGCGTGCGTTTTTGAAGAAGTACGGTGTCGAGTATGACGAGCGGTATCTGTGGGATTGAGATCGTGATAGGTCGGGCTTTCAGCCCTCGGACTTTTCCCGCACCTTTACCTGGGGCTTCGCCCCAGGCTGGTATAGGCCGCGCCTTCGGCGCTTTTCGCTCTTGATGCGATGGAAAGGCGAGGCGCATGGCTTACTCGTCCTCTGCGGTTTCGAGGAGGGGGTCTTTGCTGGGGCGGCGGACCATCTCGTGCAGGGCGGAGCCGGGCGCGATCATGGGGTAGACGCCGTCTTCTTTCTCGACGTGGAACTCGAGGAGGTAGGTGCGGCCGGAGGTGCGCGCGGCAGTGACGGCGGGGATCACCTCGCCACGCTGGCGGATATGCGCGCCCGGGATGCCGTGGGCGGCGGCGAGGGCGACGAAGTCAGGGCTAAGGATGGGCGAGGCGGCGTAGTTCTTCTCGTAGAAAGCTTCCTGCCACTGGCGCACCATGCCGAGGTAGCCGTTGTTGATGACGGCGACGTTGACGGCGAGCTTCTCTTGCTGCAGGGTGGAGAGCTCGGCGGCGGTCATCTGGAAGCCGCCGTCGCCGGCGATGACCCAGACGTCCTTCTCCGGGCACGCGGCCTTGGCGCCAATGGCGGCGGGCAGCGCGAAGCCCATGGTGCCGAGTCCGCCGGAGGTAATGAGCGTGCGCTCGAAGTCGTGGCGGAAGTACTGCGCCTCCCACATCTGGTGCTGGCCTACGTCGGTGCAGATGATGGTCTGGGCTAATCTTCCAGCGGATTGTGCCTCGCGCCAGATGTCGTGGATGACGTGCGCGGCGTAGAGGTGGCCGTTGTCGGGCAGGTTGATGATGTCGCGGACGGAGGAGTCGCTCTTCATCTGTTGGATTTCGCGAAGCCACGGAGTAGATGGGCGGGGCGTTGTCCGTTGTCCGTTGTTCGTTGTTCGTTGAGAGACGGGCGGCACCAGCGGCAGGAGCGTTTCGAGGACCTCCTTGAGGTCGCCGATAAGGGCGACGTCGGCGCGGACGTTCTTATTGATCTCGGCGGGGTCG
>Ga0134125_10002681_pt1 | contig 20963 bp, 22 predicted proteins | sample KB31751_FD_96464 | JGI IMG/M metagenome (GOLD analysis project Ga0134125, IMG submission 96464) | Terrestrial soil microbial communities with excess Nitrogen fertilizer from Kellogg Biological Station, Michigan, USA - KB3-175-1 | ecosystem: Environmental > Terrestrial > Soil > Unclassified ... | reverse complement strand
TGTCGGCGACCGCGTTCGGCGGCGGCGTCTCGGAGATCCTCTACACGCTCGTCCCGCTGATGCGCGACGTCGGCCTCGACTGCGAGTGGCACGTGATCTACGGGCGCGAGGAGTTCTTCAACGCGACGAAGGTGATGCACAACGCGCTGCAGGGCAATCCGCAGGACCTCACCGACGAGCAGTGGGACGCGTGGCGGCGCTACAACGAGATGAACGCGCGCGAGCTGTCGAGAGGCTGGGACACGTGCATCGTCCACGACCCGCAGCCGGCGGCGCTGCACACGATCGCAGCGGAGAAGGCGCGCCATTGGATCTGGCGCTGTCACATCGATCTGTCGACGCCGAACGACGCGACGATCGAGCGCCTGCTGCCCTACATCAAGTCCTATCCGGCGTCGGTCTTCCACATGCAGCAGTACGTGCCGGCGGGGATGGAGGGGCAGATCAACATCGTGCCGCCGGCGATCGATCCGCTCGCGCCGAAGAACATGGCGTTCTCGCCGGACGATTCGGTCTACATCTGCGAGCAGTTCGGGATAGACGTCGACCGCCCGCTGCTGTGCCAGGTCTCGCGCTTCGACCCGTGGAAGGACCCACTCGGGGTAATCGACGCATATCGGATCGTCAAGCAGCAGATGCCCGAAGTGCAGCTCGCGCTCGTCGGCTCGATGGCGACCGACGACCCCGAAGGCTGGGACTTCTTCAACGCGACGATCGCGCACGCCGACCGCGACCCGGACATCCACATCCTCAACAACTTCAACAACGTCGGGGCGATCGAGGTCAACGCCTTCCAGTCGCACGCCGACGTGCTGATCCAGAAGTCGACGCGCGAGGGCTTCGGGCTCACCGTCTCCGAGGCGATCTGGAAGGCGCGCCCGTTCATCGGCGGCAACGTCGGGGGGATTCCGCTGCAGGTCGAGGACGGCGTCTCCGGCTTCCTCGTGGACAGCGTCGAGAGCTGCGCGCAGCGCGCCCTCGAAGTACTCGCCGACCCCGCGCTCGGGCGGCGGCTCGGGCGCGCCGGCAAGGAGCACGCGCGTCGCCATTTCCTGATGCCGCGCCTGCTGCGCGACTGGCTGCGGATGATCACCGCGCTGGAGGGGCAGGGCTCCTGAACGCCGCCGCCCCGCTCGTCCTCGTCTCGAACCGCGGCCCGGTCACGTTCGGGCCCGACGGCGAGGTGCGGCGCGGCACCGGCGGCCTCGTGACGGCGCTCACGGGCCTCGCCTCGCACCGCGAGGCGGTCTGGATCGCCTCGGCGATGACAGACGAGGACGTCGCGCATTCGCGCGCGCACGAGGGGCGCCCGTTCAGCGTCGAGCTGCCGGACGGCGGCGCCTACCGCGTGCGGCTCGTCGCCTCGGATCCCGACGCGTACGACCGCTTCTACAACGTCTTCGCGAACCCGATGCTGTGGTTCATCCAGCACTACCTGTGGGACCTCTCGAACGCGCCGGACATCCGCCGTGAAGAGGTCGAGGCGTTCGAGTTCGGCTACAACGTCGTCAACGAGGACCTCGCGCGCGCGGTGCTCGACGAGATCGAGGGCGAGGAGGAACCGGTCGTGATGGTCCACGACTACCACCTCTACACGCTGCCGGCGCTCGTGCGGAAGGTGCGGCCGGACGTCTTCCTGCACCACTTCATCCACATCCCGTGGACGCAGTCGGACGCGTGGCGCGTGCTGCCGAGCCAGATCCGCGAGGAGATCTACAACGGCCTGCTCGCGAACGACATCATCGGCTTCCATACGCGCTCCTACCGGCGCAACTTCCTGCAGTGCTGCCGGGATCTGATGGACCTCGAGGTGGACTTCGAGCGCGGCGTCGTGCACTGCGACGGGCGCGAGGTGTGGGTCCGCGCCTACCCGCTGCCGATCGACGCCGCGGCCACGCGCGCGGTCGCGCGGCGCGATCGGACGGCCGAGTTCGAGCGCGAGCTGCTGCGCCGCCGGCGCGAGCACCTGATCCTGCGCGTCGACCGCGCCGACCTGTCGAAGAACGTGCTGCGCGGCTTCACCGCGTTCGACGTCTTCCTCACGCAGCACCCCGAGTTCCACGAGAGAGTCACGTTCATCGCCCAGCTGATGCCGTCGCGGACAGACGTGCCCGAGTACGCGGAGTACCTCGAGCGGATCGAGGCGGTCGTCGCGGTCGTCAACCACCGCCACGGCACGCCGGACTGGATGCCGATCCACCTCAAGCTGCGCGACGACCTCGAGGAGGCGGTGGCCGCCTACAAGCACTACGACGTGCTGCTCGTGAACGCGATGTTCGACGGCATGAACCTGGTCGCGAAGGAGGGGCCGCTCGTCAACGAGCGCGCGGGCGTCTCGATCCTGTCGGAGAACACCGGCGCGCACGAGGAGCTGGGCGAGTTCGCGCTGTCGGTCAACCCGTTCGACATCCAGGAGCTCGCGGACTCGATCCACGCGGCGTTGGCGATGGAACCGGGCGAGCGGCGGCGGCGGATGGAAGGGCTCGAGCGAACCGTCACGCAGCGCGACCCGGGCGACTGGATCGACGAGCAGCTCGCCGACATCCGCACGAAGGCCGCGGCGCGGGGCTGAGGCGCGCCCTTGCGGCCGGCCTACGGCTGCGCGGGCACGACCATGCGCCCTTCCGCGACCGCTGCCGCGGCCAGCTGTTGGTCCCAGGTCGCGACGATGAGGTCGCCCGGGACGTCGATCGCGAGCACCGACGCGAGGTGGACGGCGTCGTAGCCGCGCAGCGCGTGGCGCTCGGCGAGATCGCCGGCGGCGCGCGCAAGCGGGTCGTCGAGGGCGACCACCTGCAGCTCGCGATGCAGTTCCTCGATCCGCGCAACTGTCGCCGGCAGCCTGCGGACGCGCATGCGGCCGGCGCGATGGATCGCAGCCGCCGCCGCACGCACCTCGGGATAGAGGATCCGGGTGGACGTCACCATGTCCGCCCGCGCCCACAGGTCGTGCGCGAGGTCCGACCCGGGCTCCGGGATCAGCAGCTTGATGAACGCGGAGGTGTCGAAGTAGACGGTCAGGGGCCGCCGCGCCGCATCTGGATCACGATGTCCGAGGCCGTGGGGCCGTCGCCCTCGAGCGGAATCATGTCCGCGTCCTCGAATCTCGTCGTTCGCGGTCGCGTCGGCTCTTGGATCAGGCCCCGGGCGCGCAGGGTCGCGAACGGATCGGCGGAGGGCAATGGGGTCAGCCGCGCAACCGGCTTGCCGCGCATCGTCACGATCACCTCGCCGCCGTCGGCGGCGTGTCTGACGTAGCGGCTGAGCTGGTCGTGCAGCTCGCGCACGCCGACCTCGCGTCTCAGCGGCATGTCCTGATGTGGCGTCATCGAAGCCATCGTAAGCGCTACCTCCCCTCTCCACAAGCGTCGTCATCCGATTGCGAACTCCGGGCCACTTCCCCCCGCGGCCGACCTCTCGCCGCCGCCCCTTTGCGGCCCGAGCGCCGTGGCGGGCGGGTCCTGTCGCGGCGCGAGGCGTTTCTCGCGAGCGGGGTCGCGAGAAACGTCCTCCCCCGCGCCACCCGCCCGATCAGCGCTTCCGCCAGCGCTTCCGCCACGCGCCCGGTCGACCTTTCCGCCACCCGCCCGATCGGCGCGGCCGGCACCAGCCCTCTCCGTGTGTCGGCTTGCGTGCCTCGCGGCGCGCCCGTCGCTCGCCGCGCGCTCTGCGCGGGCGGCGTCATCTGTCTGGCCGTCCGGGGCCGTGGCATCCGGCCGCTCACTCACGCGCGCTCGGCCGGCATCGCTGCTCCCCGCTCCCCCTCCCTGCCCACCGTTGGCCGGCGTCGCGGGCGCGGCCGGAGCCGCCAACCCCGCCGGCACCACCGGCGCGGCGGCGCCGGCATGGAGCCAGGCGTAGGCGAGCAGGAGCGCGAGGACGACGGCGGCTGCGGTCGCGGCGGTGCTGCTCCGGCCGCGCGGCGGCGTGGGGAGTTGGGGCATAGGGGCTCCGAGGGCCCGCGCGGCAGATCTCGCCCCCGCTGGTATAGTGCCCCGCCGCAGTTCAACGGCTATGACTCAGCTTCCGCCCATCTACGACCTCATGGTGCTGCTCTCCGCCGCGGCGGAGGACGAGCGTCGCGCGAGAATCCTCGCCGACGTCGAGCAGACGATCGCCGACAACGGCGGCGCAGTCGAGCTGAAGCAGGAGTGGGGCATGCGCAGACTCGCGTTCGAGATCGCGCACACGGCCGACGCGGAGTACCACCTGCTGCAGTTCAGCGGTCCGCCGGCGTTGGTGGAGGCGCTGAGCTACAACCTCAAGATCACGGACGGCGTGCTGCGCCACCGGATCATCAAGGTCACGCCGGGTACGCCCCCGCCGCCCGAGCCGACGCTCCATGCACCGGTTGCCGCCGAGGCCGAGGCTGAGGCCGAGCAGGTCGCCGCCGGCGCCGAGGCGTAACGGTTCTCGCTCGGTTGCGCACGCCTTTCACGGCGCCTGCTGACGTTTCTCCCGAGTTTCCGGTCATCAGCCCAGGGAACGGCCGATCCGTGCGTACACTCGGTCGCCCCTGAAGGATCTGCCGCCGAAAGGAGCCCCCATGGCTGCCACCAACATCAACCGCGTCGTGATGACCGGGAACCTCACTCGCGACCCGGAGTTGCGCTCGCTGCCGAGCGGCATGTCCGTCTGCAGCCTGCGGATCGCGTGCAACACGCGGCGCAAGGGCGCCTCCGGCGAGTGGGAGGACAAGCCGAACTACTTCGACGTGACGGTATGGGGCGCGCAGGGCGAGAACTGCGCCCGCTTCCTCACGAAGGGCCGCCCGGTCGCGATCGACGGACGGCTCGAGTGGCGCGAGTACCAGACGCAGGACGGGCAAAGACGCCAGTCAGTCGATATCATCGCGGATTCCGTGCAGTTCCTGGGTGGGCGCGACGACGCCGGCACCGGGAACGGGTTCTCCGGCGCTCCTGCCGCCACGGCGGGAGGCGGGGACGTCCCGATCGACGACCGGGACTTCCAGTCCGCGCCGGCGGCGCCCGTCTCGACCGCCGAAGACGACATCCCCTTCTAGGGACTGACAGACGACACCGACGAGGTAAGGCTTCAGTGGCAAAGCAGCGCAGGCGCCCCACGCGGCGGCGCGACAAGAAGGGCGGTCCGGGTTCCGGCCGGCGCAAGCCGTGCCCGTACTGCAAGGACAAGATCGAGCAGGTCGACTACAAGGACATCGGCGCCCTCCGGCGGTTCATCTCGGAACGCGGCAAGATCCGCTCGCGCCGGATCACCGGCGCGTGCCGCCGCCACCAGAACCAGGTCGCCCGCGCGGTCAAGCGCGCGCGCGAGCTGGCGCTGCTGCCGTACGTCGCCGAGCCGGCGAACGAGCGCGCGGGCGGCGGCCGTCGCGACCGCGACCGCGATCGCGATCGCGAGGACCGGTAGTCCGATGCCGCAGGCGATCCTCACGCAGGACGTCGAGTCGCTCGGGGAGCGCGGGACGGTCGTCGACGTCTCCGCCGGCTACCTGCGCAACTACCTGATCCCGCGCAAGCTGGCTCAGCCTGCGACGAAGGGCGCGCTCGAAGCGGCGCAGGAGCGCAGAGCGGCCGCCGAGCGGGCGGAGCGCGAAGCGAAGGCGCGGGCGCAGGAGAACGCCGCGCTGCTCGGCAAGACGGTGCTGACGATCGAGCAGCAGGCGGGCGACGACGGCCGCCTCTTCGGCTCCGTCACCGCGCAGGACATCGCCGACGCGATCCGCGAGGCGCGCGACATCAAGATCGACAAGCGCAAGGTCCACCTGGAGGAGCCGATCCGCCACATCGGCACCCACATGGTCGTCGTCGAGATCGACGACGGCGTCATGGCGACCATCAAGACGATGGTCGTCGAGCACAAGTAGCACCGCCTCCAACCGGCCACCGCCGGCCAGCCTCACCTCGTCTCACGCGCCGCGGTCTCCGCGGCGCGTCGTCGTTCTCGGCCCAGCGCTCACAAGCGAAAACCCCGCAATCTGCGGCATCGCGGGCGCCGCCGGCGGAAGCGGCAGGCGCGGGGGCGGGCGTGCGACCTAGACTCGGGCGCTCGTGGCCGCGATCGAGCAGCAGCACAGCCCCGCCCTCCTCCCCCCGCACAACCTCGAGGCCGAGCAGTCGGTGCTCGGCGCGATCCTGCTCGCCGACACGACGCTCTACGGCCTCGTCATCAACGAGGGTCTCAAGCCCGATCAGTTCTATCGCGAGCAGCACGCGACCATCTACCGCGCGATGCTGCGGCTCTACGAGCAGAGCCGCGAGATCGACGTGCTCACCGTCGCCGAGGAGCTGCGGCAGGCGGGCGAGCTGGACCAGGTCGGCGGGCCGGCGATGGTCGACGCGTTGGCGGGCGCGGCGCCTGCCGCCGGCAACGTGCGCGAGTACGCGCGGATCGTGCAGAGCAACGCGCTGCTGCGCCGCCTGCTCACGACCACGCAGCAGATCCAGGCGAACGTCTACAACCACGAGGCGCCGGCGCGCGAGCTGGTCGAGTGGGCCGAGCGCGACATCCTCGAGGTCGGCCACGACGACCGCCAGAAGGACTTCCGCTCGATCGGCGAGGTCCTCCACGACGAGGTCGACAAGCTCCACCGCCTCTCGATCGAGGCCACGGCTCTCACCGGCACCCCATCCGGCTTCAAGGACCTCGACGAGATCACCGGCGGCTTCCAGCCCGGCAACCTGGTGATCCTCGCCGCGCGCCCGTCGATGGGAAAGTCAGCGCTTGTCACCAACATTGCGGAAAACGCAGCGCTGGAGCACGGGAAGCCGGTCGCGCTGTTCAGTCTGGAGATGTCCGAGGCGGAGCTCGCACAGCGCTTCGTCGCCTCGCAGGCGCGCATCCGCGGCGAGGAGCTTCGCAAAGGGCGCGTCGCGGAGAACCGCTGGCCGAAGATCCTCGAGGCGTGCCAGCGGCTGTCGGACGCACCGCTCTACGTCGACGACTCGTCCGACATCGGGATCCTCGAGCTGCGCGCGAAGGCGCGCCGCCTGCATCAGCAGAGCGAGGACGGGCTCGGCCTGATCATCCTCGACTACCTGCAGCTGATGCGCGCCGACAGCCGCGTCGAGAACCGCGTCGAGGCCGTCGGTCAGATGAGCCGCGGCCTGAAGATCCTCGCGCGCGAGCTGGAGGTGCCCGTGATCGCGCTCTCGCAGCTCAGCCGCGCCGTCGAGTCGCGCACCGACAAGAGACCGATCCTGTCCGACCTGCGCGAGTCCGGCAACATCGAGCAGGACGCCGACCTCGTCATGTTCATCTACCGCGACGAGTACTACGACAAAGAGTCCGAGCGCGAGGGCGAGGCCGACATCCTCATCGCCAAGCACCGCAACGGCGCGCTCGGGGACGTCACGCTGACGTTCCAGAAGGAGTACCCCAAGTTCATGAACTTCGCTGGGGATCGGTTCGGGGCCTAGGCGAGCGTTCCAGCGTTGGCGGTACGCCGGGGCGCGGCCGTGCTCCCTCGCGAGAGGCCCGTCGTGAACCGGGCCGCCACCGCCCTCGCTCGAGGGATCCGCAGAAGCCTCTCGCGAGGGACACGCCGCGCCCGGCTACCTGGCACGCCCGGTCGCCAAGCGCCTAAGCCCCGACCTCACTGGCGGGCTTGCCTGGGCATCGGCGGTGTTGAGCCAAAGCCCACACGATGCCGCCAGCCGGTGACTGTGCAAGGAGCCGACGGCGGCGCAGCTCGCCGGGGCCCGGGCGGTGATGGTCCGCCGGGCGCGCAATGTCCTCCGCGAGAGGCTCTCGCTGATCCCACGAACGCGGAGCGGTCCCGCGGCGTTCCATGACAGGCCTCTCGCGGGGGAGCATTGCGCGCCCCGGCGTACCGCAAGCTCCCGAGCCGGGGTGAGCAAGCGGCGGGGCTGTGCGCCCCCCTACACTGTCAACCGCCATGCCAGGCATCGTCATCGTGGGCGCCCAGTGGGGGGATGAGGGCAAAGGCAAGATCACCGACCTGCTCGCCGAGCAGGCCGATGCCGTCGTGCGCTTTCAGGGCGGCAACAACGCCGGCCACACGATCGTTCGCAACGGCGAGACGTGGAAGCTGCATTTGATGCCGTCGGGGATCCTCTATCCCGGCAAGCTGTGCGTGATCGGCAACGGCGTCGTGATCGACCCGAAGGTGCTGACCGACGAGCTGGACGAGCTGCGCCGGCGCGGGGTCGACACGAGCGGGCTGCGGATCTCCGCCAACGCGCACATGATCATGCCCTACCACCTGATGCTCGACGACGCCGGCGAGGCGAAGCTGGGCAAGCTGAAGATCGGAACGACGCGGCGCGGGATCGGTCCCTGCTACGCCGACAAGGCCTCGCGCATCGGCATCCGCGTGCAGGACCTGTTGGACGAGAAGATCCTCAAGCAGAAGATCGTCGCGGCGCTCGAGCCCAAACGGCTCGCGCTGCGCCCGTTCGCGCGCGATCCCCGGCTCGACCTGCAGGCGATCACCGAGGAGTACCTCGCGTACGGCGCGCGCCTGACCGACCACATCGCCGACACGACGCGGCTCGTGTGGGACAAGCTCGACGTCGAGGCGACGGTGATCTTCGAGGGCGCGCAGGGCGCGCTGCTCGACATCGACCACGGGACCTATCCGTTCGTCACCTCCTCGAACCCGATCGCCGCCTCCGCCTGCATCGGCAGCGGCGTCGGGCCGAAGGACATCGACGAGGTGTGGGGGATCACGAAGGCCTACAGCACCCGCGTCGGCTCCGGGCCGTTCCCGACCGAGCTCGACGACGAGCTCGGCGAGGCGCTGCGCCAGCGGGGCGGCGAGTTCGGCACGACGACCGGACGCTCGCGCCGGGTCGGCTGGCTCGACCTCGTCGCGCTGCGCTACGCGGCGCGCATCAACTCGCTGACCGCCCTGGTCGTGACGAAGCTCGACGTGCTGACGGGCCTCGACACGCTGAAGGTCTGCACGCGCTACCGCGGCGAGGACGGCGCCGAGTTCGACCACTTCCCCTACCACCAGTCGGTGCTGCACCACACGGCCGGCGAATACGTCGAGCTGCCCGGCTGGAGCGAGGAAATCGGCGAGGTGCGCGGCGTCGAGGAGCTGCCGGAGAACGCCCGGCGCTACCTCACCTTCGTCGAGGAGTTCATCGGCGTGCCGGTCGTGATGATCGGCGTCGGTCCGGGTCGCGAACAGACCGTGTGGACGGATGCCGGCCACGCGACGACGCCCGGCAAGGCCGTCGCGGCGGCTTAGCGCCAGCGCTCGATCAGGTCCTCGTCGGGGACCTCGCGCACGACGCGCGCGGGAACGCCCATGACCACGGCGCGAGGCGGGACGTCGCGCGTGACAACCGCCCCGGCGGCGACGAACGCCTCCTCGCCGACCTCGACGCCGGGCGTCAGCACGGCGCCGCCGCCGACGCGGCAGGCGCGGCGCAGGGTGGCACCGCGCAGCGGCGGGGCGGGCGGGGATGGGTTAAGCCGGCCCATCGCATCGTCGTTCGTCGTCATCGCGCACGGACCGACGAACACGTCGTCCTCGACGACGGAGAAGCCGGTCAGGTAGACGTTCGTCTGCACCTTGACGCGCGCGCCGACTGTCACGTCGTTGTCGACGACGGACCCGCGGCCGATCACGCTGCGCTCGCCGACGACGGAGCGCTCGCGCACGAACGCCTGGTCCCCGACGATCGCGCCGGCGCCGATCGTCGCGCCGGCGAGGACGATCGCGCGGCAGCAGATCGTCGCGCCGTCGCCGATCCGCAGCGGCGGGACCTCGCCCCCTGCGGCCGAGCCGGGCGCCAGTCGCGGACGCTTCCCCAGCACGACCCCGTCCTCGATCGTGACGCCGTCGCCGATCTCGACGTCGTCGTGCACGACGACGTGGGCGCCGAACGTCACGCCCTCGCCGACGCGCGCGGACGGAGACAGGACGAGCCCGGGAGCGTCGAACACGCGCGAAGCCTACGCGCTGCGTCCGCCGGTAACCTGCTGCCCGTGCTGCGCGCAGCCACGCTCGGGCTCGGCATGATGGGCCGCCACCACGCCCGCATCCTCCAGTCGCTGCCCGGCGTGACGTTCGCCGGCGCCGTCGACGCGGCAGGCGACCGCAACGACGCGGTCCGCGACGAGGCGCTCGTGCTCGGCAGCCTTGAAGAGCTGCTGGCGGCCGGACCGCTCGACTTCGCGGTCGTCGCGCTGCCGACGGAGGAGCACCTCCCGACCGCGCTCCAGCTCGCCGACGCCGGCGTGCACATGCTGATCGAGAAGCCGCTGGCCGCTTCGGTCGCCGAGGGCGAGCAGATCGTCGCGGCGTGCGAGCGCGCCGGCGTGCGCGCCGCGGTCGGCCACGTCGAGCGCTTCAACCCGGCGCTGATCGCGCTGCGCGAGCGCGTGCTCGCCGGCCAGCTCGGCGACGTCTTCCTCGTCGCGACCGAGCGGATCGGCCCGTTCCCCGAACGCGTGCGCGACGTCGGCGTCGTCAAGGACCTCGCGACGCACGACCTCGACATCGTCACGTGGGTCGCCGACGCGCCGATCGAGACAATCGCCGCGCAGACGGCGCACCGCACCGGCCGCCCGCACGAGGATCTCGTGCTCGTGACGGGCCGGCTCGCCTCCGACGTGCCGTTCAACTCGATCGTCGACTGGCTCACGCCGACGAAGACGCGCCGCACGCGCGTGCTCGGCGACCGCGGCATGCTCGTCGCCGAGACGGTCACCGCCGACCTCACGTTCTACGAGAACGGCGACGTGACGTCGTCGTGGACGAGCGCGCAGGCGCTGCGCGGCGTCTCGGAGGGCGACGCGACGCGCTACGCGCTCGCGCGCGCGGAGCCGCTGCGCACCGAGCTGGAGGCGTTCCGCGACCTTGTCGCCGGCACGGGCGACGACTCGGGGGTGGTGACGCTCGCGCAGGGGCTCGCCGCGCTGCGGTCCGCGGAGGCGGTGCTGGAGAGCGCTGCGAGCGGAGAGACCGTGCGGCTGGCTGGCGAGGCCGCGGCCTCGTGAGAGTCGTCGTCGTCGCGCTCGGCAAGATCGGCCTGCCGCTCGCCGCCTACGTGGCGAGAGCGGGGCACGCGGTCGTCGGCTGTGACGTCGATCCGGACGTCGTCGCGCTGGTGAACGCCGCGCGCGCGCCGTTCCCCGGCGAGGCCGGGCTGGAGGATGCGCTGGCCGAGGTCGTCGGCGACGGCCGCTTGCGCGCGCAGACGGACACGGCCGGGGCCGTCGCGGAGGGCGTCGATCTCGTGATCGCGGTGCCGCCGCTCGTGGTCGACGCCGACGCGCGCCCGGACTGGCGGATCCTCGACAGCGTGGTGGCCGACGTCGGGCGCGGGCTGGGCGCAGCGGGGCCGGGGCGCGAGACCGTCGTGTGCATCGAGACGACGCTGCCGGTCGGCACGACGCGCACGCGCATCGCGCCCGGGCTCGCGGCCGCGAGCGGCCTGCATCCCGAGCACGACTTCTTCGTCGCGTTCAGTCCCGAGCGCGTCTACAGCGGGCGGATCTTCGCGGACCTGGGCAGATACCCGAAGCTGGTCGGTGGCTGCTCCGAGCGCGGCGAGGAGCTTGCCGTAGAGCGCTACCGGCGGTTCGTCGAGCCCGCTGCGGAGGTCTGGCCGATGGGCTCGGCGGAGGCGGCGGAGCTGGCGAAGCTCGCGGAGACGACCTACCGCGACCTCAACATCGCGTTCGCGAACGAGCTGGCGCGCCATGCGGACGGCGTCGGCGTCGATGTCGACCGCGTGATCGAGGCCGCGAACAGCCAGCCCTTCAGCCACATCCACCGGCCGGGCGTCGCGGTCGGCGGGCACTGCATCCCCGTCTACCCGCACTTCTTCCTGGACGGTGCGCCCGAGGCGCGCCTGCCGGCGCTCGCGCGCGAGGTGAACGGAGCGATGCCGGCGTATGCGGTGGAGCTGCTCGCGCGTGCGCTCGGGGAGCTGGGCGGCGCCCGCGTGCTGATCCTCGGCGTCGCCTATCGCGGGGGGGTGAAGGAAACCGCCTTCTCAGGCGCGTTTCCGCTGCGCGACGCGCTCGCCGCCCGCGGCGCGACGACGGTCGCCGCCGACCCGCTCTACGACGACGCGGAGCTGCGCGCGCTCGGCTTCGAGCCGTGGGACGGCTCCGCGATCGACGGCGCGATCCTGCAGGCCGACCACGACGCCTACCGCGCGCTCACGCCGGCCGACGTCGCCGGCGCGCGCGCGGTGGTCGACGGCCGCGACGTGCTCGATCCCGCGCCGTTCGCCGCGGCCGGCGTCGCGCTGCGGCGCATCGGGCGGCCTGACTAGCCCTACCGGGCTGCCGCCGGCGCGCCCGCCACGAGCGCGCGCACGGCATCGGCCACGCGCTCGCCGGCACGGCCGTCCCCGTAGAGCTGCGGGCGCTCGCCCGGCGCAGGGCGCTCCAGGGCCGCGAGCGCCGCGTCCGCGTCGAGGTCGACGAGCGCGTTCCAGCCGGCATCGACCGTCTCGACCCACTCGGTGCTCGGACGCAGCGTGACGCACGGCACACCGGCCAGGTAGGCCTCCTTCTGCACCCCGCCGGAGTCGGTCACGACCGCGCGCGCGTTGCACAGCAGCGCGGTGAAGTCGAGGTAGCCGAGCGGCGGCGCAAGGCGGACGTGCGGCGCGCCTGTGACCTGCTCCAGCAGCCCGGCCGCCTCCAGCCGCGCGCGGGTGCGAGGATGCAGCGGCAACACGGTCGGGAGCGGCAGCGCGTGCAGCAGCTCGACCAGCAGTTGCAGGCGCTCCGGGTCGTCGACGTTGCCCGCGCGGTGCGCGGTCGCCACCAGGAAGCCACCGGGCTCGACGCCGTACGGCTCCAACGCGCTCAGGCGCGCCCGCGCCGCCGGCTGCAGGAGCTGCGCGACGTCGACCATGACGTCCCCGACCAGCTCGACCGCCCCGGCGACCGACTCGCGCCGCAGGTTGTCGACCGCCGTCTGCGACGGGCACAGCAGCAGCGCGCCGAGATGATCTGTGAGGACGCGGTTGACCTCCTCCGGCATCGCGCGGTCGAACGAGCGCATGCCGGCCTCCACGTGCGCGACCGGGATCCCGGCCTGCACTCCCGCGAGCGCGCCGGCGAGCGTCGAGTTCGTGTCGCCGTAGACGAGCACCGCGTCGGGCGCGACGTCGGCAAGCAGCGGCTCCAGCGCGGCGAGCATCCGCGCCGTCTGCGACGTGTTCGTGCCGCCGCCGACGCCGAGCAGGCGGTCGGGCGGCGGCAGCTCCAGCTCGTCGAAGAAGACCTGTGAGAGCTCCGCGTCGTAGTGCTGGCCGGTGTGGACGGTGATCTCCTCGCCGAGCGCGCGCACGCGCGAGGAGACCGCGGAGGCCTTGATGAACTGCGGGCGGTTCCCGATGACGGTGAGGACGCGCATCAGCCGTCGAGGTCCGCCAGGATGCGCTCGTGCAGGCGCGCGGCGAGGTCGCGTGAGACCGGTCCGGCGGCTTCGCCGATCGCCAGCCCGTCGATGCTCGCGACCGGCTGCAGCTCGCGCGTGGTCGAGACGAGGAATGCCTCATCGGCGTCGCGCAGCTCGGGCACCGTGACCGAGCGCTCCTCGGCGCCCGACAGCTCGACCACCACGGCGCGCGTGATCGACGCGAGGATGCGATCCGAGAGCGGCGGCGTCAACACGGCGCCGTCGCTCACCCAGAAGATCGACGACGTCGGCGCCTCCAGCACGCGGCCGTGCGGCGTGACAAGCAGCGCCTCGTCGGCGCCCTGCTCCTGCGCCAGGCGCGTCGCGAGCATGTTGGCGGCGTAGGAGAGCGACTTCACCCCGTCGAGCAGGCGCACCGGCGCGTACGTGACGGTCGCGAGGCGGATCGCGGGCGCGTGCTCGGGCAGGGTCTCCGTCAGCAGCAGGCGGCGCCGGCCGCGCGTGACCACGATCCGCAGCATGCCGGGGTCGGGCTCCCCGCCGGCCGCGTCGAGCAGGCGCGCGACGTCGGCGCGCACGGCGGCGAGGTCGAGCGGCAGGCGCAGGTTCTCGGCGGAGCGCACGAGGCGCGCGAGGTGCTGATCGAGCGCGTACGGCCGGCCGCCGTAGAGGCGCAGCACCTCAAACGCGCCGTCGCCGCGCAGCAGGCCCTCGTCGGTCGCGGGAACGAGGGCCTCGGCCGCAGGCATCACGGCGCCGTCGAGGCAGGCGAGGTGTGCGTTCGCCATCGGGCGAGATGGTATTCGGCCGGCGGCCCGCTGCGCGCGGCGCGCGTCCCGGCGACGCTTGCGCCGCGCGTCGAATCCCGCAAGACTGGCTATTCAGCCAGTCTGTCCGCCACCAGCCGCCGCCCGAAGGAGAACCCATGGCCAAGCAGCCCCGCTCGCTCACCGGCAAGGTCGTCGCGATCACCGGCGGCGCCCGCGGGATCGGCCGCGCGACCGCGGCGGCGCTCGTGCGCAAGGGCGCGAAGGTCGCGATCGGCGACGTCGACGCGGAGCTCGCGCAGCGGACGGCGTCGGAGCTGGGCGGCGGCACGCTTGCGCTCGCGCTCGACGTGACCGACCGCGACTCGTTCGAGCGCTTCCTCGACGAGGTCGAGCGCCAGCTCGGACCGCTCGACGTGCTTGTCAACAACGCGGGCATCATGCAGCTCGGGCCGCTCGTGGACGAGAGCGACGCGGTCGCGGCGCGCCAGATCGACATCAATCTGCATGGCGTCCTCTATGGCTCGAAGCTTGCGCTCGCGCGCTTCCTGCCGCGCCGCAGCGGGCACCTCGTGAACATCGCCTCGACCGCCGGCAAGGCAGGCGTCCCCGGCGGGGCGACCTATTCGGCGACGAAGCACGCGGTCGTCGGCCTGACGGAGGCGATTCGCGGCGAGGTCCGCGGAAGCGGGGTCGAGACGAGCGTCGTGATGCCCGTGCCGGTCAACACCGAGCTGGCTGCGGGCCTCGTGAGAGGGCGCGGATTGACCGCGACGGTCGAGCCCGAGCAGGTTGCCGACGCGATCGTCGAAGCGCTCGAGCAGCCGCGCCACGACGTGTACGTGCCGAAGGCGATCAACGTCATGGTGCGAATCGGCGCGCTGCTGCCGCGGCGCGTCGCGGAGGCGCTCGGACGCAACGCCAGAACCGATCGCATCCTCGCGGACGCCGACCGGTCCGCCCGCGCCGCCTACGAGGAGCGCGCCGCCGCGAGCACCCCGAACCGCGAGCCCCAGCATGTGGAGGCCGGTTGACGCAGGCTCCGACACGCTGGGCGCCGGGCTGCGAATGGGCCGTGGAGGAATCGAACCTCCAACCTTGGGATTAAGAGTCCCCTGCTCTGCCAGTTGAGCTAACGGCCCGGGGGATCTCGGTCCGATGCGGCGGACCGAGCAGCGGATGGTAGCCGATCCGCCCTAGCCGGCGCCGTTGATGACGCCGCCTCTCGCGCCCGCTCTGGCGGCCTGTTGAACCACCTGTCTGCGGATGCCCGCGAGCTGGGTTCTGACGAGCGTACGCTGAGCGGACGGCGCGAGCGACACCGCCTTGGCGGCGGCGAGGTCGCCCTTGCGGTACTGCTGGGCGAGGTAGGAGTACTCGGCGAACGTCGCGTAGTTCGCCTCGGTCGGCTGGTCGCCGGCGACGATCTCCAACGCCGCGGCGGCGTTCGACGGCTGGTTGAGACCGCCCTGCGAATACGCGTTCGACATCAGCCGTGCGAGCGTCGCGCTCGGATTCCGCTGTTCGAGTCTGAGGTAGTGCTGCCACGCCGTCGAGGCCTCGGTGAGCTTCGACCTTCCCGACGTCTTGAACCCGCCCTGCCCGCCGTTGAGGGTGGCGTCGTACGCAGACGAAGCCGCCTGATAGTGGGCGTACGCCAGCGCGTACCACGCTCTCGGGTCCTGCGGATGCAGTCTCACCCGCCGCGTGGCGCTCTTCTCGGCGCTGTCGGCCTGCGCGCTCTGGCTCGTCGGATTGTTCTTGAAGATGTCGAAGAATCCGCCGGTGCCCGTGCCGGTGCCGATCCCGAACAGCAGCAGGCCGCCGCCCATCAGCAGCGCGAGGCCGAGGTAGATGATCTTGACGGCGGTTCTGCGGCCGCGGCTCTGCAGGTCGAACAGCATGTGTCAGGTTCCCTCTGTCGTGTCGCCGTCATCGTCGTACGACGCGAACGGCGCGATCTCGTCACGGTCCCCCCGTCGCCGATCGGCGATCTCAAGCAGCAGGATACTCAGGCCGTAGAGCAGGAGCAGCGGTACCATCTCGATCGTGGTCGTGACGGGGTCGACGCCCGGCAGCAGCGCTGCGATGACCGCGATCGCGACGACCGCGTAGCGCCAGATCGCGCGCAGCATGCGCGCGTTGACGATGCCGGCGACGTCGAGCGCGAGCAGGCCGACGGGAAGCTGGAAGACGAGCCCCATCGCCAGCAGGACGAGGATCTCGAAGCGGTAATAGTCTCTCGCCTGGATCAGGACGTCGAAGTTCGTGGTGTTGAAGTTCTGCAGGAACGAGATCGCCGGCGGCAGCACGAGGTAGAAGCCGAACGCGACGCCGCCGAGGAACAGGAACGGCACCATCATCATCAGCGGCAGCGCGACGCGACGCTCGCGCGGGCTGAACGCGGGCAGCACGAACGCGTACGCCTGGTAGAGGATCAGCGGCAGCGCGAACAGCAGCGCGAAGTAGGCGGCGACCGTCAGCGTCACCGTGAACGGCTCGCCGACCCCGGTCGTGATCGGCACGCGCGCCGGCGTCGTCTTCGGCAGCGCCTGCGCGGCGGCGGCGACCTCCGCCGCGGCGACGCCGAGCTGTCTCTGCTGGGCGGCGGTGAGGTTGCTGGAGCCGGCAAGCTCGCCGAACGCTCTGGCGGTCGCCGCGAGGCCTCTCTGCACGACGAGCTGCGCGTTCGCGGCCTGCGCGAGGCGGCCGTTGCCCTGCACGTGCTGCGAGGTCGGCGTGCTCTCCTTGAGCGGCTTGTTGAGCACGTTCAGGAGCGTCCCGTTCTGCCAGAAGCAGATGCCGAAGGCGACCGCGAGCACGATCGCGCAGACGATCAGCCGCGAGCGCAGCTCGTCGAGGTGATCGACGATCGTCAGCCGATCCTCGTGGCCGATCGGCTTGAGCGTGGTTGCCATTGATGCTGCGTGCGCCGCGATCAGGCGCGCTGCTCGGGCGACGACTGGCCGCCCTGCGCCACACCCGTGCCGGCGGGCGGCGGAACGTCCGCCTGCGCCTGGCTCAGCGCCGGCCGGTCGCTCGCGTCGGGCTCGCCGCGCTGCTTGTCCTGCCCCGTGACCGAGTCCTTGAACTCGCGCATGCCGCTGCCGAGCGATCTCCCGAGCGAGGGCAGCCGCTTGGGGCCGAAGACGATCAGCAGCACGACGATGACGAGAACGATCTCGAGGGGGCCTATCTGCGAGAACACGTGAAGCCTCCGATGGGGTCCGCACAGCGTAGCGCTCCGCCCCCGCCGGCTCCGGGACTTCCCGCACCGGATCTGCGGACTCACCGCTCAAGTCGCGGCACACGCCGGCCGATCCTGTGGCCAGAGACGCCATGGGCCATCCCGCCGACTCCAGCGCACCGACGACCACGACGACCGAGACGGGGCTGCACGTCTGCCCGGACTGCGCGTCGCGGCTCGTCGCGCCGGTGGCCTGGGAGCAGGCCGGACCGCGCGAGTGGGCGGTCACGGTGCAGTGCCCGAACTGCGAATGGTGGGACGCCGACGTCTTCGACGAGGAGACGGTCGAGCGCTTCGACGAAGAGCTCGACCGCGGCACCGAAGCCCTGGTGCGCGACCTGCTGCGGCTGATCCGCGCCAACATGGAGGAGGATGTCGAGCGTTTCGTCGCGGCCCTCCACGCGGACGCGATCCTGCCCGAGGACTTCTAGCTCCTCAGGCGTAGCGCTCGACCACGCCGTCGGCGACCAGCTCGAGCGCGTCGTGCTGGGCCGGCGGGAGCGGAGGCAGCGCGGCGCGCGCCTCGGCGACGACCGCCAGCGCGCGCTCCTTCGCGGCCGCAAGCGCTCCGGTCGCGGCGATCCGCTCGCAGATGGCCTCGGCCTCGGCCGGCGTGCGCAACGCGCGCAGGTCGACACGCGCCAGGCCGCGATCGCGCTCGCGCGCAAGGATCAGCGGCAGCGTGACGGTGCCGTCGAGCAGATCCGTGCCGCGCGGCTTGCCGGTGCGGGCGACCGGCCCGGAGACGTCGAGCACGTCATCGAGCAGCTGAAAGGCGAGCCCGGTGCGGCGGCCGAAGTGGGCGAGCGCGTCCGTGACGTCGCCCGCAGGCGTCCGCTCGCGGTCGCCGGAGGGCGAAACACCGATCTCGCCAGGCGCCCGCCCGCGGTCGCCGGAGGCCAGTGCGCCGAGCCGGCAGGCCGCCTCGAACAGGCTGCCGGTCTTCAGCTCGCAGCGATGGACATAGCGTTCGAGGGTGATGGCGGTGTTCCAAGCGTCGGCTCGCTGCAGCAGCTCGCCCGCGGCGAGCGCCGACGCGGCCGCCGACAGCGCGCGCACGTCCGCCAGCTCGCCCGCTCCGCCGACGGCCAGCTCCGCGAACGCACGCGAGAACAGCAGGTCCCCGGTGGCCGTGGCCACCGTGCGTCCGGCGGCCGCGACGATCGTCGGAGCGCCGCGGCGCAGCGCGGCAGCGTCGAGCACGTCGTCATGCACGAGGCTCGCGCTGTGAACCAGCTCGACCGCGACGGCCGCCCGCACCAGCCGCGCCTCGGACGCGGCATCGAGCTCGGGGCCCGCGGCGAGGAACACGAGCAGCGGCCGCAGGCGCTTGCCGCCGGCGGAGATCGTCGCGGTCGCGTGCCCCGCGAGCGTCGGACCATGGCCGGTGGCAAGTGCGGCCAGCCGCGCCTCGACACGCGCGAGCAGGCTTGCGAGGCGCGCACCGCCCACGCGTAGGGCGGCGTCGAGCGCTTCGGCGGTCGACCGCGGCGCGTGCCGTTCGGCGGCGCCGTTCACGCGACCTCGCCGACGTGGATCGCGATGATCCCGCCGGCGGTCAGCACGTATCTGATCGCGCGCAGACCGCAGCGGTCCATCGTCGCGGCCAGCTCCTGCGGGCCCGGGAAACGGCGGACGGAGCTGGGCAGGTAGGTGAACGCGTCCGAGTCGCCGGCCAGACGTCCCAGGACCGGCACGACGCGGTCGAACCACACGCGGAAGAACCCGGACAACGGCGGGCGCGTCGGCGTCGTCATCTCGAGCACGACGACGTGGCCGCCGGGCCGCACGACCCGCGCCAGCTCCGACAGTCCGCGTTCGAGGTCGGAGAAGTTGCGTACGCCGAAGCCGACGGTCGCCGCTGCGAACTCGTCGTCCGCGTATGGCAGCTCGAGCGCGTTCGCCCACTCGAAGCGGATCGGCGCGCGCGGCCGCGGATCGCGGGCCTGCAGCTCGGCGACCTTCGCGCGGCCGAGCTCCATCATCTGCTCGGCGAAGTCGCACGCGACGACCTCCCCGCCGGGTCCGACGCGGCCGGCCAGCTCGATCGCCAGGTCGCCGGTGCCGCACGCGACGTCGAGCACGCGCGCGCCCGGCGAGAGCTGGGCGAGGTCGGCCGCGCGCTCGCGCCAGCGGTGGTGGAGCCCCGCCGTCATGATCGTGTTGAGCGGGTCGTAGATGCGCGCGATGCGATCGAACATCGCGCGCACCTGCGGCTCTTCGAGCGTGCCGGTCGCCGGATCCGACTCGCTTGTGCCGCCGTGCGCGGTCATGCGAGCGTTCCCGACGGCGCTACTTGAGCTGGCTGAGGAACGAGACGAGCGCTCTGAACTTCGCGGGCTGCGTCTCGGCGAGGCTCTGGAACGACGGCATCGGCGCGGTCGGGTTGCGCAGCGTCTGCGCGATCGCGGATGCGGCCAGCGTCCCGCCGATCTGCGTCAGGTGCGGCCCGGGCCCGTCGTTGCCGTTCTCGCCGATCTTGTGGCAGGCGAGGCAGCCCGACTGCGCAACGACGAGCTTTCCCTTGGTCCATTCGCTCAGCGCCGCGCCCTTCAGCCCGGAGGGCGGCTTCAGGTCGATCTCGTTCGGCGAGCCGGCCTGCGCGCCCTGGTAGGTCAGGAACGCCATCGCCGCGATCGTGAAGATCCCGGCCGCCGTGGCGACGGGCCGCCGCTCCGGCCGCCGCTCGGGGCTGCGGTCGTAGAACGGCAGCAGGAACAGCAGGATCATGCAGATCGTCGGCACGCCGATCGTGGCGAGCGGGACGAAGTTCGGCGGCTTGATGACGCGCAGCAGCTCGAACAGGAAGAAGAAGTACCACTCGGGCCGCGGCACGTAGGTGGTCGTCGTCGGATCGGCCTTCGGGCCCATCTCGGCGCCGAGCACGATCGACATCGTGATGATCACGGCCATCACGATCACGGCCATCGCCGAGTCCTTCGCAACCGCGTAGGGGAAGAACGGCTTCCCTCTCGCCTTCAGGATCGCGTAGTCGCGGAGGTACCGCTCTTTCTCGCGCTGGTTCATGGGCCGGCGGGGGGTGGGACGGTGGGCATCCTCAGACCTCGGTCTCGACGAGCCGCTCGTCCGGCTCCGCCTTGAGCCACGGGGGAGCGGTCGTGCCGAGCTTGGCGACGAGGTAGAGGTGGGCGCCGATCAGGGCGATGAGCAGCCCGGGCACGAGCATCATGTGGATCGCGTAGAAGCGCGAGAGCGTCGTGGCGCCGAACTCCGGCCCGGCGCGCAGGAAGTCGGACAGGTAGGGGCCGATCAGCGGGCCGGTGCCGTTGATGTTCACGCCGACGATCGTCGCCCAGTAGGAGCGCTGGTCGAACGGCAGCAGGTAGCCGGTGAACGACATCGTCATCGTGAGGATCAGCAGCACGACGCCGATGACCCAGTTCAGCTCGCGCGGGTACTTGTACGCGCCGAAGAAGAACGTGCGGCCCATGTGCAGGAACACGAGGATCACCATCACGCTCGATCCCCACTTGTGCATCCCGCGTACGAACTGGCCGAGGAAGGCTTCGTTCGTCACGTAGCGGATGCTCTCGTACGCGTGCGTCGGCGACGGGTCGTAGTACATCGCGAGGAAGACGCCGGTCAC
>Ga0134125_10002680_pt1 | contig 20964 bp, 15 predicted proteins | sample KB31751_FD_96464 | JGI IMG/M metagenome (GOLD analysis project Ga0134125, IMG submission 96464) | Terrestrial soil microbial communities with excess Nitrogen fertilizer from Kellogg Biological Station, Michigan, USA - KB3-175-1 | ecosystem: Environmental > Terrestrial > Soil > Unclassified ... | reverse complement strand
GGCCGGAATATGTTCTGATTGCAAAATGTATTGAAGGTGAAAGGGAAATAATTAACTTTGAAGTATTCAATAAAATTACAGAAATATGAATTCTGTTCAAAAAAGTGAAGATTTAAGCGGTAAAATAAAAGTTGCCCTTGATAAAGCAATTGAAAAACTTATTGCAGAAGAAAAAACACGTGATGGCTACCTCGTCGTTTCAGATAAAAAAGGCCGCGTACAAAAGATTCCGGCAAAAGATTTTAAAGTGCGATAAGGCATCACACAGGTGTTGTTGAAAAAACCCATCATTCAGCAAACAAACAAATATTGAAATTTCCTGTTTTCTTTTTTGATCTTTTACTTTAAATCTTTTACACAAATTCTTAATTTTTCGATCGCAAATATTTTAGTTTCCATTGATGACTAATGCCGTAGCAATTTTAAAAAAATATTGGGGCTATGATGCTTTCAGGCCACTGCAGCAGGAAATAATTGATTCCGTTTTATCAGGGAATGATACACTTGCGATTATGCCAACTGGTGGTGGAAAATCAATGTGCTTCCAGGTTCCAACGATGTCAAAAGAAGGATTGTGTCTGGTTGTAAGTCCGCTGATCGCTCTAATGAAAGACCAGGTTTTGAATTTGAAAAATAAGGGAATACCAGCGCTTTCCATTTATTCAGGAATGAGTTTTACAGAAGTAGAAAAAACATTGAAAAATGCGGCTTATGGAAATTTTAAATTTTTATACGTTTCTCCTGAAAGATTAGAAACCGAGTTATTTTTAGAATATGTATCTATCATAAAAATAAATTTAATTGCGGTCGATGAAGCCCATTGCATTTCACAATGGGGTTATGATTTCAGGCCGCCGTATTTGCGTATTGCTGCTCTGCGCGAATATTTTCCCGACGTTCCGGTTCTGGCGCTTACTGCTTCTGCTACATTAGAAGTGCAGAAAGACATATGTGAAAAGTTACTTTTCAAAAAAAATCAGCAACCTTTTCAGCAATCGTTTGAACGCGCAAATCTTTCTTACAGCGCCTTTGAACTTTCATCCAAACAAAATAAATTATTAACGATATTAAAAAAAGTTGCCGGTAGCGGAATTGTATACTGCAAAACGAGAAAACGCACTAAAGAAATCGCTGAAATGTTAAGCCTTAACGGCATCAGTGCCGATTTTTATCATGCAGGACTTACCAACGAAGAGCGGAATAAGAAACAGGAAGACTGGATCAATAATAAAACGCGGATCATCGCTTGTACCAACGCTTTCGGAATGGGAATTGACAAACCAGATGTAAGAACGGTTGTGCATTATGATGTTCCTGATGCGTTGGAAAATTATTACCAGGAAGCAGGAAGGGCAGGCCGCGACGGCCAGAAATCTTATGCCGTTTTATTGTTTAATGAAGCAGAATTAAGTCAATTAAAAAAACAAGTTCAGATAAAATTCCCATCAAAAGAAATCATTCGGAAAATATATGGAGCCCTATGCAATTTTTTGCAACTTCCATCGGGCAGCGGGGAAGGAAAATCGTTTGATTTTGATATAAATACTTTTGCAAAAAATTTTAAACTGGATGCTTATACCATCAATAGTGTTTTAAAAATCCTCGAGCAGGAAGAACTGATCACTTATAGCGAGCAGTTCTTTTCACCACCTGCAGTAGAATTTAAGATTGATAAACAAGCGCTGCATCTTTTTGAACAAAGTCATCCAAAATATGTTGAAGTGATTAAAGCTCTTTTGCGTTCTTATGACGGCATATTTGATTTTCCAGCTGCAATTAACGAAGAGCAACTTTCGAAATTTATTGCGATAAAAGGAGAACATCTTTTGCAAATGCTGAATGAATTGAAAGCTTATAATATTATTGATTATACTCCTCAGAAAGAAAAGCCACAGATTTATTTTTTGCAAAACCGGGTAAGAGCAGAAGATCTCTTTATCAATGAAAAAAATATTTTAAAAAGAAAAGAAGCATATGAAAAAAGGCTAACGGCAATGATTGATTTTTGCATGCTTAAAAATCAATGTAGGAGTGAAATAATTGGAATATATTTTAATGATCACCATCTTCACGCATGCGGCGTTTGTGATAATTGCCTGAGAAAAAAATATTCGAATGTTAGCAATGACGAGTTTAATGCAATATCTACTGCAATAAAAAAGTTAAGTGATGAAACGCCGATGTCCTCCGCACAGCTTTTTCAACAACTATCTACTTTTAAAGAAAATAAAATAAGGAAAGTAATGATTTATTTACAGGAAGAAAATCTAATTACCGTAAATAAGGAAGGATTAATAAAATCATCATAAAAAACAGTACTTGAAAAAAAACTATACAATTTAATCCTAATAAATAATGATAAAGTAAAGGGTTTTATATTACTTTAGTTTTATATTCTATTATAAAATAAAAACACATTAAAAAAAAAGGGGACCCAGATAGAAATCTAGTCCCGCTTTAAAATCCAATATCCTATGAAAAACCGAAGCGAAGATAGGAGAAAAATACTTTCCAGCAATATTTTTTAATCGCATATTCTAAAAAATAGTATGTTTATATGACTTCATAGAACTTCTATTTATTGAACGGTGTGTTTTGAGGAGTAGCCGGTAAAAATAACAAGCCTAATCGCTGAAGAATTAAAACCAGCTTTTAGTGGATTTGCTGGTTCTGCCACCAAGCCCGAGAGATCCTAAAAGACTCCTGACAATGGTATTTCCGGCGGTTCGCATCATACTTTTTACAACTGTGTTATTCACTACTTTTTCTAAGGTACTTTCTTCTGGTTTTGCTGTTTTGCCTGGCCGAGATGGGGTAATCGCTGCAGCAGTTTCTAATTTAGCATTTAACATTTCATAAGCACTATTGCTATCAATTACCTGATTGTATTTTGCAGCTATTTTTGAATGATCGACAATTGTTTCAATTTCATTCTCTGTCAAAACATCCATTCTACTTCTCGGCGTGCACATCATGGTATGCGCCAGGGGAGTCGGAATTCCTTTTTCATTTAGTAAAGTAACCAGCGCTTCCCCGATGCCCAGTTGCGTGATCAAATCTGCAGTTTTATAAAAAGTAGTTTCAGGATAATTTTGCGCAGTTTGTTTTATTACCTGCCGGTCGGCTGCCGTAAACGCCCTTAATGAATGCTGGATTTTCAAACCCAATTGTCCTAAAACACTTGACGGCACATCCATTGGATTTTGCGTACAGAAATAAATCCCAATTCCTTTCGACCGGATTAATTTGATAACTGTATTTATCTCGTCAAGTAATGCTTTGCTGGCTTCTTCAAAAATTAAATGCGCTTCATCTATAAAAATGATCAGTTTTGGTTTGTCGACATCTCCTACTTCTGGACAAACGGAATACAATTCAGCCAGCATCTGCAACATAAAAGTGGAAAACAGCTTTGGTTTGTCCTGTATATCGTTAACTCTTAAAACAGAAATCATTCCACGGCCATCATCGTTTATTCGCATCAGATCTTCTACTTCAAAGCTTTTTTCTCCAAAAAATAAATCGGCTCCTTGTTGTTGCAGTTCGATCACTTTCCTTAAAATGGTTCCCGTAGAAGTAGTTGAAATATTTCCATACGAAGCCTGCAGTTCTGCTCTGCCTTCATTTCCTACATATTGTAACACTTTGATAAAATCCTTCAAATCGAGAAGCGGAAGCTTGTTGTCATCGCAATATTTAAAAATCATTGCTACTACCCCACCCTGTGTATCATTCAATCCTAAGATCTTACTCATCAGGATTGGACCAAATTCTGACACGGTAGCCCGCAATCTTACTCCTTTCTGATTGCTTAATGTAAGCAACTCAGCAGGAAAGGTAGAAGGCTTATAATCCATTTGTAATTTCTGATACCTTGAAGTGATTTTATCATTTACAGTTCCGGCTTCTGCAATTCCACTAAGATCGCCTTTGATATCCATGAGCAGACAAGGAACACTGGCATCGCTCAACCCTTCAGCAATCATTTGAAAAGATTTCGTTTTTCCGCCACCGGTAGCGCCAGCTACAAGGCCGTGACGATTCATTGTGGATAGCGGAAGATATATTTCTGCTTCGGGAATTACTTCGCCGTCGAGCATCGCTGCACCAATTTTTATTGTTTCACCCTTAAAAGTATAGCCAGTTTTTATGGCCTGGATAAACGTTTCTTTATTGTCCATTTGAATATTTTTTTGAAAGTTACAAACTGAAATTGAAAATGATAAGATTGTCTTAACTTTTACCTCAATACATTTACATATGTTAATTTATGGCATTAAATATGTAAAAGATGTTTTATAAAAAGTAAATACCTTTATTCAGAATTAAACAAAAAAGTATGGAAAATAACAAACCTAAAATTCTAATTTGTGAAGACGATCCGAACCTTGGGATGGTGCTCAAAAATTTCCTTGAACTAAATGATTACGATGTAGTACTCGAGAGGGATGGAAGACTTGGCCTCGCTGCTTTTCAGCGTGAGAAATTTGATTTGTGTTTGCTTGATGTGATGATGCCCAACATGGATGGTTTTACTGTGGCAGAAGAAATCAGAAATGTTGATCCGGATATGCCGTTATTCTTTCTCTCTGCAAAAACAATGAAAGATGACATTATAAAAGGTTACAAACTAGGCGCTGATGATTATATCACCAAGCCGTTTGACAGTGATGTATTACTTCATAAAATAAAAGCGATCTTAAAACGCAATGAAGAATTGCACCGCGAAGAAACGAATGCTGAATATGATCTGGGCAAATATCATTTTAATCCAAGGTTGCGACAGTTAGGTATTGGCAAGGATATTCAAACTTTATCACCGAAAGAAAATGAATTATTAAAAATGCTGGCTGAGTATAAAAATGACTTGTTGCCAAGAGAAACAGCGTTGAAAAAAATATGGGGAAGCGATACTTATTTTAATGGCAGAAGTATGGACGTTTATATCGCAAAGCTGAGAAAATATTTAAAAGGCGATCCGAATATTGAAATCGTCAATATTCATGGAAACGGCTTCAGGCTTGTGGTTCAGGAATAATTTGGGTTGTTTTGCTTTTTATTTTTTTGAAAAACCGAAGTAATTATCAGTTCGGTTTTTCGTAATATATAGTCGCTGAAAAAATAGTCATTTGTAGCTGAAAGCCTAACATCGCAGTCACAATTTTAAAACCAATCCGTTGGTAGAAGTTTTTTGGATGGCATCTATCCTTTTTTATCCGCTACTTTTGTGGATAAGCCCTGCTTGATCTTTACTGAATACGAAGATCCCGTTACTTTTTCAACAATTATACCCAACAAATCAAAACCTGAGTTTGAATAGCTGAACTTAGTGCCCGGCTCGAAATCCAACAGTTCATTTTTAAAAAAAGCCATTTCGTAAAATTTTGCATTTCTGAATTTCCCAAAAATGCCGCCGGTGTTACTCAGCAGGTATTTTATTTTTATTTGATTTCCTTTCGGATAATCCGGTATATATGTACTGATCGGGTCTTCTACTGACAATTTATTTTCCTCTGCAAGTTTTAAAACTAACAAGGCAGTAAATGACTTCGTTAAGGAACCAATTGGGAAAATACTATGTTTTGTAATCAGCTTTTTTGTTTCCGCATTTTGGTAACCGTAGCTTTTTTCATAAAATTTTTTACCATTGCGGATAACTAATGCTGACCCATTAAATTTATTGATAGAAATATATCCTTTGATCAAACTATCAATTTTAGAATTGTTTGGTTCGCGTGCAGAGAAACACTGATCAATAACAAAAAAACAGTGATCGGTAGTTGTTGTTTCATAAAGTATGTATGCTATGGCTGTCTAAAATTTCTGCCAGCTGCCTATTTATTACAGCACAAAGCCTTTTAGATTTTTGTTGCATGGTAAAGTGGAAAATTTTGAGAAGTTCCGGTCATTTTTATCAAAAAAACAACAACAGCGAACGAAGAAATATCGTGAATTTCATTTTTTTATTTTAATAACGCCGCTGCCACAATTCCAGCTGTTTCCGTTCTCAGTCTTGTATCACCAAGACTTACCGGAAGATAATCTTGTTGAAAGGCTTCTTGAATTTCTTCTTCGGTAAAATCTCCTTCGGGCCCAATTAAAATAATTTTTGAATTGCCATCTAATGCAACATGTTTTAATTCTTTCTTTTCTTCCGCAAGACAATGGGCAATAAATTTTTGCTGCTGATTTTCCTTCTTTATTAAGTCCGAAAATTTTACCGGCTCTGATAATTCCGGCAGCCATGATTGCTGGCTCTGCAACATCGCACTGATTAAGATAGAACGGATTCTTTCCATCCGGAAATGCGTTTTTTCTGACCGCTTACAAATCATCGGAATAATCGCTGAAACGCCTATCTCTGTTGCTTTTTCAGCAAACCATTCAAAACGGTTTGTATTTTTGATTAACGAAATCGCAATAATTATTTTTGATGTTTTGGATTCTGTAAATGTTTTTTGGATTGCTTTTACTTTCGTCTTTTTTTTATCTGCCAATACGATTTCTGCAATTATCGTTTGTCCATGACCGTTAGTTATCCTTATTTCTTCACCTTCCTTCATCCTCAAAACCTGTGAAACATGTTTCGATGTTTCTTCGCCCAAAATAAACTCATTGGAAACTGATAGATTTTCTTCAAAAAAAAGGGGGAATGCCATTGTTTTGCTTAATCCAATCTGGAAAATTAAAAGTGCCGAATAGTTGGTTAAAAAGGCGCGTCTTCATCAAATTCTGTGTGATTCATTTTGCTTCCCGCCTGGAAATATAGCTTTGCACCTCCACTTCCGTCAAGGTCTTTTACTGGTCTGAAGTTGCCGGGAGGCAGGCTGTTACCAAAATCATCATCGTCCATTTCCACAAACTTTTGAATATGCAATAATGCTTTTAAATTGATTGTTTCCAGCTGGCCATTCCTGTGTTTTGCAATTCTTACTTGTGTTTCCCCTTTGGTAGATTCACCGTTTTCATTCGCATGAATATCGTGATACTCAGGGCGATATAGAAATACAACCATGTCTGCGTCCTGCTCAATTGCACCAGATTCACGTAAGTCGCTCAATTGTGGAATCTTACTTCCTTCTTTTCTTTTTTCTACTTCACGGCTCAACTGGCTAAGCGCAATAATCGGAACTTGTAATTCTTTCGCAAGCCCTTTTAAATCCCTGGAAATACGGCTGATTTCCTGTTCACGATTGGCGTTGCGGTTTTCACCGGTGCCACTCATTAATTGCAGATAGTCAATAATAATTAATCCAACATTGTGTTTATTTTTCAATCTCCTGCACTTTGCTCTCAATTCAAAAATATTTAATGCAGCCGTATCATCAATATGAATCGGAGCAGATGAAAGCCGGTTAATTCCTTTTTTATAAAGCTCTTCCATTTCATGTTGCTCCAGTTTTCCACGAGCAATTTTTTCTAAAAGAATCCCACTTTCCGCACTCAGAATTCTTTGTACAAGCTGACTGGCACTCATTTCCAGCGAAAAGAAACCAACAGCTGTAGGTTTGGTAGGATGAAGTGCTGCATTACGGGCAAGGTTGAGAGCAAAGGCAGTTTTACCAACGGAAGGTCTTGCTGCCAAAACGATCAAATCGCTTGGTTGCCATCCATAAGTTACACGATCGATAGTGGAAAAACCTGTGGGAACGCCTGTAATTTCGTCCTGTCGTGTTCTAAGGTCTTCAATCCGCTGAATCGTTTTTACCAACACAGAATCAATGCTCGCATAATCTCTTTTCAAATGTTTATTGGTAATCTCAAACAGCTTGGATTCTGCGGTATCCAACAGGTCAAAAACATCGGTACTGTCCTCATACGCGTCACCGATTATTTCGCTGCTGATTTTTATTAATTCTCTTTGAATAAATTTTTGAAGAATAATTCTGGCGTGAATTTCAATATTTGCAGAAGAAAAAACCGCATTTGTTAATTTGGTTACATAAAAAGGACCGCCAATCAAATCCAGCTCTTCTCTGAATTTTAATTCTTCAACCACTGTCAACAAATCGATCGGTGAATTTTTTTGCTGCAAGCCTTGCATCGTTCTGAAAATGCGCTGATGCGCATCGATATAAAAACATTCAGGCGTTAGGATCTCAACGATTACATCAAATGCATTTTTCTCGAGCATAATCGCCCCAAGAACCGCTTCTTCCAACTCTTTTGCCTGCGGTGGCACCTTTCCAAATGCCATTGTGCCGAGTTCAAGAGAACCTGTTTTTCTCCTGAATTTACGGTCTTTATTGATGTTGCTGAGCTCCATTTTTAATTTTCCCTGTTAAGAGCAATTTTTTTAATTTTAGTAAATTCCGTCTTCAAATTTTCGAAGTGGGCGGCTAAGGTAAAGGACAAAAAGCTATTAAAAGAAATTGTTTTCCCCTTATATTTATGCACATGCATTTCACGCTGAATTCACAATAAATGCGAAGTTATCAACAATATATTTAAGCTTTTCAACAAAATAAAAAAAATTTCCTACTTTTTAATTGTTAAATGCACATTTCGTGTGAAGAAAATAATTCAGCTTATTTTCGCCCTTTCTCATCAAAAATGATTAGGCAGTGTGAACCATTTTTTATTTTTTTCCCTGGTAAAAAAAAGCAAATTTTCCTGAAATGCGCGCTGCATACATCTTATAAAACATAAAGCGAAAGTTCCTATCCACTTCTTTCTTATTTTTGGGATTCTTAAAAATTAAATGAGCTTTTAGAAAAATTTACATGAAGATTAGTTACAACTGGCTGATAGAATATTTACCGATCGATGAAGAGTTATCGAAAATAATTGGCAACCCACAAAAAATAGCGGAAATACTCACTTCGGTAGGTCTTGAGGTTGAAAATTTGGAAAAATACGAACAGGTTACGAATGGTTTGGAAGGATTACTTATTGGAGAAGTTTTGACCTGCGAAAAACATCCGGATGCAGATAAATTAAAAGTAACCACAGTGTCTGATGGTCATGGAGAAACATTGCAAATTGTTTGTGGAGCTTCAAATGTAGCCGTCGGACAAAAAGTAATTGTAGCTCCGGTAGGCAGCAAATTGTTTTCTGTTTCAGGTGAAGTGTTTACGATAAAAAAAGCGAAGATCCGGGGAGTGGAAAGTAATGGAATGTTGTGCGCAGAAGATGAGATCGGTCTGAGCAATAATCATGAAGGAATTATTGTCTTGCCTGAGAATGCAATACCAGGAATGGCCGCCAACGCTTATTATAATTTATACAACGACTGGATTTTTGAAATCGGGCTTACTCCAAACAGAATGGATGCCATGAGCCACATCGGTGTTGCCAAGGATGTGTGCGCCTACATTTCGCATCATTATAATAAACCGACAAAACCCATATCGCCTTTTAAAAATAAATTTAAAGCAGACAATCATTCTGAAAGAATAGAGATAGAAATTAAAAATTCTGAAGACTGCGAACGTTATGCCGGCGTCAGTATTTCAGGAATTACGGTGGCAGAATCACCCGAATGGTTGAAAAATAAACTGAAAAGTATCGGACTTCGGCCAGTCAATAATATTGTTGATGTCACCAATTTTATTTTGCATGAAACCGGTCAGCCGCTGCACGCATTTGATTTGGATAAAATAAAAGGAAATAAAATTATTGTAGAAACCCTTCCCGAAGGAACCACTTTTATTACGCTTGATGAAAAGGAGCGAAAACTGAGCAAGAACGATATCATGATTTGCAATGCAAACGATGAACCGATGTGCATCGCCGGTGTTTTTGGAGGATTGAATAGTGGCGTTACTGCCGCAACAAAAAATGTATTTTTAGAAAGTGCCGTTTTCAATCCTGCGTCGATAAGGAAATCAATGCTTCTTCATAATTTGAGAACGGAAGCAGCAGTTCGGTTTGAAAAAGGAATCAACATCAGCCTTACTGTTGAAGTGCTCAAACGGGCTGCCATGCTGATTAAAGAGATTGCAGGTGGAAAAATTTCTTCAGAAATAACAGACGTTTATCCGGTACCGCGAAAGAAAAAGGAAATTTCTTTATCCAACCATTATTTGAAAAAAATCAGCGGAAAAAATTATCATCCTGATACGGTTACAAATATTTTAACCTCTTTAAATTTTACGATTGTGAGAGAAGGAATAGATAATATACAAGTAGCAGTGCCTTTCAGCAATCCCGATATTGCGATTCCTGCGGATGTTATAGAAGAAATTATGCGAATTGACGGACTTGATAATATCGAAATCCCCGCGAGCATTAACATGTCGCCAGCCATAGATACCGGTTTGAAAAATGCTGCGAAGAAAGAGAAAATAACTGGTTGGCTCACAGGAAACGGCTTTCATGAAATCTTTACCAATTCCATTACCAATAGTAAATATTTTAACGATGAAACGCTTGCTACCACTGTAAAAATTATCAACAGCCTGAGTGAAGGTCTGAATGTGATGCGACCTTCGATGCTGCCAACGGGATTGGAATGTATATCCTATAATCTGAATCGAAAAAATAATAATTTGCTGTTTTTCGAATTTGGAAAAACATATTCTAAGGTTGAAAATGAATATCATGAAAAGCAAAATCTTGCTTTGTATTTTACCGGAAATAAAAATGAATTGAACTGGAATTCTGCGACTAAAAAAATCGATATTTATTATGTAAAAGGAATTGCAGAAGCGATTTTTTCTCTCATAGGAATTCAAAATTATCAATTGACCATTTCTGAAAATGAGGATTTAAACGAATGTTTAATTTCTTCTGTAAAGGGGACAACTATTGCAGTTTTTGGAAGTGTGAAGAAACGGCATCTGGAAACTTTCTCAATTAAGCAACCGGTATTTTTTCTTTGTATCGACTGGGACAAATTAATTTCTTTTACCAATAACGCCGATATTTCTTTTGAACCGATTTCCAAATTTCCGCAGGTGCAAAGAGACCTTTCTATTCTGATCGATAAAAAGGTTTCTTATGCTGAAATTGAAAATGTGGTAAAGTCTTTGCATATTAAAAAGCTAAAAAATATCCAGTTGTTTGATGTGTTTGAAAATGAAAAACTTGGAGAAAATAAAAAATCCCTTGCCATAAATTTCACTTTTCTTGACAAAGAAAAAACCATGACAGACGATGAAGTAGAAACAATGATGAATAAAATTATTTCTAATCTTGAAAATAAACTCAATGCCATAATTCGTCGCAATGCCTGATTCTATTGACATTCATCTAAAAAATATTCAGTCAAAGCTGCAGTTGCTTTTGAAAAGACACGCGTTGCTGTTAAAAGAAAACGAACAATTGAAAAAAGAAAACCTCTCTTTTAGAGCAAGCGAAAAAACCTTGGCTGAAAAAACCGAGCAATTGCAACAGCAGGTAAATATTTTAAAAACGTCTGCAGGACAACTGGAAGGAAAAGAAAAAATGGATTTTGAAAAAAATATCAACCGCTACATTCGTTCTATTGATAAGTGCATTGGTATTTTAAATAAATAATCATGGCAAAAGACGAATTGATTCCATTGAATATTGTGATCGGAGACAGAAGTTACCGGATAAAAATTCTGCCTTCAGATGAAGAAACCGTGCGCAAAGTTTTGAAAACCATTAATGAAAAAATCGTCGAATTCCGCACCCAGTTTGCCGGAAAGGACATGCAGGATTACATTTCAATGGTACTGATCTGGTATGCCACCCAGTTAAAAGAAAACAGCTCCGGTATTTTAAGTAATGATCTTTTGGAATCGTTATTAAAAATGGAAAAACAATTAGATGAAGCGGTTTCCATTCCCTTACAATAAACAAACAAATATTGCAATATCCTGTTTTTGCTTTTAAAGATTCAGACCACTCATTTTCCTTAAAAATTATCTTTAAAATTTATAAACAACTGCCACAATAAAACTTGCATCGTTTCCAGTTAGTGCTCCTGAATGTTTTGCAAAAATTGGTGTGCTCGCATGATCGAATCTGAATTCAGGAATGAATGTGATGCCTTCAACTTTCAAATTCGCAGACAAAGTATTTGAAAAAACACTTCCTCCGGAAGGTAGTGCTGAATAAAGATTTAACTGTTTATCATCATTAAAATATTCACTGCGGAGTGTTAAACCAAACCAGCTTTTGGGATCGTAATTGAAATATAAAGCAGATCCCCACCACGTTTTCGTTGCCATGTTTTTTACTCCGTCCCATTGTTTCACATTGGCAAGAATACCATTATAAACAATATTAAATTCTGAAGAAATCTTATCAGTTATAATCACGTTACTAATGCTGGATTTTGAAGAATCAGGAGCCTCTCCATTGACGTAGTTGAGAAGCAATTGCAAATTCTCACTTGGTGTATAAGTAAATTGAGCCAACAAAAATTTCTTATTGATCTGCCCATCAGGAGGATGCCTGTAGTCTGTTGCATTTGCAACGCCAATTATAAAAGCAGTTTTTTTGCCTGTGGCAACATCTGCTTTGATCCCGGTATGGGAAAAAGGGCCATAAGTAAAATAGTAACTCATACTGTAATTACGATTGGCAAATACATCTGCAAGCTCATAATTCAAATGGGTAGCCCAAGTTCCGGCAGTTAATTTTAACCAGGAGTTCGGCGAATAGGAAACATACAACTGTTTTATGGCCTGTGAAATTCCTTTATCATTATAAGCAAATTCTTCTTCTCTTGGTCCAAAACCTAGGTCAGCAACTACGTCTGTTTTTTTTGTTTGCAACTCAAATTTCACGTTCGCCATTCCTAATGCAAATGAATTTTGTGTTTTTGTAAAACTCGTAAAACTATTGTATGGCTTGTCTATCGGATCATTAAAGTCGTAGCGGTAATAAGCATCTACAGCGCCGGTAATTGAAAGCGATGGTTTTGATGTTGTATCAGAAACCGGATCCGCTGGTTTTACAGAATCGCTTTGTGCATAACAGGAGATACAAACAAAAAACAGGTGTGTTCCTAAGAAAATTTTTCTTAACATTGTTATAGAATTAAAGTTTAAAAATGGAAAGGGAGTAGCCTGTTAACTTTTCTCAGAAGTTAATTTTTTCAGCTATTCCCTTTTCTGTTATATTGAAAGAACCATTGTGGCTGTATTAGTCATTTTCCTGTAAACGTATTTTGACTCATGATCACGAATGGAGTTCATTTTCCAAAATGCTGCTTTCAAATTCTTTTGTAACAGAAGAATCCAGCCCAACCTCCTCTTCAATTATAGAACCTTGTTGCCTTACCAATAAAGTTCCTTGCAAATATTTTTCATCATGTTGTGAAGCATCCAGTCCCATTTCTTCATCCGCTTCGCTCACTCTCATCGGCATCACCCAATTGATAAATTTAAAAATGCCATAAGAGGCTGAAAAACTATACGCTACTACGATGCCCAAACCTTTTAATTGCGTAAAAAAGAATTCAGGATTTCCGTAAAATAATCCGTCATTTCCAGTTGCGTTGATTGTTTTCGTTGCAAAAATGCCCGTCATAATCATCCCAACAATTCCACCAATTCCATGACAGGGAAAAACGTCGAGCGTATCATCCAGCCTCGATTTAGACCGATAATAAACAGCTACGTTGGAAATAATAGCTGCGACAACACCAATAAAAATACTTTGCGGAATGGCGACAAAACCTGCCGCTGGCGTAATAGCAACAAGCCCGACAACCGCACCGATACAAAAACCAAGAACGGAAGGTTTTTTTCCTTTTAAAATATCAAAAAACATCCAGGACAAACCTGCTGCTGCGGCCGCAGTATTTGTTGTTGCAAATGCAGAAACGGCCAGGGAATTTGCAGCTAAAGCCGAGCCGGCATTGAAACCAAACCAACCGAACCAAAGCAAGCCGGTTCCAATCAGAACATAAGGAATATTGGCAGGCGGAATTTCTTTATGTTCACGGTGAACTTTCCTTCTTTTTAAAACCAAAGCTCCGGCAAGGGCAGCGCAACCGGCAGAAATATGAACGACAGTTCCGCCGGCAAAATCAAGGATGCCCATTTTGAATAAAAAGCCTTTCGGATTCCATGTCCAATGTGCAATCGGCGCATAAACAAAAAGACTGAACATAACGATAAAAAGCAGGTAAGAAGAAAAACGGGTTCTTTCTGCAACGGCACCAACGACAAGACTGGGAGTGATAATTGCAAACATTAATTGAAAAAGTGCGAACAACATCAATGGAATGGTAGGCGCCAAACTCCACGGAGCGCCAGAACTTACACCTTTAAAAAAAATGTGAGTGAATGGATTTCCAATAAAGCCTCCTATAGAATTTCCAAAAGCAAGACTATAACCAACAGTGATCCATAAAACACTCACCACTCCGGCAGCCACAAAACTTTTGATCATCGTTGAAAGAACATTTTTGCGGTGAACCATCCCGCCATAAAAAAAAGCCAGTGCCGGCGTCATTAGAAAAACGAGGGCGGTGGCAACAAGAATCCAGGCGATGTCGGCTGAGTTATATTTCCCGAGATCATTAAAAGAAGCAAACGACGGTACAAATAAAGCGATAATTGCTACGATTATTAAAACAATAAAAGGGGCGGAATTACTTAAATTAATTTTTTTCATATAATTAAATTTGATTCAAATCTAAGTGCTTTTTAAAAATAAAAACAAAATAATAATACATATTTATTTTATTAATGTAAAATAACGGCAATCGAGACGAAAGTTTAAGCTAAAAACTCGTGGTTTGTAACATATTAAAATAAATGTAGTTTGAACAGATGTGCTTACTTTTAGAATAAAAAAGGTATGTAACGGATGCAACAAAGAAAGAAATAAGAATATTTTCTGTTCATAAAACTATTATCCGAATGCTTGCTCGTTAGAACAGTTTCACTTTGGGCCGCTTTTTATCGTAATTTTGATTCGCATCTGTGATTGTAACTTTTGCTATAGGTGTTTACTCTAAAGAATGCAACAATCGTTGCGGAAGATGTTCGTCATACTTCTAAATTTTTAAATTATTAATTATGGAAAATTATCCAAACGAAGAGCACATAGTAAAAATCCTGGATGTAAAAAATGTAACTCATAATGTAAAGCGGTTTACACTTAGCAAGCCTGAGAATTATCATTTCAAACCGGGACAGGCAACAGACATTGTCATTAATTTGCCCGAATGGAAAAACGAAAGACGACCTTTTACTTTTACCTGCCTGAACGATTGGAACACGCTGGAATTTACCATTAAAATTTACAGCGACCACAACGGCGTTACCAATGAATTAGGGAAATTAAAAGCAGGAGATGAATTAATTATTCACGATGTTTTTGGCGCGATTCATTATAAAGGAGAAGGAATTTTTATTGCTGGTGGAGCTGGAGTCACACCTTTCATCGCAATTTTCCGTGATTTGCATGAGCAGGGCAAAACCGAAAATAATAAACTTTTATTTTCCAACAGAACCAGCCAGGATATTATTTTAAAAGATGAGTTTGAAAATATGTTGGGTAAAAATTTTATAAACATCATTTCTGATGAAAAAAATACTCCTTATCTAGAAGGCAGGATTGACGAAGATTTTCTTGGAAAAGAAATAAGCGATCCTGATAAATACTTTTATATCTGTGGCCCCGATCCAATGGTAGAGGCTATTCATAAAGATCTTCTGAACCTGGGAGTCAAAGAAGAAAAAATTGTTGTGGAACAATTTTAGTTGTTGCTTCTTTAGAAAAGGTTTATATTGACTATAATAAAACAGAAAAGAAAAGATTGAAATGAAATAAAAAGAAACTGTATAAATGGGTTATATTCTCTTAAAATAAATGTTTAGTCATGGCAAAAGATCCTTATCAAATTAAAAAATTATTGAACACCAAAAACGGAAACTTTACTTATTATAGTCTTCCGGAATTGGAAAAACAAGGCCACATTATCTCCAAATTACCTTTCTCAATTCGTATTTTGCTGGAAAATGCTTTACGCAATTTTGATGATTTTGCAATCACGAAAGAAAATATTGAAACGCTTTTAGGATGGAAGCCGGCTGGTTCTGATAAAGACATTCCATTCAAACCGGCGCGTGTTTTAATGCAGGATTTCACTGGTGTTCCTGCTGTCGTTGATATTGCTTCACTTCGTGCAGAAATAGCACGGAAAGGAAAAAATCCGGACGAAATTAATCCGTTGATTCCGGTGGATTTAATTATTGATCACTCAGTTCAGGTTGACTATTTTGGAACAGAGTATGCCTATAAAAGAAACATGGATGAAGAATACAAGCGCAATCACGAGCGCTATTCTTTTTTAAAATGGGCACAAAAATCTTTTAATAATTTCAGCGTCGTGCCTCCTGGAATGGGTATTTGCCACCAGGTAAACCTGGAATTTTTATCAAAAGGAGTGATCGAAAGAAATGGCGAAATTTTCCCCGATACTTTAGTTGGAACAGACAGTCATACACCGATGGTAAACGGAATTGGTGTAGTAGCGTGGGGGGTTGGCGGAATCGAAGCAGAAGCAGCAATTCTCGGTCAGCCTATTTATTTTATTATGCCGCAGGTAATTGGTTTAAAGCTGACCGGCAAGCTCCCATTGGGTTCTACAGCAACAGATCTGGTGTTGAATATTGCGGAGCTTTTAAGAAAACGTGGCGTAGTTGGCAAATTTGTTGAAGTTTTTGGAGATGGATTAGATCATCTTTCTGTTCCTGATCGTGCTACCATTGGAAATATGTCACCGGAATTTGGATGCACCATCACTTATTTCCCTATCGATGATAAGACGCTTGAGTACATGCGGAAAAGCAACCGTTCTGAAGAACAGGTAAAGCTGGTAGAAGATTATTGTAAAACCAATCTTCTCTGGAGAACCGGTGACGAAAATATAAAATATACCGATGTCTTGGAACTTGATTTGAATTCGATTCAGCCAAGTGTGGCAGGACCAAAGAGGCCACAGGACAAAATTCTCTTGAAAAACTTAAAAGACCGGTTTTATGAATTAATGGAAAAAAATTATGGCCGTCATTATTTGAAACCGGTTGAACAAATTTCCCGGTGGTTTGCAGAAGGTGGTAGCCAGCCGGTCGATGAGCCGGTGCCGATGCCGCCAAACACCAAAATTGAAGAAAAAGAATATAACGGTATGAAAACGGTCTGGATTACGCTAGGACAGGAAAAGTTTGAACTCACAGACGGTTCGATTGCTATTGCTGCGATTACATCCTGTACCAATACTTCCAATCCATTTGTAATGATTGGTGCCGGTTTGGTAGCGAGAAAAGCACGCGAACACGGATTGGATATCAAACCTTGGGTAAAAACATCGTTGGCACCGGGATCAAAAGTTGTAACAGATTATCTTGAAAAAGCGGATCTGCTAGATGATCTGGAAGCACTTCAATTTCACCTTGTTGGTTACGGCTGCACTTCATGCATTGGCAATTCGGGACCATTGCCGCCTTACATTGCCAAAGCAGTTGAAGAACATGATTTGGTAGTAGCTTCGGTTCTTTCCGGCAACAGAAACTTTGAAGCGCGCATTCATCCCCAGGTAAGAATGAACTTTTTAATGTCGCCAATGCTGGTGGTTGCGTATGCGATTGCGGGACGGGTAGATATAGATTTAATCAATGATCCGATCAGTTACGATCCCAATCAGCAGCCGGTTTATTTAAAAGACATCTGGCCGACAGATGACGAGATCAATGATATCATGAGCCAGGTACTTTCTCCAAAAGATTTTGCAAAAAGCTATGGAGAAATATTTGAAGGAAATGAGATTTGGCGAAAATTAAATGTGCCTGAAGAAAAATTATACATTTGGGATAAAAGTTCTACTTACGTAAAAGAAGTTCCGTTCTTCTATAATATTTCTGATCTGGCGGAAGCGCTCATTGATATTGAAGGAGCGCGCGTTTTATTAATGTTAGGTGATAGTGTGACCACCGATCATATTTCTCCGGCCGGTTCTTTTAATCAACATTCACCTGCCGGCCAATACCTGATGAGCCAGGGCGTGGATGCGAAAGATTTCAATTCTTATGGATCGCGTCGCGGAAATGATCACGTAATGACCAGGGGTACTTTTGCGAATGTTCGTATTAAAAATCAATTAGCATCGAAAGAAGGTGGATATACGAAATATTTACCAAGCGGGGAAGAAATGTCAGTGTTTGATGCTGCAATGAAATATAAAGAAACGAATACGCCGCTGATCGTTTTAGCGGGAAAAGAATATGGTAGTGGTTCTTCAAGGGACTGGGCTGCAAAAGGCACTTTTTTACTCGGCATAAAAGCAGTAATCGCGGAAAGTTATGAGCGCATTCACAGAAGTAATTTAGTAGGAATGGGAGTTTTGCCGTTACAATATAAAGAAGGTGAAACTGCTCAAAGCCTGGGATTGACCGGAAATGAAACTTATACCATTTCTGGAATCGCCAATGATATAAAACCACTGAAAGAAGTGCAGGTAACTGCTGTACGATCTGATGGAAGTGAAATAAAATTCAATGCCATTGCACGGATGGATTCTTCTATTGAAATTGAATATTATCGTCACGGAGGCATTTTGCAATATGTACTCCGCGAGTTTTTACATAAGGAAGAAGCAAATAAATCGTAAAAGCGTTAAAAACCGTTTTTCAAAACAAGAATTTCAAGTATTTGTTTGTTTACGGCCGGTACTCAGAAGTCCGATTTGATAAAATTAAAGTCCAAGTTCTATGGAAAAAAAATAGTTTAAAATCTATTTTTGTTTCAAATCAAAAAACTCTATTTTTGCACCCCGCAAGGGAAAAAATATTTCTTCCACCTCAGCCGGTTAAAGCATCCGGATTCAAAATGGGGAGGGTCGCTGGTTCAAACAGCTTAAAAAAGTTGAAACATATTATTCCTCCCTAGCTCAGTTGGTTAGAGCATCTGACTGTTAATCAGAGGGTCGCTGGTTCAAGTCCAGCGGGGGGAGCAATACTTGACAGCCATGCATTTAGCAAGGCTGTTTTCTTTTAAACACTTGTCTACTGTTCATATTAGCTCGCCTTATTGATCTTCAGATTTATCCCGTTATTTTACTAATCCAATTCCCTTCGGCGTTTACCCTTTTTGGAACTAATATTTATAAAAAAGTTAAGAAATCCTAAAAAACCGCCTCTTTAAAAAATTACTTTTTAGTTTCGCCGCGCTGAAAAAGAAAAGAAAAGTGTTTTGGTGTGAATTTTGCCTCCACCTTCACGAAAAATATAATTATTAAAAAACAAAAATATAATGACAAAAAATATCACATTCTCGCTACCAGCAGAAGCAGTAGAAGGAGCTCATGAAGCTATATTACTTGGCGATTTTAATAACTGGAATCCACAAAAAGCACCCAAACTGGAAAAGCAAGCCGATGGCTCTTACAAAGCAGTTGCTCAATTGGAAGAAGGAAAGACTTACCACTATCGTTTTTTATTGGATACTGGTAAATGGGTAAATGACTATCACGCTCAAAAATATGAGTATGTTCCAGGTTTGTATGTTGATAACTGTGTCATAACAATTCCACAAACAGCTGAAGAAAATAAAAAAGCTCAAAATACCGCGTCTGAAACAACGAATACAAAAGTTGTAAAGGCGGATAATTCTGCAACAGAAGAATCTTCTGAAAAAACTGAATTGCCTAAAACCAAAGCTACCAAAAAAGCAAAAACAAAAACTGAAAAAGAAGCAGCACCAAAAGCTAAAAAGGCAAAAGCAGTAAATGCAAAAGTAGTAGGCGAAAAAACTGAACAACCGGCAAAAACAACTAAGAAAACATCGCCGAAAGAAACAAAATAGGATCATAAATCCTGCTTAACAGTTTTGCTTCCAATGCTCTTTGGTAGAAAAATGGTTTCTGCATTTTACCCATGAAATAGTAGTCACTTAATCTAATCAACTTGCTAATATTTTTTGAAAAAAAGCTGTAAAAGTTGATAATAAACTGTTGATAACCCGAAAATTTTCAGATGGAAGAGGCCAACAAATCTCTCCGGACGATTATCCGGTTTTCAAAAGTTTTTTTGAGAAAATCGTTAAGGCAGAACAGAAATTTATTGCGTATAAGTAATAAAAAAGAGCTGGCAGCTTTTAAGATCTGGCAGCTCTGATTGAAACAGTGAATCAACAATTATGAACGATTCTTATTCACTCACATTCACCCTCACTCCCTCGCTATGTGCTGTAAATTCCGGTGCATACATGCATTGAATGGTGGTAATTCCATTGCTGAAATTTCCCACATGAGTTACAAACATGGGATATTCGAAAACATAAGTTCCTTTGTTTAAATAATCGAAGAAGAAATTGGTGCTTACATCTTTTGTGGTCTCATAATAACCGAGCCCATCCAGGTATTTGTAATCGCTGAGGACATTAGTTGGCTCCATGCAACTGGCGCGCATATCTTTCATGTGAACATATTCCATATCACGGTCAACACGCAGTTCGATACGCACTTTTATTTTATCTCCAATATGCAATTTGTCGCCGTCATTTACCGGAATCAAAACCGGCCCTTTATCAGTATTCTTTTCTATAAATAATTTTTTAGAAAGCTTCAATGGTGTTTCTGCAAAAGAAATTTTATCTAAATTTTCGAAATACTGCCAATAAACCGAACCCCAGGAAGGTGATTGAGTATCATCTTTTGAAGCAGAAGAAACAGTAACTTTTATATTTCCCATTTCCGGTTTTACTTTATCGCGGTCGATTTTTCTTTTGAAATATCCGGTGCCTGCTTCCTGCTTTTCATCTTTGTTATTAAAAGTGGTATTTCCCAATTTTATTACCACATTTTTTTCTTCTGAAAGTAGGTCTGTTCCCTGTAATAAAAGTGCGTAACAGGCATCAGCAGTGGCTTTCGTTGTTTTCCAGTTATTAGTTTGCTTGTTTTTCAGCAACCATGTTTTTAAATCTGCAACTGTTTTCGGGTCTTTGTCTATTTCTGAAAAAGCTTCAATCATTAGTGATTGTGATTCTATCGGAGCCTGGTACCACCAATAACCGCGGTTGTTCCATTCTTTCCAG
>Ga0134125_10002679_pt1 | contig 20965 bp, 14 predicted proteins | sample KB31751_FD_96464 | JGI IMG/M metagenome (GOLD analysis project Ga0134125, IMG submission 96464) | Terrestrial soil microbial communities with excess Nitrogen fertilizer from Kellogg Biological Station, Michigan, USA - KB3-175-1 | ecosystem: Environmental > Terrestrial > Soil > Unclassified ... | reverse complement strand
GTCAATAAATAAAAATTTCTTAGGCATAATTTTTTAAAGCATTGATTAATGTTTGATTTTCTTCCTCTGTACCAATCGTTATCGTGATACAATTTTCACACAAAGGTTCCTTACTGCTGTTTCTACTTATGATCCGGTTCATCATTAAATAATGATAAAGTTTATCAGCATCATCCACTTTCACCAGGATAAAATGTGCATCTGAGGAGTAAATAATTTGTACAAACTTAAATTGTTGTAATTCATCATGAACCCAGTTTCTTTGCTGCACAATATTTTTAATGTTGTTGTTTACTTCTTTAATATTTGCCAACGCTTTTATCGCAAGCTGCTGTGAGGATTGATTGATATTATAAGGAGGTTTTACTTTATTAAAAAGATCGAGGATGATTTCTGAAGCGAAAGCGAGTCCCAGCCTCAATCCTGCAAGCCCCCATGCTTTTGAAAGGGTTTGCATTACAATGAGATTTTCATATTCTACCAATTCAGGAATGAAAGTTTTTTGCATCGAAAAATTAATATACGCTTCATCAATCAAAACGATTCCGGGAAAATTATTGAGCAATAATTCAATATCCATTCTGTTCAGATCATTGCCGGTTGGATTGTTGGGCGAACAGATAAAAAGCAATTTTGTGTGCTCATCTGCTGCAGATAAAATTCCTTCCACATTTAATTGGAAATCGGCTGTCAGCAACACTTCACGCGCTTCTACGTCATTAATATTTGCGCACACTTTGTACATTCCATAAGTAGGCGGACAAATAATGACGTTATCTTTTTTGGGTTCACAAAAAATCCTGAATGCCAGATCAATCACTTCGTCGCTTCCATTTCCAACAAAAATATTTTGTGGCGGCACACCTTTTATTTTTGAAATCTGTTGTTTTAATTGCCATTGCAAAGGATCAGGGTAGCGATTTAGCCTCATCCCCGGCCCTTCTCCCGCGGGAGAAGGGAGAAGAACCGGTGAGCCATAAGCATTCTCATTTGCATCAATAAAAACTTCTGCATTGCCTCGATATTCACTTCTTGCGGAAGAATAAGGCTTTAATTTTTTTATGTTGTCTCTCACGAGATTATCGACATCAAATTTTTCCATCCTTTATTTTTTTTAAACGAATACTTACTGCATTTTTATGCGCTGCCAGACCTTCAGCAGCAGCCATATCCTCTACAGCTTTTCCAATATTTTTTATTCCTTTAGCACTCAATTTTTGAAAGGTAATTTTCTTTACAAAACTATCTACTGAAACACCACTAAATGTTTTTGCAAAACCATTGGTTGGTAATGAATGATTTGTTCCGGAAGCGTAATCACCGGCACTTTCAGGAGAAAGATTGCCCAAAAATACACTTCCTGCATTTTGCACTTTTTCAGCAAGCTCATCTGCTTTTTCAGAAGCAATGATCAAATGTTCCGGTGCATATTCATTTAAAAAATCAAACGCTTCGTTGGTATTTTCTATCACCAGTAATCTCCTGTTCAGAAAGCTTTTTTCGATGGTTTCTTTTCTTGGAAGTTCAGGCAACTGCCGATGAATTTCGGAAATAACATTTTCAATTATTTGTTCGTTTGTTGCAACCAAAACAACCTGGCTGTCTCCTCCATGTTCTGCCTGGCTCAAGAGATCTGAAGCCACAAATTCAGGCACACAGGTTTCATCAGCATAAATCGCTACCTCGCTAGGACCCGCAAGCATATCAATCGCAACCCCTTCGATGTTTACCATTTTTTTTGCAGCCGTTACATATTGATTTCCAGGCCCAAAAATTTTATCCACTTTTTCAACCGTTTGTGTTCCATAAGCCATGGCAGCAATTGCTTGTGCGCCACCGCCTTTATAAATATTTGTGATTCCCAAAGTTTTTGCAACAAATAAAACCGCATTGTCCACATCACCATTTTTGTTTGCAGGAGTAGTTACTAAAATGTTTTTGCAACCCGCTATTTGTGCTGGAATCGCAAGCATTAATAATGTAGAGAATAATGGTGCGCTTCCGCCCGGAATATACAAACCAACTTTTTCAACAGGTACACTTTTGCGCCAGCAAACAACACCGGAAGAAGTTTCAATTTTTTTTATTTTTTGTAGCTGGTGCTTGTGAAATTTTTCAATATTTTTCTTCGCAAGAAGAATAGATTTTTTTAAATCCTTATCAATCTTTTTTGATGATTCTGCAATTTCTTCATCCGTTACCCATAAAGATTGCGGAGCAAAACCATGAAATTGAAAGGAATAATTTTTAACAGCAACATCACCCTGAGCCTTTACTGTATTAATGATTTCTAATACCGTTTCTTCGAGATTCTGCGAGTTGATTTGTGGCCGCGTTGTTAACTCAGGCCAGTCCGCGCGGGAAGGGTTTATGCTAATTGCATTCATATTTAATTCAATTTACTCAGACCTATAAGGTTTCAAAAACCTTATAGGTTTACTTTTTACGAAATCATTTTTTCAATCGGCACCACCAGAATTCCTTCTGCTTCAAACACTTTTAATTTTTCAATTACCTGCCAGAAATCATCTTCATTTACGACACTCTGTATGCTGTTCCATCCTTTTTCTGCAAGAGGAACAATGGTAGGACTTTTCATTCCGGGCAATAAAGCGCAAATATTTTTTAACTGATGATCAGGTGCGTTCATCAAAATATATTTATAATTTTTTGCTGCTTTTACCGCATCTATTCTGAGCAATAAATTATCCAGGATTTTCGTGTTTTCTTCCCCTAAATTTTTATTGGCAACAAGCGCTGCTTCAGAATTTAAAACAACTTCTACTTCCTTCAGATTGTTTGTAAAGAGCGTGCTTCCGCTGCTTACCAAATCACAAATCGCATCTGCCAAACCTATACCAGGAGCAATTTCTACCGATCCGCTAATCTCATGAATATCAGCTTTTAAATTATTTTCATCCAAAAACTTCTGCAACAAAACCGTATAAGAAGTTGCAATTTTTAAACCATTTAAATCTTTTACACCTGAATAATTCAAACTTTTTGGAACCGCGATACTGAGTCTGCATCTTCCAAAACCAAGCTTGCGGACAATCTGTATATCTTTATTTTTTTCGAAGAAAACATTTTCTCCTACAATGCCAATATCTGCAACGCCATCACAAACATATTGTGGAATATCATCATCGCGGAGGAAATAAGCTTCGGCCGGAAAATTAAAAGCCTGTACTTTCAATTGCCGGTTTCCATTGTTTAATTCTATTCCACATTCTTTTAAAAGTTGAAGAGATTGTTCATACAACCTTCCCGATTTCTGAATCGCAATTTTTAGCATCTGTTTATTTTTTAAAATAAAAAAGGCTCACTTTTCAGTAAGCCTTTTTTGAGAATATATTTTTACATACAAATCAACGCAGCTTACCTTTTGGTAAAAAATGATGATGATGTATGTGAAGATTTTGTTTCATTGAGGTGCAAAGTAAAGGATGAAAACTTATTTGAACAAATTTATTTGAAAAGTGATGTACTCGACTCATTCACTATCTCTAAAAACTACTCAAACAATTCAGCTTTATTTTTTGGACGTTTTGAATCCAGCCATTTGAAGTTCTTTAGTTTCTTTTGATCTTCAGGAATTTGATTCATAGGAAACATTTTGCCATTAATATTATTTTGAAAAACAACCTTTTTTAAATCTTCATTTTTAAAAAACATATCTATTACATCCGCCGATGCACGGTTCATTCCAATATATGCGCTGTCGTCGTTTTGCATGTAATAAACACTTTCCGCCTGCGCTCCTTTTACCCGCATGTAATCAATTTTCCCATCAACGAAATACCCGTTGATCGTTTTGCCCGACATCTGGTTGAAGAAGCCTTCTTTCGTTTGATTTACGATCAGCCCGCTTTCAAAAACATATAATCTTTTCGGCTGTTTATTTTCTGTATAAAGAAACATAGTATCGCCGGCTATTTGTGTGTTTCCGCTCCAAAGAACCGGGTTGTAATACAATCTGAAAACAGAATCTTTTGAAGAAATAAAAAGACTATCACAAATACTTTGCAAAGAGTCATTGAAAATTTTAACATGGTGAAATGCAAGAAAATAGCGGATGGAAGTATCAGATTTGTTCACTGAATCTTTTCCTGGTTCTATCCCTTTAAAAGAATCAGATTTGGTTGGTTTAGCTATCCTTTCTGAAGAATCTCTTTGCGCAGAATCTGATTTAAATCTATTTGCAGTAATTGCTTTTTGCAATGAGTCATTTATTAATCCCGAATCCACTTGGTAGCTTTTCAAATTAAATTCATTTTGCACGGAATCTTTTATTTTCAGTGAATCATTTTGCGGCTCTTTTAAAATATGTTGTGATGTATCGCTCCGGAATGGTTTAATTATTTTTTCTTTTTGCAACGAATCATTTGCTGCCGGATGAAGATCTGCTTTTTTTAATTTAATCAAATGATTAATACCGGTCGAATCTCCTGATGTATCTTTTTGAAGAGAAGCATTTTTTACAGAATCCAATTCTTCCTGCTGCAATTTTTGAAAATATCTCGCGGTAGAATCATTCGTAATTGTTTCATGAACTTTTTCGTTTTCCGGAATATTGATCGTACTATCATTTTTCAACACCTTGTTAGTGTTATTTACAAAAGAGCTGAAACCTGAAAAAATTGTGTCAGCAGCAATATATGTGCTGTCATGTTTTTGTTTTAATATCAAAACCGGTTTTCTTGTTGCCAGGAAAGAGTTGTTTTTTTTATTCATAAAAACCTGGTTGGCTATAATAGTATAACCACCGGCAGAATCAATGATTACAGCATTTCCTTCAAGCTGTGCGTTGCCTGTTTTGTTTTCGAGTGCCATGGTGTTTGCCGAATACAGTCTTCCGCTGCTGTCTTTTACAGTTGAACGATTTGTGAAAAATGCGTTGCCGCTATTCAGGTCGTAAGTTCCCTGAGTAGTATTAATTTCTACCTCAGGAGTTTTAATATTCGTGTTACTGATAAAACTTGATTTTCGCGTTTGCATATTATATAAAAGCGAATCGGCGCGAATATGTTTTTGAGGTTCGTCGAGTTTTACACTCTTCTTAAAATAAATATCTTTTGTATCATCATAATACGTTCCTTCAAGGCTCGTGATCACACTTTTCCCTTCGATCACTTTTCCTCCGTTGTGAAAATTTCCGATTCCTGTCTGAAGATTATAATCCAGATCGTCAGTAAAAAGTGTTCCGCTTTTGTTAGTGAGTTTTACCTTATTTTTAAGGTAAGCAATTTTTTCTACGCCAAGATATTTTAAATATTGGCTGTAGGTATGAACCGTATCTGCCTGGTTGATTTCAATATTTCCAAATGCTTCCATGATATGAGTAACAGGATTTACAACTGCGCTGTCGCTGTGAAATATCGTATTTCCCTGTTTGATAATGGCGCCACCGGCAATCGTTTGGAGTGTTGTTGCAGAATCAATTTTAATAGCACGCATACTTGGTCCACGAATAATTTCAAATTCACGGATCGTATCACGGGGAGGTTGCGGTGGTGGAGAAACCTGGCCAAATGAAATAAATCCTGCCATTAAAAATAAAGCCAGGAATGCATATTTTACCTTTTGGAGCATTATTGTTTAACCACTTTTAGCGTGTCATCAATCAAAGGTGCGGTGATATAGTTTCCTTTACTTTTTCTTCCGAATACAGAGAAGTTAACATATCGCTTTGGATGCACTCTTATATCATCAAGCAGGATATTTATTTTATTGGAGGTGGAAGTAAGATTATCATACAAAGTTTTATCATTCAGTAACAATCCAAGAGAGCCTGATTTGCTATTTATTTTTTCCGAGCCTTCCTTAAAATTATGGATAGCAACATTTAATGAATCAAGCGTTTGCTGAAGATCAATAGCAGACAACTTATTTGAAAAAACTTTCGTGTTTCTCATAATACTGTCGAGATTGGTATTGTTGGAATTCAGGTTTGAGGTAAATGTTCTCATGTTATCCAAAGACTGGGCAAGAGCGCCATTCTGTACATCCATTAATTTTTGAATAGACTGGGAAGTAGCAACAAAAGAAGCAGTTGCCAAATTCAAATTTGATAAAATGTTTTTAATATTATCCTTTGTACGAACATCAAAAACGGTGGTAACAGTTGTCAGAACAGAATCTAAAGATTTTACAGCATTTCGAACCTCATATAAAACAGGATTGATTAATTTCATAGCTTCGTCAAAAGCACCACCACTAAGCGTTGTAAGCAAAGTGTCTCCATTTTTCAAATAAGTATTCGCACTTCCCAATTGAATTTCCATAGTTGGGCTTCCCAAAAGATTGGGATTGATAACAGCGAGAGAATTTTTTGGAATATTCACATCTTTTTTAAGAGCAACAGTAACAACGATTCGCTTCATGTCTTTTCCGCCATCGAGGTTGCTGATATTTCCAACCTGCATACCATTGATGACAACAGGGTTGGATTTTACAAGTCCCTGAACATCAGAATATACCGCATAAATGTAGGTTTCCTTTTTAAAGATTCCGTGGCCTTTTAAATAATTAAATCCCCACGCCAGCAAAGCAATTCCCACAACTGCCATTACTCCTATTTTGGTTTCGTTACTTACTTTCATTTCGATTTATTTCGTAAGAAGATAAACTATTCTGCGAAAATAGTAAAGTTCTTCTCAGTTAGAAACAAATGAAAAGAGTGATATGAAGTTAGAGCCATTAAAAGATTTAAGATAAAAACAGTGAAAAATCTTAAAATAGAAAATGAAATTTTAGGTTCTTTTCCGAATTTATTGTTGCGTTGTTGATGTGTTGGCAATGGTTCTTGCAGTTTCTACCTGGCTTTTGTATTTCACAATAGCATCAGCAATCGCCTGAGCTATTTCTTCCTGGCCTTTTTCGCTGTTCAGGTAGCGCTCATCGTCATAATTAGCAATAAAACCTGTTTCGATCAATACCGCCGGCATCTGGGTAGCATGCAAAACCCAGAGTCCTTTTTCTCTTTGCCAAAAACCTAAATCGGGACGCCCTGTCGATTTTGCCACTTCTTCCTGAATAATAGATGCGAGCAGATAACTCTTTTTAAAATATCTGGTTGAATATAAAAGAGCGCTTGCTTTGTATTCCGGGCTGTCGTAATTGATTACAGTAGAACTATCATCATCTTCTGTATTAAATCCTAAATCTCCTCCCTCCAATGCTTTTACTTTGTCGTTGGTTTGACGTGCTGAAAGAATCAAAGTGCTGGTGCCTTTTCTGCTTGTTGGAATTTTATAATAATGCCTGATCGGAACTTCACGTGTATGTTTGGTAACTACTTTTTTCCTGTGTTTTCCTTTGCCAACATATTTTGTGGTATGGTAAGTTTCAGTTTTGTAACCAACTATCCTTGAACCGGTTTTTAAATCCACATAATCAGCGTGTATGCAAACAAAAAGATCACCATGATGATCATTGGCAAATTTTGCCTTTTCATGTACATTCATATAAACATCCGTAGTTCTGGTAGGAATAATATTTACTTCAGGCAGAGCTTCTTGTAAATCTTTTACCAGTTTCATTGAAATAGCCAGCGTGATATTTTTTTCCAGTGAACCAAGCGTTCCTTCATAATCTCCATGAGCACCGTTGTCCTGCCCGCCGTGACCAGGATCAACAATAATTGTTTTAATCTTTTTTGGAGTTTGACAAAAAACACCGGCAGTGAAAAAAAACATCAGGGGAAGCATAAGAAAAATCGAACGAGCTACAAAAAAGGGACGCCGGAAAGTTTTTAATACGAGCATTTCAAATATTGGTTTTAAATGGGTAAAAAGAATTCTTACAATCTTCACATATCCTTAAACTGATTATCTCTATTTTTGTTGCCTTACTGCTATGTATAAAAAGAACAAACTTAGCTCAAAAAAGATCTCACCCTTTGCTTTTACAGCTATCCTGTTTGTATTAATAATATCTTCGGTTGACAGCAGCAGCGGAAACTTTTTAAAAGGATATCATTCAAATTTCAATCTCTCGTCAAAAATTATTTCTTCAAAGGAAAAACATTTTTCTGTTGCAAAAAAGCAAAAATTGAACTTTGATACCATTCCTCAGAAAAATTATCGTTCTCTTGATTCTATTCCTTTGAATAAAAACGATTCTCTTTCAAAAAATGATACATCCGGACTAAAAAAAGACACTTCCATTACTAAAAAAACTGCTGACACCATTCATTTCAAATTTGCCAAAAATGCATTGGAAGCTCCGGTAGATTATACTGCTGAAGATTCAATGGTTATTGATGTTTCAGGAAAAAAAGTGACTCTTTACGGAAAGAAAGTGACTACCAATTATAAAGACAATAATCTTACAGGCCCTATCATTTCTTATGATGAAGCAGCAGGAGATATAATTGCTTCGATAAAAAGAGACAGCACGGGAAAAGTAATTGCTTTCCCAACTTTTAAACAGTCTGATTTTACTTCCCAAAGTGATTCGATCCGTTTTAATATGAAGAGCGGAAAAGGACTTACTAAAAGCACTTATACCCAACAGGGAGAAATGTACGTTTATGGACAAGTGATAAAAAAAGTAAGTCCGGAAGTTTTTTATGCGCTTCGGGGAAGATTTACAACCTGCAATCTTGATACGCCGCATTTTGCATTTATCAGCAACAAAATAAAATTCATCAATAATAAAGTTGCTATTTCCGGGCCTGTTCATCCTGAGTTTGAAGGAGTACCAATTCCTATTTATTTTCCTTTCGGAATTTATCCGTTAAACCAGGGCAGGCATTCTGGTTTTCTGGCACCTAATTTTACTGTAAATCAACAAAAAGGGCTTGGGTTGGAAGGACTTGGCTATTATAAAGTGATTAGTGATTACTGGGATGTAATCTTTCGATCGAATGTCTATTCTTATGGGGGCTGGTCGATGAATTTCAACCCGCGTTATTCCAAAAAATATCATTATTCAGGAAGTCTTTCTTTTGATGTTCAACATTTCAACTACAATTTTAAAGGTGATCCTGATTTTTCAAAAAACCGCTCCTATCACATCACATGGAGTCATAGCGCTGATACAAAATCAAGACCGGGAGTTACTTTTTCTGCCAATGTAAATGCCGGAAGCAGCAGTTTTAATTCACAGGTTCCGAATGACCCTGTTTTGAATTTTCAGAACCAGTTAACTTCTTCTATCGCGTATTCAAAAACATGGCAGGATTTACCTTTCAATCTTACCATTACTGCCAATCATGATCAGAACACGAATTTAAAACTAATCAATGTAAGTTTGCCAACAGTTGGTTTTAATATGACAACGATTTATCCTTTCCGAAGAAAAGATGCAGTTGGCGATTTAAAATGGTATGAAAATATTGGAATCGGGTATTCGATGAATGCACAAAACCGTTTTTCATTTACAGATTCAACAGGTCATAAAAATATTATACAGCAAATCCGCGATACGCTGCAATGGGGTGTTCATCATTCAGTTCCTATCAGTTTATCGCTGCCTCAAATGGGCGTTTTCCAATTATCTCCGTCTGTTAGTTATGATGAAACATGGTATCAGAAAAAAGTAACACAAAGATGGGATCCCGTTCATGATACTTTACTCACCAGTATTCAAAAAGGATTATTTACGGCAAGACAAATGTCTTTTGGCTTAAGTGTTTCCACCAGGATTTTTGGAATGATCACTGCGAAAAATAAAGATGCGAAAATACAGGCGATCAGGCACGAGATCAGGCCAACATTTGGAATCAGCTATCAACCCAATTTTAATAGAAATAATTATTACCTGGTTCAAACTGATTCAACTGGACGTAAAGATTTTGTTCCTTATTTTCCAGCTTCCCCTTATAATCTTAACGGCCCTTACACTAATGGACGTTTTGGTGGTTTCACTTTTGGACTGGAGAATAACCTGTCCATGAAAGTGCGTAATAAGAAAGATACTGGGCAGAATGCATTAAAAAAAGTTTCACTGCTGGATGCTTTCAGCATTAATGGAAGCTATAATTTTTTCCCTGTCGACTTTCGCCATTTTTCAAATATTTCTGCCAATGCTTCTACCAATTTATTCAATAAAGTAAACTTAACTGCCGGCGCCAATTTTGATCCTTATGAAGTAGATAGCATCGGCAGAGATATCAATCTTTTAGTCTGGAAAAGAAAGCCAATCTCTTTAGGAAGAATGACAACTGCCAACATTTCTTTATCCAGCTCGTTCCAGGGAGGAAACAAAAAAACAGGAGAACAGGCAGGCGTGAAACCAGCAAATCTTCCTCCAAATCCAGACTACACCCAGGATGAATATAATAGTGAAATGGCTTATATCAGGAATAACCCCGGCGAGTTTGCGGACTTCAATATTCCATGGTCAATCAGTCTGTCTTATGCGATGACTTATAACAAAGTATTTGTTCGTGACCTTGGATTCAAAAACCAGTTTACACAAAATTTAAACTTCAATGGAACTTTAAATATCACGGAGAAATGGCAAATGGGAATTACCGGCTATTATAATATTTCTCGTGCAGAATTAAATCCATTGACACTTTCAATTTCAAGAGATTTGCATTGCTGGCAAATGTCTATTAATATGACGCCTCTGGGACTTTATCGCTATTACAGCATCAACATTAGCCCAAAATCTGCATTGCTACGTGATCTGAAAATCAACAGAACAAGATCATATAACGTCGGTTTGTAAATTTCCGATTATCTTCTTTCGTTTACAGAAATTCGCTTCCTTTCTCTTAAAGGCCTTTTGCCTGCAGGTCCGTCCGCTTCGTTCATTCGGATCTGTCTGCCATTGTATTTTTTGCAATCCAGACTTTTGATCATTTTTGGTGCAACAGATTTGTCCACTTCAACCCACGCGTTCATTTCACGAAGATCTATGCGACCAAGCACTTCCTTTTTAAGATTACTTTCGTCAAGAATATATTGCAGGAAACTGGCTTTATAAAAACCATCCTTAGTTCCTAAATTGATAAACAACCTCGTATATCCCCCATCTCTTTCATAAGATGGTCTTTCTCTTCTTTCACTTTTCTCGTTCCTATCATTACTTCTTCTTTCTCTAAAATCGGATCGAACATTCAGATCTTCCGCATTTTCATAATATTTCAAAAAATGATCAAACTCAAGTGCAGCAACTCTTTTCAGCACTTCTTCCTTGGAAATATCCGCAAATTTTTCTTCAAGATCTGACATATAAGTTTCGTAAGCACGATTGGAAATATCAGTGTTGATCAGTTTGTCCATAAAATAAAAAAACTGTTTACGGCACACATCTTTTCCACCTGGAATATCAAGTTTATGAAATTGAGCATTCACCATTTTTTCAAGCTGACGGATCTTATAAGATTCGCGGCTGTGGCAAATGGAAATACAAATTCCGCTTTTTCCGGCACGTGCTGTACGGCCACTTCTGTGTGTATAAACTTCAATATCATCGGGAAGTTCGAAATTGATTACATGCGTTATTCCATCTACATCAATTCCTCTTGCTGCTACATCAGTAGCAATCAGGATTTGAAGGTCCTTATTGCGAAAACGTTGCATCACGCGATCACGTTGCTGTTGAGTAAGATCGCCATGTAAAGATTCCACATCATAACCTTCTTTCGATAGTTTTTCTGCAATATTTTGTGCGTCAACTTTTGTTCTGGTAAAAATGATTCCATACATACCAGGATTAAAATCAACCAATCTTTTCAAAGTTTCAAAACGTGAATGTGCCGGAGTAATAAAATACTGGTGATCAATATTTACATTGGCTGTATTCTTTTTACCTACCGTTACCTCCTGTGGATCATGCATAAAATTTTTGGAAATGGCTCTTACTTCTGCAGGCATAGTAGCACTGAAAAGCCAGGTACTTTCACGGTTTACGGTATTTTTCAAAACGAAATCAATATCATCTCTAAAACCCATATTCAACATTTCATCTGCTTCATCAAGCACAACATATTTTACTTTTCCAAGATCAATTGCCTTTCTTTCAATCATGTCAATTAATCTTCCAGGAGTTGCAACTACAATATGAACGCCTTTTCTCAAAGCATTGATCTGCATTACAATTGAAGCGCCGCCATAAACCGGTTCGGCAATTATATTTTTTGAATATTTTTTATATTCCTGTATATCACTGCAAATCTGCAAACACAATTCACGAGTTGGACAAACGATCAAAGCCTGCGGATATCTTTGTGCCGGATCGATCAATTGCAATAAAGGCAAGCCAAAAGCTGCCGTTTTCCCGGTTCCGGTTTGAGCAAGTCCGACAAAATCTGTAGTACCGGAAAGTAAGATGGGAATTGCTTTTGTTTGAATGGGAGTGGGAGTTGTAAATCCAAGATCAGTAACCGCTTTTACGAGGTTCTCATTTAGGCCTAAGCCTTCAAATTCAGTCATTAATTTTTTAAAATTTAATGCGCAAAGGTACGCTAATTAGCGGGAAAGAAATATACATATAGGTTAAAGATGCGGTAAATCGATAATAAGATTTTTATATAAATGAAACTGATTCAGTCTTAAAATCTCAATTAAAGACAAAACATAAAACGTAATTATTTCATCGCTCACTTTATTTTTCTGATACATATTTTCTGAACCATTCATCAAAGAATTTTATCCATTTAAATTCACTTACTTATTTTTATCGCAAAAAAATGACACTATGAATTTTATGAAAAAAATGATTCTCTCAGGAGCCTGTTTATTTTTTATTAGCTCAAATTATTTGAGTGCGCAAAGTTTATACATGCCCCGAAACATTACGAACGCCTACAAAAATGGAACCCGCTCCATGGATGGAAATCCGGGAAAAAATTATTGGCAAAATGAAGGAAAATATGATATTAATGTGACCGTAACGCCGGAAACAAAAATTGTATCCGGAGTTGAAAAGATTGTTTATTCCAATAACAGCCCCGACACTTTAAAATTCCTGGCGATTCGATTTGTAAATAATGTTCACAAGCCTGAAGCACCACGGGGCAGTTATACAAGCGATAATTTTTTCACAACCGGTCTCGACATTCAATCACTTTCTATCAATAACCAGGATTATAAAGTGGACAGTAAAAATTGGGGAACAGTTGAAGCTGTAAGATTGAAAGAACCTTTGCTGCCTCATTCAACTGCTGAATTAAATATTGCATGGAACTATCCTTTAGCTAAACAAGACGGACGTGAAGGCCAGATTGACAGCACTACTTTTTATGTAGCATATAGTTATCCGCGTATTTCTGTTTATGATGATTATAATGGATGGGATTTTATACCTCATAGCTTAAGACAGGAATTTTATAATGATTTCAATGATTATAATTTGTCTGTAAAAGTTCCAAAAAATTATGTGGTGTGGGCTACAGGTGATTTATTAAATCCTGATGAAGTGTTGCAACCTGCGATAGCCAAACGTTTAAAAGATTCGTATACTTCTGATGATGTAATTCACATTGCTGATTTTAATGAAATGCAACAAAATAAAATCACTCAGCAAAGTGATTGGAACACATGGAAATTTACCGCGAGCCACATCACCGATGTATGTTTTGCTGTAAGCAAAAATTATGTCTGGGACGCTTCCAGCGTTTTGGTTGATGCAAAAAATAATCGCAGAACCAGCGTTCAGGCAGCTTATATTGATACTGCAAAAGATTTTCATCAATCTGTAAAATGGACTCAATATGCTTTAAAATATTTTTCTACACAATGGCCCGGAGTTCCTTATCCGTTTCCAAAAATGACCGCATTCCAGGGGCACGCGGACATGGAATATCCGATGATGGTAAACGATGCTACTACATCAAACATAAAGTTTGCGCAGATGGTGCAGGATCATGAAATCGCACACACTTATTTCCCATTTTACATGGGCATTAATGAAACCAGGTATGCCTTTATGGACGAAGGCTGGGCCACTACTTTTGAATATTTAATTGGCCAGCAGGAAAACGGAAAAGCGCATGCGGATTCTGTTTACAAAATGTTTCGTATCAGTCGTTACATTCATGATCCGTCGGCAGAAGAAGATCAGCCAATTATCTCAATGTCAACACAAGTGAGCGGTGCAGGTTATGGAAATAACTCTTATGGAAAAGCATCTTTAAGTTATCTCGCATTGAAAGATCTTTTAGGCGATGCTACCTTTAAAAAAGCTTTGCATCATTATATGGATGAATGGCATGGAAAGCATCCGATTCCATGGGATTATTTTAATGCAATGAGTGCCGGCGCCGGACAAAATTTAAACTGGTTTTTTAATAACTGGTTTTTTACCAACAATTATATTGATCTGAAGATTGATACAGTAAAAAAAGAAAAAGATTTTTACACGATCAGTGTGAAAAATGTTGGTGGTTTTGCAATTCCGGTTGATATAAAAATCACTTATGCCGATGGCGAAACTGCAACTATGCATGAAACTCCCGTGATCTGGAAAAATAATCAGAAGGAGCAGGTATTTAAAATTTCAACAAAACAAATCATCAAATCTGTTGAACTAGATGGTGGAATATTCATGGATTATACACCAAAAGATAATTCATGGAAACAATAAAATTTCTTTCTGATTTGAATGTCATTCAATAACTGATCAAAACCCTTTACTGTAGAATTTTTATCATGAAAACCGCTACGGTAAAGGGTTTTACAAAAAAGTAACAACTTTATTCTTTAAAAGTTTTGGTTCAAACTGTTTTTCTCTTATTTTTGCACTCCTTTAAAAAAAGAGGGTATCAGATTCGGTAGAGCATCCCGATTTGATAGGGAGAGTCCTGACGAATTTAAATACACAGGATTGATTAAATAAAAGATTCGGTAGCTCAGTTGGTAGAGCACATCACTTTTAATGATGGGGTCCTGGGTCCGAGTCCCAGCCGAATCACTAGCCTCTGCAAAAGCAGAGGTTTTTTTATTTTTCGCAATTGCCAAAAAGCAAAAAAAAGAGAACGTGCAATTAAGAAAATAAAGTCAAGAAAGTATATAGAAAATTTGGTGGCTCAATTACACAGCGTCCTGATTTTTAATCGGGAGGGTTCCGGGCCCCAGCCGAATCACAAAAAGCACGCTTCAATTGAAGCGCTTTTTATTTAATTAGGGCATAGTAATAATTTCAATTCCTGAATAATTAATTTTTCTTCTTCTTCTCTCCTATTTTTGTTCAAAATAAAATTGAATGTTTCAAAATAAAGTTGTCGTAATAACCGGTGGTTCTGATGGAATTGGAAAATCCCTGGTAGCGGAATTTTTAAATCATGGCGCTATAGTTTCCACATGTTCCAGAACAGATGAAAAATTAACTGATCTTAAAAAGGAATTTCAAGATAAAAGTTTGTTTACTATGGTTGCTGATGTAAGCAGAGAAGAAGATTGCAAAAATTTTATTGAAACAACTATTCAGAAATTTAATAGAATAGATGTGCTGATCAATAATGCAGGAATTTCAATGCGTGGAATGTTCCAGGAAACAAGCCTTGAAACATTAAGAAGAGTGATGGATATTAATTTTTGGGGATCCGTTTATTGTACAAAATTTGCTTTGGAACCGATCATTCAAAATAAGGGAACGATTGTAGGAGTTTCTTCAGTAGCGGGTTTTAGAGGATTACCCGGAAGAAGCGGGTATAGCGCCAGTAAATTTGCAGTGAACGGATGGCTCGAAGCTTTGCGAACAGAATTACTGGAAACAGGCGTAAATGTTATGTGGGTGTGCCCGGGATTTACCAAATCTAATATTAGAAATGTTGCCTTAAATAAGGATGCAAAGCCACAGGGAGAATCTCCCCTGAAAGAAGAAAAATTAATGACAGCAGAAGAATGTGCCAAACATATCATCAAAGCGATTGAGAAACGAAAACGTACGCTGATACTAACTTTAACCGGAAAAGAAACAGTTTATATGAACAAATTTTTCCCCTCTCTTACTGATAAATTAACCCGAAAATTCTTTTTTAAAAATGGGGAATTAGTAAAATAATTTTTAAGAAATAAAACACTTCATTCGCTACCTTTAAAAAAATCAATCCCAATTTTTTAATGGCTTTAATAACACTTACATCAGATATCGGACGACAGGATTTTCTAACCGGAGGTGTGAAAGGACAATTATTCCAGGTTAATCCTGATTTTAAGGTAGTAGATATTTCGCATGAGCTTTCACCATTCAATTACCCACAGGCAGCCTATGTTTGTCGAAATGCTATTAAAAATTTTCCTTCAAAGACTTTCCATATTGTTCTTGTAAATCTTTTTGATAAACGACCCGGACATTTATTATTAATTGAACACAATGATCAATATATCGGATGTGCTGACAATGGCCTGATCACAATGATACTTGAAGAAACTCCGCAAAAAATTATTGCGCTTCCGTTAGATCCATCTGAACAAAAAAATACTTTGTATTGCACAAAAATTTTTGCAAAAGCCTACCAAAAAATTCTCGAAGGAACACCGGTTGAAGAATGCGGAAATACTGACGTTTCCATCCAGGTAAAAAATCCGTTGCGTCCTCTGCTTGGAGAAAAATATATTGAAGGACAAATTATTTTCATTGATAATTTTGAAAATGTAATTATCAATATCACGAAAGAAGAATTTGAACAACAACGACGTGGCAGAAGTTTTAAAATAGTTTTTAAACGCGATGAAATCATTGAGAAGATCAGCGAGACATATGCAGACGTAAATGAAAGCGAAAAACTGGCTTTGTTTAACTCTGCGAATTATCTTGAAATAGCGATCAATAAAGGAAACGCGGCTGGCTTGTTTGGACTGGAAGGATATACTGAAAAAGTCAATATGCAAACCCAATACATGCAGAATCGTTTACTTTATCAAACGGTAAAGATTTATTTTGATTAACTTCATATTTCACCAAATTAATGATCATGAAAAAAGTACTTTCTGCATTTTTATTTTCTACATTTTTGTCTATTTCAGCATTTTCACAAGTGAGAATGCCGGCACCTTCACCAACAGAATTTATCCGACAGGACTTTGGACTTTCTTCCGTTGAACTGACTTACAGCAGACCTTCATTAAAAGGAAGAAATGTTTTTGGTACAGTAGTTCTCTATGATTCTTTATGGCGAACCGGTGCAAATTCTGCGACTAAAATTAGGTTCAACGATCCGGTTGAAATTTTAGGACACCAGGTCGATACAGGAAGTTACGCTATCTATACTATTCCTCATAAAAATGGCGAATGGACATTTGTTCTTAATAAAGGTTTTAATAATGGAGGTGTTGCCGGTTATAAACAAAGCGATGATGTTTTTCGGGGAAATGTAAAATCAAATAAAATTTCTGAAAAGGTTGAAACTTTTACAATGCAGTTTACGAACATCAAACCGGAAAGTTGCAACCTCTCTTTGATGTGGGATAACGTTGTGGTAAACGTTCCGATAAAAGTAAACATCAAAGACAAACTAAGAGCACAAATCGAGAGTGCACTTTCTTCAGATAAAAAACCATATTGGCAAGCTGCACAGTTTTATAATGAATATGACAACAATAAAACAAAAGCTTTGGAAATGGTAAACGAAGCGATTAAGCAAAGTGACACGCCACTTTTTTTTATGGTTTATTACAAAGCAAAAATTCAAAAAGATCTCGGAGATAAAAAAGGAGCTATTGCTTCTGCAAAGCAATCAATGGAACTGTCAAAAGAAGCAAACAACAGTGATTATGTTCTGCTGAATGAAAAGCTGATTAATGAATTGAAATAGAAATTCGATTGAAATACTTCGAAAAATCCTTCTCATCTTTTGGGAAGGATTTTTTAATGTCTGAACTTTTTAAAATTCATTCCCTGCAACAAAAATCCAATCACAATTACCAGTATCGCTCCAATCACGTTAAGCCATAAAAAGGAAATTATATTGGCTCTGTAAATCAGGATTACAAATACTTCTGAAATAATAGAGCCATAAAAAAGCGCATTGGCTTTTATCTTTTTAAACCAGAAGGCGACCATAAAAATACCGAGGATGACTCCGTAAAATAAGGAGCCTAAAATGTTTACGGTTTCTATTAAACTATTCCCAAGGTTACCCGCAAATTCTGCAACCAGGATGCAAAATATGCCCCACAAAAAAGTATAGAATTTTGAAATGTTGTAATCCTGTTTTTGCGTCAGTTCTTTCTTGAAAAATCTTTTATGAATATCCACTACGGTGCAGGAAGCCAGTGCGTTTAATGCCGCCGCAATGCTTCCCCACGCTGCTAAAAAAATAACGGCAATTAATAAACCTACCAAACCATTTGGCAAATAATCAATCACGAAGCGAAGGAAAATATAATTAGTATCATTTACATCTTCGCCTGGTAATGCTTTTGAAAGTACAGAGGCATATTCATTTTTAATTTTTGCTTTTTGCAAATTATCTTCCGGAGAAATGGATGTATAAGTATTTTCCAGGTTTGTCAATTGATTTTTATAACTGGTTTCTTTCGCCCGTTCTATCTGCACTTCATTAAAATGTATCGGCGCTTTATTGTACTGATAAAAAGAAAAAACCAGCACACCAAGCATCAGGATTAAAAATTGCATCGGCACTTTTACGATTCCATTCATCAGCAAACCTAATTTCCCCTGCCGGTTGTTTTTCGCTGTTAAGTAGCGTCCCACCTGGCTTTGGTCAGTCCCGAAGTAAGAAAGAGCGAGAAAAAAACCGCCAATAATTCCACTCCAGATATTGTATTTGTCTTTCCAGTCAAAACCATGTGGCGTTTCTCCGGAAGTGATAATATTCATTTTTCCATTCTTGCCGCCCAGATGCAAAGCTTCTAAAAATCCAACATTAGCAGGCATCAGGTGAACCACCAGATATCCTGCGATAGCCATTCCAACAATAATAATGATCAACTGAAGTTTTTGCGTATGCGCCACCGCTCTTGCTCCGCCCGTAACGGTGTAAATGATCAACATGCCGCCCATGATGATGTTTGTGTAATAAATATTCCAGCCCAGCAATGAGCTTAATATCAATGAAGGCGCATAAATACTGATTCCTGTTGATAATCCTCTTGAAATTTGAAAAAGAAAAGAAGTAAATGTTCTTGTTTTTAAATCAAAACGTTTTTCTAAAAATTCATACGCGGTATAAACTTTTAAATTATTAAACACCGGAACAAAAACGATGCAGATTATAATCATTGCCAAAGGCAATCCAAAATAATATTGCACAAAGCGCATTCCGTCTGTATAAGCCTGCCCGGGCGCACTTATAAATGTGATAGCGCTGGCTTGTGTGCCCATGATACTCAGCAGCACAAGATACCACGGCATATCGCGGTTGCTCAAAAAATACCCGTCGAGATTTTTAGTGGTTCTGCTTTTATAAACGCCATAAATAATAATTGTGGCAAGCGTTACAATAAGCACAATCCAATCGGGATAACTCATTTTAATTAGCTGATTAGCCAATTAGCTAATTAGCTAATTGAAATACTTAGTGATAAAATAATAGAAAATAATCTGCAGGGCTAAAAAAAGAAATACAATAACATACAATTTGTTCCAATATTTTTTTTCAGATTTCTGCATAATTCTTAATTCTCAATTCACTTTTCGGGTTTGGCCAGCAAATTCGCAAACAACCGATAGGCTCCGGGAACTCCGGCGGGTAATTCCCTGAACATCACCAGGCTGCAATACACAAATCTTCCTTTGCCAAAATCAGTGTAAATAAGGCTTCCGTTTGATGGTGCTTCATTGGCATCATGCATTGAAAATAACGATTTATAATTTGCTTCAAAATTTTCAGCCTGGTAAGTGCTGCGTTCCTGGATCCAATCCTGAAAATCTTTTTGCGTGATTTTATTGGGATAATTTAATAAAAGATTTTGAGGATCCGTAAACGAAACAACCGCGTCTTCATTTGTAACACGATTTCTTGAAATGGTAAAAGGATAAGGGCCGATCTTTGCTTTCACGGGCCCAATGTTATTATTTGTATTGTATTGCACCAATAAAACTCCTCCGTCTTTTACATAATTCATCAAAGTATTGTAAGAAGCATTCAGCCATTCATAAATGTTGTAAGCCCGAACACCAGTTACAACGGCGTCAAATTGTTTCAGATTGTTTGGAGTAATATCTTTTGGAGAAAGCATCGTTACTTCATAACCCATTTTCATTAACGCATCCGGAACTTTATCTCCTGCACCGGGAATGTATCCTATTTTTTTTCCTGAAATTTTTAAATCAATTTCCACAAGTTTTGATTGCGCTTTATGAAAATAAATGATGTTAGGAATATGCGGATAAGAGATGATTTCTTTATAAAGATCATAAACGGTATTTCCCTGCACAGCCCTCCAGTCAATTGATTCAGTATTTTTTTTACCTGGATTTTTTATTGAAAAATAAGAGGCATTATCTTTTTTTGTTTCAATTACATTGGATGAATAATTTGTTTTTACAGAAAAGTTATCTGCAGAAGAACTGTTATTTTCTGTCCTCACTTTTATATTGACAGGGTCATTATTAACAGATAATGCGAGTTCGGGATTTGATTGAATTTCGACTCTTGGAATAATAAAAAGTGGTTCAAATTCTTCCCCTTTTACCGCATCATTAGATTTGTATTGAATAGGAATTGTATAAGAAAATTCTACACCGTTGATCTTCACATTTACTATCGCGCTTTCCGGATCATTTTGCGGTTTACCAATTAAATTCTGATCAGAAACATTGTAAGATCCTTTATTCATCGGCTCTACAAGCCAGTAAGGTTGCGAAATTCTTGCAGTAGCTGGAATCAAAACATTGAAAGAATGGGAAACATTTTCATCGACAGGAAGATCATCATTCAAGTCAAATTTTTTATTTTGAATGGTCACGGATGAGATACTAACATTGCCACCTGCGCGGTTATCTGCAACGAAATTTACCTGCAAAGAATCGCCCTGAACCGCAAACATGGTTTTGGTGGATGATTCTAAATAAAGCCCGAGGCATTCTTTAATAATTTGTT
>Ga0134125_10002678_pt1 | contig 20968 bp, 13 predicted proteins | sample KB31751_FD_96464 | JGI IMG/M metagenome (GOLD analysis project Ga0134125, IMG submission 96464) | Terrestrial soil microbial communities with excess Nitrogen fertilizer from Kellogg Biological Station, Michigan, USA - KB3-175-1 | ecosystem: Environmental > Terrestrial > Soil > Unclassified ... | reverse complement strand
TACGACTGGCGGCTCGGCGTCGATGTCGAAACATTCCCGCGTCAATGCCGCCAGCTCGCCTGCCCGGTAACCGGTTGCAAAAGCAACCAAATAAAGCATGGCGCGATCCGGGCCAGTCAAGCCGCGGATGGTCTTCACGCTGTCGCGGGCCGTTTCCACCAACCGAGCGAGTTCCTCGGGTGCGATCTCCCGACGATTGTGCCGACGGTCGTTGTGAGGCGCGAACCCGGCCAACCCGTCGAACAGGTCCGCAGCGACGGGCGCCCGCTTCGATAACCACCGAACGAACCGCCGGGCTGCCGACAAATAGAAACTCGCTGACTGCGCCGACAGTCCTGATTCCGCTTCCCGGCCCGGTTCGCGAATGACGGGCTTGCCCAGGCGGGCGTGAAGGTATCGGGCCAGCTTCGCCGGTGCGTCCGGATTCAGATCGGGCACGTCGACGAACTTGCAGCCGTCAAGAACTTGCCGCACCCGCTGCACCACGAGCTTCACCTGGACGTCGCTCGGCGGGGCACTCCGCCGGGCTTTCGAGCCCAACCCCGCCGACAGATCCGCCTGAAAGCGTTCCAGGTGCTCAGCCAGGGGTAGCCGTGCCGCGTCGCGATCCGGAACGTGAGCCTGCCCGCGTTCCGCCTGCCCCACCAACTTCGTCAGCATTCGCTTGGCGGCCTCTTTGTCGGTCGCCAAGGGAAATCGCTTCTTGGGCGGGTAGCCTGGAACCCCTTGCCCGTACCACTTCGTAGCAAACTCTCGTTCCTGTTTCGCGCCGCGAGTCCCTTTCGGCACGCGCTTCCCGGTTGCCGGATCAACCCACTTCGTCCAACTTGGCCGAATCAAGCTAGCCATGCATGATGCTCCTCAAGGACGTCTCTTTTGCTTACACCCCGGCTTACACCCACGATGGGGATTTCCGGGGATTGGTCGGGGACGGTCTGAGACTTTTGCCGGTCGCTCCCGACACTGGCCAACGTAGACGAAATGCCAACGAATTCAAGGTATTTGGACGGCGTGAGAATTTGAGGGACGGGAGCGGACAATCTGGACAGGATACCATCAAGGTCGCGTCTGTACGGTCTTCGGAACCGTAGGTTACAGGTTCGACTCCTGTCGGGTGTACTGAGTATCGGAAAGTTTCGAGCCGTCCCGGTTGGTCCTTAACCCCTGGAGGTCCAGGGGTTTTTCCATAAGCGATGCATCAGCGCCGCGAGGTAGCGGAATCCGCCGCGACGCAACGGCAAGTAGGTAATGTCGCCGCCCCACAATTCATTGACGCTCCTGGGGTCTTCGGCGTCCAGCAGGAGGTTGGGGCTGCAGCCGAGGTTGTCGGCTGGCAGTGGTCTTGGGCACGAACGAGCGTGGCTGGATCGCTCGCAGACCCTGAGTCTTCAGGACTTTGGCGACTCGTTTCGGGCTGCAAACGATCCCGGCGTCGACCAACGCTTCGGCGATCCGCCGGACGCCGTAGCGACGCTTGTGCCTAAGTCGCCGATACGGCGGCCATTAGCGAGCCGGGTTGGATTGCTTTTCCCAGTCCGCCAGATACGACACCACGCGGCCCATTTCGGGCTCGCCTTGCAGCGTGATTACATCGCCCGCACGGTCGGTGCGGAGCTCGCCGCGCAATCCGCGGCGATTCAGGTACTGCAGCAGCGTGTCGCCCATGGGGCTCGGCACGCGAATCTCCTCGCGATCCCGATTCAACACCGGATGAGTTAACATCGACATCATGTCCCGCCCTCGAAAAGATGTGAAGGGGCGAAGCGACGCCAGAACTGCTTGAGGGTGGATTAAAGCACAGCTTCCGGCCGGAGGCAACGGAAATCTCGGAAGTGCGCATTTTTTGTTCATGGGGCCGACAGATCGAGGCGAATCACTTCGCCCGGCTTGCCGACCGCCCTCTTCTTGCGTTCGATGGTCGCCCCGCCTTCGACCCAGCGAGCCGTAATCTCGTAGGCGTATTCCTTCCCCGCTTCCAACGGGGGCGACTCGTATAGCCGATCCGTTCCCGTTTGCAAGGTTTTTATCCCGCCAACAATCACTTCCGCGGTCGGTTGCGGCAGCTTCAGCGATAGATACAGGCACGAGCGTTCGGCGAGCGGCGGCGGTTCTTGCACCACCGGGGCGAGCGTCTCGATAGGTATCGGCCACGGATTGACCGAGGGCGGGAAGGGGCGCGGCGACGCCCGGTACGGGCCGAACCAGCCGTAGTAGCCGAGCCCGAGGCCGCCGAAGCCGCCAAGCGATCGTCGCTGCGCCAGGTGATTGAGCGAATCCGGACCGCCATATACCATCGGTATCGGCGTGTATACCGGGATCTGTGGGCGGAAGTCGGCGAACGGGGGCCGGTATCCGGGGAAGCCGACGCGCGGATAATCCGTGGAGATGTAATTGCCCGGCAAGTTCCCATAACTCCAGGTCGGCGGCGGCTGCGGGAAGCGGTAATGGTGAACTTTGGGCGCACCGTTCGGCCCCATACCGGAATACGTGGATGTCGGACTTGGCGGGTTGAGCGACGCCGGGTCCGGTTGCGCAACCGCATCAGGCAATGGCGCGGGCACGACAACCGGTGCAGGCGGCACGGCCGGTAAGACCGGCGCGCCTTGGGCCCACGCGCGGTTCGGCAACAGCACGCAAATGAAGAGCAGCGACGGAATAAGTAAGCGTCGATCCATGGCGAAATCGCCTTCAACAATGGGCGATCGGAGTGCGATGCTTCTTAATTCGGACGGGACGTTCGGCTGTGGAAAGGAGAATCGGCCGCGAGAGCAGGATTGGACGCCGTGGGAAGCGGCCGTCCGGCTTCTGCAGCTTGTGCGTGAAGTCCAGCAATGTACGGTGGAACCACGAGGCCGCAATATGCAGCAAAAAACTCCAAGCCCCGGACCTCGTTCTTTGCGTCCTTGCGGCTTTGCGCGATCTTCCCGATTACCGCTTCTCGGCGAGCCGATCGACGATGTCTCGGAGCTGCGGCCAGCCTCCAACGCGGTCGGCGATGCGCCGCAACTCGCCTTCCACATCCGCGGAAGCCTTCGCGCCGCTGGCGATGCGATCGCGAACCGGCTTCGGCGATGGAGCGTCCATACCCGGCGGCAACTGCGCCTCGGTCATGACTTGATCGCTGCCCTTCATGTGGGTTCTCCGTGCATGTGTGCGCTCCGCTCCGCGGACTCGGCGTCGCGGCTAACGGGGTGGCGCGCGTTCCAGGCGAGCCCGGCAATGCCCAGGCCGGCGACGCCAAGTCCCGCCAGGGCGATCCAGTCGCGGTGTTTGGTCACCCACCACTGTTCGCTGCCGCGATGGGCGCGGTCGTCGAAGCGGCCGTGGGCGCCGTGGTCGCCGGCCAGCGGGTAATACAGGTCGTTGGGCCGGGCCGGGTCTTCCCACTCATCCGTCATTTGCGATTCGTAACCGGTCTTCGCGAGGTAGTAGTCGCCGACACCGGGCATCACGGCGTTGCCGGCAATCACGGCGTCGGTCATGAGGCCGACATTCCACTCGCGGCGATAGTGATGGGCGGCGTAATGGATGGCCCGCGCCGGCACCTCGGGCTGATAAATCGGCGGCACCGGCTGCGCCTTCCGCGGCATACGCGACTTCGACCAGTCGAACTGCGGCGTATTGACGGCCGGAAGTTGCACCATCGTGACTTTGACGTGACTCTTGTCGTGGATCAGTTCGCAGCGGAGCGATTCGGTGAAACCTTGAATGGCGTGCTTGGCGGCGCAGTACGCGGATTGCAGAGGAATGCCGCGGTATGCGAGAGCCGAGCCGACTTGCACGATGGTGCCGCGATCGCGCGGCCGCATGTGCCGCAGCGCCGCCAAGGTGCCGTGGACCACACCGAGATAAGTCACATCCGTCACGCGGCGATAGTCGTCGGCGGTCATTTGGGTTACCGGCGAGAAGACCGAGACCATCGCATTGTTGACCCAGACATCGATCGGGCCGAATTCCTGCTCGACGAGGCAGGCCGCCCGTTCCACGGCGAAGTTGTCGGCCACGTCGAGCGGCAATACGAGTGCCCGGCCGCCGAGCTCTTCCACTTCCTGCGCGGCACCTTCCAGTCCGTCGCGGCCGCGAGCGATCAGCCCGATCCAGGCTTTTTCCTTGGCGAATTCGCGGACCACGGCCCGGCCCACTCCCGCCGACGCCCCGGTAATTACGACAACTTCGTGGTCCTTGGCACTGCTCATGTTCGCCTCCGAAACTCGCGTGGCCTGGCCGGCACCCAGTCTCAGATGCAAACGATGAGCCATTTCCCCGACAGGGTTTCGTACTTTATGTTTAGCCGCGACCCAGCGGGGAGCGCTCCCCTTCGGGTCGCGGCTAGTCGAGTTCGTCAGGAGATGCGATGAGTATGGATGGGCCGAAACACGCCGTACCGGGCGCCGGCTACGCCCTGGCGCTGCTCCTCGGCATCAACCTCTTCAACTACATCGACCGGCAAATTCTCTCGGCCACGCTGCCGAAAATCCGCCTCGACGCCGGCATCTTTCAGCCGAACGAGAACTGGGTCACGACGAAGCTCGGCGCGCTCACCACGGCGTTCATGGTGTCGTACATGGTGCTATCGCCGCTGTTCGGATGGCTCGCCGGCAAGATGCGGCGGTGGTGGATGGTTGGCATCGCGGTGATCGCCTGGAGTCTGGCGACCGGCGGCACCGGCCTCGCCGCCGGCTATCTGATGCTCTTGTTCACGCGCTGCTTCGTCGGCATCGGCGAAGCGGCCTACGCTCCCGTCGCCCCGGCCATGCTCTCGGACCTTTACCCCGTCGATCACCGCGGCCGCATCCTCAGCTGGTTCTATGCGGCGATCCCCGTCGGCAGCGCCCTCGGTTTCGTGATCGGCGGAAATATCGCCGACACCAGCCTCGGCTGGCGCGGCGCATTTCAAATCGCGGTCATTCCCGGCTTGCTGCTCGGCATCTTCTGCTTCTTCATGCGCGAGCCGCCGCGCCTTGCCGTCAAAAAGGAAGGCCCCAGCTACTGGGCCGTGCTGCGCGAGCTGCGCGGCAACCGATCCTTCGTCTTTTGCTGCGCCGGGATGACCGCTAGCACATTCGTGCTCGGCGGCGTCGCCGCCCTCATGCAACTCTACATCTTCGAACGCGAGGCTCATCTCGCACTGGACGCGGCTGCCGTGCAGAAGTTGAACGACCTCAAGTTGAACAACGGCGAACGCCTGATTCCCGCGGAAACGATGGACAAGTTGCGGCAAGAAGCCAGCCCCGAGGTTCACTCCCCCCTCGATCTCCAGCGCAAGTTGGCCCTGAAGCTAAGCCAAGGCGAACTGGAGAATTACTGGCCCTTCATCCAACAGGAATCGCCCACCAAAGACTCGATCAGCAATGCGGCCATCGGCACGATGTTCGGAGCCATCATCGTGGTTGCTGGACTGGTCGCGACGCTTACCGGTGGCTGGCTCGGCGATCGGCTCCGCAATCGCGGCATGAAGGGAGCGTACTTTCACGTCGCCGGCTGGGGCACCCTGGCCGGCTTTCCATTCTTCGTGGCCATCCTGTTCGTGCCGTTCCCGCTGGCGTGGCTATTCGTCTTTCTGGCGGTGTTCGCGCTCTTCTTCAATACGGGGCCGGCCAACACGATCCTGGCGAACGTCACGCGATCCAAGATTCGCGCCACGGCCTTCGCCATCAACATCCTCATCATCCACGCTCTCGGCGACGCGATTTCTCCCTTGATTCTGGGCTACATCAAGGACCTGGCGAGCTTCCAGGTTTCCTTCGTGGCGGCATCGTTCTTGATTCCGGTGGCGGGGCTCTTGTGGGTGTGCGGCGCTCGCCACCTGGATGCCGACACCGCTCGCGCCGAGGCAGCGTCTCGCCAAACTTCCTCCGAAGGCTAGCATTTCTTGAAATCCGCGTTCCGCGTTCCGAGTTTCCGATCCATGCCCAATCCGCATTTGCAAGGGTGGTTCGCGGCGACCGTTCCCAAGGCGGGTAGTGCGGCCGCGGAGAACGAGGATGCCGTCGGTGGCGACGTCAAGCGCGTCCGCTTCGCCATCTCCGACGGCGCCTCGGAAGGTTGGCAATCGCGCGGCTGGGCGAATCATTTGGTGCAGGCCTACTTGGCGCAACCGCCGGCGCCTCCCGAATTCGACCGCTGGCTCGCCGCAGTGCGAAAAAAATGGCAGCCGCCGGAGCCGCGCAGCGACGCCTGGTATGCCGAGGTCAAGCAGGAACAAGGTTCGTTCGCTACCTTGCTGGGATTGGAATTCCGCGCCGCCACCGATCCGCCGGGGCTTGTGTGGAAGGCTGTGGCCGTCGGCGATAGCTGCCTGTTTCAAGTACGCGGCGACCGCTTCGACGTCGTTTTCCCGCTTACCAGTGTCGAGCAGTTCGGCAACCATCCGCCGCTCGTGCCGAGTTCGACGGATCAACCCTGCCCCGAACCGGAATGGCTCGCCGGCTGGACGGAGCCGGGCGACCTGTTCGTGATGGCGACCGACGCCGTCGCGCGGTTTATTCTGTCGTTCGACAAACCGTTCGCGGAGAACCCAGTTCTCCGCGCCGCCCGCGACGGAGTGGCTTCCGGCGCTTCCACGGCGATGGTACAATTGCTCAACGAAATGCGCGCGACACTGAATGACGACGCCTCGGTGCTGGCGGTGCGCGTCGCCGAGCGTTGATCCTTACCACGAATACACAAAGATCACACCGCGGTCCACAAAGGAAGAGACCGCTGATATCGATGGGCTACTGACGGTCAGGTAGGCAATGGCACTACCTTCTTACACCTCCCCCCTTGTGGGGGAGGTCGCCGACGAGCGAAGCGAGTCGGCGGGTGGGAGGACTCATCTGCAATAATCGACCCCCCACCCGCCGAACGTCGTCTCTTCGAGACGACATTCGACGACCTCCCCCACAAGGGGGGAGGTTGTAGGTGATTGGCTCGATGTCATTGCTTTGATGTGTGCATTTGAGCTTTGTGCCTCCCTGGTGAGAATCGTGTAGGAGTCCGCGATGAATTGGCCGCTGCCTCAGGATTTCAACGAAGCCGTTCAGAACCCCGCGACGGCGTTCACCGATCCCGATCTCAAAGGCGGCGAAACGGTGGTCGGGCCGACCGGGTTGCCGCTGCCGCGTTCGGGGAACTTCGCCGACGTCTATCAGATTCGCGCCGCCGACGGCCGCCACTGGGCCGTCAAGTGTTTTACCCGCCCCGTGACTGGCCTCGAAGAACGCTACAAGAAGGTCGATGAAGCCCTCGATCGCGCCGCGCTTCCCTTCACCATTAGCTTCACGTTCCTCAAAGACGGCGTGATGGTTCGCGGCCAGTGGATGCCCGCCGTCAAAATGGAATGGGTCGATGGCTTGCTCGTCAATCAGGTCGTCCGCGATCAGGCCGGCAACCCGAAAGTGCTGGACGCCCTCGGTCAAATGTGGTCGCGGCTTTGCAAGCGGCTCCGCGAGAGCGGCATCGCCCACGCCGACATCCAGCACGGCAACGTGCTCCTCGTTCCCGGCTCCAAGCCCGGCAGTTACGGCCTGAAACTGATCGATTACGACGGGATGTACGTGAAATCGCTGGCCAACACGCCTTCGGGCGAAAGGGGCCATCCCAACTATCAGCATCCGCTCCGCGCCGCCAAGCAGGTTTACTCCCCGGACCTGGACCGCTTCCCGCATCTGGTGATTGCGACGGCGTTCAAGGCGCTCGCCGTGCTCGGCCCGAAGCTCTGGGAACGCTACGACACGGGCGACAACCTGCTTTTCACGGACGAGGACTTCCGCGCCCCGGCCAGTTCCAAGCTGATGATGGAACTGTGGCAATCGAACAACCCCGGCCTGCAAGCACTGGTTGGCCACCTGGCCTACGCGTGCGGCAAGCCGATCCCGCAGACGCCGTGGCTGGATCAGATCGCGCCGGACGGCATCGTCGTGCCGCTTTCCCTGGAACAAATCCAGGCATCGGCAGTGGCCTTGGGCGCCGTGGCCGCGTCGAGCATCAAGCCAGTTTCCGCCGGCGATTATGGCGTCGAGGCCGTGCCGGCCGTGCCGGTCGTTGCGGCTCCGCCGCATGTCGATCCTTTGGCCGATCTCGATCTCGAACCGGTGCGCGACTTCGATCGCCATCGCGACGACGACGATGAGGATGAGCCCCGTTCGCGCCGCGGCGGCCGACGCCCCGCCGCGAAGGCCAAGTCGCCGATCTTACCGATCGCCATTGCAGCCGGCGTGCTGCTCTTCGTCGGCGGCGCCGTCGGCATCGTCGCCCTCAGCGGCAAGAAAGACGACGACACCGCGCAGAACAACACCAAGAACGACAATCAGGGCAAAGAGAATGGGAAGGGCTCGGATGACGGCAAAGGGAAGAAGCCGAAGGGGAATGAAGTCCCGCCGATTCCCGTTCCGACGCCGCCGGTTGTGAACCCCATGCCGCCGCCGGTCGATCCGATGCCTCCCGTGAATCCGGCGCCGCAACCGCCGATCCTGAACGTCGCGGCGAATCTCGACTTCAAAACGGCCGGGGTTCCCGACTTAAGACTGCGCTGGCAAGGGAACATGGCTGGTATGACGATGGGCGGCCAGTTCACGGCGGATGGCCAGTGGGTAGTGGCCCGCGAGGGGAACTTGCCGAATGCCGCACTCTTGAGCCTCAGGAACGGCAGTCGTTCGCCGACCACCGCGGACGGAAAGACACCGCTCATCGGCCTCGCCTGCCTTTCCGACGGCAACGTCGTCTCGAGGCAGGCCAACGAACCGTTCGCCATGGTCTGGAGCCCGGCGACTGGGAAAGTGCATTCGAAGTTGGCCGTTCGCGCCCCCGAAGGCGGCCAGGGGCGGCGGCCGCTATTCGCGGTGTCGCCCGATGGTCGTTTCGTCATCGCGGGCCACGCCGGTTCGTTCAAAGGCGACAGCGCCGGCCGCGTCGTCGTCGTGGATTCCGAGGGCGGCCGCGAGGTGCTCAACCTGCCCGTGTGGGGGCCGGAGTTCCGCTTCACGGCGGATTCGAAACTGGTCGTCGCCGATCTCGATGCCATCTGTACGTACGTGCTTCCCAGCGGGAATAAACTTCGGACCGCCAACATTCCCATCGTCCGGCGCGGCGGGCAGATTCACGGCTCGTCCCGCGACGGCAGCATTGTCTTGCACCCCGGCGACAGCGGCCGCCAGCGCTTGCTCATCGATCGCGGCAACATCCACAAGATGATCAACATGCCGCTCAATCACATCAATGGCGGCGTCTCCGACGATGGCCGGCTGCTCGCCATTTGTTCATTCCCGAGCGCCGACAACGGCGATTCCGTCTGCCACATCGAGCTGATGGACCTGGCGGAAGGCCGACTGATCGGCCGCTTCCCATTCGAGGATCGCACGGTCGATGTGCAGTCGATCGCCTTCGCGCCGGACAACTCGTCGTTCATCGTGTCGCGAACCAGCCGCCGTCTGCAGGTGGTCGAGGTGCCGAAACTCCGCCCGGTCAGCCCCACGCCCCCCGAGGCGGTCGTCTCCGTTCCCAAGGCTCCGCAGACTCCGCTCTACGACGAGATGAAAGTCATCTGGTCGGTGCCTGCCGATGCAACCCGGGGACAAGGCGTTCTGGCATTCTCGTGGGATGGTTCGGCGATTTACCTGGCATCGCGAAACCCGCCTCGCGGCTGGTCGTGCTTCGATGCCCGGCAGGGCCAGGCGCTGCCGAGACCGGAAAACCTGCAGAAGATCTGGATTAACGGTTTCGCGCGCCTGCCGGACGACCGCTTCGCAATTCTCGAAGGCGTGCCGCCGGGGAAAATCCACATCTGGAAGGCGAGCACCGGGCAGGTGGAGGAGACCCTGACCGGTTTCGAACTGCCGCCGGGCTCCAGTAATTTCATCATGGCGCTTTCCCCAAATCGCAAGTACCTCGCGATTAGCCGGAAGGTCGCTCCGCGGCGCAACGATGCCGAGCCGAACAAGCTCATCTTCGACACGACGCCTTTATGGATCTACGATCTGACCACTCGGTCTCGTACTGAGAAGCCGTGGATTCACGGCAACCTCTTCTTCACCGCAGATTCATCTCGATTGATCGTCGTCGAAGGCAACGGCGAGATTTCCAACTACGACGTGGCGACGAAGCGATTCACTCGCACGGGTTCGATCAACCCGACGAATACGCCACTTGGGTCAAACCCCTGGGGAATCTCCGACGACGGAAAACTCCTCCTGTACAACGGGCGAATGCGGACCGGCCGAGTAGGAATGGCGCTCCTCGACGCCGCGACGGGAGATTCGATTACGGATTTCGGGTTCGGGTTCCAGTTCGCATCGTATCTCATGGCCATGGCGGCGGACGGTAGTGTCATCGCGGGCGTTCTTTCGCGAGCGGACCATTATTCGATAGAAGTTTTCAATTCCCGATCGGGCAAATTGCTGGCGCGGCTGCGGTTCGATCGCGATTCGCCGGCGCAAACGCCGGCCGTGGCCCTCGCGCCCGATGGCAAGCGGCTCGCGGTCTTCGATTCGGTTCGTCAACGCCTGACGCTCTATGCCCTCGGCGGCCAGGCCGTCGCCGTCGTTCCCAAGAAAGTGGATATGCCGGTTCCCGTTCCCCCGCCGCCGGTCGTGAAGCCGAAGCGCGAAGTGCTGCCGGATGCCGCCGCCATCACCAAGGCCGATGCCGAACTGCAACAAGCCTTCAAGGTCAAGTATCCCAAGCCGCAAGCCAAGGAGAAGGGCCTCTTCGCCCGGAGCTTGCTCGATGCGGCCGACAAGCCCGTTGCTTCCAACCCAGCGGATTGTTACGCCATGTTGCGAATGGCTCGCGACATGGGCATCGAAATCTCCGACGTGCCGATTGCCACGCAGGCGGTGGACGGCATCATCCGCCGCTTCGAAGTGAACGGCTACCAGCTCAAGCAGGAACTGTTCGATAAGTTCGCGGCCAGCGCCGGCAACAATACCGCCCTCAAGTTGATCGTCGAGCATGCGATCGCGGCCTCCGACGTGGCGACGGCCAGCGACGCGTTCGATGCCGGCATTGGCCTCGCGAAATCGGCCATCGCGGCGGCCAAACGCGGTTCCCTCGCCCCGCAACTCAAGGAAGCCGAGACGCAACTGGAACTGGTGCAGAAGAGCGCAACGGCATTTGCCGCCGTCAAGTCCGCCCTCGACCGAATCAAGGTCGAGCCGAACGATTTCGAAGCGAATCTGCGCATCGGCCGTTACCGCTGCTTTACGCAGGGGCGGTGGACCGACGGGATGCCGATGCTGGCCAAGGGGGCCACGGGCGCGCTCAAGACCGCCGCGGAACTCGATGCTGCCACGACTGCCGCCCCCGATGCCGCGAAGCTTGCCGAGGCCTGGTGGACCGCTTTGCAGGCCGCCGACCCGCTCGACAAGCGCGGCACCGAGTTCCGCATGCGGCACTGGTACGCCGCCGCCTTGCCGAAATTGACTGGCGCCGCGAAGACGCAGGCCGAAACTCGCTTGACCATCACCGCCGGCGCGATCGATTACGTTCCTGGCGTCGTGGTCGAATTCTCGGCCAAGGTGCCGTCGATCTTAAAGGGAATAAAGACGCGCGTCGATTCGGCCATCGACTTTAAAGCCGAGGAGTTCAAGGCGGACGGCGCCGGCGTCGCCACCGAACTGAACGCGGCCTGGAGCGGCACGCTCATTCCCCAGCACGCCGGCCGCTATCGCCTCATCGTCGAGCGGGCCGATAACAGCGACCCCGCCGTGCTTCGCGTCGACGGGAAAACGGTGCTGATCCTCGATGCGAAGAGCGCGCGCAGCGACGTGCTGCTATCGCTCTCGGACCGCCCGGTTGCCATTGGCTTGTCGTTCAAGTGCCTGAACACGGAGCGGCACAAACTGCGATTGCTTTGGGTGCCGCCCGGCGCCGATACCGAGGAACCGATCCCGCCGGAGATGCTCTACCGCGAACGCAAACCGAAGTGACTCGACTTCCCCTCACTTGCTTCCTGGAGTCCCCCATGCGTTGGTCTCGCCTTGGGCTGCTCGCCGCGGCCGTTCTCCTGCCTGGAACGGCTCGTGCGGCCATTACGCCGTATCCGCTCTTCACGGACAATGTGGTTCTGCAACAGGGCGTTCCGATTCCCGTGTGGGGTAAGGCTGAAGCCGGCGAGGAAGTTTCCGTTGCACTTAGGAAAGGCGATGTGGAGGAGGTCGCCAAGACCAAGGCCGACGACAAGGGCCGCTGGTCCGTCAAGCTGCCGAAGGCCGCCGCTGGCACCGGTTACAAGCTGGAATTCGAAGGCAAGAACCGGGTGACCCTTTCCAACGTCGCTGTCGGCGAAGTGTGGATCGCCTCCGGCCAATCGAATATGGAGTGGTCGATCAACAGCAGCTACAACCCGCTGCAATTCAAGGCGGCCGCCGAGAACCCCAACCTGCGCCTCTTCACCGTGGCCAAGCGCACCTCGACGAAGCCGCTCGACGACCAGGACGACCTCAAGCATTTTTCCAAATGGGAAGCGAGCCATCCGGGCAACATCGGCGGCTTTTCGGCCGTGGCGTACCACTTCGGAGTCAATCTGCAGCAAAGCTTGAAGGTGCCGGTCGGCATGATCCACACATCGTGGGGCGGCACTCCGGCCGAGGCGTGGACGAGCCGCGAGGCGCTCGCCGCCGAGCCGTCGCTCGCGTACTACGTGAAGAATGCCGCCTCTGCATCGAAGGGGAAAGGTCCCGTTCGCCCGGGGACGCCGTCGAGCCTCTACAACGCGATGATCCATCCGCTGTTGCCGTTCGCCTTCCAGGGAGCGATTTGGTATCAGGGAGAAGCGAACGCCCCGCGCGCTTACGAATACCGCATGCTCTTCCCGACCATGATCCAGGACTGGCGAACGCGCTGGGGCCGCGACTTCCCGTTCCTCTGCGTGCAGCTCGCCCCGTTCGCGGATAACGACGCCAACGGCGTTCGCTACGCCGAACTCCGCGACGCCCAGCTGCTGGCCACCAGGAAACTCAAGAACGTGGGCATCGCCGTCATCACGGACGTGGGCAACCTGCTCGACATCCACCCGAAGGACAAGCTCACGGTCGGGAACCGGCTGGCTCTCGCCGCCCGCGGCACGGTTTACGGTCAGAAGATTGTTTACAGCGGACCGATTTACCGCGCGATGAAAGTCGACGGCGAGGCGATCGTGCTTTCCTTCGCCCATCTCGGCGGCGGCCTCGCCGGTCGCTACCTGACGCTCAACGGCTTCGAAATCTGCGGCGAAGACCGCGAGTTTTATCCGGCCAAGGCCGAGGTTAAGGGAGCGACGATCTCGGTCAGTTCCGCCAGGGTGAAGAAGCCGATCGCCGCCCGCTACGGCTGGAAGAACTATCCCGTGGTGAACCTGTTCAACCGGTCGCAGGACGGCAAAACGATCGCCTTGCCGGCGTCGCCGTTCCGCACCGACGACTTCCCGCTGACCACCGAACCGAAGAAACCCGAACCGAAGAAGTGATTCTCCGCGATGCGGGTTTCTAAAGGGTACTGACAAGCAATGACAGCCAACCACCTACAACTTCCCCCCTTGTGGGGGAGGTCGCCGACGAGCGAAGCGAGTCGGCGGGTGGGGGTCGTACTTACTACAAATGTTCCCCCCACCCGCCGAACCTCGTCTCTACGAGACGACGTTCGGCGACCTCCCCCACAAGGGGGGAGGTGTAAAACGGGCTTCCGGAAGCGTCATTGCTTTCCTGACCGTCAATAGCCGCTCCGCGGAGCGTTCGCTACCCAAGGAAACCCGATGCCCGAACCGCTGCGCTGCGTGCCGGCCGATGCCGTCGTCGTCGGCTGGGACTTTAGCACCACCGCCGTCAAGGCGCTGGCCTTCGATCTCTCCGGCGCGGTCGTCGCCCGCAGTTGGTTCAAGAACGACGTCTGGACCGATTTCGAGCGCCTGGAATCCCGCCGCTGCCTCGATCTCGGCAACCGCGAGATCAACCTGCTGCAACTGGAAGGGCAGGCGCGGGCCAGCACGCGCGACCTGGCCCCGCAACTCCAGAGCCGCTCGTGGCTCGCCGCCGGCATCTCCGCCACGCACCACACCGCCGGCTGGATCGACGCCAATCACAACCCCATTCGCCGCGCGTATTGCTGGGACGACCAGACGCTCGCCGAACATCACTCCCTCGGCCTCCAACGGCTCGGCGGCCCCGCCAAGGTCCGGGAACTCATCGGCGGCCCCTGGGCCGTGCGCTATTCGCTCAGCCATCTCGTCAAGGATGAAACCGCACTCGGGCCGGAAGAATGGACGCGTGCGAGGTGGATGATGGGGCATGGGCCACTGGCCGCCGGCTACCTCACCGGCCGCTTCGGCGGTACCAGCATCTCGTCCGCCGCCAGCACCGGCATCCTCGATTTGCGAACCGATCGCTGGCAGCCGGCCATGCTCGGGGCCCTCGGCCGCGACGAATATCGCCAGCGGGCCGCGACCGCCTTGCCGCACATCCTCGATACATTCGAACCGATCGGCCCGATCGCCGAACATCTCGCCCTCGATGCCGGCATCGCCGCGGATAAGCGGCCGCTGGTCTTCCCCACGCTCGACGACCAGGCAGCCGGGCTCGTCGGCGGCGGCGCCACCGAACCCGGCCAGCTGGCGATCATTCTCGGCTCCTCGGCCGTCGTCAATTCCTCCTCCGATCGCGCCCCGGTCACCGACGCCCTCGATGCCATGAAACTCGGTTGGAATGGAGCGTACCTGTGGATGCGCTGCTATTCAAACGGCGCGCAGTTCGTGGAATCGGTGGAAGCGCTGGATCGGCGGATCGCAGTGGAGGCCGAGGCGGCCGAGCGAGTGCCGCCGCTCTGCAACGGGTTCGCCGTACTGCCGTTCTTGCGGTCCGAGCCGTCGCTCGGCGTGGCGAACGAACGCGTCGCCTGGCGGCCCAATCCGCCGAGCGATCCGGCGATCCGCGTCCGCGCCGCTTACGAAGCCATTGCTTGCCTCATTGCTCTCGGCGTTCGGGCGCACCGCGAGGCCGGGCAAACCATGACGCGCATCACGGTCTCCGGAGGCCTGGCCCGTTCCAGGCTGATGTGCGAGATCCTGGCGAGCGTGCTGGCCGGCGTTCTGCCGCAGCGCCTGCCGATGGTGCGGCTGGCTTCGGATGAAGGCTCGGCGCTCGGCGCCGCAGTGCTGGCACTGGCCGGGCTCGAGACCACGCTGCGAAGTCGGCACGGCGTCCCCGGCGCGTTTACCATCGCCGACGCCGTGACCCAGTTAGTTCGCACCAAGGATGAAGTCCCGGCCCGCCCGGGCTGGATCGAACCCTACCGCCAGGGCCTGGCTTTATTCGAAGCGTGGATCGCCTCGTGAGGGCGGAGCGCGCTCGGCTCCGCGGACTCCGCCTCGCGGCTAATCGCGATCAGGCGGCGAGACGCAGTTCCTGTTCCACTGGCGGCGTAACATTGCCCGCAACGGAGCAAACCGTCAGGATGCGGCCAGTCGCGGCGACAGTTAATAGCGCGGCCGCGATCGGCAGTATCCCCAATGCAATCACTGGCCGATGGACCGCGTGCGGCAAGGCAAAGAGAATCACCGTCGCCAGGAAGAAGGTCGCTGAAAGAGAGGCGGCAAGCTTCGCCCAGCGCGGCGAACCAGTCGCGAGCAGTTCGAAGGCCAGCACCGGCGCGAGCAGAATGAACGTGGACGCTTCCACGGCCGGGCCGAACAGACACATCCAGCACGCCCCCAGGGAATACGCGTTGGCAGCAGCGCCCATCCGGGTCATGCCGCCCTTCCAACTCATCCAGAGTACGACCGCGGCCAGGAGTCCGGCGCCGGCTTGCACGAAGCGGATATTATCCCGGGAGACGGCGATCCCCGCGATGCGGAGCAGCATGTGGGCGTCCTGGTAGCCGCCCCAAAGCGGAAACGACGAGCGGTCGTCCGCTTCCAAATTCGCCAGGAGGTAGCGATATTGTTCCATCACGTAATCGGTGGACTGGAACGCGGCGGGCAGCACGATCCCGATTCCCACTCCGATAGCTAATGGGATTCCGAAGCGAAGTGGGGCGAGTAAGAGCAGCAATCCGCCGAGCGCAATCGGGTAGCCCTTGAAGAGGGCCGCACCGGCGATGAGCAGCGCGGCGACGGTCCACCGGCCGCGGCCCGCCAATACACAGCCCCACAACATCAGCCCGGCGACGTGCGTGTTGGCCTGGCCATTGTTCAGGCTGCCGATGGAAAGCGGTAATGCGAACAACATCACGATCGGCAGCGGGATGCCGGGGCGAAGTTGCCTGGCCCAGGCAGCGATTCCCGAGAGAAAAAGCGCGATTCCCAGCACCCGCCACAGGCTGCCGCCGACGCCCGGAGGCAACTGGCTCAGCGGCGCGAACCCGGCCGCGACCACCGGCAAATAGCGGAAGTTATCCGTGTTCGGATGGTTGACGTTGTAAAGGCGGCGGCCTTCGGCGAAGTCTTCCCCGGCCAGCGCGTAGGTAATGTAGACCGTGCCGGAGAATGGCTTGAAAAGCGGCTTGATGCAGACCACGGCGATCAAGATCGCCCAGAGCGCGAAAGCGAGTTGATACCACGTCGGCCGTTTCATGTATCTCTCGATTGCTGACGGTCATCAAAGCAATGACATCGAGCCAACCACCCACAACCTCCTCTCTCGTGGGGGAGGTCGCCGACGAGCGAAGCGAGTCGGCGGGTGGGGTTCTGATTTGTTAGAACGATACCCCCCACCCGCCGAACGTCGTCTCTGCGAGACGACATTCGGCGACCTCCCCCACAAGGGGGGAAGTGGAAGACAGGCTTACGAAACGTGTCATTGATTACCCGACCGTCAATAGCCGCGACCAAACGGGGAGCGCGGCACTCTCACGCGGCGCGGCGCTCGGGCAACGATACCGCAGCTTCTTCCGATTCCGCGTTCGTCTCCCCCACCAGATACACGGGCCGGTCCTTGGCCTGCTCGTAAATGCGGAAGACGTATTCGCCGAGCATTCCGGCGGCGACCAGGATCGACGCGGCCACGGCATGCAACGCCCCCAGGGCAATCACGCCGACGCGGCCCACCGGGTCGCTCCAACCCACGAGCGCGAGCACCGCTGCGATCGACAGCACGCAACTGATTCCCGCCACGGCCAGGCCGATGCCCACGGTAAACCGGTATGGCACGGGCGAAAAGGACAGCAGGCCGTCGAGGGCCAGAGCGATGAGCCGGGGCAGCGTGTACTTGGAGATGCCGCCGCCGCGGGCGTCCGGTTCGAACGGCACTTCGGCGGAGCGGAAGCCGAGCCATTGCACGATGCCGCGCATGTAGCGGTGCGATTCGCGCATGCGGAGCACGGCATCGACGGCGCGGCGAGAAAGCAAGCGAAAATCCGAAGCCCCAGCGCGCACGTCCAGGTCGCTGCACCAGCCGAGGACGCGGTAAAAGAGCCGCGACGATGTTCGCTTGAACCAACTCAGGCGCGGGTCATCCGCCCGGATGGTATGCACAACATCCGCCCCGCTTCGCCATTCGGCGACCAGGGCATGGATCACGCGCGGCGGATGCTGCAAGTCGGTGTCGAGGGAAACGACGGCGTCACCGCGGGCCTGTTCGAGCCCCGCGGTCAGGGCAGCCTGTTGGCCGAAATTGCGGCTCAGGGCGAAGTAGCGGACCCGCGAGTCGCCGGCCGCCAACTTCCGCATCACGGCCAGCGTGCCGTCCGTCGAACCGTCGTCCACATAGAGAATCTCGACTTCGTAGTCCACTTCGAGCGGCACGATCGCCTTGACCAGGGCGTCGTGGAAGCGCGGCAGCACTTCCTCTTCCCGGTACGCGGGGCAAACGATGCTAATCAGCGGGCGGGACATAGTCTTCTTCCGGTTCAAGCGGCAACGCGGACCGGGGCCCGGCCGATGCGGCTCGCCGGCATCAGTTCGAAACCGGCCCGTCGGACCGCTTCGGGAAATGCGTCGCTCGCCAGGTGGTTCAGTTCGTGAGCGCGGCGCTCGAGGGCGATGCCGTCGGACGGGCAATCGCGGCCGATTAAGGTGCGGTCGTGGTGGCCCGGATGGCACATCAGTTCGACGGTGGCGCCGGGCATGGCGGCCAGCCAGTTCTCGAAGAAGCGCGGATCTTGCACACAGTGCGGATCGGTAATCCCGGCGAGCCAGTCGCAGCCTGGGAAACCGTCGCGATCCAGGGATTCGGCCTGGCGGCGGCCGCGGCGATCGAGCAGCCAGCGCTTGATGCGGGCGCCGGGAATGCCGCGCAGCGTCGCGCGCGGTTCGCGCACCCGCCGAACGAACGGCCGATGGGGGAAGCTCGTCAACAGGTCGTGCAGCACCGCCGCGATCGGCGCGAACAGCGCGACATGCTGATGTGAGTTCACGAGCGCCGGCGGTTGCCCGGTCAGCTTCACGAAGAGGCCATACTGGGCCGTCAGCTCCGCGAAGGCGTCGGCCGGGCTAATCCGGCCGAAGTACGAGTTGCGGAGGAAGCGGCCGAGCGAATGGAAGACGCCATTCTTGTCGACGAGCGTCGGCACGAGGTCCGGAGCGAGCAGCGGTCGGTCGAGGGTGAGATTCGGATGCCAGCCGAGTTCGATCGGTCGGCCGGCCCGCTTCCAAGCGCTCACGGCATCCGCGGCATAGGGCGAATTGACGAGCAGCACCGTGGAGGTGATTCGGCATCGCTTGGCCAGTTCCAGGATGCCGCGATCCGTCTCCGGACCGATCCCGAAATCATCGGCGACCACCGCGAGTTGTCGCAAACGCGCCATCCGTGGCTACTCGAGAATGCAAAAACCGAACGCGAGAACCGCCTTCATAATGGAATTCAAACCCTTTCCACAATATCGGTTTCCGACGAGAGAAGGTTTAACGGCATTTCCGCTAAACGCACCGCGAACCGCGCTCCCCGGTGGGTCGCGGCTAAGCGATCGCTGGACCGATGCCGTACAATAAAGCAGGTGCTTCCCTTTCTCCGGGGTTCCGCTCATGGCTCTCACGGCCGCCCAGGTTGCCGAGCAGAAGAAACAGGTGGAAGAACTGATTGCCGGCTCGGATGTCGGCTTCGCGAAAGCCCTTTTCTTCGGCAAATTCAAGGGCGAACTGCTTTTCCCCTACCCCACCCTCCCCGCGGAGAAAGCCGTTCAAGCGGAAGCTCAGGCCGCCCGAGTTCGCGAATATGCCGAGCGCCACATCGACGCCATGAAGATCGACCGCGACGCCCGCATCCCCGACGATGTGATCGCCGGCCTCGCGGCTTTGGATGTCTATCGGCTCACCATTCCCGCCGAATACGGCGGCCTCGGCTTTAACCAGCAGATGTACTTGAAGACGATGGAAGTCTTCGGCGGCCACGATTCCAGCGTCGCGGTCTTCGTGAACGCCCATCACTCCATCGGTTGCCGGGCGCTCGTCCTCTTCGGCACGCCGGAGCAACAAGCCCGCTGGCTCCCCGGCTTGCTCGACGGCACGAAACTCTGCGCCTTCGCCCTGACGGAGCCCGAGGCCGGTTCGGATGCCGGCAACGTCCAGACCACGGCCCGCCCCACCGACGACGGCGAAGCCTACATCCTCGACGGCGTCAAGCAGTACATCACCAACGGCGGCATCGCCGACGTGCTCACGGTCATGGCCCGCACGCCCGCGCCGACGCGGGACAAGCCGGACGCCACCAAGATCACGGCGTTCCTGGTCACGCCGGACATGCCGGGATTCGAAGTGCTGGAAGCGCGCGCGGAGAAGTGCGGCATCCGTGGCACCGCGACCGGCAAACTCCGCTTCACCAATATGCGCGTGCCCAAGGCCAATATTCTCGGCCCCATCGGCAAAGGGCTGAAAGTCGCTCTTACCGTGCTCGATTTCGGCCGCACGACATTCGGCGCCAGTTGCACCGGTCACGCCAAGACGGCCCTGAAGGCGATGGTCGAGCACGCCAAGCGGCGCGTCCAGTTCCAGCAACCGCTCGCCGAGTTCCAACTGGTGCAAAAGAAGATCGCCTTCGCGGCGGCGCATACATTCGCCATGGAAGCCGCCACGACGCAGTGCGCCGCCTTCATCGACCGCGGCTTCGAAGATTACATGCTGGAAACCGCGATCTTGAAAGTCTTCGCCACCGAACATCTCTGGACCATCATTAACGACGCCATCCAGGTGTGGGGCGGCAAGGCGTATTTCTGCGATCAGCCGCTGGAGCGATGGATGCGCGATGCCCGGATCAACCTGATCGGCGAAGGGGCCAACGACGTGCTCAAGGCGTTCGTGGCGGTGGTCGGCTGCCGCGGGTCGGGCGAGTATTTGAAAGGACTCCGCGACGACGTGATGGGCGGCCGCTGGAGCTTGCGCAAGCTCGGGGCGGCGATCGGCGTCGGCGCTAGCCTCGTCGTTCCGTGGGCCACCACGGGAACACCGGACGTTCCCGTGCATTCCCCCGACCTTCACGACGATGCGCACACACTCGGCAAACTGATCCGCGAGTTCGGCCTCAAGCTGCCGCACGTTTTCATGGAACTCAAGGATGAGGCGAAGTTCGTGCAGGCGCAACTCGTGCACGAACGTATCGCGGACATCGCCATTGACATTTACGTCAGTTCGTGCGTGCTGAGCCGGCTCGATCACTTGATGGGGCACGCCGCGGAGAATGGCAAGCTGGTGGCCAAGAACGCCGACCCTTACGAGGACGTTGCGGCGGGGCGTTACTACTTGAAGATGGCATTCCGCCGCATCCGCGACCGCTTCGCGGCCCTGGACAATAACGACGACCCGAGCTGCCTCGCCGCCGCCCAAGCGATGATGGCGAAAGTGTAAAGGCGCTTATTGAGCGTCAGGTAAGCAATGACAGAATACCAACAACCCACAACCTCCCCCCTTGTGGGGGAGGTCGCCGACGAGCGAAGCGAGTCGGCGGGTGGGGGGTTCTGATTCGCTACGAACGATACCCCCCACCCGCCGAACGTCGTCTCTGCGAGACGACATTCGTCGACCTCCCCCACAAGGGGGGAGGTGTAAGACGGGCTTCCGGCAGTGTCATTGCTTACCCGACCGTCAGTAGCC
>Ga0134125_10002676_pt1 | contig 20971 bp, 18 predicted proteins | sample KB31751_FD_96464 | JGI IMG/M metagenome (GOLD analysis project Ga0134125, IMG submission 96464) | Terrestrial soil microbial communities with excess Nitrogen fertilizer from Kellogg Biological Station, Michigan, USA - KB3-175-1 | ecosystem: Environmental > Terrestrial > Soil > Unclassified ... | reverse complement strand
GGCGAGCTCATGCCGGCGGCGCGGACATCTCGGGCGGCGCGCCCACCGGCAGCGTGAACACGAAACGCGCGCCGGACGGGCGAGCGGGTTCGGCGTGGATGCTCCCCTTGTGGGCCTCTACGATCGCGCGGCAGATGGCAAGTCCCAGGCCCACGCCGGGGGTCGCTGTCTCCTTCTCGCCGCGCGCGAACTTCTCGAAGATCGCCTCCTCCTTGCCCGCCGGGATGCCGGGGCCGTCGTCGGAGACGCTCACCTCGAGCGCATCGTCGATTGCGCGCGCCGAGATCGCGACGCGCGTCGCGTCGGGCGTGTACTTCGAGACGTTCTCCAGGAGGTTCACCAGCACGCGCTCGATCAGCACCGCATCCATCTGCACGAGGGGCAGGTCCTCGGGCAGGTCCACCGAGACCGGCCGCCTACCCAGCGCGGGACGGATCGCGCGAAGCGCGCTGCCCACCACCTCCTCGAGCGGGTGCCACTGCAGGTTGAGGCGCACCTCGCCGCTCTGGATGCGTGCCATGTCGAGGAGGTTGTTCACGAGCGCGATGAGGCGCCGGGTCTCCTCGCCGAGGGTGCGAGCGATGTCGGCCTGCTGCGCGGATAGCGCCGGCTGCGTGAGGGCGAGCGTCTCGGACAGTCCCAGGAGCGCGGCGAGCGGCGTGCGCAGGTCGTGCGAGAGCGCGGAAAGCAGCGAGTTGCGCAGCCGCTCCCCTTCGATCTTGATCAGCGCGTCCCTGGCGACCTCGACGTAGTGCACGCGCTCGAGCGCGATGGCGATGAGGGCCGCGAATGTCTCGTACTGGCGCTGTTGCTCCGGAATCATGAGGTCGCGGCTTCGCTCCGGGCGGATGGCGAGCACGCCGCGAATGCGCATGGGTGCCTTGAGCGGGAGGAAGAGGAAGTCGTTGCCCGGCAGCGTGTCCGTGCTCGCGCCGGCGGGCTCGCCGCGATCGTAGGACCATTGCGCGGCGGCGACGTCCACGGGATTGCGCATTCCGCGGGCGGTCTGCGAAACCAAGTACCCCGCTTCGTCGGGAAGCAGGACGCTCACGGCCGCGCGGAAGGTCCGCGCCGCCGAACCTTCGGCGATCTCGATCACCTGCTCGGTCGTGAGGAGCCCCGACAGCTCGCGGGAGAATTCGTACAGCGTTCTCGCGCGCTCCTCCCGATGGCCTGCGACGCGCGCCTGGAAGCGCACGCCCGCGGTGAGCTGGCCGGTGACGAGGCCCACGGCGAGCATCACGCCGAAGGTGAGCAGGTACTGGACGTCGGACACGGCGAACGAGAGGCTCGGCGGCACGAAGAAGAAGTCGAACGCGAGGACGTTCAGGACCGCGGCCAGCACCGCGGGGCCCCGTCCCCAGCGGGCGCCCACGAGCACGACCGTGAGCAGGAACACCATCACCAGGTTGGCGAGGTCGAAGTATCGCGAAAGGAAGGCCGCCGCGGCCGTGGTGGCCACGCACGCGAGAAACGTCCAGCCATAGCGCGCGCGCCGCTCGCCCGCCTTGGGGCTCGCCTCGGTCGAGGCCGGCCGCGTGGGCAGCGGCGTGCCGGAATCGCGCGCGCCCCGGCCCACCTCGAGGACGTCGAGCGTTTCTTCCGCGGCGGCGATGGAGTCGCTCATCGTGCGCAGCCACGGCAGGCGCCGTTTCGGGCCGCGGCCAACGACAACCGTGGCGAAATTGCCGGTGCGAGCGTAATGGACGAGCGTTTCGCATACGTCACCGCCCGTGAGGATCGCGGTGCGCGCACCGAGGTCTTGGGCGAGTTTCACCACGCGCAGGATGCGCTCGCGTTTCTCGGCCGAAAGACGCTGCAGCAACGGCGTCTCGACATAGACAGCGGCCCATTCGACGCCGAGCTGCCCGGCCCAGCGCGCCGCACTCCGGACGATATGCTCGGAGCCGCGGTCCGGGCCGATGCAGCACAACATCCGCGGCTGAGTCTTCCAGACGCCTTCGATGGACTTGTCCACGCGATACCGGCGCACATCGCCTTCTACGGCCTCGGCGGTGCGGCGCAGCGCGAGCTCGCGCAAGGCCATCAGGTTGCCCTTGCGGAAGAAGTTGCCCGCCGCGCGTTCGGCCTGCTCGGGCATGTAGACCTTGCCCTCCTTCAGGCGCGCGAGGAGCTCCTCGGCCGGGATATCCACCAGCACCACGTCGTCGGCCTCGTCGAAGAACGTGTCGGGAACCGTCTCCCAGACTTTCACGCCCGTGATGCCGCCCACCACGTCGTTCAGGCTTTCGAGGTGTTGCACGTTGAGCGTCGTGAAGACGTCGATGCCGTGGGCGAGAAGCTCGTCGATGTCCTGCCAGCGCTTCGGATGGCGCGAGCCCGGCGCATTGGTGTGCGCGAGCTCGTCCACGAGGACCAGCTGCGGGCGCCGCTTCACGGCGCCGTCGATGTCGAACTCCCCGAGGCGCGTCTCGCCGCGGGCGATCGAATGGCGCGGCAGGACCTCCAGGCCGTCGAGCAGCGCCAGGGTTTCGGCGCGGCCGTGCGTCTCCACGATCCCCACGACGACGTCGCGGCCTTCGTCGCGCGCGCGCCGCGCCGCGAGGAGCATCGCGTAGGTCTTGCCCACGCCCGCCGACGAGCCGAAGAAGATCTTGAGGCGCCCGCGTGCCGCACCCCGCTCCTCGCGCTTCACGCGCGCGAGCAGCGCATCGGGATCGGGTCGCGTAACCGCCATGGCGGGGAGTTTAGGCGGTTTTCGCCGCGATCGACGCCAGGGCGGGATTTTTTACGGCGCGTTTACACCCTGGAGCCCGGCTTCTACAAGCGGTTTACGCGCGCGTCCCTATGTTGCAAGCCAGATGTTCGGCCCGCGCGACGGCAAGTACCGCACGCTCGCGGTGCTGCGCAGAGAATCGGGCCAATGTCGATCGCGGCGATGCAGTGCGTCAATGAAACCGTGCGTTGAGAATTTACAAGACGTTTACGCACCCACTCCCATACTCCCACGATGAACATCGCACGGAACGGAAAATGACCGACATCCTCTACGTGGTGCTTGGCATCGCATTCTTCGCCACGACCTGGGCGCTCGTGCTCGGCTTCGAGCGCCTGCGCAAATCCTGAGCGGAAGCCCTCCATGAGCCTCGTCTACATCCTGGGCGGAATCTATTGCCTCGTGGTCTTCGGGTACCTCGTGTACGCGCTCTTCGCGCCGGAGAAGTTCTGATGACCGCCAACGGCTACCTGCAGCTCGCCGTCTATATCGTCGTGCTGATCGCCCTCGCGAAGCCGCTGGGCGCGTACATGGCGAAGATCTACCAGGGCGAGGCTGCCTTCCTGAACCGCATCGGCGCCCCGTTCGAGCGCGTCCTCTACCGGGCGAGCGGCGTCGATCCCGACCGCGAGATGCATTGGACGCAGTACGCGATCGCCATGCTCGCGTTCAACCTGCTCGGCTTCCTCGCCGTCTACGCGCTGCAACGCTTCCAGGCCTCGCTGCCGCTCAACCCGCAGGGCTTCGGGGCCGTTTCGCCCGACTCGTCGTTCAACACGGCCACGAGCTTCATCACCAACACCAACTGGCAGGGTTACGGCGGCGAGTCGACCATGAGCTACCTCACGCAGATGGGCGCGCTCACCGTGCAGAACTTCGTCTCCGCCGCGAGCGGCATGGCGACCCTCGTGGCGTTCGCGCGCGGATTCTCGCGGCGCAGCAGCCAGTCGATCGGCAACTTCTGGGCCGACATGACGCGGAGCACCCTCTACATCCTGCTTCCGCTCTCGATCGTCCTCGCGGTCGCGCTCGTGAGCCAGGGCATGCCGCAAACGTTCTCGGCCTATCCCGCGGCCGCGACCGTCGAAGCGACGGAGTACGACAACCCGAAGCTGGACAAGGACGGGCAGGCTGTGAAGGACGACAAGGGCAATCCCGCAACAGAGAAGGCGACGATGAAGGAGCAGCCGATCGCCGTGGGGCCGGTCGCCTCCCAGGTCGCCATCAAGCAGCTCGGCACGAACGGCGGCGGCTTCTTCAACGTGAACTCCGCGCACCCCTTCGAGAACCCGACACCGCTCGCGAACTTCCTCGAGCTGCTTGCGATCCTCCAGATCCCCGCGGGGCTCTGCTACACCTTCGGCGTGCTGGTGGGAGACAAGCGCCAGGGATGGGCGATCCTCGCGACCATGACGATCCTCTTCGTGGCGATGCTCGCGGTGTGCGTTGCCGCCGAGCAGTCGGGCAATCCCGCGCTCACGAAGGCCGGCGCCGACCAGGTCGCCTCGGCCACGCAGCCGGGCGGGAACATGGAAGGCAAGGAAGTGCGCTTCGGCATCGTCAACTCCGCCCTCTGGGCGACCGCCACGACGGCGGCATCCAACGGCTCCGTGAACTCGATGCACGACTCCTTCACGCCGCTGGGCGGGCTCGTGCCCCTGTGGCTGATCCAGTTCCAGGAGGTCATCTTCGGCGGCGTGGGCTCGGGCCTCTACGGCATGCTCATCTTCGCCATCATCGCCGTCTTCGTGGCGGGCCTCATGATCGGCCGCACGCCCGAGTACCTCGGCAAGAAGATCGAATCCTTCGAGATGAAGATGGCGGCGGTGACGATCCTCGTCCCACCGCTCGTCGTGCTCGTGGGCACCGCGATCGCAGTGCTGGTCGATCCAGGCAAGGCAGGAGTCGCGAACCCCGGCGCGCACGGCTTCTCCGAGATCCTGTATGCGTTCTCCTCCGCCGGCAACAACAACGGCAGCGCCTTCGCGGGCCTCTCGGCCAACACCCCCTTCTACAACACCGCGCTCGGCATCGCAATGCTCTTCGCACGCTATTGGCTCGCGGTGCCCACGCTCGCGATCGCCGGGGCGCTCGCCGCCAAGAAGGCCGTGCCGCCCGGGCTGGGGACGCTTCCGACACACACGCCGCTCTTCGTCGTCCTCCTCGCGAGCACCGTCGTCGTGGTGGGCGCCCTCACCTTCCTGCCCGCCCTGGCGCTCGGCCCGATCGTCGAGCACCTCGCCATGATCGGCGCCCGATGAGACAACAGACCGGAGCCCCTCCATGAGCACCCCCGCCGCTTCCATCCCCGTCCCGCAGGACCTGCGCCGGCGCCTGGTCACGAAATCCATCGTCCGGCAGGCGCTGGTCGACTCGTTCGTGAAGCTCCTGCCGCAGCACCAGTGGCGCAACCCCGTGATGTTCGTCGTTTACCTGGGCAGCATCCTCACGACCGTCCTCGGGTTCCAGGCGCTCGGCGGTGGCGGGGAAGCTTCGCCCGGCTTCATCTTCCACGTAACGCTGTGGCTCTGGTTCACGGTGCTTTTCGCCAACTTCGCCGAGGCCATCGCCGAGGGGCGGAGCAAGGCCCAGGCCGATGCGCTTCGCGCGGCCAAGCGCGACACGATGGCGAGGAAGCTCTCGGCCCCGCGCAAGGACGCGCCGTCCACGGCCGTTCCCTCCACTGCGCTTCGCAAGGGGGACCTCTTCCTCGTCCAGGCCGGCGACCTCATTCCCGTCGATGGCGAAGTGATCGAGGGCGTGGCGTCCGTGGACGAATCGGCCATCACCGGCGAGTCGGCACCCGTGATCCGCGAATCGGGTGGCGATTTCTCCTCCATCACGGGCGGGACGCGTGTGCTCTCCGACTGGCTGGTTGCGCGCGTGAGCGTGAATCCCGGCGAAGCGTTCCTCGACCGCATGATCTCCATGGTCGAGGGGGCGCGCCGCCAGAAGACGCCCAACGAGATCGCGCTCTGGATCCTGCTGGTGGGCTTCACCCTCGTGTTCCTGCTGGCCACCGCGACCCTGCTTCCGTACTCGATCTACAGCGTCCAGGCGGCCAAGAGCGGAACCGCGGTGACGGTGACCGTGCTCGTGGCACTCCTCGTCTGCCTCATCCCCACGACCATCGGCGGCCTTCTCTCGGCCATCGGCCTCGCGGGCATCGGCCGGACCCTGCGGGCCAACGTGATCGCGATGTCGGGCCGGGCGGTCGAGGCCGCGGGCGACGTGGACGTGCTGCTCCTCGACAAGACCGGCACCATCACGCTGGGCAACCGCCAGGCGAGCGATTTCCTGCCCGCGGGCGGGGTGAAGCAGCAGGACCTCGCCGACGCGGCGCAGCTCGCCTCGCTCGCCGACGAGACCCCAGAGGGCCGCAGCATCGTCATCCTCGCCAAGCAGAAGTTCAACATCCGCGAGCGTGACGTGAAGGCGCTGGGCGCCACGTTCGTCCATTTCACCGCGCACACGCGCATGAGCGGCGTCGACCTGGGCGAGCGGCGCATCCGCAAGGGCGCCGCCGACGCGATCAGGGCGCACGTCGAGGCGCTCGGCGGCAAGTTCCCGCAGGAGATGCAGCTCATCGTGGATACGGTGGCACGGCGCGGCAGCACCCCGCTCGTGGTCGCCGACGCAGCGCGCGTGCTCGGCGTGATCGAGCTGAAGGACATCGTGAAGGGCGGCATCAAGGAGCGCTTCGCCCAGCTTCGCCGCATGGGCATCAAGACGGTGATGATCACGGGCGACAACCGCCTCACCGCCGCGGCGATCGCCGCCGAAGCCGGCGTGGACGACTTCCTCGCCGAGGCCACGCCCGAGGCGAAGCTCGAGCTGATCCGCAAGGAGCAGGCCGGCGGGCGCCTCGTCGCGATGACCGGCGACGGCACCAACGACGCGCCCGCGCTCGCGCAGGCCGACGTGGCGCTCGCGATGAACTCCGGCACCCAGGCCGCCAAGGAAGCCGGCAACATGGTGGACCTCGACTCCAATCCCACGAAGCTGATCGAGGTGGTCGAGATCGGCAAGCAGCTCCTCATGACGCGCGGGTCGCTCACGACCTTCTCGATCGCCAACGACGTCGCCAAGTACTTCGCCATCATCCCGGCCGCGTTCGCGACGACCTACCCGCAGCTGAATGCCCTCAACATCATGTACCTCGCGACGCCCAGCAGCGCGATCCTCTCGGCCGTCATCTTCAACGCCCTCATCATCATCGCGCTGGTGCCCCTCGCGCTGAAAGGCGTGAGCTACACGCCCGCCGGGGCCGCGGCGGTTCTGCGCAAGAACCTGTGGATCTACGGTGTCGGCGGCATGATCCTGCCCTTCGTCGGCATCAAGGCGATCGACATGATCCTCGTCGTGCTCGGCCTCGCCTAAGGAACCCGGCCATGCTCGCTCAATTCAGGCCCGCCTTCGTCCTCCTCGTCGCGCTCACGCTGCTCACCGGGGTCGCCTATCCACTGTTGGTCACCGGGGTGGCCCAGGTGCTCTTCAAGAGCGAAGCCAACGGCAGCCTCATCGTGCAGGACGGCAGGACGGTGGGCTCGACGCTCATCGGGCAGCCCTTCGCCGACCCGAAGCATTTCTGGAGCCGCGCCTCGGGCACCTCGCCCAACCCGTACAACGCGGCCTCCTCGAGCGGCACCAACCAGGGCCCCACCAATCCCGCGCTCGCCGACGCGGTCGCGGCACGGGTGAAGGCGCTGAAGGATGCGGATCCGGCGAACACCCTGCCGATTCCCGTCGATCTCGTGACGGCCTCCGGAAGCGGCCTCGATCCGCACATCTCGCCGGCGGCCGCCGAATACCAGGTCGGGCGTGTGGCGAAGGCGCGAGGGATTCCCGTGGAGAAGGTGCGCGAGCTCGTCGCGCGGCATACGCAGGGCCGGCAGCTGGGCTTCCTGGGCGAGCCCCGGGTGAACGTGCTCGAACTGAACCTCGCCCTCGACGCCGCCCGGTAGGCGGCGGGCTCAACCGCTACGTCAGGCGCTCGCGCGCCGCGCGCCGCTCGCCTCGCGCTGGAAGAACTCCGCGAACGCCGCCACCGCGCGATCGATCGCGGCCGCATCGACGTCCAGGTGCGTCACCAGGCGAAGCTTGGGCGACACCAGCGCCACGACGCCGCTCTTCTCGAGATGCGCCTTGAGGCCGGCGACGGATTCCTTCGGGACATGGGCGAATACCATGTTGGTCTGCACGGGATCGACCTTGAGGCCCAGGCCCGCCAGCCCCCTGGCAAGCCGTTCGGCGTTGGCGTGGTCCCCGGCGAGCCGGTCCACGTTGTGCTCGAGGGCGTAGAGGCCCGCGGCGGCGAGGATCCCCACCTGCCGCATGGTCCCGCCCAGCATCTTGCGCACGCGCCGCGCGCGCTCGATGAGGTCCTTGCGTCCGACGAGCACCGTGCCGGCGGGCGTTCCGAGCCCCTTTGAGAGGCACACCGAGACCGTGTCGAAGCCCGTGCACAGCTCCTTCACGGGCATGCCGAGCTTCACCGCGGCGTTGAAGATGCGTGCGCCGTCCAGGTGCGTGGAAAGGCCGCGGCGGCGGGCGAGCGCAAGCGCATCGGCGAGGTAGGCCCGCGGGATCACCTTTCCGCCGATCGTGTTCTCCAGGGCAAGCAGCCGCGTGATCGCGAAGTGCGCGTCGTCGGGCTTGATCGCGGCTTCCACCTCCGCGAGGTCGAGCGTGCCGTCGGGCCGGTTGTTGAGCGGCTGCGGCTGGATCGAGCCCAGCACCGCCATGCCGCCGGCCTCATAGTGATAGGTGTGGGCGTCCTGCCCGACGATCACCTCTTCGCCCCTCTGGCAATGGGACATCAACGCGGCGAGGTTCGATTGCGTGCCGGACGGGAAGAAAAGCCCCGCCTGCATGCCGAAGCGCGCGGCGGCGACTTCCTGGAGCTTGTTGACGGTGGGATCGTCGCCGAAGACGTCGTCGCCGACGGCGGCTTGCGCCATCGCCGCGCGCATCGCGGGGGACGGCTGGGTGACGGTGTCGCTACGCAGGTCGATCATCGCAGGCTTTCGTTGAATTTCTCGAGCGCGGCCGAGCCGGGGCAGAGCTCGCGCTCGCCCAGCTGGTTCAGCGGCTGGGCGACGGTGTTGAGCGCCCCGTGCAGGTCGCGCGGCGCGTGGTTCACGTAGAGGAGCCCCGTCACGATCTCCCCCACCGCGTAGCGCTGCTGCACGTAGGTCATGGCGGCGATGCGGTCGGCGGGATCGTAGCTCTCGTGGAGCTTCCTCAGCACGATCGTGGAGCCGTCGTGCTGCTGGACCGCCTGCACGGTGCCCGGCTCGTACTGGGTCGTGATCTCCTTGTGGAACGTCATGACGTCCAGCGAGTTCACGGCCTCGTTGTGCTCGCGGACGTAGTCGTAGCTCTTGGTGGAGCCGTCGTGGTTGTTGAACGCCACGCAGGGCGAGATCACGTCGATGAAGGCGGCCCCCTCGTGCGTGAGCGCGCCCTTGATGAGGGGAACGAGCTGCTCCTTGTCGCCCGAGAAGCTGCGCGCCACGTAGCTCGCGCCCAGCTGGAGCGCCATCAGCACGAGGTCGATGCCCTCGTCGGTGTTGATGGCGCCGCGCTTGGCCTTCGAGCCGCGGTCGGCGGTCGCGGAGAACTGGCCCTTGGTGAGCCCGTACACGCCGTTGTTCTCGACGATGTAGGTCATGTTCACGCCGCGGCGCATGACGTGCGCGAACTGCCCGAGGCCGATGGAGGCGGAATCGCCGTCGCCGGAGACGCCGAGGTAGATCAGGTCGCGGTTGGCGAGGTTCGCCCCCGTGAGCACCGAGGGCATGCGCCCGTGGACGCTGTTGAAGCCGTGCGACTTGTCGAGGAAGTACGTGGGCGTCTTCGAGGAGCAGCCGATGCCCGAGAGCTTCGCCACGCGGTGCGGCTGTATGGCGAGATCCCAGCACGCCTGGATGATCGCCGCGCTGATGGAATCGTGCCCGCAGCCCGCGCAGAGCGTGGACACCGTGCCCTCGTAGTCGCGGTGCGTGAGCCCGAGCGCGTTCTTCGGGAGGTCCGGGTGGTGCAGCTTCGGCTTGGCTAGATAGGTCATCTGCGTTGATCGGCGTTCATCGGCGGAAAGCCGTTTGGCCGGATCATTCTCCTGTCGCGGCCGTGCGCTTGATCGGCGTCACGTTGAATGTGGACAGGCGCTGGGCGATCGCCTTGTGGATGAAGCGCGCGGTGATCGGCGTGCCGTCGTAGTGCAGGACGGGGGTGAGCTTCTCGCCGGGCAGCATCGCCTCGGCCACGAGGAGCGTGCGCAGCTGTCCGTCGCGGTTCTGCTCGACCACGAAGACATGGTCGTGCGAGTGCACGAAATCGACAACCTCGTCCTGGAACGGGAAGGCGCGCACCCGCAGGGCATCCACCTGCATGGATTCGTCGCCGAGGAGCTGCAGCGCCTCATCCATCGCGGCCGCCGTCGAGCCGTAGTAGATCACGCCGAAGCGCGAGCCCTTGCCCGCCTTGCGCGGCACCGGCTTCGGGATGAAATCCTTGGCGGTCTCGAACTTCTTCAGCAGCCGCTGCATGTTGTCCACGTAGGCGCTGCCCTCCTCCGTGTAGCGGGCATAGCGGTCCCGGCTGGTTCCCCGGGTGAAGAAGGAGCCGCGCTTGGGATGCGAGCCGGGATAGGTGCGCCAGGTGATGCCGTCGGCGTCCACGTCAAGGTAGCGCCCGAAGCGCTTGCCCGCCTCGAGGTCGGCATAGGAGAGGACCTTGCCGCGGTCGTAGCGCTGCGCATCGTCCCACTTGAGCGGCTCGCACAGGCGCTCGTTCATCCCGATGTCGAGGTCGAGCAGGACGAAGACCGGGGTCTGCAGCCGGTCGGCGAGGTCGAAGGCCTGGGCGGCCATCTCGAAGCCTTCGCGGGGATCCTCGGGGAAGAGCAGCACGTGCTTGGTGTCGCCGTGCGAAGCGAAAGCGCACGAGAGCACGTCCGATTGCTGGGTGCGCGTGGGCATCCCGGTCGAGGGCCCCGCGCGCTGCACGTCGAAGATGACCGCGGGAATCTCGGCGAAATACGCGAGCCCGATGAACTCCTGCATGAGCGAGATGCCCGGCCCCGAGGTGCAGGTGAAGGCACGCGCTCCGTTCCATGCCGCGCCGATCACCATGCCGATGGAGGCGAGCTCGTCCTCGGCCTGCACGATGGCGTAGCGGGCCTTGCCGGTGTCGGGGTCGCCCCGGAACTTGCGGCAATGCTTCGCGAAGGCTTCGGCCATCGACGAGGACGGCGTGATCGGATACCACGCCGCCACGGTGGCGCCCCCGTACACGCAGCCCAGCGCGGCGGCGCTGTTGCCCTCCAGGAAGATGCGGTTGCCCACCGCCTGGGAGCGTTGGATCTTCAGCCCGATCGCGGGCAGCTGGTCGCGGGCGTAGTCGCGGCCCATGTGCAGCGCCTTGATGTTGGGCTCGAGGAGCTTCTCCTTGCCCTTGTACTGCTCGCCCACGAGGCGCTCGACCTCCCCGATCTCGATGCCGAGCAGGTGCGCGAGCGCGCCCACGTAGATGATGTTCTTGAAGAGCTGGCGCTGCCGCGGATCCGAGTACGTCGTGTTGCAGATCTCCATGAGCGGCATGCCGATCACGTTAACGTCGTCGCGGAACTTGTCGGGCGGGAGCGGCTTGGTGGAATCGTAGAAGAGGTAGCCGCCCGGCTCGATCTCGGCCACGTCCTTCTCCCAGGTCTGGGGATTCATGGCGACCATGAAGTCCACGCCGCCGCGGCGCCCCAGCCAGCCGCGCTCCGACACGCGCACCTCGTACCACGTGGGCAGGCCCTGGATGTTCGACGGGAAGATGTTGCGCGGGCTCACCGGCACGCCCATGCGCAGGATCGACTTGGCGAAGAGCGTGTTGGCCGAGGCCGAACCCGAGCCGTTGACGTTCGCGAACTTGACGACGAAATCGTTGACCGCCGCGATGGGCTTCATCGGTCGAGGCTAGCTCCCCGAGACAATTAGGCCCAAGTTTAACCCGGGAGGAGTCTGCGGGGCGAACCGGAACGCCTGGGCAGGGCCGCGGCCCGCGCCGCCACCGGGGCTTCGTCCACCTGGAAGCGGGCCACGAGGTGCAGCAGCCGGGCCGCTTCCTCCCGCAGCTGCATGGCGGCGTGGGCGGCCTCCTGCACCACCGCGGCGCTCTCCTGGGTGGTGCCCTGCAACTGGGTGAGCGCCCCGTTGATGCCCTCGACGCCGCTCGATTGCTCGCGCGAGGCGATGGCGATCACGCCGATCATCTCGTTCACCTGCTCCACGTTGAGCGTGATCTCGTCGATCGCCGCGCCCGACTGGTGCACGAGCGCGGCGCCCGCGCTCACGTTCGCGACCGATTCGCCGATGAGCGCCTTGATCTGGCGCGCGGCGTCGGCGCTGCGATGCGCGAGGCTCCTCACCTCCTCGGCCACCACCGCGAAGCCCCGGCCCGCCTCGCCCGCGCGGGCCGCTTCGACCGCGGCGTTCAGCGCGAGGATGTTGGTCTGGAACGAGATGCCCTCGATCACCGCGATGATGTCCACGATCCGGCGCGAGCTCGCCTCGATCCCGTCCATGGTGGCGCTCACCTCGCCGGCGATCCGGGCTCCCTTGCGCGCCACCACGGTCGCCTCCCCCGCCGACTTGCTCGCGCTGCGGCAGCTCTCGGCGTTCTGCTTCACAGTGGCGGACAGCTCCTCCGTGGCCGCGGCGGTCTCCTCGAGCGTGGAGGCCTGGTCCTCGGTGCGCTGCTGCAGGCGCGCGTTGCCCCCCGCCACGTGCTCGGCGGTGGCGTTGGCGGCCTCGGCGCTCGCGCGGGCCTGGCCGACCAGCTCCCGCAGGCCCTGGTGGGTGTCGGTGAGCGTCCGGAAGAGCTTCGTGAACTGCCCCTCGCCCAGCCGCAGCAGCGCCTCCTCGCGCGAGATGATGTCGCGGGAGGACCGCAGGTCATGGTCGCGCAGCCGCGAGGCCACGCTGTTCACGACCTTCCAGGCCTCCCCGGCGCTGTAGTAGTGCGCCGCGCCCACGTACCAGGCGACCGCGTAGGTGATCGCGATCGCGAGGTTGGGCGCGCTCCAAAGCGGGAGCGGGCTCACCCACAGCGCGATGGCGAGCGGCACCGTGAAGAGCACGGCGATGAGCGGCAGCTTCACGCTGTTGGGCCACTTGATGACCACGTTCATCGCCGGGCCGAGGAGCCATTTCATGGCTAGAAGAGCTCGACCTTCTTCTCGTCGTCGGCGCCCGCCTCGTCGTCGCGCCTGTCGCCGCCCAGCTGGTCGAGGCTCTTCGCCGAGACGTCCGCCCCGTCGCGTTCCGGCAGCTTGGGCTTGAGCGCGCTCTCCGAATAGGCGCGCACGGCGCGGTAGAGGTCGCGCTGCAGCAGCGCGCGCGTCTCGTGGGAGAGGAGCGCGAGGGATTGCGCGGCCGCGCCCAGGGCGGGCTTGTGCACGCGCTCGAGCTTCTGGCGCGTGATGTCCTGGAACTGCATCGCCACGATGATCTGGTTGATGTCCTTCTGGATCTCCACCGAGAGGTCGTTGATGCGCTTCAGCGCCTTCTCGATCTGGCTCGTCTGCTCGATCGTGGCCGCGTTCAGGGTGTCGATCTCGGCGCGCGCGGTCTCCACGGCGCGGCGCGCGGCTTCCGCCACCTGCGTGGTGCGCTTGTTGCCGGTGCGCACCTCGTCGCCGATCGCGTCCAGCCCCTGGCGGGTCTTGCGCGTGAGCTCGTGGGCCTCGCCGCTGATGGCGCGGATGCGGTCGGTCATCTCGACGAAGTCGCGCGGCGAAAGGGTCTGGGAGGTCATCGCCACGGAGCTGTCCAGGGCGATGCGCGAGATCTGCGAAGCCATGTTGCGCAGCCCGTCGATGGTGCCTTCCATCACCTGGGCGTGCTCGCTCACGCGCCTCTGGTGGCTCGCCATCTCGTCGGCGGCCGTGGAGAAGCCCTTCATGTGCTCGGTCACGTTCACGAGCTGCGAGTCGTAGGCCTTGATGAAATCGGGAAGCGACAGCACGCCCGATTTGCTTCCGTCGCCCTGCAGGAGCGCCATCGCCGCCTCGGTCTGGTCGTGGGCCTTGGCGACCACCACGCGGAAGTTGCGGCTGATCTCGTTCACCGCGCTCTCCGTGAGCCGGATCACTTCCTCGACGCTCTCCGAGAGCATCTCGAGCTTCTTGCGGTTGGCGTCGGCTGCGCTGTCCCAGCGCTCGAGCATGGTGTCCAGCCCCACCACCACCTGCTGGAAGAGGCGCGTGCGCTTGCGCCACTTGAGGAAAGGCTCGTCACCGCCCGATCCGATCTGGTCTTCCTCGGCGTTCACGTCGCGCACCACCAGCGCCATGGCCACCAGCGCCGCGACCGGCACCAGGGCGAGCGAGATCGTGATCGCCCAGAACGGGATCAGGAAGGACATCCACACCCACGGCAGGAAGAGCACCACCACGAGCGCGAAGAGGAGGTACGGATGCCGCAGCGCGAACGAGACGTACCTCATGCGGCTAGGCCCGCGTCTCCCGCGATACGCTGTCCAGGAGGTCCAGCTCGCCGCTGGAGAGGAACTTCTCGATGTCGATCAGCAGGATCATGCGATCGCCCTGGGTAGCCACGCCCGTGAGGAACGCGCCGTCGATCGCCCCGCCCAGGCGGGGAGCCTCCTTCACGTCGGAGGCCGCAAGCTGAACCACGTCGGAGACGCCGTCCACGACAATGCCGATCACGCGCGAGGCGAGCTTGAGGATCACGACCACGGTGAAGGAATCGTAGCGCGGATCGGGCATGTTGAACTTGAGCCGCATGTCGACCACGGGGACGATCACTCCCCGCAGGTTCACCACGCCCTTCAGGTACGCGGGCGCGGAGGGAATCGGGGTCACCTTCTCGTAGCCGCGGATCTCCTGGACCTTCAGGATGTCGACCGCGTACTCCTCCTTGCCGATCACGAAGACCAGCACCTCCCGGGTCGCTTCGCGCGCCGCGGTGCGCCGGTCCACGCTAGAACTCCTCCCAGTCGTCGCCCGCCGTCGCGCTCGCGGTGGCGAGCTTGGGCACCGCGGGCCGGTCGCGTGCCGCGCGGTCCTCGAGCCCGGGGCCCGCGCGATGCGCGATCGCCGGCTCCTGGTGCGCCTGGAACGACGTATGCGATGCGGCGGCGCTTTCCAGGACGAAGGCGCTCACGGCCTCGACCAGGAGCTCGGCCTGCTGGCGCATGCCCTGGGCGGCGGCCGCGGACTCCTGCACGGCGCTCGCGTTCTCCTGGACGACCTTGTCCATCTGCGTGACGGTCTTGTTCACCTGCTGCACGCCCCGGCTCTGCTCGGCGGAGGCCTCCGCGATGGATTCCATGAGGCCGCTCACGCGCTTCACGTCGGCCACCAGCGCCTGGATGGTGCCGCCCGCCTGCTCCACCTGCTCGGTTCCGCTCTTCACCTCGCTCACCGAGTGGCCGATGAGGTCCTTGATTTCCTTGGCGGCCTGGGCGCTTCGCTGCGCGAGCGAACGCACCTCGGCGGCCACGACCGCGAAGCCGCGGCCCTGCTCGCCCGCGCGCGCCGCTTCCACCGCGGCGTTGAGCGCGAGGATGTTGGTCTGGAAGGCGATGGCGTCGATGACCGAGGTGATGTCGGCGATGCGCTTGGCGCTGCGGCTGATCTCGCTCATGGTCTCGACCGCCCGGCCCACCTCGGTGCCGCCCTGCTCGGCGCGGCGTGCGGCGTTGCGCGCGAGCTCGTCGGCTTCCTTGGCGTTATCGGCGTTCTGGCGCACGGTGCTCGAGAGCTCCTCCATGCTCGCGGCGGTCTCCTCGAGGGCGGAAGCCTGCTCCTCGGTGCGCTGCGAGAGGTCCGTGGTCCCCGCGGCCACCTGGCTCGAGGCCGTGGCGACGGCGTTCGCGGCGACGCGAACCTTCGACACGACCTCGGAGAGCGAGGCGTTCATGCGCGCGAGCGCCGTGACGAGCTGGCCCGCCTCGTCGTCGCTGCGGGCCCTGATCTCCCCCGACAGGTCGCCCCGGGCGACTCGTTCGGCGAACCTCGCCGCCGAGCCGATGGGGCCGAGTACGGAACGCCGGAAAAAGACCCAGAGCATGACCAGCGTTCCCACGAGCGCCACGACCGTCCCCACGAGGGCAAGGCGATAGCCGGTCTCTGCGCGCTTCACCGCTTCGGCGGTCGCCCTGGCGCCGAACTCCGTGGCAGTATTCTCGATGCCGTTGAGCGCATCCGCGAGCGGCCTGTCGATCCCCGTCACCACCTTGTCGCCCGCATGCGGGTCGAACTTGGCGTCCTTGAAGGCCTGCAGGCCTTCGCGGTACTTGGAACCCGCGGCCTTGTGCGCGGCGGCGAACTTGCCCAGCGCCGCGCGGACTTCCTCGTGGGGCGTGGCGGTGCGCGCCTCCTGCGCCGATTCGCCCACGTCCTTCTCGCGGTCCTGGAACTGCTTCCAGTACTTGTCGAACGCGGCCGGGTCAGATCCGCGAAGCAGGACATCCTTCCATTCCTGGACCTGCTGCTTGAACGCGAGCGCGGTGCGCAGCACCGCCTGCTGGGTCTCGAAATCCTCGCGGCTGATGCGGTCGAGCTCCTGGATGGAGCCGTACACGCGCGAGAGCGCCGCGAGCGACACCGCCAGGACCACGGCAAGGCCGCAGGCCATGAGGAGGAGGACTTTGAACTGCAGGCTTCGAATCTTCATTTGTCGGGGTGGGGGTGCGTTTTTATCTGTGAGCGTCAGAACAATGTCACGTTCTTGGCGCCGAGGAGCTCGGACAAGGCTCCTTCGGCGGCCACCAGCCGGTCTGCCAGGATGCGCAGGAACGCCTGGTCGAAGTTGCGCGTGCACTCGGGGGAAGCGACCCAGAGCACGTCGGGATCGAACTCGACCACCGTGCTGTCGGTGACCGCGGTCGCGGTGCTGAAGCGCTGGCCCGAGCGCCGCAGGAAGGACACTTCGGCGATGCTCTCGCCGGCGCCGCGGATCGCGAGGAGCGTGCCGCCGCGGGTCATGCGCAACTGGCCGCGCACCACGATGAAGAACGTATAGCCCGGGTCGTTCTCGCCCACGAGCTGGGTGCCGGCGCGCACATTGAAGCAGCGGGCCATGGAGGCGACCTCGACCAGCGTGGGCTCGTCGAAGTCGCGGAAGAACGGCAGCGCCCGGAGCATCGCGAGGCGCTCGGCCTGGTCGCCACCCTCGCCTTCCGGCTGCGTCACGGTGCGCAGGTCCGAGGCGAACTCCTCGTAGGTGTTGTAGCGCACGGCCGGGTCGCGCGCGGTGGCGCGGCGGAAGATCGCGTCGAAGACCGGGGGAAGCCCGGGGCGCGCGGCCGAGGGCGGCGCGAGGTTGCCCAGCATGATTCGCGTGGCGAGCGCCGCGGGCGTGTCGATGGGGAACGGCAACGCCCCCACGAGCATCTTGTACATCATGATGCCTACGGCGTAAACGTCGCTCTTCAGCGTCGCGGGCTTGCCCTCGAGCTGTTCCGGGGCCATGTACGCCGGCGAGCCCACCCGCATGTTGCGCGTCGAGTCGAAGGCGAGGTTGGTGAATGCCACGCCGAAGTCGGCCACCTTCGCCTCGCCGTCGGCGTCCATGAGGATGTTCTGCGGCTTCAGGTCCCGGTGGATGATGCCGTGGGCGTGCGCGTAGGAAAGGGCGTCGCAGACGCGCTCCAGCAGGTGCGCGACGCGCTCGGGCTTGAGGAGTGTCGCGGGCGTGCAGTAGCTGTCGAGGCATCCGCCCTGCATGTATTCCATCACGATGTACGCGCGCTCGTCGTCGGCGGCGGCGTCGTAGATCTGGGTGATGCCCGGATGCGTGAGCTTCTTGGCGAGCAGCGTTTCCTTGAGGAAAAGCGAGCGGAAGAGCTTGGTGTCCTCGCCGAACTGGTGCGGGTCGTAGACCTTGATCGCGACCTCGCGCGCCGGGAAGAGCTCGCGCCCCAGGTAGATGGTCGCGGATTGCCCCTGCCCGAGCACGCCCATGATCTCGTAGTTGCCGAGCTTGCGCGGCGGCGCCTTCTGGTCCCCGGGCAGCGTCTGGGAGAAGTCGGTCTTGAAGCTCATTCACGCTCCTCGCGGATGCGTTTCATGATGTGCGCGACGTCGAGCAGGAGCACCGTGTCGCGACCCGCATCGTCGCCGCCCTTGCGCGCGCCGATGCCGGAGATGGCGCCGGCGATGCGCTTCGCGCCGATCTCCGGGGCGGGCAGGATCTCGTCGTCGGCGAGCGCCAGCACGTCGGAGACGCTGGAGACCACCAGGCCCACCAGGCGGTGGTCCACGTTGAGGACGATCGCGCTCGCATCCTCGAGGGCGATGGGCTCGGCGAAGCCGAACATGAGCCCCAGGTCCACCACGGGCACGATCGCGCCGCGCAGGTTGACCACGCCGCGCACGTAGTGGGCCACGTGCGGCACGCGCGTCACCTGCTTCACCTCGCGGATCTCCTGGACCTGGAGGATGTCGATGCCGTAGCTCTCCTCGCCCAGGCGGCAGGTGAGGAACTCGCGGCGCGCGGCTTCGGCCTCGACGCTCACTTCGCCGCCTCCTTTTTCGTGGCCGCCGCGAGCGCGCGCTCGCGAAGCTTGGGCAGCCCCACCACCTCGTTCACCGCGTCGAGCTCGATCGCCTCGCGCGGCATGCCGAAGATCACGCTGGTCGCCTCGTCCTGCGCGATGTTCCACGCGCCCTTCTTCTTCATCTCGAGCATGCCGGCCGCCCCGTCGCGCCCCATGCCCGTCATGAGCACGCCGGTTGCGTCGGCGCCGATGAACTTCGCCACCGACATGAAGAGGAAGTCCACCGAGGGCCGGTGCAGGTTCATGGGCGGCTCCGTGGAGAGCTTGGCGAGCGTCTGCCCGGCCTCGCGCTTCACCCACAGGTGCTTGCCGCCCGGGGCGATGTAGGCGTGGCCGGGAAGGATCGGGTCGTTGTGCTCGGCTTCCTTCACGTTGATCTTGGTGAGCCCGTTCAGGCGCTCGGCGAACATGCGCGTGAAATTCTCCGGCATGTGCTGGACGATCATGATGCCGGGGCAATCCACCGGCATGCCGACCAGGAACTCGCGGATCGCCTCGGTTCCCCCCGTGGAAGCGCCCACCGCGATCAGCTTCTCGGTGGTCTTCACCCCCACCGGCACCGGGCGCTTCATCACCGGCGGCATGGTCGCCTCCACCGACGGGTTGTCGGTGATGCGCCGCGGGGACTTCAGCCGCGCGCTCTTCGCCGCGCGGATCTTCTCGGCGATCTGGCGGCCGTAGTCGTCGGGGGCCTGCTCGTTCAGCTTGGGCTTGGTCACGAAGTCCACGGCGCCCAGCTCGAGCGCGCGGAACGTCACTTCCGAGCCCCGCTCGGTCGCCGCCGAGATCATCACCACCGGCATGGGCTTCGCCCGCATCAGCTTGTCGAGGAACTCCAGCCCGTTCATCTTCGGCATCTCGATGTCGAGCGTGATCACGTCGGGCGAGAGCGACTTGATCATGTCGCGCGCCTCGAAGGCGTCGGCGGCCGCGCCGACCACGATCATGTCGTCCTGGTCGTTCACGATCTCGGTGAGGACGTCGCGGATCATCCGCGAATCGTCGACGATGAGGACCTTGATCTTCGCGTTCATTTGAAGAGCTCCGCGCCGCCTTCGACGGGCGCATGGAAGAGGCGCGCCCCGTAGTCGCGCTCGCGCAGCACGATGGTGTCGTTGTTCACCTTGCGCAGGCGCTTCACCATCACCTTGCCGCTCCTCGGGAAGAAGTAGATCTTTCGCGGCCAGACGTCGAGCAGGTCCCGCGCCGCGATCGGGATGCGCTCCAGGTTCAGGTACTCGACGATGAATTCCGCGTTCTGCTGGCCCACGTTGGACAGCATGAAGCCCTGCAGGACGTTGCCGCCGCCGAAGACCTTGGCTTCCAGCCGGTCGCGCCGGCCGCCCAGCTTGAGGATCTGGTTGATGAGGAGCTCCATCGCGTGCACCCCGTAGCGGCCGCCGGCGCTGATGTTGCCGTGGGCGCCGACGAGCTTTCCCTCGTCGGGAAGCATGAAGTGGTTCATGCCGCCGATCCCGGCTTCGCGGTCGCGCAGGCACGCCGAGACGCACGAGCCCAGCACCGTCACGAGCGCCATGTCCTTGTTGGTCGCGTAGTACTCGCCGGGCAGGATCTTCGCCGTCTCGATCTTGAAGTGCGGATCGAAATAGCGGTTCGGCTGGTCGTCGCGCAGCGGATCATCTTCGCGCATCACGCCCCTGCATCCTTGGCCTTGCCCCCGTTGAACGGGGAGGACCCGACCAGCTCGTACACGGTCTGCCCCCGCAGCCGGAACCAGCGCCCCTGGTCCAGCAGGCTCTCGGCGTGGCCCGCGAAGAAAAGGCCGTGCGGGGCGAGGAGCGAGGCGAAGCGCTCCACCAGCCGGCGCTGCGTGGGCTTGTCGAAATAGATCATCACGTTGCGGCAGAAGATCGCGTCCAGCCCGGGCTGCACGGGCCACTCGGCGTCCATGAGGTTCACGCGCGTGAATTCCACGTGGCGCGCGATCGCCGGGCGCACGCGGGCGCGGCCCTCGTGGCGGCCGGTGCCGCGCAGGAAGAAGCGCTTCTGGCGCTCGGGGGCGAGCTTGGCCACGGACTGCAGGGGATAGACCGCCTCGCGCGCGGTGGCGAGCACCTGGGTGTCGAGGTCGCTCGCGAGCACGGAGAAGTCGCCCTCGCGGCGGGCTTCCGACAGGCACATCGCGATGGTGTAGGGTTCCTCGCCGGTCGAGCAGCCGGCGCTCCAGACGCGCACGGGACGCGAGGCCGGCAGGGCGCTCGCGTACTCCGCGAGCGAGTCGAAATGATGCTCCTCGCGGTAGAACGAGGTGACGTTCGTCGTGAGCGCGTTGGTGCAGTGCTCCCACTCGGCGGGCTCGAGGTCGAGGTAGCGCACGTAGTCGTCGAACGAATGCAGGCCGAGCAGGCGAAGGCGCCGCGCGAGCCGCGCATACACCATCTCGCGCTTCGCCTCCGGCAGGCGGATCCCCGAGAAGCGGTAGATGCGGTCGCTGATGACGCGGAATTGCTCCGCGCTGAACGGGAACTCGCGCGGGGAGGCCACGGGGGTCTCGGGCATGGCGGCGATCATGCCGCGCTGCGCGCGAGGCCGCGCGACGCATTGGCGCGCGTGACCGCGCTCACGTCGAGGATGAGCGCCACGCGCCCATCGCCCAGGATGGTGGCGCCCGCGACCCCGGGCACCCCATGGAGGTTC
>Ga0134125_10002675_pt1 | contig 20972 bp, 18 predicted proteins | sample KB31751_FD_96464 | JGI IMG/M metagenome (GOLD analysis project Ga0134125, IMG submission 96464) | Terrestrial soil microbial communities with excess Nitrogen fertilizer from Kellogg Biological Station, Michigan, USA - KB3-175-1 | ecosystem: Environmental > Terrestrial > Soil > Unclassified ... | reverse complement strand
GAAAGGTGTTTATCGCTGAACACCGGAACGGTCCGGTTGCTGGCCTTAAAAACATCCACCACCTCTTCGAAGAAACGGTAGCGCGGATACATCGTCTGGCCCTTCTCGTTCTTCGGGTAAGCGCCATGCTCTCCGACAATGACAACGCCTTCCACCGCCAGCTTGCCCGTACCAAGCGTCACCGCCTCAGCCGCAGTCGGATAAATTTTCATCTCCGGGTGGCGCGCCGCGCGCTCCGCGCTCAAGTCGCCGACGCCTCTCTGGTCCACATAAAGCCCGGCTAATTCAAACGGCGGCTCATGATACGTGCCTCGCCAGCCATACCCGTCAAGCAACCGGTCGACAATATGCTGCGCATGAAAATATTTGTGCATGGCGGTGACGACCGCCGCAATTTTGGGACGCTGGCTCTTCTGGTTCATAAGTCAAACTGGCTCACCGAGTGATTATTTCACGCTCAAGAAAAACGTGAGCCGTACTGGTAACGCAGGGATCGATCTCTGGGCCTTTCACGCCGTCTCATCGCGTGTAGTGGTGGGACGCCCGGCTTATTGTGCGTGATTTCTCTCTCAAATAGACCGGAAGTACTGCCATATTCAACACCGCAAACTCTATTCCCTTACAAAACGGGATAAGAAGTTCTGTAACCCCAGTTTGGCCGCGGTACTGCTGCGCGTACCCGCTTCAGGCTAGACTGCGATTGCAGCAAGCAAAAAATCTAACTCGTCAGAGACTTGACAATGACTCAACGAAAGCGCCGTATCAACAAACTTAGGGTTTCTCTCGCAACTCTAACCTTACTTCTTGTTGCCGGTCTCCCTGCAGCTTGGTTCGTTCACCGGAAAGCCGATACGCCCAATCACTCGCCGATCAGCGCAACGTCTGCACGGGCCGCGCAGCCGCAAAAGAACAATTCGACAGACCAGCGCGCCGTCTTCAAATATTCCGTTGTTCCCGGCGGTGTCCGGTCACAAGCGGAGCTGGCCGCGGCAGCCAAGCACGATCCCATTGTGCGCCGTCACTACCAGGGCATCCGCTTCGACAATGTAAAGGAAACGCATCTCGACCACGATATGCAAGCGTACGTCTCTTATCGCGTCAAGGACAAAATTTATTGGACGCAACGAAAATTGAACTTGCATAAAGGCGAGCTCGTTCTTACTGACGGAAAGAACATGGTCCGCGGCCGCTGTGGCAATCGCGTGTCGCTCACGAAGGTGATTGCGCCTCCGGGTCCTGAACCTTCCGATCCTGAATTTGACGTCACCGAGGCCCATCCGCCGGCCGTCGCCGCGTCGCCGGTCCTCGTTGCATCCGCGGGCAAAAGCCATGCTCCCGGCGTAGCGCCGCTTCTTCCCGCCGCGGTTGGGGGCGCCGTACCCGCTGTAGCGGCATCCCATAGCAAGTTGCCTTATATGGTTCCGGCCGCGTTGGTCGGTGGCGCTATTGGCGGCCTCTACGCAAAGAATAGCGGCAATCACGGAAACAGCTTTATTCCCACCGGGACATCAACTCCTAATAGTCCGCCCGTTATTCCGCCGGTCACGCCACCCGCTACACCGCCGGTTACAAACGCGCCGGAGCCGTCGGCTTCTATTTGGCTATTGGCGTTCGGTTTCGCATGGTTGTTCGTGTGGTCCCGCCGCAGAACCTCCAAGCGGCCGCAGTAATCGAATACGCGCGTCACGGGCGGAACAACAGCGCCGTGGTTTCCTCCACCACTGGCCGGGCAAATGCGATCGCATTTTGGCTCGCTTGTTCCGCCCCTTTTTTTTCTTCCGGAGCTACGATCTGAACGCGTGCGATATCGGTTCGCCGGCGGCGCATTGTATCGAGAATCCGGTAGAGGTGCAGCCGCCCGCCATCAGCCACAATTCTTTGCCTCGCCTCGAACCAACGCAATATCGCGCGCCGCTCGCTGCCTCTCGCGACCAGGTCATAGCGTACGGGAACCGCACCGCGTTCTGCGAGCGCGAGCCGGATGACTCTCGACGAGATCCGCGACCATCCTTCTTCCGGCAAATACTCGCCGAAGTCGTATTGCTGATGCAATTCCATTTGCGTTCGATAGTAGGCAATCTGTAAGCTCACTTTACAGCCGCACTCCGCGCTGCTGTAGTTCCGGTTCAATACCGCATCGGCACCCCTAATCGGCGGCATTTCTTTTTCTGTTGGGGCCGATCCGGTATACGTCCATTGGCCCATCCGTGGCGGAAAACTGTCGAAGGAGGGTGGCGGAGCAATTACCGGCTCCCGCGCCATCGCACTCATCATCCAAAATTGCGCGAGAAGCACAATCGCCGCGCCGGCTGCGATAACGGTCGATCGGGATCGCATCATGCTTCTATTCCTTTGCGATTTCCATAGCGCAGCAACAGATGAGCGCCCCAAATTAAGCAGAACGCCAGGACTAATGTGATGTAGCCCAGCGCTTCGTGCCACACTCCTTGCGTGTATTTGCGTTGGAATTCGCCGAATAATCCAGTTGCGGTTATCCGGATAATGTTCATCAATATCGAGGCGGGTAGCGCCGCGGCTACGATTGTTATCCGCGCCCACACACGGCGCTCGTTCCAGTACGCGTAGACAACACAGAAAAATGTCAAGGTCAACAACGATTGCACGCCGCTGCACGCTTCCGATATCAACAGAATTTGCGACGGCAAATAGATAGCGTTCCCACTCTGCACCGCGTGGAAACCCAGCAGGCGGAACGCAATCTCCGCCCCACTGCTGGCGATCGCTTGCAGCGGCAAGGTCAATCGGTAGTAAACCGGAGAGGGAACGGGCAGAGTAAACAACAACAGCGCCAGAGGAAATGCAAGAAAGCGTAACGCACTACGTCCACCCGCTGCCAGAATACATCCGCAAAGCGAGATCAGAAACGCGAGACGAACGAGCGTCAACGACCCGCCGGCAATGCCAGCCAATGCTATCACCGCGCCCAGCATAAGCACGACAATCGCAATCGCGGCGGGCGCGATCTTCCGCGACGGCCAATCGCCTCGCTTCTCCCAGATTGCATAGGCCGCAATCGCCGGCGGAAAAATCGCGCGCGCGGCATCGCCGTTCTTAAATAGAACTTGTCCGGTATGCGCAATCGTCTCGCCGTAACAGAGCGCGAGCAGCAGGGTTAGTGTGGCGACAACCCAACCCCAAACATTATTGCCTGCGGCGGCAGGAGCGGCCACGTCCACATTGTAGGCTTATGCGATTGTCTTAGACGCAGGTCTCCGCGTAAGAATAGTCCGAAAGCAGCGTCCATGCCAACCGGATGCTGGACCGTACGGGCGAGTTGTCCGTTCAAGCATGGGGGCACTTACGCTTCCGGCTCCGATTCAACATCCTGGACAAAAGTGATGTGGCTCTGGACCGCATATCTCGGCTGTAGCTTCAGCCTCACTTGCATTTTGCAAGTAACTTCTGCTACTGTGATTTTCGTGTCCGGCAGGCACAGCAAAAAACGCCGGTCCGGTTGCCCCGTCAGTGTTTCCCTCGATCTTATTGGGGATCGCTGGTCGCTACTGATTGTTCGCGATCTTATGGTTCGTGGATACCGCACATTTAAGGACTTTCAGGGCTCCGGCGAGGGCATCGCTACCAACATCCTTGCCGATCGTTTGCAGAAGCTTCGGGCATCGGGAATCATTACGGCCGAAGGCGAAGAAGCCGATGGGCGGAAAGTGAACTACCGGCTCACCGAAAAGGGAATCGATCTCGCACCAGTGCTGTTGGAGCTACTCCTTTGGGGGGCGCGGCACGAAGAACCTGGGGCGCCCTGCGGAGTCATCGCGCAGATGGCGCAAAACCGCGCAGCCGTTCTCGCGGAAGTCCGGCGGCGTTGGGAAGAACGGGACGCGACGCCGTTTCTGCCAAAATTCGAGAAAACAAAATCCGGAGGCTCAGCATGAGCAACGTACGCGTTTTAGTGGGTACGCGCAAAGGCGCATTCATTCTTACTTCAGACGGGAAGCGGAAAAACTGGGATGTGAGCGGCCCTCATTTTGGCGGCTGGGAAATCTATCACATGAAAGGATCGACGGCCGATCCCAACCGCCTCTATGCATCGCAATCCACGGGTTGGCACGGACAAGTGTTGCAGCGCTCGAACGATGGCGGCAAAAGCTGGGAGCCCGTCAGCAATAAATTTGCTTACGACGGCGTGCCCGGCACGCATCAGTGGTATGACGGAACGCCTCACCCTTGGGAATTCAAACGCGTATGGCATCTGGAACCTTCCGCCACCGATCCCGACATGGTCTATGCGGGCGTAGAAGACGCGGCTTTGTTCCAAAGCACGGACGGCGGCCAAAACTGGAACGAACTCTCCGGCCTCCGCGGCCATGGCTCAGGCCCGTCGTGGCAGCCCGGAGCCGGCGGCATGTGCCTCCACACAATTGTTGTCGATCCCAGCGATCCGCAGCGAATCTTCATCGCGATATCCGCGGCGGGCGTCTTTCGCAGCACAGACGCCGGCAAAACATGGAAGCCTATCAATCAAGGTTTACGTTCGCAGTACATTCCGAATCCGGAAGCCGAAGTCGGCCATTGTGTACATCGCATCGCCATGCACCATTCGCGGCCCGATGTCTTGTTTATGCAGAAGCACTGGGATGTAATGCGTACCGACAACTCAGGTGACTCCTGGCAGGAAATCAGCGGTAACCTGCCGACCGACTTCGGATTCGTCATCGACGTGCACGCGCATGAGCCCGAGACAATTTACGTGGTCCCCATCAAGAGCGACTCCGAGCACTATCCGCCCGACGGCCAACTACGCGTCTACCGCAGCCGGACCGGCGGCAACGATTGGGAGCCGCTCACGAATGGTCTCCCGCAAAGCAACTGCTTTGTGAATGTGCTGCGCGATGCGATGGCCATCGACTTGCTCGATTCCTGCGGTGTTTATTTCGGCACTACGGGCGGCCAGGTTTATGCCTCCGCCGATGCGGGCGATACCTGGAACGCCATTGTTCGCGATCTTCCTCCCGTGCTTTCGGTTGAGGTGCAAACATTGACATGATCCGCGTTGTACTTCCGGCGCATCTAAGAACCCTCGCCCGCGTAACAGATGAGGTGACACTCGAAGTAGATGCGCCGCCGACACTGCGTTCGGCACTCGATGCGCTCGAAGCGGCGTATCCTATGCTGCGCGGAACAATTCGCGACCAGGTCACGCAACAGCGCCGTCCCTTCGTGCGCTTCTTTGCCTGCGAGGAGGATCTATCCCACGATTCTCCCGACACGCCTCTGCCTGCCGCTGTTGCCGCCGGGACCGAACCACTTCTTGTGGTCGGAGCTATCGCCGGCGGTTAGTTACAGCGCTTGTGGCGTACGCACTTATCGACACCTTACGCGGCGTGCACAATGGTGCTGAACGAGGCCGGATCAAGGCTCGCGCCGCCAACCAGGACGCCGTCGAGTTCTTCTTCTTTCATCAAGCCGTGGATATTGTCCGGCTTTACGCTTCCGCCGTACAAAATGCGCACACGGCGCGCCGCCTCGTCACCAAATCGGCGTCCCACTTCCGCGCGAATTAAACGATGCGCTTCAGCAGCAATCTCCGGAGTAGCCGTATGTCCTGTGCCAATGGCCCAAACAGGTTCATAGGCAATCACGATTTGTGAAAATTGCTCTTCGGTAAGTCCGGCAATGCCGCCGGCGAACTGCTCCACCAGAACTGCTTCTGTTTTTTCCGCTTTTCGCTCTTCCAGTTTTTCGCCGACGCAGACCACCGGCGTCAACCCCGCCTCAATCGCCGATTGCGTTTTTTTCAAAACGTCAGCATCGGTTTCAAATCCGTACAGGCGGCGTTCGCTATGACCTACCAGCACCCACTGGCACCCGGCCGCCGTCAACATTCCTGCCGACACTTCGCCGGTGTAGGCGCCTTCCTTTCCCCAATGCAGATCCTGGCCGCCAATGTGGACGTTCGCCTCCTGCGTAGCGGTGATCGCCGAAGGAATGCTGATAAAAGAAGGAAAAATTACGATCTCGCAGTAGTCCACATCCCGTATTAAGGGGTTGAATTTCTGGAAGAAGTCGGCGGTCTCCTGGATTGTTTTATACATTTTCCAGTTCCCCGCCATAACGCGTCGTCTCATAGAATGTCGAACGTTCTTATCCTTTCAATAAGTCCTGTAAAAAGCTGCTGCCGTGTGCAATGGTTGTTCCGAAGTTATTCGCTATTGTCTGACCGATATCAGCCAAAGTACCGCGCGTGCCTAGATTCACGCCTTTGCGAGCACGCGGCCCCGAAGCAAGCAACGGCGTGAACTCGCGCGAGTGGTCGGTGGAAGGAGTTGTCGGATCGCAGCCATGATCGGCGGTGAGAATTAGCAGGTCATTAGCATGAAGGCGTAAAGACGGAAGCCAGTTATCCACCTGCTCAAGAGCACAAGCGTAGCCTTCCGCGTCGTTACGGTGCCCGTACAGTTGATCGAAATCGACCAGGTTGGTGAAGATCAATCCCGACCGCTGGGCTTCCATCGCCATCGCGGTTTTTTCCATGCCGTCACGATTATCTTTGGTCTTCACGGTTGTCGTAATGCCGCGATTCAAAAAGACATCGGCAATTTTCCCCACGGCGTAAACCGGAATGCGACGTTCCGATAGCTTATCGAGCAGCATATCGGGCGGAGGCGGCACGGCGTAATCATGCCGGTTAGCCGTGCGGTGGAAATTTCCTGGTTCGCCTTCGAACGGCCGCGCGATCACGCGCCCCACTTCATTCTTTCCGCGAAGCAATTCGCGCGCAATCTCGCAGATGCGATACAGTTCCGGCACCGGAATGACCATCTCATGCGCGGCGATTTGAAACACACTGTCGGCGGATGTGTAGACAATAGGCCGGCCGGTACGCATGTGCTCCGGCCCCAATTCCTTAATGATTTCAGTTCCGGATGCAGGTTTATTGCCTAGGATGCGTCGACCGATGCGGCGTTCGAATTCATAAATAATCTCCGCGGGAAAGCCGTGCGGATAAATGGGAAACGGCTTGTCGAGAAGAATACCCGCCATCTCCCAATGCCCCGTCGTTGTATCTTTGCCCGGCGATCGAAGCGTGCATTTACCGAATGCACCGGTGGGCCTAGCGACAGGCGACAAGCCAGTAATCGGCCGGATATTCGCAAGCCCGAGCGTCACCAGGTTTGGTAAACGGAGCGAACGCGCTCTCGCTATATTGCCCAATGTGTCGCTGCCCGCGTCTCCATATTCAGCCGCATCGGGCATCGCACCCATACCGACGCTGTCAAGAACGATAAGAATAATGCGCTCAAAACCTGTTTCCGCTTCATTTGACGTCGGCACAGGGCGTTCGGTCCTACTCCGGCTCCGTTGGAGCCGCTCGCTTTGCGGCCGCGCTGCTCGTGCTGGGCGCTGGTTCAGCTTGAAATTCGCTGCGCAATCGGGCCGCTCGTTCGCGAGCCAAATGCATATAACTCTGATGCGATGAAATTTTGTTCAGCAGTGGAATGAATTGGAGTGGCGTTGCAAGCTGCTTGTGGATCCACAACTCCTCCACCTGCGCCAGCGCGTCGTTGACTCCCAGCTTGTCAAATCGCGATGTTTCATCGAGCATGATGTAAGCACGCTCGGTGGCCGCAATATTTTCAAACCTGCTTAGCAATTGTTGTGCAAGGGGATTTGTGGAGTAGTTAAAAACCGCCTCGGAAATTTTGCCCTGGCCATCGTCATAGCGGAAGGTCTTTTTGCCCGTATTCGCCACTTTCAGGCCGGAATCGATTTTGTTGTTGAAAAAATTCAGTTTCGAGGCGAGGCCGAAAAGCGACTCAGCATCGGCGGGCGGCAATTTCGCTTTAGTTGGTTGATCGTCATCCGGTTGTTCTTTGTAGGATAGATCGCCGCTTTTCAAGACGGATACGGAAGTATAGGCCGGCTTGCTGCCCGGAAATTCTTTTGTAAAGGTGAGGGTTTGAGCGGATAGGCCAGCAGTAGAAATCAGTAAAAATAGACAGGCTAACGACCGGCAGCGTCTACTGTAAGAGCATCCGGTGCTATTTCCAAACTGGGGTCGCTGACGCTTCCGGCTCCGATTCAAGATCTCGAACCAAAGCAATGCGCCTCCGGACCTCGGTACCACATGGAAGATCATGCGGGCTTCCTCGCCGCGGCGACAAAAGCAGCCTGAGTTGCGTGGCAGATCGCCACGGCCAGGGCATCCGAAACATCGAACGAAGCGAACGGAACGGTATCGGTTTTCAGAAGGGACTGCACCATCGATTGCACCTGCTGCTTTTCTGCCCGCCCGTATCCGGTGACGCTCATCTTAATGGATAGCGGCGAATATTCAGCCACGGTAACGCCGGCTTCTGCTGCAAGCAACAGCGCCACTCCGCGGACGTGGGCAAGCTTCAGCGCCGATTTCGTGTTTACCGCATGGAATACTTCTTCCACCGCCACCACCTCGGGAACTTGCGCTGCAATCAGCCGCCGCAAGCCGTCGGCAATAGCCGCCAATCGGGATTCCAGCGGATCTTTGGCTCGCAACCGGATGACACCGCAGTCAACTAACCGATGAACGCGGCCGTCGGAGTCAATGACACCGAACCCCGTCCGTTCTGTTCCGCAGTCAATGCCGAGGATCCGCATGAAAATGTGAGAAGCGGCGGAACGTCAGGCCCCGCGCTATCTAAGCCAGAGCCTCAATTTCCGCTTCGTCTACTTCGTAGTTGGCGTACACGTTTTGAACATCGTCGTGCTCTTCGAGCAAATCGAACAGCTTCAACATTGCTTGGGCCGTTTTTCCTTCCAGCTTGATCGTGTTCTTCGGAAGCATGGCGATTTCCGCCGATTCCGTCGCTATCCCGGCCTTTTCGAGCGCCTGCAGTACAGCTTCGTGCGATTCCGGAGCCGACACGATTTCCCATGCCCCGCCCTGATCGCGGATATCTTCGGCTCCCGCGTCCAACGCAATGGTCATTAACTGATCTTCGGTGGCTTTTTCGCCGTCGACAATGATCTGGCTCTTCCGTTCGAACATCCAGGCGACGCTGCCCAACTCTCCCAGATTGCCGCCATTTTTCGAAAAAACGTGACGAATTTCGCTTACCGTTCGATTGCGATTATCCGTCGCAACGGAAACCAGAACGGCCGCGCCGCCCGGTCCATAGCCCTCGAACATGATTTCATCAATCTGCCCGCCGTCTAATTCGCCGGTGCCGCGCATGATGGCGCGTTTAATGTTATCGGCCGGCATACTCACCGCTTTTGCGGCGGTAACGGCCGTACGCAATCGAGGATTCGCATCCGGATCGCCGCCGTTGCGCGCCGCAATTTGAATTTCTTTAATTAAGCGCGTGAAGGCCTTGCCACGCTTGGCATCGAGAGCCGCCTTCTTATGCTTAATTGTGGCCCATTTACTGTGTCCAGACATACCTAAATCCTGTGGAAGGAAAACCTTCGCTAACCTCCGAGAATATCAAAAGAGAGGGATTGGTTCGTAAAGCATGGATCAGGTGAATCAGCGCGATGGAGTTATCTCGCTACCGGTTTCCGCAACATGGATGCGGCAACGGGAGTAAAGATGGCGAAATGCCTGACCATGCCACAATGGCCTTCGCTAAAATCGAGGGGCAGTTGGCCTTTTCAAACTTATGAAGCGATTTGCCTGCGCGAGCCTTTTGACGGCCGTTTTCTCAGCTTCTCTCTTTTCCCAGTCGCTGGAGCAATTCCGCAAAAAAGTAACGGAATTTAAGCTTCCCAACGGCATGCACTTCATTGTGGTCGAGCGGCACGAAGCTCCCGTGGTCGCATTCAACACCTATGTGAATGTGGGCTCGGTGGACGATCCCGGCGGCGAAACCGGCTTAGCACACATGTTCGAGCACATGGCGTTCAAAGGAACCGAGCAGATCGGCACCAAAAACTGGCCGGAAGAAAAACAGGCCATGGAAAAGCTGGAGCAGGATTACAACGCTTACGATGCCGAGAAAAACAAAGGACTGCACGCCGATCAGGAACGGCTGAAGAAACTGTGGGACCAGGTTCAGACCGATATCGCCGCGGCGCAAAAGTATGTCATTCCCAATCAATATCCGCAGATTATCGAAACAAACGGCGGCACGGGCTTAAACGCTTCCACGGGATTCGACGCGACGCAATATTTCTACAAATTCCCATCGAACCGGCTGGAGTTGTGGTTCCTCCTCGAATCGGAGCGCTTTTACGATCCGGTGTTCCGCGAATTCTATAAAGAGCGCGACGTGGTCCGCGAAGAGCGGCGAATGCGAGTGGAATCGGAGCCGCAGGGTCTACTGCAGGAATCGTTTATGGCAGCGGCATTTGAGGCGCATCCTTATCATCATTCGCCCGGCGGATGGGGGAGCGATATCGAGAGTCTGCGGCTGACGAACGCAATTCAGTTTTACAAAAAATACTACGGGCCGTCGAATATCAGCATGGCCATTGTGGGCGACGTCTACCCACAGCAGGCGCGGCAATTGGCGGAAAAATATTTCGGCATCATACCGAAGGAGCCGGATCCGCCGCCCGTTCACACCGTGGAGCCAAAACAGGAAGGTGAGCGGCGGGTTGAGATTGACGCGAATGCGCAGCCGCTGGAACTGATCGGTTACAAACGGCCCGATCAACTATCGAAGGACGATGCCGTGTTCGACGTAATGAGCGAAATTCTTTCCGGCGGACGAACGGGAACTATCTATAAGGATCTCGTACGCGACAAGCAACTGGCGCTGGCAGCGGGATCGATCGGAAGCTATCCGTCAGGCAAATATCCCAATTTGTTTGTGCTTTACGTTGCGCCCAATATGGGCAAGTCGATGGACGAGTGCGAAAAGGAATTGCTTCGCGTGGTGGACGAACTAAAGACACAGAAGGTGGACGAGACCACTTTAAAGCGCGTGAAAACAAAAGTGCGCGCGGCTCTCATCCGGCAGCTCGATAGCAACGCGGGACTTGCAGCGCAGCTTAACTTCTACTACGTTGCTTATGGCGACTGGCAGAAGCTTTTCACGCAGTTGAACGAATACGACAAGATCACTGCCGACGACGTGATGCGCGTAGCCAAGGAGTATCTGACGCCGGAAACGCGGACAGTGGCGCGGTTAGTGCCAAAGGAATCGGGAAGCGGCGCGTCGGGCACGCAGCAACACGGCAAAACCGAAGGAGCAAACAAGTGATGCTGCAAGCAATCTGGTTTTCAAGGTTGAGCCTATTGCAACCGCTTGCTCGCGCACGCGGCTCGGCTATTGTCGCGGCACTTGCCGCCGTTTCGGTACTCCCGGCCTTTTCGCAAGCGCCGGCTCCGGCCAAGGAGCCCTCGATCCCCATCGTCGTCCGCGATATCAAGCCGGGGTCGATGCCATCGTGGAAGGATTTGAAATTCCCTCCGCTGGGCAAAGTGAAAATCCCCAAGCCGGAAATCTTCACGATGAGCAATGGGATGAAAGTCTACCTGCTCGAAAATCATGAGCTTCCGCTGGTAAGCGGGCGAGTTGTGGTTCGCACAGGCAATTTATTCGATCCGAAGGACAAGCGCGGCCTAGCAGAAGTCACCGGCATGGTGATGCGGAGCGGCGGCACTTCGAAGCTGACCGGCGATCAGTTGGACGAGAAGCTGGAAAACATGGCGGCTTCGGTCGAGAGCAGCATTTTGGAATCGAGTGGATCGGCGGGGTTCTCGTGTTTGAAAGACAATACGACAACGGTTCTTGGTCTTTTCCACGACGTAGTCACCGATCCGGCGTTTCGCGAAGCCAAGCTTGATCTGGCCAAAACACAAATTAAGAGCGCCATTTCAAGAAGGAACGATGACGCGTCAGGGATCGCCCAGCGCGAGTTGTACCGGATCATCTATGGACCCGATACGCCCTACGGTGGCGAAGAAGAATACGACACGATCAATGCCATTAAACGCGATGATGTTGTCGCGTTCTATAAGCGCTATTTCTTTCCGGCAAACATGATTCTCTCCGTCTATGGGGATTTCGACAGCACGTCGATGAAGCAGCAGCTTGAAACCTTGTTTGGAACCTGGAAGGCTACCGAACCCAAAGTTCCGCCTTTCCCAAAAGTGGATGCCGCTGCCGATCCGGGAATCTTTTTCGTTTCGAAACCCGATGTGACGCAAACGTTCATTCAGATGGGGCATTTGGGCGGCGAATTTCGCGATAAGGATTTTGCGGCCCTTTCCGTCGCCGCGGATGTTTTCGGCGGAGGTTTTGCAAGCAGGCTGTTTCGCGAAATACGCACCCGGCTTGGTTACGCGTATGCGGTAGGCGCGGATTGGGGCGCTAACTACGATCATCCAGGCGTCTTTAATATCAGCGTTAGTACGAAGGCGAAAACCACAACGGAAACCATTCAGGCGATTTTGAAGATTTTGGACCAGATGCGGACGTCGGAAGTCACGGACGAAGAGTTAAAGATCGCAAAAGACAGTGTGTTGAACAGCCTGGTATTTGCATTCGAGCGGCCGTCAAGTACGTTGAACCGGCTGATCACGTATGACTATTTCGGATACCCGCCTGACTTTCTCACGCAATATGAGAAAGCCATCGCGCAGGTGACCAAGGCCGATGTGCTGCGGGTATCGAAGGAATATTTCCAGCCCTCGAAGTTGTCTATTATTGCCGTCGGAAATGAGAAGCTGTTTAGCGAGCCGTTAACGGCGCTGAACATTCCGGTAAAACCGCTGGACGTGAGCATTCCGCCGCCGCACGAGCAAACTGCCGCCGCAAACCCGCAAACGCGAGCGGCCGGCGAGGCGCTGCTGGCAAAGGCCGCTAATTTTCTGGGCGGCGCGGAGAAGCTAACCTCTTTGCACGATGTGACTGCGGTTGAGGAAGCAACCATGCATACGCCTCAGGGCGATATGAAAATGACGGTGAGATCGCAGGGAATTCTTCCCAATGTGTTCCGCGAGCAGCAAAACCGAGGGAACATACCCGTTACGTTGTTTGTGGGGCCGGATACCGGATGGGTCAACACGCCCAAGGGAACGCAGCCACTCCCCACGCAGGCACAGCAACAAATCCGCAGCCAGGTCTCGCGCCAGTTCGTCTCGATCTTAAAGCAAATTGGCGGTGGGAAAGATGCCGTGCTTGCGGGTGATGGAAAAGTGCAAATTAAGACAACTCTCGGCCAGCCCATTACATTAGCGATCGATCCGTCCACCGGCTCCATTGCCAGCATGAGCTACACCGATGAAGCCGGCGCCACAACGGAAAAGTTCTCCGATTGGCGCGACGTAAGCGGCATTAAGCTGCCTTTCCAATCCGATGTATTCAAGGACGGCAAAGCGGTGCAGAGCGCGACAGTGCAGGAGATGAAGATCAATACAAATCTCACGGCGGAGGAACTCAGCAAACAACCGTGAGACGCATTTTTCTGCTGTTACTGTTTCCCATTCTGCTAACGGCTCAACAGGCAGACAAGGGCAAGCAAGTGGTGGCCGATGCCGTGGAGGCATTGGGCGGATCTCGCTTTCTTTCCATGAAGAACCGCGTAGAATCCGGCGTGGCCTATTCGTTTTATCGATCTCAGATAAAGGGCCGCGATATTGCCACTATTTATGTCGAGTACCTGGACCATGCGCCACCCAAAGGTTTGGCGGTGCGGGAGCGCGAGGCTTTCGGAAAAAAGCAGGATTATGCGTTCTTGTTGTTACCGGACCAGGGCTATGAAATCACCTATCGCGGCGCGCGGCCAATTTCGGATGAGCAATGGAAGCGTTATTTGACTACCGCTTCGACCAGCGTGTTCTATCTTTTGCGGCAGCGTTGGAAGGATCCGAAGATGGAATACGATTACGTCCGCGGCGACATTTTCCTGAACACGCAAGTCAACATTGTGGATATTACGACGCCTGAAGGCCAAACCGTGCGCGTGTACTTCGATTACAACACTAAGGTGCCCATCCGGCAGGAGTACAGCCAATGGGACCCGGTCGGTCAGCAGCGAAGCATGGAATCAACCGACTATTCTAAGTACCGCGATGTCAATGGATTCCAATGGCCGTATGTAACGCATCGCGAGCGGAACGGCGAGAAGATATTCGAGTTGTTTGCCACCGATGTGCAGATTAATGCCAATCTTCCGGCATCGACTTTTGAATTGCCGACTGGCGCAAAGATTCTGAAAAAAGCGAATTGACCGATTATCGGTCGCCAAGCGACCTCACGTTAGATTGGGACGAGAGGCACTCATGTTTGTATCTGTTACACGCCTGCGATTACGATCGATTCGCTATTTACCGCAGTTTAGTTGGATGGCGCTGCGGTCGAACCTGCAAGCCCGGCGAGCGCCCGGCAACTTGAAGAGCCGCTACTTAAATCACTCGCCATTGGTATTTTGGACCTTATCCGGGTGGGAGAGTGAAGGGGCAATGCGCAATTTCATGACATCGGGCGCGCACCGCCGGGCCATGCCGAAATTGCTCAACTGGTGCGATGAAGCGTCCATCGGACATTGGCACGAAGATTCCAGCGAACTTCCCGACTGGAAAGAGGCGCACCGGAGAATGGTGGCGGAGGGCAGGACATCGAAAGTGCACCATCCGTCCGCGGACCATCAGGCGAAGCGGATTCCCGGACCGAAATTGCGCGGTAAGGAACGAAACTGAAAGGAGACAGCATGGCGCGACAAACTCGCCGCACATTTTTGGCCACGGCGTCGGGCGGTTTGCTGATGGCGGCAGTAGAGGGCGCGGGACAAGATCGTACAGGCGCCGATCTTAGCCTTTGGTACGACAAGCCCGCGGGGCAGTGGGTGGACGCATTGCCGATTGGCAACGGGCGGCTGGGCGCGATGGTATTCGGCGGCGGCGAAAAGGGTGCGCCGAATGAAGAGACGCTGCAATTCAACGAGGATACGTTTTGGTCGGGCAAGCCGCGCGATGGCAACAATCCGGACGCGAAAAATCATTTGCCTGCTGTGCGCGATGCAGTGCTGAAGCGCAAGGATTATCATCTTGCCGATGAAATCTGCAAAAAGATGCAAGGCTTGTTCGCCGAAGCGTACCAACCGCTCGGGAATCTTCGATTGAGCTTTCAACATGCCGTAGCAGTGACCGGGTATCATCGCGAATTGAATTTGGACAGAGCCTGTGCCTACACACGCTACCGGGCGGGAGATACGGACTTCGAGAGGATGGCTTTCGTCTCGGCTCCCGACCACGTGCTGGTTTTGAGAGTGACAGCCAATAAGCCGCGTCAATTGAACTGCACTATTTCGATGGACGGGCCTTTACAGAAAGAGGTGAAGGCGCTTACCGGCTCTCGAATCTTGCTGACCAGCAAGGCGGCAGCACATATCGCCGGTGCGGGACATCCTGGTAGCGAGAAGCCGGTAGTCCTTTCGGATGAAGCGGGCGACGGCATGTATGGCGTGGCGATGCTGGATGTGCGCGCCGATGATGGCAAGACGGAGCGGAACGGGGAAACAATCCGAATTAGGGAAGCAACTACCATCACGATTCTGCTTGCGGCGGCGACCGGATACCGCGGCTTTCAAAACAAGCCGGACACACCGCTCGATCAGGTGACGCGGAAAGCGCAGGAGCAACTGGATGCGGCGGCAGCCAAACCCTTTCAAACTTTGTATTCCAGCCATACAAACGACTATCAAGGATTGTTCCGCCGCGTAAGCCTTCAGTTAGGAAGTGGTTCGGGCGGCGGAGTGCCGACGGATCTCCGCTTGAAGAACTTCGCGGAGCATCCTGATCCTTCGCTGCTGGCCCTCTATTTTCAATATGGCCGTTATCTTCTGATTAGTAGCTCCCGTCACGGTTCGCAGCCGGCGAATTTGCAGGGCATTTGGAATTATCAAGTAACGCCGCCCTGGAGTTGCAACTGGACATCGAACATCAACATTGAGATGAATTACTGGCCGGCGGAGGCGTGTAATTTAACGGAATGCACGGAGCCCCTGTTCGATCTGATTCAGGATCTGAGTAAAAATGGCGCGAGGACAGCGCGAGAAAACTACGGAATAGCGGCCGGATGGGTTTCTCATCACAATATCGATTTATGGCGGGCGTCGAATCCGGTTGGGCAGGGAGTAGGCGCGCCGACATGGGCGAATTGGGCGATGAGCGGACCCTGGCTCTGCCAGCACCTGTACGATCACTATTTATTCACCAACGATCGCTATTTCCTTGAGAAGCGAGCCTATCCGCTGATGAAAGGCTCGGCTGAATTTTGCCTAGCCTGGTTGATTGATGACGGCAAGGGCCGTTTAACGACGTGCCCGTCGGAATCGACAGAAAACAACTTTCTCGCCCCGGACGGCAAACCGGCAATGACCAGCGCGGGCTGCACGATGGATATGGCGCTGATCCGCGAGCTGTTCACCAACTGCATCGCGGCTTCGGAGAAGCTCGGGATAGACGCGGAATTCGCGGAGAAGTTAAAGCAAGCGCGATCGCGATTATTGCCGTATCAGGTCGGCAAGCACGGCCAGTTACAGGAATGGTCCATCGATTTTGATGAGGCGACGCCGGGTCAGCGGCACATGTCGCAGCTCTATCCTCTTTATCCTGGAAATCAGATCACGCCGCGAGCCACGGCCAAGCTGGCAAAAGCAGCGCGGATTTCGCTAGAGAGGCGGCTGGCGAATGGCGGCGCTTATACGGGCTGGAGCCGCGCCTGGGCCATTACGTTCTGGGCACGATTGTTGGATGGCGACAAAGCGTGGGAGTCGCTTTCGATGCTGATGAAGCACAGCACAAACAAAAATTTATTCGATACGCATCCGGCGCGCGAGGGGCCGATTTTTCAGATTGACGGGAATTTTGGAGCGACGGCCGCGATGGCGGAGATGCTGCTACAGAGCCATGAGGGAAGCGTCGACTTATTACCTGCTCTGCCGGCGGCGTGGCCCGAAGGTCAGGTAAAAGGCTTACGATCGCGTGGCGGGCTGACGGTCGATCTTCGTTGGTCGAAAGGCAAGCTGGATGAATGCGTGGTGCAACCGGACGCGCACGGAGAGCATCGCTTCCGCGCGCCCGCCGGACAAGCGATCGCCTCGATTGAAGTGAAATCGGGGAAGGCAGATTTTTCGCCGCAACGGGACGGCGTCGTAACGCTAAATATGAGCTATGGCGAAGTGTACCGGATGAAATTCCGTCCGGACGCGGCAAACAAAGCGGCTAAAGTGTGACCGGCAAACTACGAACAACATGGCATCGAAGAAAAGCGACCGCGACACAATCACTCGCCGCGACTATTTGAACTCGACGCTGGTGGCATCGGGCAGTGTGCTGCTGGGCGCGGCCGGTCCGATGCAGTTGTTGGCGCGAGAAGAATGGAACGGTTACGGCGGAGTTGGCGATTACAGCAGTTCAAACGGGAACACATGGGAGGTGATGTCGGATGGGCATAAAATACGCGACCACGTGTTTGAACCGCTTCCGGCAGATATCACAGATACCAATGAGACGTTCGATTGCGTAGTAGTAGGTGGCGGTATCAGCGGCTTGAGCGCCGGATTGTTTTATTCGCGAAAAACCAACGGCAAAAAGAGCTGTCTGATTCTCGAGAACCATGCGATTTTCGGCGGCGAGGCGCGGAGGAATGAGTTTGAAGTAGGCGGCGAGCGGGTGATGGCGCATCAGGGCTCAGCCATGTACTTCCCGTGTCTGCCAGGGACGTTCCTATCCGAATTCTATCGATCGATTTACATTCGCAACGAGGATTTCCAGTATCAGGAATGGACCGGCAAACAGCCGGAGATACCGGTTGGCTTGACACCTTATTTCGGCGGTGGCCCGGCATCGGCATTCTTTTTCGGACCGAAGTTTCAGAAACCGGAAGGAATGTTACTCAAAGATCCATGGAGCCGGAATCTGGAAGGGGTGCCAATTTCCGCGACGATGCGCGAGGAATGGCTGAGGGTCCGGCAGCCGGCAGCGGCAGATACACCAGTTGCAAAAGAGCATGGCGATGCGGGCTCGCGTTATATGGACAGCGTCACGCTGGAAGAATATTTGATGCGGGCGCACGGAGTTAGCCGCGAAACGGTGCGCACCTTCCTCTCGCCCGTTGCTGGAGGAGGTTCCGGGCTCGGCGCGGACGCTCTTTCTGCCTACGCGGAGTTCGCGGCGGATGTGTTGTTGCCGTGGGATTACAGCAAGCAAGCCCAAATGTTTCCGGGCGGTAACGCGGGCGTGGCGCGCCACATTGTTAAGGCAATGCTGCCCGGCGTGCTGCCGGGCGAGGCGAGCATGACGGGTATTGCAGCAGCAAAGGTAAATTTCCAGGCGCTCGACCGCGTGAGACAACCGGTGCGAATACGGCTCAGATCCACTGTGGTTTCGGTGCGGCATGAAGGCGAGCCGGAACGCGCCGAAGCGGTGAAGATCGTTTATCTACGAAACGGAAAACTATATTCCGTGCGAGCACGCAGCGTTGTGGTGGCGGGCGGCAGTTGGACGGCGAAGCATATTGTGAAAGATTTGCCTTCGGACCAGGCTGCGGCGTACGCGCTGTTCCATCGCGCGCCCTGCCTGATGGCGAATGTTGCGTTAAAGAACTGGCGCTTTCTGTATAAGCTGGGCATCAGCGAATTTCAATGGTTCGAGGGCATCGGCAATTACACCGCGATACGCCGGCTGGCGAAACTCGATGGCATTGCGCCGGGTATCTCGCCCGATTCGCCCGTCGTGCTGACATTTAAGATTCTATTTTCGAGTCCCGGCTTGCCGCTCGAGCAACAAGTAATTAAGGGACGAACAGAGCTATACTCAACCCCGTTTCGCGTGTATGAGAAGAGATTACGCGATCAACAGACGATGATGTTCGGGGCACACGGCTTCGATGCGCGCCGCGACATTGCGGCCATTATTTTGAATCGTTGGGGGCACGCCTATTTAGCGCCGCAGCCGGGATTCTTTTTCGGTAACGAAAAGCATTCCGCGCCGGGAGATTTTCTGCGCAGTCATCCCTACGGACGCATTGCTTTCGCGAATTCCGATCTCGCCGGAATTATGGATCACCGGATGTCGATTATGGAAGCGGACCGGGCGACCGATCAGGTGATCGGCCGGGGGTAGTTGGCGACGGCGCTAATGAGCTGTCCCAGCGATTTCGACATTCCGAGGACAAGCGTCGAGATGAGTCTCGACGCGGCACGCAAGAGTGCGTGCGCCACAACGACCTGCAATTGTTCGGTATTTATTTCGCTGGTACAGCTTACTATGCGCGCACGGCTTCCACATCGATTGTAATTTTGACTTCATCGCCGACCAGCACGCCACCAGTTTCTAAGGCCGAGTTCCACGTGAGTCCAAAATCTTTTCGATTCAGCTTCGCTGTCGCCGACGCGCCGATACGCTGTTTGCCCCACGGGTCCTTTACTTCAGGCGTGGGCCCTTCCACATCTAGGGTGACCTCGCGCGTTACCCCGCGAATGGTTAAGTCGCCTTTGACTTTTCCGCCCCCATTGCTCGCTTCGATTTGCTTGCTTTTGAATCGCATCTCCGGCGATTTATCGACATCCAGAAAATCGCCGCTTTTCAGATGAGTATCGCGCTGCGCGTCGCGCGTGTTGATGGAGGATGGATCAATAACCACTTCGACGGACGAATTCTCTGGCTTTTCGCGATCGAATTTGATCGTGCCCGATACTTTCGTGAATTCGCCGCGAACATTCGATAGCATCATATGGCGAACACTGAAGTGTACCGAGGAATGAGTAGGGTCAATTTCGTAGGTGACTTGTGACATAGGCGGAGTTCTCCTTTTCCTAGATGCGTCCATCGCCTATTCTCAATCACGCAAATTGAAGGCGGCCGGCGCTAGATGCCCCAAACGTCGACGCTGCCTGCATACGTAGGCACGTACACTCTCCCCGCATTCACCACCGGGGGGTTGAATTTGTTGTACGTATATTCCGTGGTCTGCCAGATCTTCTCGATGGATCCTGAACCGTCGGAATATTTGCCCAACGTTGTCGCGTCGTAGGCGTAGAGATAGCCTTGCGACACGCTGCGATTGGCATCGCCGAGCGGGACGCATGCCCATACAATGCCGTCGGTGTTTCCGTTCGCGCTGAGGCACAATTGGCCGCCGGGCATTCCTCCGGGGGGAACTGGCGCATTCGCGCTGGCCACTTCGGCACTGCAGCCTAAATAGTGCGCGCCTTGCGCATCCATGTGCCATGCGCGAAGGTTGCCGTTTTCCGGCCAGCAGAAGACACGCCAGCCATCCGCAGCCTTCCACACCACCGAACTCGAATGGACATGATGCGAGCGGTTGAACCACATCTTGTCGAGATTCGTAAGATTTCGCGTGTCGATGCCGTTGCCCGGATAGAACCCGTACCAGATGGGCGGCAATGTAGGCGAAGCAAGCTTTCTCCACGGCAGGACGTAGAGGATGGAATCCTTGCCCGCGCCGAATAGAAGGCCGAGTTCGGGGATCAGCGACGGCCCGCCGCTTCCCAGATCCATGTCGTCATAAGCGGCTTGACGATCTTTATCCTGAAATGGCGAATAATGGTCGATTACCCGGATCGACGATCCGTCGTAGCGTAACTTAAGGAAGCATTCTCCCCAATTGTTCACGCCATCGTAGTCGCCGTTGCCGGTCATGCAATAAAAATCGCCGCCGCTATCGACGAGAAGTCCCTGCCCTGCCTGCCAGATGCCCGCACCGTTGCCTTTCGCGGTTGTATTGAATTCCGCGGCTACTTTCCACGTCGTTAGATCGACGGCGGTAATGTAGCCGTGCGCTCCCTGCGCCGTTTCGAGGATGGTTCCCCAGGGAATCAATACTGTTTTCTTGCCGGCGATGGAAGCAAGCGTGAGGCTCGATCGCTGCTTGCGCGGCATCTTGCTGGGCTTGGTCAATTGGATGGGCGGACGCGGTTGCGAACCATCTTTCAAATTCAACTCGAAAAACCAATGGGCACCATTGTTGGCCGTACCATCGCTCGAAATCCACGCGACACAGTAAACGGTCTTCGTATCGGGATCGATGACGGGTGTGGAG
>Ga0134125_10002674_pt1 | contig 20975 bp, 17 predicted proteins | sample KB31751_FD_96464 | JGI IMG/M metagenome (GOLD analysis project Ga0134125, IMG submission 96464) | Terrestrial soil microbial communities with excess Nitrogen fertilizer from Kellogg Biological Station, Michigan, USA - KB3-175-1 | ecosystem: Environmental > Terrestrial > Soil > Unclassified ... | reverse complement strand
GGCGAGGGTGAGGATCGAGTCCAGCGAGTCGCCGACGGAGTTGATGAAGCACGCCGAGCACTGCGGCTTGGTGTAGCCGGTGACGGAGAACTCAATGTTGCCGGTGGCAGGGTTCCAGTGCCAGTTCTGCGCATCGCTGTTCGGCTCGAGGCGGTCGCAGCCCACGTTGAACCAGACGGGAGAATTGAAGGCCACCTTCTGGTTCAGCAGCAGGTGCGAGAGCTCGGCGAAGAAGGTGGCTGCGTCCGCCGCCGTGGCGAAGTAGCCCATGTTCAAGCCCCAGTCGCGGATGGATTCGGCGACGCGGGTGATGAGCGCGCGCACACCGGACTCGCGCTCCGGCGTGCCGATGCGGCCGTGCAGGTACTTCGACGCCACGATGTTGGTCGCCGTCATCGACCAGTCCGCCGGAACTTCTACGTTCTTCTGCTCGAAGATGGTGCGGCCTTTGTAGTCCTGGATGATGGCGTCGCGCAGCTCCCAGGTGATCTCGTCGAAGGGCGAGATGCCGGGGCGGGTGAAGTAGCGCGAGAAGGACAGGCCGGGCGCGCGGCCCGACATACCAACCGATGCGGGGCGCTGGGACGTGTAGGAGTCGGTGTGGGTTCCGTTCTGGGTGGCGGCGGTCGCGGCTTCAGCTGGGTTCATCGTGGGGTGTTCTCCTGCTTCTTTGGATCTTTGGATATTGCTGGTGGTGCTTCCGCCAACGGCGCATACTGGCCCGTCGTCCACGGCCACTGCATATTCGATTCGCTACGTTCGTTGGGGGTCCCGGCGTTGCCGAAAGGCGGCTCCAGAGACCAGGTACTTCAATGCGGCACCTTCGGATGAGCTTTTGTGACGCAGACGTGAAAATACCGCCGTCTATGGTGGCTGTCAAGCGGAAGATACAAGATGTTGTGTTAGCATCGCAAATACTCCTGTTTCTGCGGCGTTACAGCGAAATCTCTCGACGAACAGCGGCAAATTGCTGTGGAATTCGCGCAAAAGCCAAGCCTAGCGCGACTTTCAGTGTCATTCACTTCCCCACTGCCCACTACCGGTACAACTTTCCGCTTGCTCAAACCACAGCTCATCCGCTCGGAAATCGGGCCGTTTGCTACCACTTTCGTTGTATTCAGCCACGATTACTGCCGGGGACTTACTTCTGCCTCTGCCGTGGTGCATTTGGCCGGGAAGCCGGGCTGACAAACGTAACTGCAAAGTTTTTCGCCACTGACCTTGTCTGGCGAGCGCAACCCTCAGAGCCTAGCCCCCGCTTGCGCCTGCCACAAGGCGCACCGTTAGTGCAGTCGATGTGGATGCGCGTGCATAAGTGGAAAAGGCGGACGCTCTTCTGCATCCGCCTGTCCGCCGGCTCGCCGCGAGCAAGCTTAGATCGCGCCAAGCAGGGTCTTCGCCAGTTCGCCGCCGTTCCAGTACTGCACATGCGCAACCAGCGGGACCCAGGCGGCGCGATCGACCCGGTTCACGACCGGCGTGTATCCCGGCGCATCTTTCCAGTCGTAGTAGTCCAGGCTGCCGGAGACGATGTCCATGGGCGACCAGAGATTGATCCACTCCAGGCGGCTCCGGAACGTCTTGTAATCCAGAATCAGCGGCTGGAAGCCTGCAGCCATCTGCTCGCGCAGGGGGTCCTTCACGTGGTTCGACTGGTTGCGGAACAGAAACGCGGTCTTGTCCAGCGGCGAGCCGAACGTGATCAGATGGGTCGTCCTCGCTGCCACGTCACGCTGCTCTTCGTTTGGTGAGGTCAGGTCGGTATTGATCAGTGCGTTCAGCGTGTCGTACGCCAGCACCGATCCCAGTGAATGCCCCACCACGACCACGCGTTCATAGTGCGGAACTCCCGATACAGGGTCGAAACCATAGATCACGCGACCGACTTTGAGGCCGATCTGCTGAATCTCGGTGCGGATCGCGTCGAACTTTGACGCTTTAAAGGGCGAGATGTATGCCGCCACATCGCCTGCATACTGGATCAGGAAATATCGCACCACAAACGCCTGCGCGATCGTCGCGAGCCACACCAGCGTGTGCCATGCCGCGCACCACCACTCATGGTCCAGCGGCATGCGATGCAGCCGCGCATGCTGCGGGATGAAGGGCTTTGCCAGTTGCAGCAGGCAATGCCACAGGAACGACGCTACGGAACAGATCGTTCCCCACACGCCGTTGAGCTGCGGCAGCACCGGCCATTGCGTGCTCGCCAGTTCCTTCACGCCCGCCGCGACTTTCAGGGTGACAAACGCGATTACGCCAACTTCAGCCAACAAAAACAGCCCTACGATCACGAGCGCCAACTGCGTGCCGGCTGAGATGACAACTGGGCGCAGATTCCCGAACATCCACCGCTTGAAGCTGCTGCGGCGTAGAAGCTTGCTGCACCGGATGCCGCGCCATGCCGCCTGGAACAGGAACCTGAGCGTATCCGCGTACGTGACCTTGCTCTCCGTCACCGGCGCCCAGTACGCCTCGTAGATATGCGCTTCCTTCTCTACTCCCTCTGCTGTCGCCCACTTCAGCTCCGCGCGCGCCAGCAGGCCGTCTCCTTCGCGCGACAGGTGCACGCCATTGGGATGCACGCGGCAGCCGCCGGCCTCGGCCGCGCTCAGGATGGACGATGCCAACTGGCCGATCGTCTCAAACCGCACCTGCTCGCCCATGCCATGACATACCAGCACGGCCACAGGAGTTGCCGCTTCAGCCGCGCCCGCAAAGTCACGGACTGCTTCCTCTCGTTCTGACGGCGCTCCATAGTGGAATGCCGCAATGGAGGGCGTTGCAGCAAAAGAATCGGGAGAGTGTTCTGGATGAGTTGAATTCTGATGGAAATGCGCCTTCGTATCGTCGCTCGGCGAGCTCATTCACGTTCTCCGTGCCCTGGCAAAATCGGGCTTTCCATTTTTTTTCGACAACGACAGCGATCTGAGACACACCACCGCCGCACGGCAAATTGCCGGCGTTTCGAGGCCATCAGATCAACAGAGGCGCTCTGCCGGAGGTGGGTAAATCGTCCATTCCTTCCACGGCAGAAAAGAAAAGAGGTGCAGCCAGGCCCTGTGTTGCTCAACTTAGACGTAGTCTGTTTTTTCTTTTGTTGTCCGAGGAAAAATATTACACGACGCGGGCTATCGCGCGCATCCGCTTGGGCCCGCGGGTAGTGGGTCAGTTTGAAAAAAGATGACCTCAGGGGCTAAAAGCCCAACCTCAGATTGGCCTGCTGATGGCGTGGCTTAAGCCACGCCCTTTCAAAGCAGAATTCAAACTGACCATCGGCCCCCGCGCATTGCACGCCACCCAATCGTGATGGCTCTGAGGTTAGAGCAGCAGCATGCAGTCGCCGTAGGAGTAAAACCGGTATTGTTCGCGCACGGCATGGGCATACGCTGCGAGCACTGCGCGCCGGCCTGCATCGGAATTCGGCTCATCTCTTTCCGCCAGGCGATCCGCGGCAAACGCGCTCACCAGCATCAGCAGCGTGGATTGCGGCAGATGAAAGTTCGTCAGCAGTCCGGAGACGATCTGGAACCGATGCCCGGGCGCGATAAAGATCGAAGTCTCGCCCGAATGCGGCGCAATGTTCTCGGCCCATTTCGGGAAATCGGAGATACCTTTTCGCGCCTCAAGCGCTACATGCTCCAGCGTGCGTGTGGTCGTCGTGCCTACCGCAATGATTCGTTGCCCTTTGCGTAACGCACGCTGCAACGCGTCTGCTGTCTGCGCCGGCAGGGTGTACCGCTCGGCGTGGAGGCGCACATCTTCCACCTTCTCCACACGCACCGGCTGAAATGTTCCCAGTCCTACGTGCAGCGTCACGTAGGCAATCTCCACGCCGCGCGCGCGCAGCGCATCGAGCATCTCCGGCGTAAAGTGCAGCCCCGCCGTCGGCGCCGCGGCCGATCCCGCGTCCTTGGCATATACAGTCTGATATCGCTCGCGGTCCTCGGCTTCGTCCTGTCCATGCCGGATATACGGCGGCAGCGGCATGTGGCCGATCCGCGCCAGCACTGCATGGAAATCTTCTACCGGCGCAAAGCGCAGCGTCCGTTCGCCGCGTTCTCCTGAGCCGATCACCTCGGCCGTCAGCACTGGGTGCCCCACATCTCGATTCTGAGATGTGGGAGAGGAGCCATCGACTCTCTGCGCGGAATCGAAGAACTCCAGCCGCTCGCCCACACGCACCTTACGTCCGGGCTTTACGAGTGCGTGCCAGACGTTCGCGCTGCCATCGACGAGTTCCGTCAGCAGTACTTCAATCTCGCCCGACGGCTCCTGCGTCTTCATCGTTAAGTGCCCCACATCTCGATTCTGGGATGTGGGTTTGACCGCTCTCCGCCCAAACAGTCGCGCCGGAATCACGCGCGAATCGTTCAGCACCAGCAAATCGCCCGCACGCAAAAACTCCGGCAGATCGCGAAACCATGCGTCGCGCAGATTCGCAGCACCGTGCCGGCCGCTCTCGCGCTCCAGCACCAGCATCCGGCTCGCGCCGCGCTGCGCCGGCGGATGCTGCGCAATCAGCTCCTCCGGCAGATCGAAATGAAAATCGGAGACGCGCACATCTCAAGTCTATCGATGAAGATCTCGGCATTTAGGATTCGTCAACGCCGGGGCTAAAGCCCCTAATCAGTCTCCACCGCGCCACCGCGGGCTGAAGCCCGCTGCTACTCCGCCTCTTCCGCCATCGCCACTGCCTTGTCCAGCGCCGCCTGCACCGTCGCTGTGGTCACTTCGCCTCGCGGCACATGCTCCGGCCAGGTCAGCACGACGCGCGAGAACGGCTTCGGAATCAGGAAACGGTCCCACGACTTCAGCTCCCACGCACGCTCCGGCAACGCATAGAAGCAGCCCACCCACGTGCCCATTGCCTCGGACAATCCCTGCTCGCCCACGGAGTTCGCCAACTGCGCCGCGCCGGGTTTGGCGACGAACTTCGGCCCGCGCGGCCCATCTGCCGTAAACGCGCAGCGATGCCCCGCCGCATACGCCGCCTGCATGTTGCGCAGCCCCGCCGCACCGCCGCGAGAGCTTGACCCGCGAATCGCCCTGAAGCCGAGCAGTTCCACCGTGCGGGCAATCAGTTCGCCGTCGAAGCTCGCGCTGATCAGGATTGCGATATCCAGGTTCTTGAACCGGTGCGCGCACGCCAGCAGGCTCCGATGCCAGAAGGCGAACACGGTCGGGCCGGGGGTGGCATATCCCGGCGTTACGCCCGGCTCGCAGCGGTCTTCATAGCGCAGCGTCATCCCCAGCAGCCGGATCACAACCGCCGCCAGCGGCGGCACGAAAAACAACGTCAGCCGCTGGCCGAAGCTCAGCTTCGGTGCCTGTTCAGGGGTGTTGGAAGACGCCACGCGACCAGTGTAGTGCCCATTCCTGGCTGCGTCGCTTCCATGCGACATTCGCCGGTTCTTTGTGCGAGAATAGAGCCGTGCAGCCGGCGTATCCCCGCGCCCACCGCTGCCAGGAGAATCTTTATGGGCGACCTTTTACAACCGTGGCACCTACTCATCATTGGCCTCATCGTAGTCCTGCTGTTCGGCGGCCGTAAGTTGCCGGAGCTGGGCAAAGGCCTGGGCGAAGGGCTGCGCGGTTTCAAAGAGGGCATGAAGGGCGTCAATGACGAAGTGAAGAGCGCCACCTCGGACGCGCACACCGTCACCCCGAAGCCGGAAGAGACCGCTACCAAGTCGTAGCTCGACGCGCACATCCTTACAATCTGCGATCATCTCGCTGTCTGCGCATCCGCAGCATATCGCGAGTGCGCGCTCTTGCTGACTCGCTGACTTGCTAACCCGCTGACTCGCTACAAGGCGATCATCACCACGGCCGCCGCGGCCGCCAGCATCCCCATAGCCTGCCGCTTCGTCGGCCGCTCGCCCAGGGTCACGGCCGCCAGCAGGATCGTGGACGCCGGATAGAGTGACGCCAGCACCGACGCGACATCCAGCCTTCCCGCCCGCGTTGCGGCAATAAACAGCAGATTGCCCGAGGTATCCAGCAGAGCCGCCGCCAGCGCCCAGCGCACCGTCGGCCATGTAATGCGCACGCCAGAATCCTCAGCTGTGTCCCACCGCCGCAAACTGCGCCCCAACAGCATCAGCCCGCATACCGTCAGGCTGCCCATCCGCGCCGTCGCCATGGGCCACACCACGCCTGCCGGGTTGGCCATCTTCAGCGCGAAGAAGTAAACTCCAAACCCCGCGCCGGCCAGCACCGCCAGCAGCATGGTCTGCCGCGCCGCCGCTCGACGCTCTGCACGCAGGGCCGCGTTGCGCTGAGCCGCATCCGCGACCTCATGCTCGTGGACGGCCTCCTCGGCCGTCTCCACGCCATGCACTGTTTCGCCCGCGGCAATCAGCCAGATCGCCACTGCCGCCACTGCGAATCCCACGATAGCCCGCGCACCCGGCGAGCCCGCCTCCGCCATCCCGATTCCTGCCGGGATCGCCGCCGCCAGCAAGCCGCTCACCGCCGCCGATGCGCCCATCGCCCCGCGCGACAGGGCTGTATAGAACGCCGTCAGCGAAAGGCCGCCTGCCACGCCCGCGGCAACTCCCCACGCCAGCACAGCGCCATGGGGAAACGCATCGCCGCGCACGCGCTCCACTAGCAATAGCACGGTAAAGCTCGCCAGATGGCTGATCAGCACCACGCGCAATGCGGCGCCAATGCCGCCGCCGGCACGCTTGACGCCCATGCCGCCGGAAAAATCGCCGCCGCCCCACAGCGCCGCCGCCGCGAGGCCCAGCAATGCGCTCTCCCGCACGATGCCGCGCAGCATGAGGTTCATCCCGATCTCTCTCTTGAGCTACTTCAGCGGCGTTCCGTTCGGCCCTTTCGGCGCGCCCAGCCCGCTCGCCGGCCGCTGACGCAGCTCCATCGCTTCCGGATAGTAGAGCGGCGGCGCAATCACCGTCAGCCCCGGGCGCAGGACCGTAATGTTCAGCGACCGCGACTTGCCGTCATAGAACGGCTCCGGCGAATCCCAGGTGACGATGTACCGGTTGCGCGTTTCACCCACTACCTTCGCGAATCCACGCTCAATCGCCGACGCACGGAATTCCGCGTCCACATTGCCGCCGGTCGCATTGGCCAGCGGCGTCAGTACGTTGTCGCGCATCTGCAGCGGCAGGTGAATGCGGTCCAGCATGCCTACCACCGGCAGCGCAGTCTGGATGCCGATCAGAGTGCCGTCCACCTCAATGCCGTTGGTCTGCAGATAGTGCAGCAGATCCTTGCCTTTGGTCTTGCTGCCGTACTCCTGGCCGTTGGAGATCACATACACCACGCGCCGCCGTTCCACGGGCTGCGTGCTCAGCGCGGTCGCGGCCGTGAGGATCGCGTCATACAGCGGGTGCGACTCGCGCGGAGGATTGATCGTGAGGCTGGAGTGGCCGCGGTTCGCCGACGTATTCGGGTCGAAGTTCTGGTCGTTCAGCACCAGGTTGTGCGCCAGCGGCCCGCCCAGGCTGCCCGCCAGCATCTCATCGCGCCCTGGGCCCTTCGCGTCATCGATCGACTGCGACGCACGCATGCTCTGCGCGCCGGTGAATTCCGTCACCTGCTTCGTGCTCTTGTTGTACGTGAATACGGCAATCTCGTCATACCGCGAGAAGGCGCTCTGCAGCGCGCCCAGCGCCGCGTTCACCGTATCCATCTGCTCCTTGCCCATGCTCTGGTCGATCACGATCGCGACCGCCAGCGGCTGGCCCTCCCCCTCATCTACAAACTTCACGATTCGCATCATCCGGCCGTTCTCAAAGACCTGGATCTCCGCCGGCCGGATGTTGGGCACCATCTGGCCCTTCGCGTCCTTCACCGTGAACGGGATATTCACTTCATATACGCCGGGGCCGACGATGGTGGGAGCTTTAAGGTCTTCTGCCGTCCCCTGGGTTCCGCCTCCGGTTTTCCCGGCAGTTGCTCCAGGTTGAGCACCCGCAGGAGTAGTCCCCGCCTCCGGCGTCGTATCCGGCGGCAGCGTCGTATCCCCGGTCTCTGAAGGCGAGGTCGTCCCCGCGCCCGGCGTCACCCCGCCCGTCGGCAGGCTCACATGCGGCGTGGGCGCATCCGGAATCGCCGGCGGCTGTGACTGCGCGCCCATCAGCATCAGCGCCACGGATCCAATCCCCAGCCCCGCGCCCAGACCAGCCCATTGCGTCTTCGTTCTCAATCCAACCCTCATTCCCGGCGCTACGCCATGCCATTTGAGACTACCAGCGCGGCCCAAACCCCGTCATCCATTGGCCTCTGTTGCGCGTCCAACCATTGGACGGCAAAAGCCGGCCCTTCGTTGCGGCCTAACGGACAACTGAGAGCTGACAACTATCCCTCCAATCCGTCGTTTAATGTGACATAAGCCCATGCGCCTCCGCTTCCTTGCCGCTGTAGCCTCTCCCGCACTTTTTCTGGCGCTGGCCCTCTGCCCCTGTCCCCTCTCCGCGCAGGAGGCCCCCTCGGTCAGCGCGCCGCCACCCAAGAGCGACGCCCCGGCGCAGCCGGTCGCCGACATCGACGCCCCGACCATCAACGTCAACGTCAACCTCGTGAATGTATTCTTCTCCGCGCGCGACAAGGACGGCTTCGTCACCGACCTCACGAAATCCGACTGCTCCGTCGCCGAAGACAAAGTCCCCCAGACCATCAAGGACTTCACCCAGGAGAAGAAGCTCCCGCTCACCATCGGCATCCTGCTGGACACCTCCGGCTCGCAGCAGAACGTGCTGCCCATGGAACAGCAGTCCGGCGCCGAATTCCTGCGCGACGTGATGACGCCCAAGGACGAGGCCTTCCTCATCAGCTTCGACATCAACGTCGATCTGCTCGCCGACTACACCAACCGGCCCAGCGAAATCTCCCGCGCCCTCAACAAGGCCACCATCAACACCGGCGCCGGAACCGGCTCTATCACCGGCAATGGCGATCCGCGCGGCACGCTGCTGTTTGACGCCGTCTATCTCGCCGCGCATGACAAGCTCGGTCCTGAGACCGGCCGCAAGGTCCTCGTGCTCCTCACCGACGGCGGCGACCAGGGCTCGCAGGAAAACCTCAAGGGCGCCATCGAGTCCGCGCAGAAGGCCAATGCCATCGTCTACGTCATCATGATCGCCGACCGCATGGGCCAGCTCTATGGCGGCTTCAACGTCGGCGACTCGGACATGAACAAGCTCGCCGGCGACACCGGCGGACGCGTCATCAACGTCGGCAACAACGGCAAGAAGCTCGAAGAGGCCTTCCAGCAGATCACCGACGAGCTGCGCACGCAATATCTGCTCAGCTACCGTCCCAGCAACCCGAAGGCGGACGGCACTTACCGCAAAATCGACCTCAGCTGCGGCAAGAACCTCAAGCTCGACGCCCGCAAAGGCTACTACGCCCTCGCCTCCGCCGACCAGCAATAGTGCTTGTCATCCATCGCCCATCCGCTATCGATTACCTAAGTTCGGGTGCCCCATCCGTACGCGCTTTTTGCGGACGGGTGGGTGTACCTCGGCCCTTGCACCTTGAACCCGGCTCGAACCTCGAACCCCGCCCCTCGAACCTAACTGAGTCCCAGCACCGGATGCGCTACATACGGCTCTTCCAGCGCCTTCATCTCATCCGGCGTCAGCTTCAGCGAAACCGCCGCAGCGGCATCTTCCAGATGATTCGCCTTCGTCGCGCCCACAATCGGCCCCACGATTGCCGGCTTCTGCATCATCCATGCCAGAGCTATCTGCGACCGCGAAACCCCACGCGCCGCGGCCACTTCACCTAACCGATCGATCACCGCCTTGTCCGCCTCCTGCGTGCGCGAGTAGAGCGTCTTCCCAAACGGATCCGCATCGCTCCGCTTCGTCCCCGCCTCGCCCCACGCGCGCGCCAGCCTTCCCCTCGCCAGAGGGCTCCACGGCAGCACGCCCACGCCCTGGTCTACACACAGCGGCAGCATCTCGCGCTCTTCTTCCCGATACAGCAGGTTGTAGTGCGGCTGCATCGCCACAAAGCGCGACCACCCTCGCTCCTTTGCCGTATACAGCGCCTTCGAGAATTGCCACGCCCACATCGACGACGCGCCCAGATACCGCACCTTGCCCGCGCGCACGCAGTCGTTCAGCGTCTCCAGCGTCTCCTCGATCGGCGTGGTCTTGTCCCAGCGATGGATCCAGTAGAGGTCGACGTAATCCATCCCCAGCCGCCGCAGGCTCTCGTCCAGCTCAAACAGAATCTCCTTACGCGAAAGCCCGCCGCCGTTCGGCCCATCGCGCATCACGCCGTTCACCTTGGTCGCGACGACAACATCCTCGCGCTTCGCGTTCGCGTTCAGATACCGTCCCAGCACGCGCTCGCTGTCGCCATTCGCATACACATTCGCCGTGTCGAAGAAGTTGATGCCCAGGTCCAGCGCCTGCCGGAAGAACGGCGCGCTCTCCTGCTCATTCAGGCTCCACGTATTCGACCCCGGCCGCAGCGGCTGTCCGGCCGGCGGCGCGCCATAGCTCATGCACCCCAGGCATATCCGCGAAACCTTCAGCCCCGTCCGCCCCAGATTCACATACTCCATCGCTCGCACCTCCCCGCCTCCAGTATCGCGCTTGATTTGTCATTCCGCAGGGTTCGACGCCCGCGTCGAATGCGGGGGAATCTGCTTTTCCTTTTCGATTCAGATGCGGATGCGACGATCCGCCGGACCATTGCCTGACAACGATCGGCCCTCTGAAAGAATCTGCTCGGGTGCCCCACCGTGCGCGGTCGTAGCCTGTCCTGAGCGAAGCCGAAGGACGGACGGGTGGGGAAGCCCACTCGTCGTCCCTCGCCCCTCGCACCCCGCTCGAACCTCGAACCTCGCCCCTCGAACCTTGACATCATCCTCTCTATCCTGATTGACTCCAATGCCCGGGCCCATCCACCACACCACGCGCAAGGAGCGGATATGAAGTTCATCGTTAGTTGGAAGTAAGTCCAGCAATCTGACGAGCGAAGCGGTTTTTGTTTGTCATTCCCGAGGGGAATCCGCGTTTCTATTCGAACGGCTTCTCGGTCATCCGGAGCTTCAATCAGACCTTCCCCTGAGCGCTTTGCGGAACTTGCCCGCGCTACCGCACTAAAATTCCTGTCAAGAGGTCGCACGACGACATTCGGTCGCTAAACCTGTAACTGCGCGACAGATAAAATTTTCCAAAAAGTGGCAAAGTAGTTTTGGCTGGCTTGTTAGAATGAAAGGAGAAGGAAATAGACAGCGGTCCCGGCAACGTCTGCCGGGCTTTTTCATTGCCTCGCAACCTGCTTGGAATCAATATTTTGCGTCTAAGCCAAATATCTGGAATATTTTGCGGGCAGTTTCATTTGTTTTCAATATTTTGCCCATTAAAAAATTCACTTTACGGGCGGCGGATCATCGTTTCGCCTACCGAAAGGGCCGGTTGGCAGTGGTACAGTTCACCCCATGCGCTCCAACCGCTCAGCTCCGCCGTGCGCCGTCATTCCCGTGCTCATCTATCCGGACCCCGCTGCAGCCGCCGAGTGGCTGGCGAAGGCCTTCGGCTTCTCGGTCCGGCTGCGTATCGCCAACCATCGCATCCAGATGAAGGCCGGTGCCGGCTGCTTCACCATCGCGGAAGGCGATGCCAAGCCCAACGATTCACATACGACGCAGGTGCGGATTGAAGACGCCATCGGCCACTGCAACCGCGCGCGGCAGAACGGTGCCATCATCCTTACCGAGCCGACGGACCACAACTACGGCGAGCGCCAGTACAACGCCCGCGACTTCCACGGCCATCGCTGGGACTTCACCGAAACCATCGCCGATGTCGCCCCCGAAGACTGGAGCAACGGCGCATTTCATCTGGAATAGCTCCGACCAGCAACCAGCAAGTCATCGAGCGGTCCCGCTCACGCAGACGCCATACTCCTCATCACTTAGACTCGGGCTCGTTTCTGCGCTGTAACCAGCGCTTGAACCATTCATGAGTAACTACGATTAAGATACCGACACACAGCCAGCCTATTGTTCCAAGTACCACTACATCGCTAGTCTCATATGGAGGCTTCTTGAATGACTTGAATAACACAAGCAAAGGCATGTCCAGCAACATCACGAACATCCAGTCCCAACCGTCATCTCCTAAAAATAAATGAGTACAAGCGCACAAACATAGGTGTATCGCCGGAAAACATGCAATTCGAATTATTTGCTTCCAATATTTCATGCGATTAATCAGTCCCGATCGCTGCCATACACCGGGATCTGCTGTTGCACGCGATATGCAATGCCGGCCGCGCGCGCCGTGTAGTCCGAGCTCGCATACTTCTGCTTCATCGCGGCCGCGAGAGCCTGCACGTTGTCCGCCGCCTTCTGGCTGCGGCCCTTGTCGTCCTGCACGAGGTACATCTCCACTAGCACGCCCTCGCGGTAGGTGGCTTCATACAGCGCCTGAGCCGCTTTCGGCGAATCCGGATAGCGCTCTGCATACTTCTCGAACAGGCCGGCTTCCATCTCCGGACACTTGGGCAGGCCCTGCCAGTCGCCGCAGGTCTTGTTGTCGAGCAGGTCATACGCGGCGAGCGCGGCCTGCTTGGTCCCCGGATACATCTTCATTACCTTCTGCAGGTCGCCCTCGTAGATCTGCGGACGCAGATAGGCCGCCTGCTCCTTCGCCGAAGGCAAGCCGGAGATGTCCGCCTTGTCGATCTGCCAGCGCACGTCGGCGGCGCGCCACGCCGCCTCCGGCGCCAGCGGGGAGTCCGGGAAATACGTCGCCGCGCGCTTGTACAGCAGGTGCGCTGCCTGGGCCGCGTCCTTGGGCGCGTGCGGCTGGCTGGCCATCTCTTCTTCGTTGGCCGCCGCGCCAAAAAGAATTTCGTCGCCGTTGGGCGTCTTCGGCGAGACGATGCCCTTGTCCTTGATCCAGCCGGACTCCGGCGGCGCGGGGTCCTCACCGAACTCCGGCTGGTCGCCTTCGTCCGCGTCCTCGCCGCGGTCCGTGTTCGCGAACACGCGCACCCACGAGCCGTTGCGTTCCGTAATCACCACCTCATGCCCGATGCCGACTTCGGCGAGGTGGTTTGAAGTGTCGTCCGCTGCGACATACACAATCGCCGGATGCACCAGCGTGGCCTTCGCCGAGCGATCGTAGCCGGAGAGGTTGTCCTTGCCCTTCTTTTGCGCGGAAGCCGGGCCGCAAGCGCAGGCCGCAAGCAGGATCGCAGCTGTAATGATGATGGATGCCCCATACATGCGCGACCGAAAGGGCGTGCATGGGGGTCGGGTCCACATTGCGTCTCGCATCGTCCTCATAGCAAACATTAGACTCCCGCAACGGCCCGGGCGGAAGCATCCGCCTCCAGCTTGGCCTTCAGCGCCGGGTCGATGTTGCCGCCGCTCAGCACGGCGACCATCCGCTCGCACGGCGGCAATTCGCCGTGATGAAAGAGCGCCGCCGCGAAGGTGACTGCGCCGCTTGGCTCGGGGACAAGATCGGTCGCCGTTAGCATGATGCGCATGGCGCGGAGGATCTCGTCCTCGCTGACGTTCACCATGCCGTCCACGTAGCGCATCACGTGCGCGAAGTTCAGCACGCCCATGGACTGCGTGCGCAGGCCATCGCAGATCGTCCGCGCGGTCTTCTCCGCCGGCCACTCGACGAGCTTGCGCGTGCGGAAGGATTCGGTCGCGTCCGCCGCCAGCTCCGGCTCCGCCGCCCATACCTGCGTTCTGCCCGGCGCGGCCAGCTTGGCTGCCGTGGCGATGCCGCTCAGCAATCCGCCACCCGAGACGGGCGAAAGGACGACCACTTTGTCTTTCGTCTTGCTTAAGGGCACGGCTTCAGAGCCTGCCCTGAGCGCAGTCGAATGGGTGCCATAAACGTCGCCCGAAAGGGACGGGGGCTTTAGCCCCTGAGGGCTTTCTTCTACCAGTCCCATCTGCTCGACGATCTCGAGGCCGCACGTCCCCTGGCCGGCGATGATCGCCGGATGGTCGTAAGGAGGAATGATCCTGTATCCGTGCTGCGAGCTCAACTCCTGGGCCTTGGCCAGCCGCTCGCTGCTGGCCGGACCGACGAGCACCACCTCCGCCCCCATCGCCAGCGTCGCCTCGCGTTTTATCATCGGCGCCGCCTCCGGCATCACAATCACTGCCTTCGCGCCCAGCGCCCGCGCCGCATACGCCACGCCCTGCGCGTGGTTGCCGCTTGAATAGGTGATGACGCCGCGCCGCAGCTCTTCCTGGCTCAACTGCGCGATGCAGTTGTATGCGCCGCGCAGTTTGAAGCTGCCGATCGGCTGCTCGCTTTCCGCCTTGATCCACAGCCGGAAGGGCAGTTCGCCCGCGCCGGCCGCCTTCAGCCGCGCCGCATCGACTTCGTACAGCCCCGTGCGCACGGCAACGCCGACGATTCTCTCCCGCGCCGCGTGGATGTCTTCGAGCGTGACCAGTTCAGCCATGTGCTCTATTCTCGCGCATCATCGTCTTTCCCCCGCCTCCATCACCTTGGCGAAGAAGTGCACCAAGTGCCATTCGTCTTTCGCGCCGGGTGCCGGCCCGTCGAGATTCACGTGCGAGAGCACCGGGCTGACCAACATCGCGCTCAGCATCGGCTTCGGCAGCTCCTTCGCCATCCACAGCGTCTCTGCGGCAGGGATCACGTTGTCGCCCTCGCCGTGCAGCAGGTAGACCGGCACCTTGATCGTCTTCAACCTGCCGCTCGGCGAAAGCGCGCCCATCTCTGCCGCATACTTCACCAGAACGCTCGCGATGCGCAGCTTCGTCTCGGCTGAGGTCGCGTCCATCAGCGCCAGCGCCTCACGCTTCTGCGCCCCATCCAGCGCGAGCGATGCCTGCGCCTCCGCGGTCTTGTCCTCATACAGGTGTGCCCGCAACACGGCGCGGACTGCCGCGAGATCCTGCGGCGGGACGAAGTCCGCCAGATGCTCGTACTCGATCACCAGCGGGCCATACTCATGCGGCGCGAGCGTCTCGATCGTCCCGTCCGGCCGCGCATCGCGCCCCGTCTCGTAGTATTCGGTCACGCGCGCCATGGAATCCTGCGCGCCGACCGCAAACACAAACTTGAACCCCGGCGCGTACTGCGGGTCTTCCGCCGCGACCAGCGCGAGGCCGCCGGCGAAGCTCAGGCCCATCACGCCGACCGGCGCGCCTGTGCGGTTCGCCATCCACCGGACTGATTCACCGATTGTCGCGACCGAGTCCTCATCCACGTGGTAGTCCTTGATGCCCGGCAGTTCCGGCGTCAGCACGCGGATGCCGCACGCGGCCATCGCCCGCGCAAAACCCATCAGCCGCGGCTCATCGATGCCCAGGTGATGCACGCCATGGAAGATCACCATCGCGGGCGCATTGGCGCGGCCCTGCGGCTCATACATGCGCGCCCGCACGACACGGGCGCCCGCAGGCGTCTCAATCGCAAAGCTCAGGTCCTGCGTCGCAACCGGCGTCGTCACCGCACCCGCAAACCACGGCGCTTTCTTGCCGCTCACGCTGTCCAGCACGCACAGCGCCTGCAGATGCGTCTTCACCGCGGGCCACGCGGCGGCATAAAGCACCGCTGCGACCGCAATCACCACGGCCACAAACGCGATCGTCACAGCCCGCTTGCGCTGCACCCTTGAACCTCGTCCGCTGAACCTTGGACCTCGAACCTCGACTACGCCTGTGGACCCTGCGCCTGGTCCTTGGCGTCATCGAGCGTGACCTTGAAGTTCATGCGCCGCTTGCCGCGATAGACCGTGATCGTTACCGTATCGCCGGCGCGGTGCTTGTTCAGCTCCGCCGCGAAGTCCGGTCCGCTCGCTACCTCCTGGCCGTCGAACGCAACGATCAGATCGCCCCCGAGCATCACCGGAACGTTGCCGTCGTAGGCGCGCTGCGTGCCGCCGTGCAGTCCGGCCTTGTCCGCCGCGCCGCCGGGATAGACCTTCTCGATCAGCAGCCCATAGTCCGCCGCCAGCCCGATCTGCTCGGCGATGTCCGGGCCGATGGGCAGCGTCTGAATGCCGAGCGACGGCCGCCGCACGCGTCCATACTTCGCAAAGTCGTCCAGCACCGCCTTGGCGGTGTTGATGGGGATGGCAAAGCCGATGCCCGCCGACTGGTCCACTCCATTGTTGGACGCGATCATCGTTGTGATCCCGATCACCTCGCCGCGAGAGTTCAGCAGCGGGCCGCCCGAGTTGCCAGGGTTCACCGAGGCATCGGTCTGGATCGCGTCCTCGATCGGAATCGACTCCTGACCGCGCACGGAGCGGATCGCAGAGATGATGCCGCGCGTCATGGTCCCGTTCAGCCCGAAGGGATTGCCGATCGCGTAGACCTTCTGTCCCACGATCAGGTTCGAGCTGGTCTCCGCCAGAGTGGCCGGCACCAGGTCTGGTGCGGTGATTTTCACCAGCGCGAGATCGTGCCCTGGATCCACCGTCAGCACCTGCCCTTTGTACGTGTGCTTATTCCAGAGCTTCACCTCGACGGAGCCGCGCTCATTTCCTTTGACTACGTGGTAATTCGTCAGGATCAGTCCGTCTTTATTGAGGATGAAGCCAGAGCCTTGCCCCTGCTGCGGAACAGGCCCATAGAAGAAATCGAACGCTACGGTCGTGGAGGTGATGTTCACGACGCTGGGCAGCGCCTTCTTGTACACGGCGATGTTCTGCTGCTCTTCCTCGTCGAAAGATGGCGCGGCCGAGGCCACGGTCAGGTCCAGGCCGTTCGGGCCACTTACCTGCTCTACTACGCTGGCCGGCGCGGCCGAGGCGTTGTGCAGCGAACCGAACAGCGGCGCCAGCGCTCCGGTGGTGTAGAAGTGCGTCGTGACGTAATAGAAGCCGCCCAGCAGCAGCAGCACCAGCAGCACAGGTCGCAGTTTCATCGTGCTTGTTGTCGATCCTTTCGTGAGAGAACTTCCACCGCCAGCGCTTCGATCTTTGTCCTCGCTTCTTCCAGGCTCTCGCCGTAGGCCATGACGCCGGGCAGGTCAAGTGCGTCGGCGATCCAACGCCCATCGAACTCTCTCTCGAATTCAATCATCAGCGCCATACCAAACACTTTAAGGATACGCGCGCGAAGCACTTTTCGTTCCTGCCGATGTATATTGGCGGCACGCCCATGGCACAGATGTTTTGGATCATCTTCGCAGTCCTGTTCGCAGATCGCGAAACAGATTCCAACGGCTCCGAAAGACTCCGCTAATTCGAGTGGGGCGCCGCCGTCTTGAGCTTCGGCCACAGCGCGTCCACTTGTGCGCGGAGGCTCTCCACCGTGCCGTTATTGGTCAGCACGTAGTCACTGTGCGCGGCCTTCCAGTCGTCGTCGATCTGCTGGGCCATCCGTCGCCGCGCTTCTGTCTCGGTGCTTGAGGTTCGAGAGATGAAGCGCGCGATCCTCTGCTCTTCCGGGGCGCGCACCAGGATGATCCTGTCGAAGCGCCGCCGCCAACCTTCTTTGCCGCCGTATTTAGTCTCGAAGATCAGCGCGGACTCGACTACGATGACGGCGCTCGGCTCTTTGGCCGCAATCTCGAGGATCATCTTCTCCTGCCGCGCGATGGTTGCTGGATGGACGATTGCGTTCAGTTCCTCGATTCTTGGAGGAAGCCCGCCTTGGCCGAACGCGATCTTCGCGAGCGCCGCGCGATCCAGCATCCCATCCGCTGCGACTACTCCGCGTCCGAACTTCGCCACGATGTCCGCGAAGACGCGCTCGCCGGGCTGCATCAGCGCGCGCCCAACCTCATCCGCCGAGATCACCTTCGCGCCCAGCTCCGCGAACCGGCGGGCGGCAGCGGTCTTGCCGCTGGCCAGGCCTCCGGTCAGGCCCACCCGCAACACTTTATGCTCCACCCACGCTCGGGTGCCCCACATCTCGATTTTGAGATGTGGGTTTACCGCGCCGCGCCTTGGCCGCTGCCACCGTATTGTGCATCAGCATAGCGATCGTCAGCGCGCCCACGCCGCCCGGTACCGGCGTGTATGCGCCGGACCGCGCGAAAGCTGCCGGATCGATGTCTCCCACCAGCGTCGAACCGCGCTCCGCCAATTGCGCCGCGCGCTTGGCGTCGCCGGGGAAGAATCGCGCCACATCCGCTGCGTCGGTAATGCGGTTGATTCCAACGTCGACCAGCGTCGCGCCGGGCTTCACCATCTCCGCCGTGACAAACCCCGGTCGTCCAATTGCCGCCACCAAGATGTCCGCGTCGCGCGTATGCTTCGCAATGTCCACCGTTCGGCTATGGCAGATCGTCACCGTCGCATGGGCATTTAGCAGCAGCATCGCCATGGGTTTGCCTACGATGTCGCTGCGGCCCAGCACGACAGCGTGCGCGCCTTCCGTTTTGATCCCGCTGCGCCGCAGAATCTCCATCACGCCCGCGGGCGTGCATGGCTTCAGCCCCGGCCTTCCCGCCTGCAGTAGTCCGGCATTCACCGGATGGAACCCATCCACATCCTTCGCCGGCAGCACCGCTTCCAGCACGCGGCGCGTGTCCACGTGCGCCGGCAGCGGAAGCTGCACCAGAATCCCATCGACGTTGTCGCGCGCGTTCAGTTGCGCGATAAGCGCCAGCAGCTCTTCGGTGGTTACACTCTCCGGCGGAGTGTGCGACTCGCTGTAAATGCCAAGCTCCGCGCAGGCCTTGACCTTGCTGCGTACATAAATCTCCGAAGCCGCGACGTGCCCCACCAGCACTACTGCCAATCCCGGAGTCACGCCCACAGCCTTCAGCGCACGCACTTCGGTGCCCACTTCCGCCTTAATCTCCGCTGCGATCTTCACTCCATCCAGCACACGCGTCTGTTCGCTCATCGTTTCCATCCTACCGTGTGGCTGCGGGCGCCAGTGGAGGTCCGTGTCGCACCTTTTGCCGGGCCCAATCCTTCCGATTCGTGTATCCCACGAAACTGCCGATAACCATTTTGCGTATGGTTCGATGACGCCAAAGTTCGATACCCCCGAATTGAGGCTCGTTACACAATTGTTAGCAACTTGGCGGGCCGGAAGGCGTCTAATCCGCTAAGAAGTTCGCCGGAATGAATTACACCGGCGAGGAAGTGAATCCAGTTCCGCAGCGCCTGTGTTATCTATGCAGATGCGCCGCGCAGTCTGGGAAGGAGGATGGCCATGGGATATGTCGCAACCATCACCGCGCCTGCAGCAACGCCGGCGGTACCTGCGATCGAGAAGTTCTCCGCGGCCGATCTCTCCTCACTGCGCGATGAGCTGATGCAGTCCGGCCTCGACCACTGGCAGGCCGGCGAGCTGATCGGCTCCTTCCTGATGGTGCGCGGATACGGCGTCTCCTCGGCCGCCGCGCGGGGCGCCGCGTCCCGGATTGAATCCGTAGGCTGCTCGCTGAAGTGCATGCAGGAAGAGCTGGAAAAGCTTGCCCTGGTAATGTAGGCGGCGACGTTCCTTCCGAGCCATTCTTCGCGCAACAAACTATATCTTTTGGTTCGATCTCGAGGCTCGGGCTGAGACAATCCTTTGCCTGCGCGCATCCATTCGAGTAGATTGATTTCCGTCCGGTTCGCCAAGAAATTTCGGAACTCGAACTATTGAGGATTGCACCTGATCATGAGATCGCCCTCCGCTCGTCTCCTCGTCGCCGCCTGCCTTGGGGCATCGTCTTCTGTCGTGCTCGCGCAGGCTGCAGCCGGTCCGGCGCCCAATACTGCGGCGCCCCAAGGCCCGCCATCCGGGTTTGCTCGCCCCGCGGCGCACGTCAATGCGCCACTTGGCAATATTCCCTCTCATCCAGGCGATGGCGACGGCGCCTATAAGACCGGGCGCTACCGCGATCTCTTCGCCGAAGCCGGGCATCCCGCCGCCGAAACCGACGCGCGCATCGAGAAGGACTTCCAGCAGTTTTTCCATGGCGACGCGACCAATGAGCGGGTTTACTTCGAGGCCGGCTCCAACGCCAACGGCCCGCTGGCCTACATTACGGACTGGGCCAACAATGACGCCCGCACCGAAGGCATGAGCTACGGCATGATGATCGCCGTGCAGCTGAACCACAAGCATGAATTCGACGCGATCTGGAACTGGTCGAACACGTACATGCTCGTCACCGACCCTGCAAACCCGAATGTCGGCTACTTTGCCTGGTCCATGAACACGGACGGCACGCCGCGTTCTACCGGGCCTGCGCCGGACGGCGAGGAGTATTACGCCATGGCGTTGCTGTTCGCGGCGCACCGCTGGGGCAACGGCCAGGGCATCTACAACTACCAGGAGCAGGCCAACCGCATCCTGCGCGGCATGGTGCATCGCGAGGTAAAGACCGGCACCGGCCCTTTCAAGATTCATCCCGACGACAAGCCCTTTACCAATGCCGGACCGCTGCAGAGCCCCAACAACTACGAGCGGCAGCAGGGGCAGGCCGATCTCGCCATTGAATTGAAGGGCGAAGGCAAGGATCCGAATCAGGCCAACGGCGGATTTCGCCGGTTTGGCGGAGGTGCAGGATTTGGCGGAGGCAACTTTACGCCACGTCCTTCCAGCGCCGGCCCGATGATGGACGTCGAGCACTTCATGGTGAAGTTCACGCCCGACACCGGCCCCAACAACTCGACCGATGCCTCCTACCATTTGCCGGGCTTTTACGAACTCTTCGCGCGCTGGGGTCCCAAGGAAGATCATGACTTCTGGATCAAGGCAGCCGACGTCTCGCGCGACATGTTTCCGAAAGTGGTCGGCGCAAACACCGGCCTCTCGCCCGATCGCAACAACTTCGATGAGACGGAGATCGCTGGGCGCGACGGCCAGCCTACGCCGTTCGGCTACGACTCGTGGCGCACCGTCAGCAACTGGTCCTTCGATTACTCGTGGTTCCATAAAGCGCCGAGTGAGACGGTGCTCTCCGACCGTGTTCAAAAGTTCCTTGTCGGCCAGGGTATCAGCACCTTTGCCGATCGCTATACGCTGGACGGCAAGCCGCTCTCCACGCGCCATTCCGTCGGCATGGTCGCCGCGGCCG
>Ga0134125_10002673_pt1 | contig 20976 bp, 19 predicted proteins | sample KB31751_FD_96464 | JGI IMG/M metagenome (GOLD analysis project Ga0134125, IMG submission 96464) | Terrestrial soil microbial communities with excess Nitrogen fertilizer from Kellogg Biological Station, Michigan, USA - KB3-175-1 | ecosystem: Environmental > Terrestrial > Soil > Unclassified ... | reverse complement strand
ATTTGATGCCTAATTTACGATAGCTTGTGTTGCCAGCCAAGTATTCTTTGGCCACCCGCAACTTTTGTTCAGACTTTTCCATGTTGACTTTCTTTTTTGTCAACCCAGGTTAGGACAAGTCAGCGCACGAACGGGGCGAACAGGAAGTGAACACCACAAAAGTTAAGATTATTTATTATAAGTAAATCCAGTCAAGACTCCACTTGATTCCGGCCCGTGGCTCTCTTAACCTAATCTCTGGTCGCCAACCTCTAATCACTGTTCCCCGTTCCACCTGGAACACCTGATTACGTGGAACACTTCAAATAAATGATATAACAAGGAGATAATAAGTAGTTTATATTTATTAAGTTGAGAGATTTTATTTTTTCTTTGCCTCTTTATCGCGCAGCGAAAGAGAGGGTGGACAAGTCCCGTATGTACGGGATCCGGATGAGTCAATGGGGTGCGTTCATTACCGCTATAACTCCTCGACATTGGGTGTAGGGTGGGGCGCTCGTGCCCCCCTGTAAACGCCATCCTCGGTTCTCACCCACAACTTAACCCCGATCTTTCAACTTAAAGCCGTACTTGACGGTAACAAACATATCAGACGATCTGTTGTTATTGAAAAACTGCGATTACTTCTGAACAAAAAGGAGTGACCGACGACTATATAAAATCGATATCTCTACCAGATATAATTTGTCCCGCTTATAAAAGAAAATGCCAACCAAAGATCGACAGATAAAGCACCTCATCAAGCTTAATGATGAGCTGGAAAATTATTTCAGAAACACGATCATACCCCAGCTTTTCGTCGACGCCCATTTGATATTAAGGAAATTCACCCCGCCGGCAATGAAACAGTTCAGCCTTACTCATGACGATCTGGGTAAATCGATCAATGATGTAAAGGATAATATCCGCTTCCCCAGTATAGTCGAGAATATTCAGCAGGTAATTGATTGTAATGAAATTCTTGAAAAAGAGATCCAGACGACCGATTTAAGGTGGTTTCAAATGAATATTATACCCTATGTAGCGCAAAGGAATAATAAAACAAACGGGGTAATTATCACTTTTGTGGAAATTACCATGCGGGTGAAAGACCTGAAGGAACAGGAAAAACTGATCTCGGACCATGAAACTTTATTGGATACCATTTCGCATGATATAAAAAGCCCCCTTACCAGCATGGTGCTAACCATTGGCCAGTTAAAAAAAGCATCGTCCGGCAACTCCGAACAGTACAATAAGCTTTTTAACCTTTTAGAGAGCTCTATCAGGAAAATGCAGCATATCATTAACGACCTTACTGATGCCGGGAAGCAGAAACACAGGTATAAGGCCGAGGAAGAACTGCTGAATTTCGAAAATATTTTGGAGGATATACGCCTTACCCTGGCAGTTAATATAAAGGAATCGGGCGCAATTATTAAAAGCGATATTAATGTTTCGGAGATACTTTATTCGCGCCGAAAATTACGGAGCATTGTTTACAACCTGGTAAATAATGCGATAAAATTTACGCCCGCGGGTCGCAAACCCGAGATTTTTATACAAACCCAACGCGAGAAAAACTACATCGTTATTACGGTACGGGATAATGGTATCGGTATTGATGAGGCTAAGCAGGATGCGGTATTTTCCAAATACTTTCGTGTCGAAAATGCTATTGAAGGTTCGGGTATCGGATTATATTTAGTAAAGGAGATCGTTAATAATTCCGGCGGCAAAATTTCGCTGAAAAGCCAGCCGGGCAAGGGGTCGGAGTTTAAAATTTATCTGAAAGCCGAATAGTTGACCTGCAGAACCCTGCCGGTAAATCAGCAAAGCCGGATGGGTTACCATGAATTGTGTTTTTAAGGCCGGAGGTGACAACATGCCAGGGGGTTGAGGAAATACCGGAACGATTATCCGGCTATAGGCGTAATATCATACTTGCTGACGGTGACAACTTTGCCATTATAGTTTACATCGGCTTGATGCTCGCCACGATAAGCTATAAAGACCATATATGGTTGCCTTGTGGTGTATCCGGGAAATGTCCTGCCAGAATAGCGGATATTTTGACCGGCTGTCAGTTGGATTTTTCCCTGTTTCATTGGGTATCGGCCAATAATAAATTGCTTAATTTGATAAACAAAAAATATCCCTCTTTGTTTATCACTAATTTAACTTGCAGTAAAGTTTTAGGGGTTGATCCGTAATGTTATTTTGTCAGTATACCCACCCGAACATGCACCACCTGCACCACTCTCAAAAATGGCACACCGCGATTTGTGAATAAAGGCTTATTTTTGCGGCATGCCCACCCTTCGCCAGCTGTTTTTAGTCAACAACGCCCAAACAACCGGTTTTCCGCTATTGCTGGAATTTGAACGCGCTGAAGGTATTTATATGTACGACAAGGCCGGGCGGCCTTATATGGACCTTATATCGGGCATCGGGGTCAGCAATCTGGGGCACAGTCACCCGTATGTCGTTAACGCGGTAAAAAAGCAGGCGGATAAATACATGCACCTGATGGTATATGGCGAATATGTGCAAATGCCGCAGGTTCGTTTTGCCGAAAAACTGGTTTCGCTGCTGCCCGGAAATTTGCAGTCGGTTTATTTCACCAACTCAGGCGCCGAGGCTGTTGAAGGGGCGTTAAAGCTTGCAAAGCGCTATACCGGCCGGCGGCAGATCGTGGCCTTTCACGGCTCGTATCATGGCAGCACACAGGGCGCGCTCAGCGTGATGGGCAACGAGGAATTTAAACAGGCCTACCGCCCGTTATTGCCGGGGGTGAATTTTATCCACCTCGATAACATGCAGGAGCTGGAAGTGATCACCGACGAGACCGCATGCGTTATTATCGAAACCATACAAGGGGAGGCAGGGATCAGGGTGCCTGATGCGCAGTATATGACAGCTTTACGCGACAAATGTAATGAAACCGGAACCTTGCTGATACTTGACGAAATACAGGCGGCTTTTGGCCGTACGGGTAAACTGTTTGCTTTTGAGCACTTTAATATCGAGCCGGATATACTGCTGTTAGCGAAAGCGTTGGGTGGCGGGATGCCGGTGGGAGCGTTTATATCCTCGAACCAGGTCATGTCGGCGCTCAAGGAAAACCCGATACTGGGTCACATCACCACTTTTGGCGGCCACCCCGTATGCTGCGCGGCCGGCCTTGCCGCGCTCGAAGTGCTGCTGAACGAAAGCCTTGTAGAGCAGGTTCCCGCAAAGGAAGCGCTGTTTAAAAAATTATTGGTTCATCCCGACATAAAAGAAGTCCGGGGCAAGGGGTTAATGCTTGCCGTCGACCTGAAAAATTTTGAGTTCAACAAAAAGGTCATCGACCGCTGTATTGAAAATGGTGTAATAACCGACTGGTTTTTACACTGCAGTAGCGCCATGCGTATAGCACCCCCGCTCACCATTACCCATGATGAAATTGAAAAAGCCTGCGGAGTAATACGCGAAGCACTTGGCAAGCCTTTATAAATGCAAATCGCTCACTTATAGCTTTTGCTGCCTTTTTAGTCGGCATTTGTCTTTTCCCCAATTGACATATGAGGCGGAATAGTGCCTTATTTTGTCAAAATTGCAGTTTTTTTTAACCCCTGCTTAAACAAAATATTCTTATACGTGTTAACGGTATAGCAACTTCTAAAACTCGTGAAAACATTATATGCCGGTGCCATTACACAAATAACCACAGCTATTCGCCATACGGCGGGTGGCCTTTAAGAGTGCGAAACTTTCGGGTGATCAGAAGAATAACTAACTGTATAAATTATGCTGCGGCTGCTGCTTGCATAAATAACGAATAACAATTTAAATGAGAATAGTATATATATCAACCTACCCGCCGAGGGAATGCGGAATCGCAACTTTTAATCACAACTTGATGACCGCAATCAGCGCAAATTATCCCGAACGGGGCACATTGGCGCAGGGCGGCTTTGTTGTGGCTGTAAACGATTCCGAAAATTTCCAGGAATATGAATATCCCGAAGAGGTGAAGTACGTTATCCGGCAAAATCATCAAAAAGACTATATACGGGCGGCCAATTATATCAATACCAGCAATGCCGACGTTTGCATCCTGGAGCATGAATTTGGGATATACGGCGGCGAAAGCGGCATATATATTCTCCCGCTGCTTAACAGGCTCGAAAAGCCGCTGGTATCAATACTGCATACTGTTTTAAGGGATCCAAGCTATGTTCAGCGCATCATCATTCGCGAAATTGCCGAACAGTCGGCCAAAATAATTGTGATGAGTCAGCGCGCTGTTGAATTCCTAACTTCTTATTATGATATACCGGTCGAAAAAATACAGATCATAGAGCATGGTGTGCCCGACGTTGATGCGCCCGAAGACAACCCGGTAAAAAATATCAATCCCTTCAAAAATCACCGGGTATTGTTAACTTTTGGGTTGATCAGCCGCAATAAAGGCCTGGAGACGGTAGTGAGGGCACTGCCAAAAGTTGTTGAAAAACACCCTGACGTGATGTACGTGGTATTGGGAAACACGCATCCGGGCGTATTGAAAAATTCGGGGGAGGAATACAGGGATCATTTAAAAACCCTGGCTGCCCAGTTAAATGTATCTGCGCACCTAACATTCATTAATAAATTTGTTCCCGAGGATGAGTTGGTCAACTATCTGTCGGCGGCAGAAATATATGTTACACCATATCTTAACGAGGCGCAAATAACCAGCGGCACGCTGTCGTATGCGGTTGGCGCAGGCGCGGCGGTCGTATCCACACCTTACTGGCATGCTACCGAATTATTGGCCGAAAACCGGGGGCGGCTGTTTGATTTTAAAAATGCCGATGCGCTTGCTGAAATTTTAAATGAGCTGCTCGACCAGGAGCGGATGCTGGATGAATTAAAGGAAAACGCCTATGATTACGGGCTTCATTTGCGGTGGCCCGTGATCGGCGCCGAGTTTATTAAGGTCGCGCTTGATGCCTGCTCAACGCATTACTTCAGCGAAAAACTGTTGAAAAACAGCATCGTCGATCCGGAAATTATGCCTAAATTTAATTTGACGCATATTTTACGGCTGACCGACGATACAGGCATCGTACAGCATGCTAAATATGGCATCCCGAATTTGAAAGAAGGTTATTGCCTGGACGATAATGCCCGTGCGCTCATCATGGCGCTTATGGCCTACCAGCGCAACAAAAGCAAGGAAGCTTTCGAGCTATTGCCGATATACCTGAGCTTTATACACTACATGCAAACCGAAGACGGGAATTTCCGGAACTTCCTGAGCTTTAACCGCCAGTATCTCGACGAAGTGGGTTCGGAAGATTCATTCGGACGCACCCTCTGGGCGTTGGGATATTTGATCGGCTGTGCGGCAAGCAATTCATACCGCGAGTTTGCCACCGAGCTCTTTCATCGGTCTTTTTCTCACTTTAAGGCGCTGAAGCACTTAAGGGGAATGGCCAATACCATCATAGGGATCAGCTTATACCTGAAGGTGGTACCCGGCGACGAAGGCATGCTGAACGAGCTTATCAGGCTTACCCAGCCGCTGATCGATGCCTATGACGACAATCAATCTGAAGACTGGCAGTGGTTTGAGGAGAAAATGACCTACGACAATGCGATACTTCCATTGGCGCTGTTGCATTCTTGCGAGATAACCGGAAATGATAAAGCCAAACAGGTTGCTTTGAAAACCATGGCTTTCCTGGATGATCTTACTTTATCAAAAGGATATTTAAGCCCGGTTGGAAACGATGGCTGGTATTATAAAGGCGGCCAGTTCCCCAGCTTTGATCAGCAGGCTATCGAAACGATGGCGATGGTGCTGATGCATTTCCAGGCTTATGAAATATTGCGCGAGCCCCAGTATATCGAAAAAATGTTTTTAAGCTACCGGTGGTTTTTGGGCGAAAATACCCTGCGCGCGCCGTTATATGACCATGAAACGAAAGGCTGCTGCGATGGCCTGTTGCCGACGGGCATTAACCGCAACCAGGGGGCCGAGAGCACACTTGCTTACCTTATCTCGCATTTAACGGTGTTAAAAGCCTTCGAGCTGGAATACGAATACAATAAGATCGGGCACCACGCCGCAGCCTGTTAGCTAATTATTGATGAAAGTAGCTGTTTTAGCTCCCGTTGCCTGGCGGACGCCGCCCAGGCATTATGGCCCGTGGGAACAAGTGGCCTCCAATATAGCCGAAGGATTGGTAAAAAAAGACGTCGACGTAACGTTATTTGCCACGGGCGATTCCATTACCTCGGGCAAGCTCTCGTCAATATGCGAACGCGGTTATGAAGAGGACCGCAGCCAGGACGCCAAGGTGCTGGAGTGCCTGCATATCAGCAACCTGATGGAGCGGGCCGGTGAGTTTGATATTATTCATAACAATTTTGATTTTTTGCCGCTTACCTATTCAGCACTTATAAAAACCCCCGTTATTACAACCATACACGGGTTTTCTTCGTCACTCATTGTTCCCGTCTACAAAAAGTACAATGATCGATGCTATTATGTGTCGATAAGCAATGCCGACCGCGCCCCCGAACTCGATTACATAGCAACCGTTTACAACGGGCTTAACATTACGGAATTTGAATTTAACCCCACACCGCAGGATTACCTTTTATACTTTGGCAGGATACATCCGCACAAGGGAACTGCTGAAGCCATTCACATCGCAAAAAAAAGTAACCGGAAGCTGATCATTGCCGGGATAGTGCAGGACCAGGGTTATTTTAACGAAAAGGTAAAGCCACACCTCGGTTCCCAAATTGAATATATCGGCAACGCCGAACCTGCTCAAAGAAAAGGACTGCTTGGAAAAGCCCGTGCATTATTACATCCTATAAGTTTCGACGAGCCATTTGGCATGAGTGTCGCCGAGGCGATGCTTTGCGGGACCCCGGTGATCGCCTTTAACAGGGGCGCCATGCCCGAGCTGATAAAAGACAGGAAAACAGGATTTCTTGTTACTCACATAGACGAAGCAGTTGAAGCGGTTGGGATGCTTGACCAGATAAAGCGCCGTGACTGCCACGAGTGGGCTGCCTCGCAGTTTTCTTCCGAAAAAATGGTGAACGATTATTTCGATCTTTATCAGCGGGTCCTCGCTAAATAACCGACTTAACGGCCGTTTAAAATCTGTTCGTGCAATTGTTTTGAGATCGCCTCGGTAACGCAAATAATATCCTGGGGTTCATGGCTGTTGTTCACAATCACCTGGTCGCATTCATTTTTGTAGGGCAGCAAAAATTCTTCGTACGCGGGCCCAACATGGTTTTCCCATCTATACATGACATCATCGTGCGAATAGCCCCGCTCGGTCAGGTCGCGTTTTAACCGCCGGCCCAGCGCAATGTCATTATCAGCTTCAATAAAAATCTTAAGATCAAGCAGCTCAGCAACTTTTTTAAAGTGCAGGATGAACAAACCTTCCACGATTAAAATAGGCGCGGGCCTAATCTCTAACATCTTGGGGACGATGTCAGGATTATTAAATGTATATTCTTTTTTAATGATTGTTTTGCCATTTATCAGACTGATAATATCGTCTTCAAAATGCTGGTTATCGATGGTCGCCGGAAGATCAAAATTGTAAAACTTAATTTCTTCCTTAGTCATATTGTGCCTCACAGGGATATAGTAATCATCTTGCGATACCAGGCTAACTTCGTCATCGGCAAAATACTCCAGGAAACATTTTAAAAAAAAAGTTTTACCGGAGCCGCTACCCCCGGCGATACCCATAATGAATGGTTTACTCATTCGCGCTTCCGTAGGTGATATTTACATAAAAGCGTTTATCCAGGGCGCCTAAGGCGTCCGCCACGTTTTTGGTCATCACGATAATAACATCTTTGGTCGACTCATTTTCTGTAAAGCGGCCAACAACTTTTGCAAAGGTGGTGCGGTTGGTCATGGGGTTTGTGATCTTAATAACGGTGCCGATAGGGGCGGTACGGTGAAGCACCAGCTTTTTATTTGGATCGAGCCCGGGATCGTCTATCCACGTTGCCGCGCCTTTTTCATTTTTTTCGAACAGGCCAAATCTATTCGCATTAAAATGACGCTCGGCGCTGCTGCTGTCCTTTATGGGCGCAACCACCGTCGAATCGCGTTTTGCCACCATTTCGTTATGAACGACAGGCTGCGTTTCCGGCGCTCCGGATGCCGGTTTGATGATGAGCGTTTGTCCCGACGACAGGATATTCGAAGTCAGGTTGTTTTCTTTTTTAATATTATCTACGGTAGTATTAAACCGTTTGGCTATGCTGAAAAGCGTTTCGCCGTGCGATACCTTGTATTCAAGCGCCGGGGCCGTGTTACCTGCTTTTTTATTGGATGTTTCGTCAGTTTGCACGGGCTGTTTAACAGCCGGTTCAGTGTCTTCCTGTTGCGCAATCGCAGGCGTTTCCACCTCCTCAGTATATTTTTTTGATTTCTTTTTGCCCTCTCTTGCTTCGCGTGCCAGCCTGGCTTTTTTTTCCTTTTTTGTTTCCTTAACTATTTTTTCCGCCGATGATTTTTTATAGGGCATATCCGTAGGTACGCTGATGATGGCGCCGATCGTCAGCGTTTCCTTTTTGCTGCCATTGTACTTCATGATCGCGGCCGGTTTTACATGGTATCGCCTGCCGATAGAATAATAGGTGTCTTTGGCTTTAATTTTAAACAGTATTACTTTTTTGCCGTCGTCATTTCTCACGCCTACCGAATCAACCGGCGTTTTAGCGCGTGCGGATATCGAAAAAAAAGAAAAAGTTATAGCAAATATTAGAGTGGTAGATTTCATAATTAGCTTTTAGTCAATAAATTATAGGGTCAAAACTTTCAGTTCCGACTTATTTTTTATATAAATTAAACGGTCGTTATGCATTATAAACGACTCGGGCTGGAGTTTTTGTATACCGGCGTTTAAGATATCCTGGTAAACGATATGCCCGCCATCCATTATAAAGATCGACTGGGTTAAAACTCCCGCTTTTAACGTGTGCAAAGATACAATTCTGAAATTATTGTAATCAAGGCAATAAACCGTTTCCCCGTAAGAATGCGCGGGTAAGCTGGCCGGCGTCAGCCCATCGGGCGTTTTTACATCCGGGATAGCGATATTATTTTTTGCCTCCTGGTAAATAGATGGTTCAAATATGCGTTGTGTTGCACCGGTTTTTACATCCGCCAAAAATAATTTTCGCGGGTGGATATGCGCATCGTAAACAATAGGCCCTTCAACCGATAGATGGTCGAAAGCCAAAGTATAATTGCTCCATAGCACTTCCCCCGAAACTACATCAACAGCTACCAACCCTTTATGCATTGGCCCGGCTTCGGTTTGATAATTATGCAGGAGTAATACCCCGTTAAAGGCAGCCTCGATGCCGGTAAGCCAGCGTTCGGGCAGGGTAAGGACTTTAAAATTGACGTGGCCGGTTAATAAATTGATCGCCGAAAAGGATACTTGTTTAGTTGCGCTGCTCCTGATCTCTGCAACCAGGATGTTGCTCAGCTCGTCGATCTCTATCCGCCAGATATCGCCGTTAAATTGTTCGCTTATATAGGGCTGTATAGCTGGCATAAGAATGCAAATATGAGAATGTTTTTGATTTCGTCCGCCAGCTGGCGGATCGATTTCGGCTTAACATATATCGTGATTTCGAAGCAATTTCCTGTCGATCCTGAAATCCTTTAATCATGGTTCAGACACTACCATATTAATTTATAAATTTGGCAGCTTCAAACACGATTAAAAATTATATGAGTAAAGGCGTCGTAAGTAAAGAAGAGGATTATTCGCAATGGTATAACGACCTGGTGATAAAAGCAGATATGGCCGAATATTCGCCCGTAAAAGGCTGCATGATCATTAAGCCCTATGGTTATTCCATTTGGGAAAAAATGCAGGCGGTTTTAGATACTATGTTTAAGGAAACGGGCCATAGCAATGCTTATTTCCCATTATTTATACCCAAATCTTTTTTTTCGAAGGAAGCCAGCCATGTGGACGGTTTTGCCAAAGAATGTGCCGTAGTTACGCATTACCGCTTGAAAAACGACGGCGACGGAAATATCGTAGTAGACGAAGACGCAAAACTGGAAGAAGAATTGATCGTTCGTCCGACCTCCGAAACGATCATCTGGAACACCTATAAGGGCTGGATACAATCCTACCGCGATCTGCCAATCCTGGTAAACCAATGGGCCAACGTGGTGCGCTGGGAAATGCGCACCAGACTGTTTTTACGCACCACCGAATTTTTATGGCAGGAGGGCCATACAGCGCACGCAACTGCCGAGGAGGCCATTGCCGAAACAGAGCAAATGCTGAACATCTATGCCGATTTCGCGGAAAACTGGCTTGCGTTGCCGGTGATCCGCGGCCGTAAAACCCCAAATGAGCGGTTTGCAGGCGCGTTGGATACGTATTGCATCGAGGCGCTGATGCAGGATGGTAAAGCACTGCAGGCGGGTACGTCGCATTTTTTGGGGCAGAATTTCGCCAAAGCCTTTGATGTAAAATTCACTACCAAAGAGAATAAGCTGGATTATGTTTGGGCAACGTCCTGGGGCGTGTCGACACGGTTGATCGGCGCGCTGATCATGGCGCATTCAGACGATGCTGGTTTGGTGCTGCCGCCAAAACTGGCGCCCATCCAGGTAGTGGTAGTGCCGATCTATAAGCATGAGGAGGAGTTGGAAAATATTTCCGGTTTCGTAAAAACGCTGACATCGGCTCTGAAAGAAAAAAACATATCCGTCAAATTTGATACCCGCGAAACACACCGCCCCGGCGCCAAATTCGCCGAATACGAATTAAAGGGGGTGCCTTTACGCGTAGCCATCGGCAGCCGCGATATGCAAAATGGAACGGTGGAGCTTGCACGCAGGGACACAAAAACCAAAGAAACCGTTAGCCAGGAAGGGTTGGTGGAGCGGATCGAACAGCTGCTGAACGAGATACAGGATAATATCTATCAGAAAGCACTGAAATTTAAAACCCAAAACACCCGGGAAGTAGGTAGCTATGATGAATTTAAACGCCTGCTCGACGAAGAGCCCGGCTTCCTGTCGGCCCATTGGGATGGCACGCCCGAAACCGAGCAGCAAATAAAAGATGAAACCAAAGCAACGATCCGCTGTATTCCATTAAACAATAAGCAGGAGGCCGGCAAATGCATCTTAACCGGGAGGCCATCAGCCCAGCGGGTAATATTTGCGAGGGCATATTAAGGGGTGAATGGTTGATTAGGTTGATAAAGTAGTGACGATACCGGTTAAAGTGTTTACCTTAGAATAATCCATTAATTTATCTAACTGACAATCGATCAACAATTTAACAATGGCATCCTTTACAGATTTGGAAGTTTGGAAACAGGCAAGAAATATCAGAAGATGGATTTCAGAATTAACTAAAACATTTCCGCAGGACGAAAAATACAGACTTACAGACCAGATCATCCGTTCATCGCGTTCAATAGGAAACAATATCGCCGAAGGGCACGGACGCTTTCATTACCAGGATAATATCCGGTTTTGCATATTGGCAAGAGGCTCTTTATCTGAAACGCTGGATCATTTGATGATCGCTCTGGATGAAAAAATTATAGACGAAGAAATATTATCAAGATTTCAAACGGAATACGAAAGCTGTTTAAGGCTATTAAACGGATATGTACAATATCTAAAAAATAAAAAAATCGATGAACTGAAATAGGTCAACCAACCACTCACTTAATCAACCCAATAAACCAAAAACCAATTCCATGAAATTCGCTACAAAAGCCATACATGCCGGCCAGGAGCCCGATCCCACAACCGGGGCGGTGATGACGCCGATTTATCAAACTTCCACCTATTGGCAGAGCTCGCCCGGCGACAATAAGGGCTATGAATATTCCCGCGGAACCAATCCGACGCGTAAAGCGCTGGAAAATTGCCTGGCGGCCCTTGAAAATGCTCAATTCGGCCTGGCTTTTTCAAGCGGTATGGGCGCTACCGACGCGGTCATGAAACTGCTGGCACCGGGCGATGAAGTGATCACCGGGAACGATCTTTACGGCGGTTCGTACCGTATGTTCACAAAAATATTTGCCAATTACGGCATCAAGTTTCATTTCATTGATCTTTCAGACCCCGCCATTATCAATGAGTATGCTAATGAAAACACCAGGCTTATCTGGATCGAAACACCCACCAACCCCACGATGCAGATCGTCGATATTGCGGCCATCGCCGCGATCAGCAAACAAAAAGATATCCTTTTGGCGGTGGACAACACCTTTGCTTCACCCTACCTGCAAAACCCGATCGACCTCGGAGCCGATATCGTGATGCACTCGGTAACCAAATACATCGGCGGGCATTCCGATGTGGTGATGGGTGCGCTCATGCTGAACGACGAAGAACTGTATAAGCGGCTTTGGTTTATTTACAATGCATGCGGCGCCACGCCCGGGCCGATGGATAGCTTTTTGGTGTTGCGGGGAATAAAAACCCTCCACCTGCGCATGAAGGCCCATTGCGAGAATGGGCGCAAGGTGGCGGAGTTCTTAAAGAATCACTCCAAGATCGACAAAATTTACTGGCCCGGTTTTGAAGACCATCCAAATCATGCAGTCGCCAAAAAGCAAATGCGCGGTTTTGGCGGCATGATATCAGTCACCCTGAAGGATGCGGGTCTGGTCGAGACCTTCCGCATCGTATCGTCATTTAAGGTATTTTCCCTGGCCGAGTCGCTGGGCGGGGTGGAGTCGCTGGTAAATCACCCGGTAACCATGACTCATGCTTCCATACCAAAAGCCGAGCGGGAAAAGGCCGGTGTGGTCGATAACCTTGTTCGTTTCAGCGTAGGGGTGGAGGATATTGACGACCTGCTCGAGGACCTCGGACAGGCACTTTCGTAAATGCCCTGCGGTGCACCATTTTTTAAGAAAGGTGTACGCGGTGCAGGTGGTGCATGTGGTGCACGCGGCACAGTAATAAACACGGCGGTATACCTTACAACAGCTTCATTAATGGAAATAACCGGTCTGAAAGCTTTTCTCGATGGCAAGGTAGATCAATACAACCGGCCGGAGTTTATAAAAAACGACCCTGTCTCAATCCCCCACCTGTTCACAAAAAAGCAGGATATCGAGATCATGGGCCTTTGGGCTGCTGTGCTGGCCTGGGGGCAGCGCGTTACCATCATCAGCAAATGCCGCGAGCTGATCGCTTTAATGGATTGCGCTCCCTATGATTTTATCACGAATCACCAGGAAACCGACCTAAAAAAGCTGCTCCGTTTTAAGCACCGCACGTTTAACGATGTGGATACGCTGTACTTCATAGCCTTTTTTCGCCATCACTATACAAATCACAACTCGCTGGAGTCAGCTTTTATTCCACTCTTTGCTACGTCGGTGAGTGAAAAAGAAGAAGATACTAAACAAGAGATAAACAAAAGCGAGGGTGTCATCCTGAGGCTCTCGAAGGACGAGCGTAAAGGCTCAATCACTGGGCGCCAAAATCAGGATCAGTCATCCGAGCCCATCGAAAAATACCTCAACCATTTCAGGGAATATTTCTTTTCGCTGCCCGATTATCCGCACCGCACCAAAAAGCATATATCCTCGCCTTCGCAAGGATCAACCTGCAAACGACTGAACATGTTTTTGCGCTGGATGGTGCGGAAGGACGATTGCGGAGTGGATTTTGGCATCTGGAACGGCATCGAGCCCTCTGAGCTGATCTGTCCCTGTGATCTGCACGTCGACCGCGTAGCCCGCAAGCTTGGTCTTATTACGCGCAAACAAACCGACTGGCAAACGGCTGTTGAGCTTACCCAACGCCTTCGCGAATTCGACCCGGCCGATCCCGTAAAATATGATTTTGCGCTGTTTGGATTGGGGATTGACGAGAAATTTTGAGCGCAAGCCCTTATCTGTCAACCTGCTACTTCACGGGCGTTATCACAATATTTCTAAAGTCGATAGGCCCGTGGTCACCCTGGATAAACAGCGGACCGGGTTCGCCCTCCCTGCTGTTTATGGCGCCGCCCGTAATGCCGGGTATTTCCTGCCGGCATATCACTTCGGTGCCGTTTGCCACGATCGTAACCAGCCTGCCAACCAGCGTAATATCATACGATTGCCATTGTCCGGGATCTTTCGCCATCATTTTATTGGGGGGTAAAAAGCCGTACACGGCGCTGAACTGGTTATTGATCGGCTCCGGCTCGCCGCTTTTGGTATCGATGATCTGCACCTCATACCGGCCGCGCAGGTAAACGCCGCTGTTGCTGCCCTGCTGGTAGCGGAACTCGATATGCAGCTTAAAATCGCTAAAAGTTCTGTCGGTGATCAGGTTGGCGCCCGAGTGGGGGCTGCGCAAAATGCCGTTCTCAACGATCCACTGGTTTTTGCCATCGGTATGCCAGCCGGTAATATCCCTGCCGTTAAACAGCTTAACAGGCTGCCCCCAAACCGGGGCCTTGTCTCTTTTCATCAAAGGCGCGCGCATGCCGGTAAAAGTATAAGTAGCGCCGTCGGTAAATACCATCGTGCCCTTTAGCCGGTCGCCGCTTACCTCAAACTCAAAATCCATGTTCCTGTTTCCCGGCTCCCATTGCGGGGGAATGGAAAAGCTGTATTTGTCATGGTTAACTTTAACCTCAGATATCGGCCTTGCGCTGCCAAAAGCATATACAAAACGCCCGATCAGCGTATGCGTACCCGATTTCTGTACTTCAAGCCACGACGGCAGGCTTTTGCCCGATTTATCCACCGTAAGGTCCCATCGGCCTATCACGTCCGGGTCCTTCATCATTTTTGGCTGCCCGACGGCTGGATTAACTGCCAGCATGCCCGATAATAAGATCACTCCGAACCCGGTAAAACGGAAAACGCGGCTAAACGCAGCCGCAAATGAATTTTTCATGTTTGAGATTATAGGTTTACGGATTAAAGATAGCTTTTTGTTTTAGCCCGTCAATAAGTTCATAAAAATAAACAAACCGGAAATTGATAGGATAGCAAAACGCCCGGGGGAAAATATTTTTAAAGCATGAGGTCGTAAACCTAAAACAACCTATCATAAACATATAGCCTCGCTGGAACTATTACGATTGTCAATCCATGACTCCGGCGGAGTCGCGTGTTTAAAGATTTTTTGCTTTAGCGTGGCAATAGGTTATAAAAAATAAAACAAATAACCGAAAATGATTATTTATAGCAAGATAGGAAGTGAAATCGCTTTTAAAACAGGAGGCCTTGTCATACACGAAAATATACTTCTGCAAACACGTAACTCCTACAGAGCGATTGTACACATTCAGACTCTGGAGGAATTACGTGTTTGCAGAAATGTGATCGTTTTTACAGGACTCCGGAGGAGTCACGTGTTTATAGCATAAATAAAGTAGCAGAGGGCTCCATAGGAGCCTCCTGACGGTTGTTAATTTTTAAACGCGATTTCCATGGCAAGACATGCTTAATTTATGAAACCTCTTTTTTTTACTTTGGGCAACCGGAAAAAAATTATGGTCATCCCCGACACGATGGCGCATATTGACGGCCACCCGATCTTGACTTATACATATAGCCTGTTCCTCGATAACGGTTTGAACTCTCCGCTGCAGGCCAGGACCAAAGAAAGCGTACTGCACCTGGAAAAGATCGATGATCCCAATTATTTGGGGTATATTACGTTCGAAAAGCCAGGGCAACTATTTAATTACAACGCCGACAGCGACAACCCGCTGAACAGCGACGAAGTACAGGAACTCATTGAGAATTTATCCGAGGTGCGCGACGACCCATCGATGTGGGAAAAACTTGACGGCTGGAGTTAGTCTGAAATTAGAAAATATTAAAAATTAATTAAAAATTATTTTCTTATTAATCTAAACTTTGGTATCTTGCAATGTTTTTGCCCCCCCCCCCGGTTATCTTTCTTTATAAGCCACAGATTAACTCTCTTTTATCCCCAGGGAAAAATAATTAAGTTTTTATTAATATAAATTTTCATGGCATGTCAGGGCTGCATGATGAAATTAAATCTGTACTTTTATTAGAACTTTGTGAAACGCACCATAAGCACCCGGTAATTGTTTTACACGACGGCCGGTTTACTTTATCGTGTTGTTGCGACGAATTTAAAATGCATTGCTATAACCGGGTTATTTCCATGTTAAAAGCAGGCCGGGCCAAACCGCTGACGGTCGCGTGGAAAAACCCCGAAGACGGCAGTATAGAACGACAAAGCCAAAAATAACAATTATATATCCTATACGATTCCTGTTTGATTTGCCGGCGGTCGTGTATTAACGATAAGCACATCATGTCAGGAATTAACAAAGTAATTTTAGTGGGCCATCTCGGCAGGACGCCGGAGCTCAGGTATTTGGAAAACAACGACGCGGTAGCCTCATTTCCATTGGCGACATCAGAATACTTTCTGAAAAACGGGGTCAGGACAGAGCAAACAGAATGGCATAACGTCGTGATGTGGCGCAGCCTTGCCGAAGCGGCCGCAAATAACCTGCATAAGGGACAGCTGGTTTATATAGAAGGAAAAGCGGCGACCCGGAAATTTATTAACAAGGACGGTATTCAAGCCTATTCCACCGAAATTATAGCCGAAAGGTTCACCGTTTTAGGCCGTAAATCCGATTTTGAAAACGAACCAGCTATGGATACGGTACACCGGGATAAAGAACACCCGGAAGAAAAATAGCGCGCTTGCTGTTATAAACCCATCTTTTTTCCATTTCCGTCACGCGTTAATGGCGTAGGTTATCTATCCGGCTTACTGCGAATATCGTTTATAAACTTTATTCCGCCTTTTTTAGCGGTAAATCCCGCTATTGCCCTTATTGGTTAACCCAAAGTTTAAACAAACCTACGCTAACGTTGTTGAATGGTAAAAAGAACACCGTGAAAAAAATAATATTTGTATTAGCCTGCGCGGCCACTTTGCAGGCAAGCGCTCAGCTAACAGACACCACGCGAAAAAAAAACCTGGGCGATAGTTTAAAAAAAGATTTAAAGGTTCCCGATACGGTTAAGCAATTGCATGCTCAAAAATGGAGCTACATTGTGCCGGCCGGTTTGGTAGTTTATGGCTTTTCGTCGTTTGCAATTCAGCCGGTACGAAATATCGATTATTATATCGCCGCCCGCATCAAAAGGAGCGACCCGAATTTCAACTCAAAAATAGACAACTTTATACAGGTGGCGCCCATTGCGATGGTATATGGACTTAATTTAGTTGGCGACCATGGTAAAAACCGCTTTGTCGACCGCACGGCCTTGCTCGTTTTATCGGGCGGCATCCTGACGGTGGTCGACGGTCTTAAATTTGTGACGCATCGCGACAGGCCTTACAGCCATGATCCGCTTTCGTTCCCGTCGGGCCACGCAGGCGCGGCTTTCCTGGCTGCCGAATACCTGGCGGAGGAATATTCCGAAAAATCGCCCATATACGGCTATATCGGTTATGGTTTCGCCGTCACCACCAGCGTGATGAGGCTTTACAACCGCGAGCATTGGTTCAGCGATGTGGTGGCGGGCGCGGGTTTTGGCATACTGTCAACCAAAGCCGCCTATTGGCTATACCCGCATATCCGCAATGCGCTTACCCACAAGGATAAGCACGGCCGCAGTACCATGGTGATGCCAACATACCAGGATGGAGCGCCGGGGGTAGTGTTTGCTATGCAACTATAGACAAGTTAGGATTTATATTTCCTGCCCTCTTTATCGCGCAGCGAAAGAGGGGGCGGACGAGTCCCGTATGTACGGGATCCAGGTGAGTCAACGAAGCGCAGTCACTACCGCTAAATAGAATGACCCGTAGGGTCTGCCTATTTGTCGAATAAAATAATAAAAAGATATTGCCCCGTGGGGGCTACCCTTAAACCGTTTGCATGTGCCTGGAAAAAATAGCATTTTGGACTATGCAGTTATAGTGCGGGGATTTCAATGCAGAATTTGACTATTACGATTCATCGGGACTGTGAAACCTATAATACCTGATCCATTCTTTGAGATCTTCGTAGTTGCTGAACTGGTTATCGGTAAATCTAAATTGCTCTCCTGTTAAAAGTTCGATGTCGAGCTGAAGATAGGTATATACAACAGCTGTATCCCTGCCGCTGCCCACCACGGTGCTGCTAACATGTGTGATATCGGCGTAATTAACCAGGATGTGCTTTTTTGTTAGCAGGTAATCTATTCCGAGCCCATTTTGGCCGACGGTAACACGAACGATCGTATTTATGGCGGTCTTAACATAGTAATAGATTAATATACCCGAAAAATAACGATCAGCACGAACTGGCCCCAGTTATAGGTACGGCTATCTGTTATACAAATTGATATGCAAGCAACTATCGCGCTGAATACAAATAGGGTAAAAATTACCGCCTTAAGCCATATAGTTTTATTAAATTCAGAAACGACGGTCTCGTTCATAACAGGATATTGATAGATATGCTTTCGTGGTAATGAAAGTACGAGTCCTTAAAATTATTTCAAAACAAAATATTCGGGTGTTCGTGTTTAAATTTGTTTAAATACGCAACGGAGTGGTCGGCAACATTGAAAATATCGGGAATGTTTTTCGCGAACCTGGCGCCCCGCCAACTTACTGGCTCACGCGCTTTGTTATCCTGCGTTTGCTCGGCATTATCTATGCCGTGGCTTTCCTGGTAGCTATTAACCAAATCATACCCCTTATCGGCGGGAACGGGCTACTGCCCGCCGGAAGTTATTTTAAGCAGGTGGCGCTTGCATTAGGATCGCCGGGCGCGGGTTTTGTGCGGCTTCCTTCCCTGTTTTGGCTTTGGCATTCAGATACCGCCCTATTGGCCGTTTCGTGGACAGGGTTTATTCTTTCATTGGTGGTAGTCGCAGGCTTCGCCAACGGGCCGCTGCTGGGTGTGCTGTGGTTTTTATATTTGTCCATCATCCATGCGGGGCAGGAGTGGTACGGCTATGGATGGGAGATACAACTCACCGAAACCGGCTTTCTCGCCATGTTTCTTTGCCCCATGGTAGATATGCGGCCGTTCCCAAAGCGTGCGCCTCCTTTTCCTATTATCGTTCTATTCCGGTGGCTCATCGTGCGTATTATGCTCGGCTCCGGACTCATCAAAATTCGCGGCGACGAAATGTGGCGCAACGGCACCGCCTTATATCACCATTTTGAAACGCAGCCCATTCCAGGCCCGCTGAGCCGGTGGTTTCATTTTTTGCCTCGTATCCTGCTGAAAATTGGGGTATGGTTCAATTTCGCGGCTGAGCTGGCCGCGCCTCTGTTTGCTTTCGGACCGAGACTGGCGCGGCATATCGCGGGCGTGGTAATGATCCTGTTCCAGGTGCTCATTATTCTTAGCGGCAACCTTTCATTTTTAAACTGGCTCACTATTGTCCCCGCACTGGCCTGTTTCGATGACGGATTTTGGGCAGCACTATTGCCCGGGCGGCTCGTCCGCAAAGCCGGAGCGGCTGCGGCAAACGCCGAAGAATCAAAACCCATGATAACTACGGCCTGGGTGGTAACAGGCGTTGTGGCGCTGCTGAGCATCCAGCCCGCGCTTAACCTGCTTTCCCCGGGGCAGGTGATGAACACTTCGTTCGACCCGTTAGAACTGGTTAACACATACGGCGCCTTTGGCACAGTAGGAAAGGAGCGACCAAATGTAATATTTGAGGGGACAACCGACGACACAACAGGCGGCAAAGCCCGGTGGAAACCATACATTTATAAGGGTTTGCCTGTGCTGCTGGATAAAACGCCGCCGCAGGTGGCGCCCTATCAGCCGCGGCTCGACTGGCAAATGTGGTTTGCATCGATGGCCACGCCCGACCAATATCCCTGGACGCTGAACCTGGTTTGGAAATTGCTGCACAACGACCGAAATATAACAGGCCTGTTTGCCAAAAATCCCTTCCCCGCAAGGCCGCCCCGCTACGTCCGCGCCGTTTTGTACCGCTACGCGTTTGCCAAACCGGGCAACCCGCAGCACCAGGTATGGACCCGCGAAAAGCTCGGCGACTGGATACCAGCCGTTTCGGTAACCGATACCCGCCTGGTTAAATATCTGCAAGGGCAGGGGTGGGTGAAGTAGTATACGCCGCGCGTAAACAATTCTGTATGTACGGGTCCGAGCGAGTCAACGAAGCGCGTCCAAAAAAATGTCATTTCGAATGAGCAGCTTGGGAAAACGCGAGGGAGCGAATGAGAAAACTATACACAAGCCAAACGGACAATGCAAAGTCCGCTTAGCATATGTATAGATTTCTCCCTTTCGGTCGAAATGACATTCACATCGTAGCTCTTGAGAGGGATGCATCATTCACAAGCTAAATAATTTCCTGTCAACAGGTTATAATGACGAAGAATATGTATTTTAGATTAATTTATCACACCTTATGACCGTCACCGAATACATAGACCTGCAAAACCCTGCCCGCCAGCCACTGCTGACCGGCATGCACGAATCCATCTTAAAAAATGACACTTCCGTCGTGGCGGCGGTTGGCAAAATGATGGGGAAGGATATGATCCTTTATACCGACAGGGGCTTTTTTAAATACGGGCTTGCCAGCATTAAAGATTATATGTCGCTGCATTGCCTGCCCATTTATATGAATCCGCCTTTGCATGCAAAATACCAGGCGTTGCTGCCGGCGGCTAACCTTCAAAAAGGCTGCATCAATTTTAAAACCGAGGACGAAATGCCCATCGGCATTACCCGCCAGCTTATCACCGATTGCGCCCCTATCGACCTGGTCGCCATACGGCAGAAGTATTTAAGCGACAAGAAAAAAAGTAAAGTCTCAAAATAGATTGTAGGTACAGAAACCCTTTCCCGAGATTAACCATCCTGTCATCCTATGTTTGTGAAAGGATGAGATTTGAATAGAAAGGAATTAAATTTATTGCAGAAGAAAAAGGTAAAGAGAAAAGATTAAGAAGTGTCATTAGCCCGTGTCGAGGCTGTT
>Ga0134125_10002671_pt1 | contig 20997 bp, 17 predicted proteins | sample KB31751_FD_96464 | JGI IMG/M metagenome (GOLD analysis project Ga0134125, IMG submission 96464) | Terrestrial soil microbial communities with excess Nitrogen fertilizer from Kellogg Biological Station, Michigan, USA - KB3-175-1 | ecosystem: Environmental > Terrestrial > Soil > Unclassified ... | reverse complement strand
GTTCTGATTTTCAGTAAGTTATAAAATTGGCGATTTCAAATCGTCACGCGACTAAATCTCCCTGAAATGCAGGCGTATCAAGACTTTCAAAGAACTGCTTATTACCTTAACGAGACACTAATGTATCAAAATATTAGATTAAAAATAGGATGGCGACGGTACTTTTCCGCCGCCATGGCGGGGACTTTATTGACATTGCGCCAACATCGCCTCGGCTTGCTTCTCGCCCCAGCTCGGGTAGAGTGGTTTTGGCTGCGCGGCTTTGAACAGCGCGATCGATTTTTCAAAAACCGGTTTGGCCTTGTCTTTTCCTCCGCCGAACTGGGGAGGAGTGTTAAAAAGGCTCATGGCCTGCAGATAGTACAATCGGGGGTTGTTCGGATCCAGCTCCATCCCTTTTTGCAGGGCCGCGGATGCATCCTTACCGTTGGTGGACCAGCGGGTTTGCGGATCCATCAGCATTTGTTGGGTTGCGGCCATATTCTCGATAGCATAGGTTTCCGCATTCTTATCCAGGGCCTCGGCCTTGGCGAGATAGGCGTTGATCTTTTGAGCATTGGCGTCCTTGTCTTTCACATCGGGATTCCAGCCGGCCAGGGTCTGCGCAAAGGCGGCATAATAATAGGGCAGCCATTGCGTCTTTTCGGCGTCCCCGATCCGTTCGAAGGTCCCGGCGACGCTTTGCAACTGATCGATGGTCTTGGCGGAATCCAGCAATGCGATGTTCTTTTCCATCGCAGCGGCGTATTTATCCGACTGGGCCTGGCAGCCAAGGCCGATCAGGAGAGCGAGGGCAATCATTGTCTTTTGCATGTTGATGTTGTTTATTGGTGAAGCAAGTTATTTACAGGTTATTGTTGATGGCGTCCTGCGACCGGTCCACTCCCCAGCTGAGGAAGCAGCCTACGAAATAGAACCGTTTCGCCGGCGGCGTGATCGGCTGTCTGTACAGCCCGCTGTACGAAAAATTATACCCGTACACCGCGTCATAGCCCAGTACGTTACTGACGCTGGCGAACAGGACGATGAATGTCCTGGCTTTGGGATTGGCAAAACTGGGGACATATTCTGCGCTGAAGTTAAGACTGTTATAGTCCCGGGTTTTCCCGCTCTCTGCCAGGTTGTACTTGTTGAGACTGTCCAGTCTGAAATTGTAATAGGGCCGGCCCGTCGCCCAGCTATAGGTCACGTTGACGCCCGACCGCAGTTTGGTGAAGAACCGCTTCATGACGATAGAGGCGGTATGCGTTGCCGCGAAATTGGGCATCAGCTGGCTGGTGTAATTCAGGTAATTGCGTTTGGTGTCGAGATAGGAATAACTGACCCAGTAATCGAAGTTCCTGATCGTCTTTTTATCCCGCCAGAATAGTTCGATGCCTTTGGCATAACCGGTCCCGCTGTTGTCGTAGGTCGAGAAGAAATAGTTGACCGGCACGGTTTTGATCAGGTCTTCATATTTCTTGTAAAAGGCTTCCACGCGGAAGATCCTCTCGGGCGTCATTTTCTGGTAATTGAGGATATAATGCGTAGCCTTGGTAAAGCCGACATTTTTCGTAAAAAACAGCTGGCTGTTCTCCGGCTTCTGATAAAAAACGCCGTAAGCAAGGGAGACCTGTGCCGATGGACCGGTCCGGTAGGCCAGCGACACGCGCGGCGCGATATCCGACCGGCTGATGACCGAAGAGTGCTCGTACCGGACCCCGAGTTTTGCTGCCAGTGCGTTGGTCAAATAGATATCCGATTCCGCGAAGAGCGAATTGAAATGGTCGTGGAAGGCATACAACGTGTCGATTTGGTTTCCCAAAGTGTGATATTTCTGGTAGTTGTACGAATACCAGTATTCGGTACCGAAGCGGATCGCGCTCAGCGTGCCCAGCTTCTTGTCAAAGACGGCCCTCACCTGGGAGAGGTCCTGGCGTTGATCGATCCCGAAATTCTTGAAGTTCATCCAGAACACCGAGTCGGGGAACGACAGGTTCTTGTCGTTCAGGTCCTGGACCTGCTGACCGATATTGTCAAGGTTGGTGCTGTAGCTCGCCCCGAGATCGAACTTCCAGCCATTGTTCAGGTAATCGCGCCAGCTGAGGTTGTTGTACCAGTTGTGATTGGTGAGGCCGAATGCGTCATTGGTGTTCAGGCTGTCCCAGTCCTGGCGGCGAAGCCCGAGATTGTTGTAGGAGAAGGTTGTGTAATATTTGATCATGCCGCCGCTCTTGGTACGGATGCGGAAATTCGCGTCTCCGCTGTGGAACTGCGGCATGGCGAAATAGTCCGGCACCTGTTTGATCGCATGGAAATACAGGCCGACGTTGGTATAGTCGTAGTTGATCCCCCAGGAAGATTGTTTATTCCTGGCCAGTTGCTGGGTGCCCGCACCGACCACGATCGGCGAGATCGTCGCATCGATCTCGGATTTCTCCGGAAGATCGATCGACTCCAGCAGGACAACCGAAGACAGGGCCTGGCCGTACAGTGCGGAATAACCGCCGGTGCTGAAGACCGTCCCTTTAAACAGGAACGGTGAGAACCGGCCGCGCTGTGCGATATCCGGAACGCTGGAGAAATATGGGTTGTTGACCAGGGTGCCGTCGATATATTGCTTGGCTTCGTAGCCGGCGCCGCCCCGGACGAAAAGACCCTCCTGCTCTCCCACCTGCTGCGCGCCGGGAAGGGTTTTTAGGGCGGCCGTGATGTCTGCATTGGACCCTGCCGTGGTGGCGACGTCGATGGAACTGAGGACGGCGCCCCGCTTCGAGTCGCCCGCGGAAAAGGACCCGGCAGTGATGGTCACAGCCCGAAGTTCGCTCAGCTGCTCTTTCAGGGTGATGTGGAGCACCAGGGACGCACCGTTGAGGGTAATGGGACGGTCCACCGTATTATAGCCGATATTGGAGATGGTCAGCGTATCCGCGCCCTTTTCGGTGGTCGTGAACCGAAATGTTCCGGTGGAGTCCGTGGTTGCCCCGTCATAGCTGTTCTTTATGGCCACGCTGGCACCGTGCAACGGATGCCCCTTGCTGTCCCTGACGGTGCCGGAGACCACGGTTTGCGCCCGTAGTCCGGCGGCCATGGAACCAAGAAAAAGCGTTAGGAAAAGGGCCCTCATATTTATAAATTTATTGCTAAACTAAACTAGTTTACAATATAAACCAAATTTTGAGCGATATTTTTTATTATGGCCGCAGCCGGACACGCTGGCGGGTGTCAGTCCGAACGTTCCCTCGGTCGCCGCAGCCGGGCGCCGCACAGGGGTTAACCCGAACGTCCCTCCAGCCTTCTCCGCCGGCCGGTGCGCCCGGCAGAGTAACAGGCATAAAAAAAGCCAGGCTTAGAAAAGCCCGGCGGTTGTTGATCGTACCCTTTAAAACTAAAATCTTCCTATAAAATATCTTAGAGTGCTTATGTGCGACGACGGTTCTCCCTCTTGCTTAGTCTTTGGCAATCAACAACATAAAACGATAATGATCAGATAGACACGGGCTTGACCCAAAAGAAGAAGACACAGATCGATACGGACACAATTGCTTCATAGTCTGTCGATGTACGGAAAAGAAGAAAAAGAATTGGAAATAAAATGAACGGATGTTTTTCGGGAGCTTGGAGGGGATTGTCGGTGACGACTCTGTAAAGATTGCCAAAAGTTTTTAATTCTGCAAGCGTTTACACTTAATTTTTTTGCCTGTCCTGCACACAAATTCGACGGGCCGACCCGCAAATTTGAATCACCCGCACTCCAACTTGCCTCGCTGGCGCACAAAAAACGCCCGGCCACTGGCCGGGCGCGATATAACGAATATGCTAAGGCTATTTTGCGTACTGCGGGATCAGACCGTTGGCAAGCTCCACCATTCGCTTGACGCCATCGTCAGGCAGATTGCCCTTCTTGAATTCGGCCAGCACGTCGGGCAGTTTGTTGTCCATTTCCATCAGGAAATGTTCTTCAAATTCGCGGATCTTTCTCACCGGCACCTGGCGCAAAAGGCCCTGCGTGCCCAGATAGATGATCGCCACCTGGTGCTCGACGGTAAACGGCGAGTATTGCGGCTGCTTGAGGATCTCCACGTTCCGCGCGCCTTTATCAATGATCAATTTGGTAGCCGCATCGAGATCGCCGCCAAACTTCGAAAACGCTTCCATTTCCCTGTACAGCGCCTGGTCGAGTTTCAGCGTCCCCGCGACTTTTTTCATCGATTTGATCTGGGCGTTACCACCGACCCGGCTAACCGAAATACCCACGTTGATCGCGGGCCGGATACCGGAGTTGAACAGGTTACCTTCCAGGAAGATCTGTCCATCGGTGATCGAGATCACATTGGTCGGGATATAAGCGGACACGTCGCCGGCCTGTGTCTCGATGATGGGTAAAGCCGTCAGCGAACCGCCACCCTTTACGAGAGGCCGGATGGACTCGGGCAGGTCGTTCATCTTCCTGGCGACGGCGTCATCCGTGATGATCTTGGCCGCGCGCTCCAGCAACCGGCTATGCAAATAGAAGACGTCCCCCGGATACGCTTCGCGGCCGGGCGGGCGCCGTAGCAGCAGCGACACCTCCCGGTAAGCCACCGCTTGCTTGGACAGGTCGTCAAAAACGATCAGCGCCGGACGGCCCGAGTCGCGGAAGAATTCGCCGATAGCGGCGCCCGCGAACGGAGCGTAGAACTGGAGGGGAGCCGGATCGGACGCCGAAGCGGCCACGATGACGCTATATTCCAGCGCGCCGTTGTCGGCAAGCGTCTTCATCACGCCGGCGACCGTAGAGGCTTTCTGACCGATGGCGACATAAATGCAATACACCGGTTTCCCGGCCTTGAAGAATTCCTTCTGATTGATGATCGTATCGATCGCGATCGCCGTTTTACCCGTTTGGCGGTCTCCGATGATCAGTTCGCGCTGGCCGCGGCCGATGGGGATCATGGCGTCGATGGCCTTGACACCGGTCTGCAGCGGCTCCTTTACCGGCTCGCGGTAGATGACGCCTGGCGCCTTGCGTTCGAGTGGCATTTCATATTTTGTCCCGGCGATGGGGCCTTTTCCGTCGATCGGTTCGCCCAGCGTATTGACGACGCGGCCGAGCATCCCTTCGCCAACATTGATCGATGCGATCTTCCCCGTCCGGCGCACTTTTGCGCCTTCTTTGATGTCCCCGCTTTCACCCATCAGCACCACGCCCACATTGTCTTCTTCCAGGTTGAGCGCGATCGCCCTGACGCCGTTCTCGAATTCAACCAGTTCACCGGCGCCGACGTTGCTCAGGCCGTAGACGCGGGCGATGCCATCCCCTACCTGCAGCACCGTGCCGACCTCTTCGAGCTCCGTGGCCACGTTGGCATTGCTCAATTGCTGACGCAAAATCGCTGAAATCTCATCCGGTTTAATATCTGCCATGTGTATTCAGTTTGAAGTTAATTGTCTTTTGTACTATCTGATCTTGTAAATAAAATCGTTGCGCCGGAACTGCTGCCGGATCTTGGCGAGGTCATAGGCGACGCTGGCATCGATCAGCTCGTCCCCGATCTCCAGCACGAAACCGCCGATCAGCGCCGGGTCGACTTCGGCGTTCAGTTCGATCTTCGGCACCTGGCGGTCCGTCTTTACCTTGTCGATAATGGCCTGACGCACATCCTGCCCCAGCGCCACCGCGGTGGTCAGCTTCACGGTCTGTATGCCCTCATGCGTTTTGTATTGTTCGACAAATGCCGCGGCAATTTCGGGGAGCCAGGCTTCCCGCTCCTTTGCCGTCAGCAGGTGGGTGAAAATGGTGGTCAGGGGGGAGACCTTCCCTTCCAGGATCTTGTCCAGGATGCTCCGCTTCTTATCGGTCTTGATGACCGGGCTCCGCAGCACGTTTACCAGGTCCCGGCTGGCCCGGCAAAGGTCCCGCAAATAGACCATATCGGCGTAGACCTTGTCGAGCTGGCCTCTTTCGATCGCGAGGTCCAGGATCGATTTGGCGTACCGGGCTGCTAAACGGGGGTTGGGCGTCATGTTCAGTTCAGTTTCGCTTCGTTGGTCAGTTGACGAATATAATTTTCCTGCTGGGGCTTGTCGGACAGCTCGCGGCGCAGGATTTTTTCAGCTACCTCGACAACAAGATTGCCTACCTGGTTCTTTACCTCGGTCAGGGCCGCCATTTTTTGCTGTTCGATGGCCGTCTGGGCGTCGGCGATGATCTTGGAGGCTTCCAGCTTGGCCTGCTCCTTGGCTTCGCCCAGGATCTTGTCGCGGGTGTCGCGCGCTTCCTTGAGCAGCTGGGCGCGCTCTTCGCGTGCCTTGGCCAGCAATGCCTCGTTCTCGCTTTTCAGCTGACTCATTTCCGCCTTTACCTTCTCTGCGGTGGCCAGGGACTCGGCAATCCCGCTCTCCCTGTCCTTCAGGGACTTCAGGATCGGCTTCCAGGCGAATGCGCGAAGGAGTATAAGGACGAGCAGGAACCCGATGACGTTCCAAACGAATAAGCCTATATCCGGCGTCAGTAAATCCATACCATTATTTTTATACGTCTTACTTAGATAGAATACTGCATCCTCGGCCCTGTGCGTCAGATGCAGTATGTTTCTTCAGGTGCCTTGCGGACCCTGGCAGGCCATGTTACCCTTTGGCAAACACAGCGAGCAGACCGGCAACGGCGGCCAGGAGGGCAACCCCTTCGACCAGCGCCGCGGTCAGGATCATGTTGGCACGAATGTCGTTTGCAGCTTCCGGCTGGCGGGCGATGCCTTCGACGGCGCCCTTGCCGATCAGGCCGATACCGATGCCCGCGCCGACGGCCGCGAAACCGGCGCCGATAGCACCCAGGCCGGGTTGAACTACATCCAACAAAGTTGTCATCAACATCATAATTCTGGTTTTTTATTAAGAAAAATTTTCGGTTATACGGTCAATATTTCTTTCACGTGGCCTTCATGGTCGTCGTGGTGTTGATGCGACTCGAACGCCAGTCCGACAAATACGGCGGTCAGCGCTGCAAAAATGTAGGCCTGGATAAAAGCCACGAGGAGCTCGATCATATAGATGAACACCGCCATCAGGATAAAAAAGGGCGATGTGCCCCATCCGAGACCGGTGCTCATGGCGCCGAATACGAAGATCAGAATGATAAAACTCAGGATGATGATATGCCCCGAGATCATATTGGCAAAAAGCCGGATGATGAGCGCGAAAGGTTTGGTGAAAATGCCGAGGATCTCCACCAGGATCAGGATCGGCTTTACTCCCACCGGTACGGGTGGGTTGATAATATGCAGCCAGTAATGCTTACCCGTGCTGAACATGATGACAATAAAGGCCAGAACGCCGAGGGCGCCGGTGAAGGCGATATTGCCGACCACATTCGCCGATCCCGGAATGAGACCCAGGAAAGCGTTGATCAGGATGAAGAAGAAAATGGTCAGCAGCAGGGACATATATTTTTCGTACTTGTCCCCGAGGTTGACTTTCCCGACTTCATCCCGGATAAAGATGACAATGGGCTCAATCACGCCCTGCATCCCGCTCGGAGCAGATGTTACTCCTTCGCCCTTCCTGTATTTCCTGGCGGCGCTGCCCATGATCCAGATCAATATCAGGATCGAGATCAGCATTTGCACGACATTCCGGCCCAGCGAAAAATCGTACACTTTGACGGTCGGATCGACGGTCCCGTCGGGATTTACCGCCACCACCCTGCCGTTCTTGTATAGTTTCTCATCCAGGTGGTGGGACGCTACATACTCCTCCGTCAAAAGGCGATATCCGTCATAAGTCCTTTCCCCGTGTTCGAACCTCGAGGCCATAAAGGCCGACCAGCCTTTTTGGGGGCTGTACAGGATGACCGGAAGCGGGATGGAAGCGATGTGGTGGCGAAAGGTCCAGAAATGAAATTCGTGCGCGTCGCCGATGTGTTCGAGGATGATTCCGGAGGGGTTGATCGCGGCCGAATCCTTTTCCGTTCTTGCCGCTCCTCCGGCCGGTTTTGGCTGGGCTTGAGACACATTAAAAAAAAACATACTAACTATGCTGAAAGCCGCGACCAATATAGATTTGAAGCCTCTGACGGACATAAGTTCCTCGAAATTTGCTGCAAAGATAGGGGGGGAGGGTCAGATTATGAAAAGGAGATTAAAAAATACGGGCCCGGACCTACGCCGCCCGCCCCGCGCTCACGACGCCTTCCGCTCCGCGCCCGCCGGTTTGCGGAACTGCATTTCGTGTAATTTGGCATAGAACCCGCCCTTCGCCAGGAGCTGGTCATGCGTCCCGATCTCCCGGATCTCACCTTTGTCGAGGACGATGATCTGGTCCGCCTTGCGGATAGTGGACAACCGGTGGGCGATGACGATCGAACTGCGCCCCGCGATCAGCTTGTCGATCGCCTCCTGGATCAGTTGCTCGGACTCGGTATCGACCGAAGAGGTCGCTTCGTCCAGGACGAGGATGGCCGGGTTGTATAACAGCGCACGGACAAAGGACAGCAACTGTCGCTGGCCGAGCGATAGACTGCTCCCGCGTTCCATCACGTTGTACTGGTATCCGCCCGGCAGCCGCATGATGAAGTCGTGGATCCCGATCAGTTTGGCCGCCTCGACCACTTTTTCCATCGGGATGTCTTCGTTCCGCAACGTGATATTGTCCGCCACCGAGCCGGAGAACAGGAACACGTCCTGCAGCACCACGCCGATGCTGCGGCGCAGCGCCTGGAGTTGAAAGTCGTCGATGGGTACGTCGTCGATCCGGATCTGTCCTTCCCGCACCTGGTACAGCCGGTTGAGCAGGCTGATGATGCTCGTCTTGCCGCTGCCGGTGTGCCCGACGATCGCAACCGTCTGACCCGGCTGCATCGTAAAGGAAATATCCCTCAGGACATACCGGTCCCCTACATAGGCGAAATTGACCCGGTCGAACTCCAGCTTTCCCTTCACCTTTTCCGGCCGGTACGTGCCTTTGTCCGCCGCTACATCGGTGTTGTCGAGCACCCGGAAGACCCGTTCGCTCGCCACCATGCCCATTTGCAGGACGTTGAACTTGTCGGCCATGACCCGCAGCGGGCGGAACAGGAGATTGAGATACAAGTAAAAAGACACGATCTTTCCTGCCAGTTCCCGGGCTTCCTGGTCCTGCATGCCCGCCACCTGGGTCGCACCCCACCAGACCAGCAGGCCCGTGCTGAAAGCCAGGATGATCTCGACAACAGGGAAGAAGATCGAGTATGCGAATATGGCGTTGATGTTGGCGTTCCGGTGCTCCCGGTTGATCTTATCGAACTTCCGGGCCTCCCGCTTCTCTGCCGCAAAGGCCTGCACGATCTGGATACCGGTGATATGCTCCTGTACGAATGCGTTCAGGGCCGCTACCGCGTTCCGGACCCGGATGAAGGATTTGTTCACCGATTCCTTGAACAGCCAGGTCGCCAGGATCAGGGCCGGGAAAGGCACCAGGCAGACGAGGGTCAGCTTCCAGTCGGCCTGGAACATGAAGAGCAGGACGGAGAGGATGGACAGCAGATCCGCGATGATCGGAATGAGGCCGTCCGAGAAAATATCGTTGATCGCCTCGATATCGTTGATGGTCCGCGTCGTCAGCGTGCCGATCGGCGTCGTGTCGAATTGCCGCAGGTTGAGGCCGACGACCTTCTTATACACGTCCACCCGCATGTCGCGCACCACGGTCTGCCCCAGCCAGGCGGTGATGAATCCAAAAAGGAACCTCGCGACGGTTTCCACCAGCAGGAGGCCGACCTGAAACACGGTGATCCACAAGATAGCCCGCACCATCTCTTCTTTGATGGACGGAAGGGGTGATGTCCCTTTCCGGATGAAACCGTTGATCGTCCACTGGATCAGGAAGGGCCGCAGGGGCGAGAGGATCGCGAGAAGGATCGCGAGGAGAACGGACCACCAGACCCGGGACCGATAAGGCGCCGCGTACCGGAACACACGTCTCAACAGACTGAAATTGAATATCTTCTTTTTCTTTTTCTCCTCCGTCATAGGTAGGTTGACCCGAAGTTTGGCCTGCAATTTACCGATTTTTGGCGGCACGGTGGTCCGGACGGCGACAATGTGACAGGCGGCATTATTCTCTTTGCATCGCCTTGCGATAGGCTTTGATGAAGATGGCGCCGAGGTTCTTGTAAGGGGGGATATAGTCGTCGAATTTTTCCTTTCCCGCCGGGTCGTTCCTGAATCTGGCTTCGAGCTCCCGCCACATGGGCAACCAGTCGATATCCTTTCCGGCGACCAGGGTATTGTTGATGGCCTCGAGGATCGGCTCGTTCACCGTTTTGGTACCGACCTGCTTCGAGGAAATGATGTGCGCATCCTCGCTTCGCTTCAGCACCTCGCTCAAATTGTTATACCCGCCGCAGGAACCCAGCACCACGATACGCGCGGTCGGAGCCATTTGTTCGATGGTCGATCCCACATGGTAGGAATGACCCCGGTGGATCACGACCGTCGGCCGGAGGTGCCGCGCCTGCAGATAGTCGGACAGGGCGGTTTGCGCTTTGGCGTCGGGGTCGTCGTCGCCGAGCAGCGGCTTGTTGGCGAAGATCAGCACCGGCTTTCCGCGGGTGGAAGTGATGGTCGTCCACTGCGGGTTCTCTGTGATCTTCCACAGCGGCTTGCCTTCCGGATGCGCTGGTCGGTGTCCCTTTGCCAGCCGGACATAACGCGGGCGGAACAGCGACATGAAATCTTCGTACGAATTCTGCCCGTCCTTGTCCTTATCCCCATAAAAGAACACCTGCTCTATTACCCGCCCGCTGTCGTCCACCAGGGACTGATGATCGACCGAGTAGACGGGCGGAATGCCAAGCGCGGCCGAAAGGTCGACATGACTGGCGGTATCCGCGGATTCAAAAAGCGTTTCCAGCAGGTGATAGATCACCACCCCTTTCCGGTTATCTTCGGCCAGGTTCTTTTGATAGTTCCACCTGACCTCTTCCAGGATAAACCTGGCGAGTGCCGGACTTTTCTCGACAATGCTGCTGTAGGAGTCGGCGACGTCGACTGCTTCCTCCTCCCCCGCGCGCTCCAGGTGGATCACGAAGGATTTCATTACCGTACCCGCATTCTGTTTGTCCATCGTTCCCAGGAAATGCTCCAGCTTGTTGTAGGCCGCGGCCATCTTGATGAACTTCCGGAAATAATCGCCGTGCACCGCCAGCAACAGGCTGTCGCCATACGGCTGCCGCATCCGCTGGAAGATCCGGTCGTATACCCCGAGATAACTGCTGGTATAGATCTCGTCTTCGCTCAGTACGATGATGTAATACAGTTCTTCCGGCGTCAGCGGGTCGAGGATCCTGAAGCGGACCGCCGGATTCTCGACGGTGTGCAACGCATTGATCTCATTCACAAAGACCTGTTTGCTCTTCTTTTCGAGCATGGCGGTAAGCGCATTCATTTCCAGCGGTGTGTCGCGCAACGGCGGAAGGACCCTTGCGGCATAGTCCAGGCGGGTCTTGACCAGCAGGCGGAAATAGTTGAGGTCGTCGTCTTTTACCCGATCGATATCGTCCGTCGTCAGCTTCCCCCGGACCAGTTCGTCCAGGAAGGGCAGATAGAGCTGGCCGCTCTTGCTGTTCGCCAGCATGGCTACCGTATGGATCAGCGAGTCTTTGCTGTTGCGGATCCGCCAAGCAAGCCCATCCCCCGCGGCCGCGAAATTATACAGCTGTCCAATGTCGTAACGACCTGCGACCACGATCAGGCTGTCTTCGAACGGCAAACCGCGGTGGGATGATAAATAGCTGAATATCAGCCCTGGGTGCTGCAGACAATAGCGCCGCGTGAGCAGGAGCCGCGCGGGTTCTACGCCGATATTAGGCGTCGGGTAGAGGAAGCAGTCGACCAGGATATTGCCCACGGGGTAGGAACGGTTGCGGATAACCGGCTCGATGCTTTGCGATCGCTTGTCCAGCGCCATCGCGGTGTCGAACCCTTCCACCAGGTCCGGCGCCATGGAGGCGGGGATGTGGCCGGACCGGTATTCCGCCGCGAAACCGTTCAGCATGGCCTCCAGTCCGCGGAGATAGCGCTTTTTCTCATTCGTGTTGAGCGTGGAATCGAATTCGATCTTTTGCTGGATCTCGTCCACCCGGCGGCATAACGCATCGGTGACCTGCAGATTGATGGCATCGTCGGCGGTGAGCCTGATGATGCTGTCCGATCGGCCGTTACCCATGATAATCAGCCGTTCCTGCGCCTGATCCACCTTGTCGTGCCAGATCATTCTGTCCTGCGCCACCTTGTAAGGGTATGCATTGGGCTGCGCCTGGCTGCCAAACGACAGCCCCACGAATAACGCCGCAAGGAGTGACCGCATCAGGGACAGTAAAGCTGGGCTCATAAGATATCTCACTTCGGTTTCTATCAAAAAATGTGCGGGAAATGCACCGCCAAATCTAGTCAAAACTTCGCATTCGCCCGCCCAGTGTTATTTATCTATTAATTAATTGTAAACCGGAACCGCAAAAACCGGCGCCAAACTTTATTTCCAGTAGGTTTGCGTAAATTTTCGTGAATGGACGCAAAGGCCAGGAAAATACTGATCGCCGACGACGAACCCGATATCCTGGAAATCATCCAATACAACCTGACCAAGGAAGGGTATGAGGTGAGCACCGCCAAAGACGGGGACGAGGCGATCGGAAAAGCGCGGACGATCAGGCCCGATCTGATCATCCTGGACATCATGATGCCCAAAAAAAATGGCGTGGAAGTGTGTGAAATCCTCAGATCAACGCCTACCTTTAAAGAAACGCTCATTCTTTTCCTGACGGCGCTGAGTGATGAAGGATCGCACGTGCGGGGACTGGAGACCGGCGCCGACGATTATGTGACCAAGCCCATCAGCCCCAAGCTGCTGATCAGCCGCGTCAATGCATTGTTCCGCCGGCTCAGCAAGGAACCCGGGGATAAGGTGCTGAAGGTGGAGAACCTCAGCATCGATCCTGCCAAATTCGAAGTGATGGTCGACGGCAAGAACGTCACGCTCGCCAAGAAGGAGTTCGAATTGCTCTACCTGCTGGCTTCCCGGCCGGGCAGGGTCTTCCTGAGGAACGAGATCCTCAACCAGGTCTGGGGCAACGAGGTGATCGTCGGGGACAGGACGATCGACGTCCACATCCGCAAGATCCGGCAGAAGCTCGGACTGGACTGCATTACGACCGTAAAAGGAGTGGGCTATAAGTTCAACCTGTAGAACATGCCTTCGACCAAGAACCTGTCGCCGAAACAACTCTCGGCCCTCACCGCCTTCCTGCTGGCCCTTCCCATCTCTGCCGGAATCTGGTTCCTGACCGGCAACCGCCTCGTGGGCGGCGCCTCCCTGCTGGCCATCTTCCTGGGCAGCTATGGCCTGATCCTCTTCACCCTGGAGAAGTTCATCTACCGGAAGATCAAACTCATCTATAAGCTCATCCACCAGACCAAGGCCACCAGGAAGGAAGAGGTGTATTTCAAGTACATCCTCCCGCAAAAGAGCATCGACGAAGTGCGGGAGGATGTTGAAAAATGGGGCGAGAAAAGGAACGAGGAGATCGAACTCCTGAAAAAGAACGAGGCCTACCGCAAGGAGTTCCTGCAGAACCTCGCTCACGAATTCAAGACCCCCATCTTTGCCATCCAGGGATATGTCGACACTTTGCTCAACGGGGCCATGGACGACCCGGTGATCCGGAAAAAATTCCTGGAGAATACGGCAAAGAACGTGGACCGGCTCGTCAACCTGATGAACGACCTGGATGAGATCTCCGCCCTGGAACGCGGGGAGCAGTTGCTGTACAAACAGAACTTCGTCATTCAGGACCTGATCCGGGAGATCTTCGAATCCCTGTCGATCAAGACCAACGGCAAGAATATCCGCACCGGGATCAAAAAGGGATGTGAATCGCCGGTCACGGTCTTTGCCGATAAGGAAAAGATCCGTATGGTTTTGATCAACTTGGTCGAGAACGCGACAAAATATGGCAAGACCGGCGGTAGCATCGTTGCCAGCGTATACCGGATCGACGAAAGGAACGTACTGGTCGAAGTGAGTGACGATGGTATCGGGATCGAGGAAGAGCACCTGCGGCGGATCTTCGAACGTTTTTACCGGACCGACGCCGCAAGAAGCCGCGACAGGGGAGGCACCGGCCTGGGGCTGGCGATCTGCAAACACATCGTGGAAGCGCATGGCCAGTCTGTGCATGTCCGGAGCCGCCCCGACGTCGGCACGACCATCGGCTTCACGCTGGAGTCCCGGCGGGATTGAGCAATCCGAAAATCTCACTACATTTGCAGGCCATGACGACTACCCAGGTGTTTGATTACAGCAAGTGGACAGCGCAGCTGCCCGAACTGAGCAGGAGATATCAGTCGGCAAAGCCTTATCCGCATATCGTGCTGGAGAACTTTCTTGACCCTGACGTACTAAAGGATTGTATCGCCGAATTCAATCGGCTGAACGAAACGGACGGCTGGATCAACTACAAACACTACAACGAAGACAAGCGCGGTCTGAACAAGATCGATCTTCTCCCTGACACGATCAGATCCACGATCAACGAGCTGAACTCGCCCGCTTTTCTCCAATGGCTCGGAACCATCACCGGCATCGCCAACCTGCAAAAGGACGACGGTCTCGAGGGCGGCGGCATTCACCAGTCCACCCGCGGCGGTTTCCTGAATATTCATGCCGACTTCACGGTCCACCCGCACCATCGCAACTGGCAGCGGCGCGTCAACGTACTGGTCTACCTGAATGAGGATTGGCAGGAGGATTGGGGCGGCAAGCTGGAGCTGTGGGACCGGAAAATGAAAGCCTGCGAGGAAAGCGTTCTGCCCGTCTTCAACCGTTGCGTAATTTTCAATACGGATGCGGATTCCTATCACGGGCATCCTTTGCCGATGAGCTGTCCGGAGGGAGTGTTCCGCCGGTCTATCGCGCTCTATTACTATACCGTAGAAGCCAATCCCTATCGCAGGGCCACCTTTTACCAGGCCCGGCCGGGTGACGGCAGCAACAAGCTGCTGGTGAAGCTCGACAATGCGCTCATATCGGCCTATACTTCCATCAAAGGCAAGCTTGGCGCCAATGACAAGGTCGTCAGCAAAATGCTCCGGCTATTCGGAAGACGCAAGAAATAGCCCGCGCTGAGCTCCCGCCCGGCGGTTACCCGGCGCGTAATTGCCCGCCAACTACTTCGTCCGCGGAACATCCTGCGGAACACCCCGCGGAACATCCTGCGGAACATCCCGCTTGAGGAACACAAACCCGTTCTTACGGTACAGTTCCTTCAGATCCGGGTACTTGGCCGGATCCTCCCAATTCTGCACGCGGTCGACCTTCGTGACAAAATAGACCGGCTTGTCGATCGGGCCGGTCAGCAGCCATTGCTGATCGTAGGAATTCGGGTTCGTCGGCCTGGGCTTTTTAGTATAGAAAAGGTCGCCATAGCTTTTGAAGCCAAGGGTGTGCACGTAACAATCCTCTCCCTGCCGGGCGATGAAAAAGTCGATATCCGCGCCCTGGCTGTACCGCTCCACCTTGGGCACGATGATCGCGCTGGCAAAAAAGACCACGACGGCGGTACCGGCGAACAGGTACACGGCCGCGCGGCTGAAAGCCTTCCGGGTCAGACTGCGGATCCCGAATATGAGCGCGACGACCAGCAAGATCCCGATCAGGCCCTCGAATCCCGACCAATGCACATCCGCCTCCATATTGCCGCGGGCGAAACTGTCGTGGACATAGGGCGCCAGTCGTTTGACATTCAGCCCGATGACGGCCACGCCAAGGATCAGCACCGAGATGATCCCCCCCAGGACAGCAAGCAGCACGCCCACATATTTCCGGTACAACAGCGCGCCGCGCTCCCATTTATAAATGGAATAGGCCGCCAGGAAGGTGACGGGGAACCAGGCCATGGAGGAATAATGGATGATCCTTGACTGCACGATGGTGAACAGAACGGTCACCACCCAAAACAGGATGATCATCCACATCTTGAAGTCTTTCTCGAACCGGCTGCTGTACCGCGCTTTGAAAAAGGACGGGATCGCGAGGAGGGATGCCGGGAAACAACCCACCAGCAGGACGATGTAGTGATAGCCGAAGAAGCCGGCCTGGTCGGCGTCATGCGTGGTGAAGAGCCGCCATTGATATTTGAGGAACTGTTGGATGAACCAGGGCCCGTTCACGATGGTATCGTAGCCGTACCAGGTAAAGGTCACCACACAGGCCACCAGCAGGTACAACAGCGCGTGCCAGCCGGAAAAATAGAACCTGAACCGGTTGTAGCAAAAGTACACGCCCAGCGCCAGCAGGAAGACGATCAGGGCGACCTGCCCCTTGGTCATGATGGCCAGTCCCATGAAGACCCCGGATACAACGACGTAATAGAGTTTCGGTTTGTTGATCCCCGGTTTGTCGTAGTTGTTCCTTTTCCAATGGTACAGGATGAAGTGGTACAGCGATAAAAAGGTGAACAGGTTGAACCAGGGGTCGATGATCCCCGATTTGAAATACATATTCGGGAAAAGCGACCCGCCGAACGCCAACGCCCAAAGGACGCCAAGCTTCCGGTCATAGATGCGGGACCCGCAGAGAAAGATGCAGACGAGCGTCACGATGCCGCAGACCGCGTTCGGGAATCGCGCCGCGAATTCATTGATGCCAAACAATTTCATCGCACTGCTTTGCATCCAGAAGAACATCGGCGGCTTCTCCCAGAACGGCTTGAAGTCGATGTATACCCGCGTATAGTCATGCATTTTGATCATCTCGCGGGAGGCTTCCGCGAAGTTGATCTCATCCCAGTCGAACAGGTGGACATGACCCAGGAATGGGATGAACAGCAGGGCGGCCAGCGCGGCGATCAGGAGGGAGATGGTTGTCTTGTTGAGCTGCATCAGTTGAGTGGTTTATACATGGCCCGTTTCATCAGCCGCCATTTGCAGAGCCGGTGAACGATACTGACCTTGAGGACGCCGAGGCCATACGTCACGCTCCTGCTGAAATTGATGCTCGAGGCCTCCTCGAAGTAGCGCGTCGGGCAGGTGATCTCGGCAATTTCATACCCGAGATAAATGATCTGCGAGAGCATTTGATTGTCGAAAACGAAGTCCTCCGAATTGATGTGGTAGTCGATCCGCTGGAGGACCTCCCGGGAGAACGCGCGGTAACCGGTGTGGTATTCCGCGAGCTTCTGCTGCAGCATGACGTTCTCAAAAAAGGTAAGCGCCCGGTTAAAAACATATTTGTAGAGGGGCATGCCGCCGTGCAGGGCGCCTCTGCCCAGGGTCCTCGACCCCAGGACCACCTGGTAGACGTTGTTGGCGATCAGCCAGGCCATGGACGGGATGAGTTTCGGGGTATATTGATAGTCCGGATGGAGCATGATCACGATATCGCCACCCAGCTCGAGCGCTTTGTCATAGCAACTTTTCTGGTTGCCGCCATAGCCCCGGTTCTTGTCATGCCTGATGATATGCCGGATACCGAGTTCCCTGCCCACCGCGACCGTGCGGTCGCTGCTGTTGTCATCCACCAGCACCACCTCGTCTACGATGTCAAACGGGATCTCCGCGTAGGTCTTCCGGAGGGTAAGCTCCGCGTTGTAGGCAGGCAGGACGATAACCAGCTTTTTACCTTCGATCATACGATATGGAAAATTGACGGCAAACGTACACCAAACCGCGCAATTCCTAAAATTTGCGCCATTCCCCGGCCGCACGCTAGTCTCTCGCAAACGCCCTGACGGAACGCAACCTCGTGGAAAAGAGCCAGTGAAAGAACAGGGCCGTGATCGTCCCGACCACCGAGCCGGCGAGCACGTCCAGCAGGAAGTGCTGACCGAGATATATGCGTGAATACCCGACGGCCACCGCGCCGAAGAGATACAGCACATTTCCTTTTTTGTTGTTGTCGAAAACGGCCAGCAGTGTCGCCAGCGCGAAGACGGAGGTCGTGTGGCCCGACGGAAAACTGGCGAAACCGACATGTGTCACACCGTCGATAAAGTAGGAATATTGTCCGACGGGAAAGAATTGTTTGGGGCGCGGCATCGAAAAGGCGTATTTGAGGATCTGGGCGATCAGCGCGGACCCGAGGAAGGCGGAGATCAACTGGCAGGCGCGGGACCAGCGGCGCATCAGCAGGTAGACGACACAGATCAGGATCGCGAAACGGCCGTCGCCCAGGAAAGTAAGACAGATGAATACGGTGTCGAGCGCACTGCCATGCAGCGGGTTAAGATCGATAAAACTGGCGGCCTTTCCCAGGCCGAGGAGGATGACCAGGCCGGCGAGGAAGCAGAGGAAATAGCAATAAAAATAATAGCGGTTTTCAACCAGTGTCGCCTTGATCGGCTGAAGCGTTTTCATCACATCAAAACTACGAGTTTCGCCGGAATAGCCCCCGGCGGCGCCCAGGTCCCCTAGAGACCTGCCACCAACTCCTCGGCCAGCCCGAACGACAAGGTCATGCCCGCGCCGCCGACACCATTGATGACGTACACATAGGGCTCGGGGGAAAAGAAGAGATCGGCCGCTCCGTCGGTCAGCTTGGCATAGACACCGTTCCAGGTCTCGGTGACTGTCCAGTCGCGGAGCCTTGCAAATTGACGGAGATACCCGAGGATCATCCGGTTGACGGCCTCCCTGTCGAAAGGATCGTGAACCGGACCGTATTCATGTGAATCGCCGACGGTCAGTTCGCCGCGCTCGTTTTGCGACACCATGACGTGGATCCCCCATTGCCGGAAATCGGCCATCTCGCGCGCATACCGCTCCCGCAACGCCGGCAGCGAGGGAGCGGCCTTAAACCTCACACAATGCCCAAGCGACACCCCCCCGCAAAGCGCCGGCCCGATCCGCCAGCCTTCCGGCTGCGCCCCGAGCCGCATCATCTGCAGCTTGCATTTCGTGAGCGGCTGACCGGCGAAATGTTCGGGGTACAGCGTTTCGAAATCGGCGCCGCTGCAAACAAAGACGAGATCGGCCTCGTATTCCTCGTCGTTGCCGACGTATACCACCTGGTCGGAAATATAGGAGACACATTTGCCCCAGTGAAACTCGACCTGCAGTTCCGCCGTAAGCCAGCCGGGCAAAGCGCCGATCGCTTCGCGCGGGTCAACGATCATTTCGTCCGCGCTGTATAGCCCGCCCAGCAGACCGCCGGGCACAACGGCATCGGACGTCTTCCCCACGACTTCGGGTTCCATCAGCTGCACCGCCCGCCCTTCGGCGGTAAAGATGGCATGCAGTTCCTGCAGGACCTGCCACTCGTCGGGATGATAGGCGAGGTGCAGGCTGCCCGCCCGCTCATGCCAGAATCCCGCGCGCGGCGCGATGCCGGCCCAGATATCTCTCGTGCGGAGCGCCCGGTCGTACATTTTTCCCGCCGGTTGGCCGATAGGCCAGATCATCCCGAAATTCCGGATGGACGCCCCGACCGCCCGGACCGATCTTTCGAACACCCTCACCGTAAATCCCCGGAGCGCCAGCGCCCTGGCCGTGGCAAGCCCGACGATACCCGCCCCTATGACGATCGCTGATCGTGATTGCGTCATCCCTTTAGATTTTGTCTTTTGTAGATCCGGGTGAACAGCACGGCTCCCCAGACGACGAACAGCATCCCGAGCGCTGCCGCCACATAGAAGATGACCGTAAAAAAATCCACCCAGCTGTATTTGATGTGTATGAATTCCTTGACGAGCAATACGGCCACCGTTCCCAGGTAGCCGAATGCGTCAGCGACATAGATGAGGAAGCCGACGTTACCCGGTATCCGGTAAGCGGCCAGCATCCGCTCGAAATAGAAGCAATTGTACGGAACATATCCGAGGTAAAGTCCTGCGGAGGCCGCAACGATCCAGGCGACCGGGGAGATCAGATGGAGGTGAAAGGCAAATGTGGCTCCCGCCGTCAGCGCAAACCCGCTGATGATGATGACATTGTTCAGCAGGAAGGCGCGAAAATTGTCGCGGATCAGGAAAAATCCGCCGACAACCAGAAGAACGATCAGGGAGACGACGGTGCTGGTGCTGGCGAAGATATCGGCATTGTTCCGGAAACCGGTTTCGGCCCAGAGTTCGTTGGCGAAGTCTTCCGTAAAATCGCGCAGCACGGTCAGCATCGCATAGGCCGTGATCACAGGGATCAGCGCCAGCCCGAATACCCGGAGGAACTGTCGCCGCTGGTCGCGCCCCATCGGCAGGCGGATCGTCCGGTGCGCGACATCCTCCGCGGTCGGCGGCGGAGTCTGGTTGAGCAGCCAGGTGCTCAGCAGCAGCGGACCGATAAATACCGCGCCTGCCGCAAAAGGCATCCACCGCTGAGGGACGCCGGCATACAACATCAGGCCCTTGCCGACGGTCTTTGCCAGCCCGGAGGCGAAGACGAAACTGGTGGCGAGGACGGCGCCCATCAGCTCGGTCGTCCGCCGGCCTTCGACAAAACCGAATACGAGCCCCCAGATCATTCCCAGCGGCAACCCGTTGATGAACATGAAGATGAAATTAGCGGGCGGCGGCACCAGCCCGAACATCAGCAGCGAGACCCAGGCGACCAGTACAAGCCTGACGATGAACCCGGCCCGCTTTGCCGGATCCATGCCGGCGATGAACCTGATGCCGTAGAATTTGCTGAGCATGTAGCCAAGGACCTGGGCGATCACCAGCACGACCTTGTAGTCGATGCCCAGGAAGAACAGGCCGCTGTAAGCAGCCGCCGTGAACGGTTTGCGAAAACCGTACATGCTGGCGTAAACCGTGAACGACGTCAGCGACACATAGATCACGAAGACCCAGCCCGGACACCGGCCGAGCCAGGCCCTGATGCCACCGGGCGCGCGTGCCGTCAGGGAAACCGGGTTGGACATAGCTGCGATTTATGCGTTTTCGATGATCGGGAGCAGCTCCTGCAGATCGTCGATGATGTGATCCGGATGACAGGCCGCCAACTGCTCGCGGGTATACGCCCCGGTAGTGACGCCGACCACTTGGCCGCAGGCGGCGTTCCGGCCCTCCTCCAC
>Ga0134125_10002669_pt1 | contig 21006 bp, 18 predicted proteins | sample KB31751_FD_96464 | JGI IMG/M metagenome (GOLD analysis project Ga0134125, IMG submission 96464) | Terrestrial soil microbial communities with excess Nitrogen fertilizer from Kellogg Biological Station, Michigan, USA - KB3-175-1 | ecosystem: Environmental > Terrestrial > Soil > Unclassified ... | reverse complement strand
GCAAGGCCCACGCCCCATTCCGCGGGCGCGTAACTATACTGGAACAAAATTCCACGGAGGTAGCATGGGTCCCAGATCGCCCAAAGATGCCCCCGCCGGAGGCAGCGGCGAGGACGCCCGCCTGTTCCGCGAAGCGGTTCGTGACGTCAAGCCGCTGGGACATCCCCGGGCGCCGGCGGATCCGCAGCGCAGCCGCGGCCGGCAGCCGCGCCCAGCCGCACGCTTCACGCGTGCCGACCGGCTCGCCGTGCTCGAGGAGAGCCTGAGCGGCGAGCTCATGGACCCCGCGCTCGCTAGTGGTGAAGAGCTGGTTTTCCATCGTGCCGGCGTTCAGGCGGCCGTGCTGCGGAGGCTCCGCCGCGGCGACTATCGCGTGCAGGGGGAAATCGACCTTCACGGCCTCACGGTCGCCGAGGCGAAGCAGGCGTTGCGCGAGTTCCTGGCGCAGGCGCTCGTGCGGCAATGGCGCTGCGTACGCATCGTCCACGGCAAGGGTCTTCGCTCCGGGCATCGCGGCCCGGTGCTCAAGGGCATGGTCGGCGCAATGCTGCGCAAGGTCGGGCCAGTGCTGGCGTACGTCTCCGCACGGCAGGTCGATGGGGGGACGGGGGCGGTCTACGTGCTGCTCTCCTCGTAGTCGGCGTCCACAGCGAATAGCTCGCGCAGCACGGCCGTCGCATAAGCACCACGGCTCAGGCGGAACTGGAGGATGACCGCATCCTCTTCGCGCTGCCACTGAAGGTTGCGGACCGCGAGTCTGAGACTGCGCCGCTCATGCTCCATGCCGGCTCGGGCCGTGAGGCCACACGCGGTCGTCAGCCCCGAGGCGACACACTGCTCGAGCTCAAACACCCTGCCGCCGGTCAACGGTGAGCCGCTCCCCCAGAGCGGACCGGTGGGATGGATATCGAGCCGCGTGCACCGCTCGATGAGTGTCTCATCGGGCGTCTCGACCCGAAAATGACTCGCCCGACCGTCGAGGTTGGCGAGATCACCCGGCTCCAGGCGCTCCCAACTACCGTCGCCGACGCGCGTGGCCAGCACGGCATTGAACACCAGACTGCGCGCTGCAGAAAGAATGAAACCGCGGTCCGCGGGCCGCAGCGCCCGCAGATCCTCGCCCATGCGCTGGAGGTTGGCCCCGTCCCGGCCGAAGCGCTGCGGACCGAAGTAATTCGGCACCCCGCGGCTCTCGATGGCGGCGAGGCGGCCGGCAAGAGAAGCCTCATCGACGGCGGCGCCGCGAGCCGTGATCACGAAGCGATTGCCCGCGAGCGCCCCACGGGGGAGCTTACGGGAGTGGCGATGCGCCTCCAGAACCTCATATTCGCCGCTTCCCTTACCGATCCAGTCCGACGGCGCGAGCCGGGACTGCGGCACGGTGAACCATTGCACCGCCACCGCGCGGCGGTCCTTCAGGCCCGCATAGCCGACATCGCCCGCGCGGCATCCGCAGGCGTTCGCAAGCTCGCGGGCAATCCACAGCGTGTTGGCGTTGCGTTTACGCACTTTGAGAAGCACGTGTTGGCCGGTACCGGAGGCCTCGAAACCGAGCAGCTCCTCGACCAGGAAGTCCTCGGGCTCGGTGCGCAATCTCGCGGCGCAGAGCGGCGCGCCATGGGCTCGCGGCGGATCGAGCGCCGCCTCAGGCGACATCGAGCAGAAGCACCACGGCCTGCGCAGCGATGCCTTCGGAGCGCCCGAGAAAGCCGAGCTTCTCGGTCGTGGTGGCCTTCACGTTGACCTGCTCGAGGCCGACCTCGAGAAGCTCCGCCACCTGGCGCCGGATGTCATCGCGCACCGGTGAGAGCTTCGGCCTCTCGGCGAGTACCGTCACGTCGGCATTGCCCACGCGGAGCCTGCGGGCGCGCAGCATGTCCATGACCGCCCGCACGAAGTGCTTGCTGTCGGCGCCCTTCCATCTCGGGTCGGTATCCTTGAAATGTTGGCCGATGTCGCCGAGGCCGGCCGCCCCGAGCAGCGCATCGGTGAGTGCATGCAACACCACGTCCCCATCGGAGTGCGCTAGCACACCGTGCGTATGCGCGACACGCACTCCGCCCAGCATGAGAAAGTCGCCCGGACCGAATGCATGCACGTCGATGCCGGAGCCTATTCTCATCAGCGGGTTTCCTTCAGCAGCGCGGCCGCGATCGCCAGATCCGCGGGGCCGGTGATCTTGAGGTTTGCGGCGGCCCCCTCGATCAGCTTGGGACGATCGCCGAGCCATTCGATCGCCTGCGCCTCATCGGTGGGGATACGGTTCGCCTCGTGTGCACCGTCGAGCGCCTCGCAGAGGCGGCCGTAGCGGAACATCTGCGGTGTCAGGGCGCGCCACAGCCCGGAGCGGTCAACGGTCTCTTGCACTGCTCGGGAGGCGTCGGCACGCTTCAAAGTATCTGCGGCCGGGCTCGCGAGCAGTCCCCCGACCGCGTGGGTAGCGAGATCGGCGAGCAGGCGGTCCAGATCCTGGCGCGGCAGACACGGCCTCGCTGCGTCGTGGACCAGTACCCAGTCGTCACGGCCCGCACGGGCGGAGAGCGCCGTCAGGCCGTTGCGCACGGAGTGGCTGCGCTCCCCGCCTCCCCGTGCCACCAGGACCTCGGGAGGGGCGATGGCGGCCCAGTACGGATCATCCTCGGCCAGGGCCACCACGGCACCGGCGCAGCGGGGGTCGGTCAGGAAGGGATCCAGGGCCCACTCGATGACCGTACGGCCGCAGAGGGCCGCGTACTGCTTCGGGCGTTCGCCGCCAAAGCGGCGGCCGACCCCGGCGGCCGGCATGACCAGCCAGTAGTTGCGAGGCCCCGTCCCTCTCGCTCCCGACAATTTTGTCATTTCGCGGCAGCGGTCTGCGCGCCAACGGGCCTGCTGCCGACGGGAGGCGGCTCGACCACCTGGTAGAAGGTCTCGTCGGGGCCGATCATGCCGAGGTCGCTGCGGGCGAGCTCGTCGATGGCGGCCGTGCCGGACTTGAGGTCCTCGACTTCCGCCTCGAGGCGGCTGTTGCGCTCGGTGAGCTGCGTGTTCAGCTTCTGCTGCGCGGCGACGGCATGCTGGAGACGCTCGACACCGCGAACGCCGTCGTCGGAGACCCAGATCCGGTACTGGAGGAGGACCAGGACGAGGAGAAGGGCTGCGGCGAGTATTCTCATGTGCTGCGCACAGGTCTTAACGGGGTTCGCTCGCGCGAACCCCGTTCATCTTGCCAAGAAGGATACCATTTCCTCAAACCTTGACAGGGAACGCGTCACGGCCCGCATAGCGGACTTTGCCGAGCTCGGCCTCGATGCGCAGCAGCTGGTTGTATTTGGCGATGCGGTCGGAGCGGGAGAGCGAGCCGGTCTTGATCTGGGTGGCGGCCGTGGCAACCGCGAGGTCGGCGATGGTGCTGTCTTCGGTCTCCCCGGAGCGGTGGGAAATCACCGCGGCGTAATGGGAATCGTCCGCAAGATCGATCGCAGCCAGCGTCTCGGTCAGCGTGCCGATCTGATTGGGCTTGATGAGGATGGCGTTGGCGATGTGCTTCTCGATGCCTTCCTTGAGGATCCTGGTGTTGGTGACGAAAATGTCGTCACCGACGAGCTGGTGTTTCTCTCCGAGCGCGCGCGTCAGATGCGCCCACCCGTCCCAGTCCCCCTCGGCCATACCGTCCTCGATGCTGATGATCGGGTACCGTCCGGCGAGGTCGGCGAGATAGCGCGTGAATTCCGCGCTCGAGTAGCGGCGCTTCTCGGCCTTCAGATCGTAGCTGCCGTCGCGAAAGAACTCCGAGCTCGCGCAATCGAGCCCTAGGCAGATGTCGCGGCCGGGCTTGTAGCCGGCCTTGTCGACGGCCTGCAGGATGATGCCGAGGGCCTCCTCGTTCGAGCCCAGGTTGGGTGCGAAGCCGCCCTCATCGCCCACCGCGGTCGAGAAGCCGCGCTCGGCCAGAATCTTCTTCAGGTGGTGGAACACCTCGGCGCCATAACGCAGCGCCTCGCGGAAGCTCGGCGCGCCGACCGGGAGGATCATGAACTCCTGGATATCGAGGCTGTTGTTGGCATGCGCGCCGCCGTTGATGATGTTCATCATGGGCACGGGCATGACGGGCTCGCGACTGCCGGCGAGGCTCTGTCCGAGATACCGGTAAAGCGGCAGGCCGGCATCGCGCGCCGCGGCATGCGCGGTCGCCAGCGAGATCGCCAGGATCGCGTTGGCGCCGAGACGGCCCTTGTTCTCCGTGCCGTCGAGCTCGATCATCTTCTGATCGATGCCCGCCTGATCGCGTGCGTCCGCACCTACGACGGCGGACTTGAGGACCGTGTTGAGATGCTCGACGGCCTTCAGCACGCCCTTGCCGAGATACCGCTTCTTGTCCCCGTCACGCAGCTCCACCGCCTCGCGCGTGCCGGTCGATGCGCCCGAGGGTACTGCGGCGCGGCCCATCACGCCGGAATCGAGAATGACGTCGGCCTCGACGGTCGGATTGCCGCGGGAATCAAGGATTTCACGGCCGCGGATATCGGCGATACGGGTCATCTTGATGGTCTCCTTATGCGCTGCGCGCAGGATCGTACTATCGTCACAGCAGGCCCTCCTCCAGCGGTGACGCCTTTACGGCCTCATCGAGCGCCTTCAAAGTCGCGAGCAGCGGCTCCATGCGGTCGAGCGGCCAGGCGTTGGGTCCGTCGGAGAGGGCATGCGCCGGGTCCGGATGGGTCTCCATGAAGAGCCCCGCGACGCCGGCCGCGACGGCGGCACGGGCCAGAACCGGAATGAACTCGCGCTGCCCGCCGGAGGCAGCGCCGAGGCCGCCCGGCAACTGCACGGAATGAGTGGCATCGAACACTACCGGACAACCCGTCGCGCGCATCACCGAGAGCGAGCGCATGTCGGAGACGAGATTGTTGTAGCCGAAGGAGAATCCGCGCTCGCAGACGAGGATCGAGTCATTGCCGGTCGAGCGCGCCTTGTCGACGACGTTGCCCATCTCCCAGGGCGAGAGGAACTGGCCCTTCTTGATGTTGACGGGCTTGCCGCGGGAGGCGACCGCCAGGATGAAATTGGTCTGCCGGCAGAGAAACGCCGGCGTCTGCAGGACATCGACGACCGCGGCGACTTCATCGAGCGGAGTGTCCTCGTGCACGTCCGTGAGCACTGGCACCCCGATGCTGCGCCGCACGCCCTCCAGAACCTTCAGGCCCTCCTCGACTCCCGGGCCACGGTAGCTCGCGCGCGAGGAGCGGTTCGCCTTGTCGAAGGAGGCCTTGAAGACAAAGGGGACGCTCAAGCGGCCGGTGATCTCCTTGAGGCGCCCGGCAACCTGTTGGGTGAGCTCTGCGCTCTCGATGACACAGGGGCCCGCTATGAGAAAGAGCGGTCGGCCAATGCCGATCTCCTGTCCTGCGAGCTTCATGGGCTCACGCCCCTGCGGCCTGCGGCAGGAGCGAGGCCCGCTGAGCGCGCGCGGCGCGGATGAAGCCGGTGAAGAGCGGATGTCCGTCGCGCGGCGTGGAGGTGAACTCCGGGTGGAACTGCGTCGCCACGAACCAGGGGTGGCCCGGGATCTCGATGACCTCCACCAGGCCGTCGCGCGAGAACCCGGAGAATCGCATGCCCGCCTGACGGTAGCGGTCGAGGAAGTTGTTGTTGAACTCGTAGCGGTGGCGATGGCGCTCGTGGATCGAGTCCTTGCCGAAGATCTCCCGGGCGCGCGTGCCGGCCCCGAGCAGGACTTCCTGTGCACCCAGGCGCATCGTGGCGCCCTTGGCGGAAGCCTCGTCGCGGGTCTGGGTGCCGTGCGTCTGGTCCTGCCATTCACTGATGAGCGCGATCACCGGATGCGGTGTCGCCCGGTTGAACTCGGTGCTGTTGGCGCCGACCAGCCCCATCGCGTGCCGCCCGTACTCGACGATCGCGACCTGCATCCCGAGGCAGATGCCGAGATAGGGCACGGCATGCTCGCGGGCGTAGCGCACGGCCTGGATCTTGCCTTCGATGCCCCGCTCGCCGAAGCCGCCGGGCACCAGGATCGCATCCATCCCCTTCAGGGCATGGGTGCCGTGCTGCTCGACGTCGGTCGACTCGATGTAGTGAATGTTGACGCGCGTGCGTGACTTCAGGCCGCCATGCATCAGCGCTTCGTGCAGCGAGAGGTAGGAGTCACGGATCTGCACGTACTTGCCGACCATGGCGACATCCACCTGGCCGTCGGGATTGGCCTTCGCGCTCACGACCTGGCGCCACTCGGCAAGCTCGGTCTGCGGCACGTCGAGCCTCAGCTTGTCGACCACGATCTCATCGAGGGACTGCTCGTGCAGCAGGATCGGAATCTGGTAGATGTCATCGGCATCGACCGCGGAGATGACCGCCCGCTCCTCGACGTTGGTGAAGAGCGCGATCTTGCGGCGTTGCTCCTCGGGCAGCGGATGCTTGCAGCGGCAGAGCAGCACGTCGGGCTGGATGCCGATGCCGCGCAGCTCCTTCACGGAGTGTTGAGTCGGCTTGGTCTTGATCTCCCCGGAGCCGCCCACGATGGGCACCAGCGTGAGATGCATGTACACGCAATTGCTGCGTCCGAGCTCGACGCCGAGCTGGCGGATCGCCTCGAGGAAGGGCAGCGACTCGATATCACCGACCGTGCCGCCGATCTCGACCATGCAGACATCGGCGCCCTCGGCTCCATGCTGAATGCTGCGCTTGATCTCATCGGTGATATGCGGAATCACCTGTACCGTGGCGCCGAGATAGTCGCCGCGACGCTCTTTGGCGATGACCCGCTCGTAGATGCGACCCGTGGTGAAATTACTGTTGCGACCCGTGGTCGTGCGCACGAACCGCTCGTAATGCCCCAGATCGAGATCGGTCTCGGTGCCGTCACGGGTAACGAACACCTCTCCGTGCTGGAAGGGGCTCATAGTCCCGGGGTCGACGTTGATGTAGGGGTCGAGCTTGACCATCGCGACCTTGAGGCCACGGGCCTCGAGGATCGCGCCGAGTGAGGCGGCGGCAATGCCCTTGCCCAAAGAGGACACAACGCCGCCGGTGACGAATACGAATCGCGTCATAGTTAAATCGCAGGATGTCCCGTCGTGAGGTTTGCTGCCTGCAGCGCCCGGATGAATCAGAGCCGGACGACGGGAGGGCAGATTATCACATTAGCTGCCCATCGACATACCCGGGCACCAGGGAGGTGCCCCGCCGCCGCAGCTGGCGGGCGTTGAGCAGAAAAACCGCGCTTAGCCGCTTCGGCGTTTGCTCAACGCGCGCTGGGCCGGGCAGGCGCCCGGATCCAGCGCTTTATGAAGTAGGCTTGCGCCAGAGCAGTCGGCCGCGATGCCGCGCCTGAGGCGGAGCGCGTACCGACTCGTCGATCCACAGATCCGCCGCGGCGATGAGCGCGCCCTGGGCCAGCACCAGCGGCAACCGGGCCCGTTCCGAGAGCGGCACATGAGCTTCCTGCAGCAAGCTCTTGAGTGCGCGATGTGGTCCGCCGTGGCGCACACGCAGCCGCTCGCCGCCGCGCCGCCAGGCAATGGAAAGCCGCTCGGGCAGAGCATCGAGGTCGATCGGTCCATGGCGCGCCGGCAGGAGCTCGAGGACGCCGCCGTCGGGTAACGCACAGCGGGGCGAGTCACGCCAGTCCCAGGCCACCTGCGTATCGGGAGTATTCGGAGTCAACACGGGCACGCGATCGCCGATCGCGAGAAGCGCCGCCTGACGCATCACCACGGCACCGCGACCGGGGACCACAGCTCCGCCCCAGTGCACCTGCGGATGCGCATCAGGCCGTGCATCGATGAGCGGCCCCGCGATCTCGGCCAGCCGCCGCGCATCCGGCAGTGCCCGCCCGCTGCTCACGATCCAGAGCCGCAGCACGTTGCGCCGCCGGTCTGCAGACAGTGACTTGAGCACTTTCACGGAAAGCGCTGCGCCATCGCTCGCACGCTCGAGGTCGGCCTGGGCGAGCGCCGTCAGCAGCCCCTGCGCCTCGGCGGCGTGGCGGGCGGAGCGCGCCACTGCGGCGGCCACTCCGGGCCAGCGCTCGCGCACGGCTGGAAGGACCTGCCGCCGCAGGTAGTTGCGGTCGAAGCGCTCATCGAGATTCGTGTCGTCCTCGACCCAGGCGAGCCCTCGGGCGCGCACCCAGGCCTCGAGCTCCACCCGCGAGCAGGCGAGTAGCGGACGCGCCAGCCTTCCCGGGCCGAGCGGCGCGAGGCCAGGCATGGCCGCGAGCCCGGCGATGCCGCAGCCGCGAAAGAGCTGCAGCAGGACGGTCTCTAGCTGGTCATCCTGAGTGTGCGCCGTGAGCAGCGCCTCGCCGTCACGCAACTGCTCGGCGAAGCAGCGATACCGCGCGACCCGTGCAGCCTCTTCCAACGAGGCGCCGCGCTTGCGCGCTATGGTTACGGCGACGACCTTCAAGGGAACACCGAGCTGGCGAGCGAGCTTGCGGCAGTGGGCGCTCCAGCGGCTCGCGTTGGGATGAAGGCCGTGATTCACGTGGATGGCGCGCAGACGCACGTCGCGAGTCCCTCCGCGCCTGCCAGCGGGCCGCGCTTCGGCGAGCGCCGCCAGCAGCGCCGTAGAGTCGATGCCGCCGCTCAGCGCGACACAGAGGCGAGTGTCGGGATATCCCGGCAACAGATGACTGAGACGCTCGCGGAGCCAGTCCGGCCCGAACCGGTTCCTATTGCTCGGCACCATCCCTGCGCCTCGCCTCCACTACCGCGGAGGCCGACACGCTTGGGCGTGTCGTCATGAACTGCTCCAGGCAATTCATTGCTCGGCGCCATCCCTGCGCCTCGCCCCCGCTACCGCGGGGGCCGACACGCTCGCGCGTGTCGTCATGAATTGCTCCAGGCAATTCATTCGGCGTTCTCACTGAAGACCCCGAAGGAGGCGATCCGGCGTGAGCGCGTAGCGCGCAGCTCATCGCGCGGAATCGACTCGAGCGCATCGAGGTGTCTCAGCAATGCTTCCTTGAGGCTGGCGGACATGGCGGTCGGATCGCGGTGCGCGCCGCCGAGTGGCTCTTCGATCACCTCATCCAGGAACCCGAGCTTCGCGAGCCGGTCGGCGGTCAGGTTGAGCGCCTCGGCAGCCGCCTCTTTCTTGTCCTGGCTCTTCCAGAGAATCGACGCGCAACCCTCGGGCGAGATCACCGAGTAGGTGCTGTACTGCAGCATGAGCAGCCGATCGCAAACGCCAATGGCGAGCGCGCCGCCGGAGCCGCCCTCGCCGGTGACCACCGTCAGGATCGGCACACTCAGCACCGACATCTCGAAAAGATTCCGGGCAATCGCCTCGCTCTGGCCGCGCTCCTCGGCGCCAACACCCGGATAGGCTCCCTGCGTGTCGATCAGCGTGAGGAGCGGCAGGCCGAAGCGCTCCGCCAGCCGCATGAGGCGCAGCGCCTTGCGATAGCCCTCGGGCTTCGGCATGCCATAGTTGCGCCGCACGCGCTCTTTGGTGTCGCGGCCCTTCTGATGCCCGATCACCATGACGGGGCGGCCATCGATGCGGCCCAGGCCGCCGACGATCGCCTGGTCGTCGGCAAACATACGATCGCCGTGCAGCTCACAGAAATCCGTGCAGATCGCCGCGACATAATCCAGCGTGTAGGGACGACGGGGATGGCGTGCGAGCTGTGTGATCTGCCAGGGAGTGAGGCTCGCGAAGATGCTGGTCGTGAGTTGTCGGCTCTTCGCCTGCAGGCGCGAGATCTCCTCCTGGATGTTCACCTCGGAATCGGACGTGACGTGCCGCAGCTCCTCGATCTTCGCTTCGAGCTCGGCGATGGGCTGTTCGAAATCCAGGAAGGCAACGGCCATGCAGTGTTACCGCGACTTTCTCACGCTGCGCGCGAGGTTAAGGGGCGGCAGCCCCGGGCGCAAGCTCGGCCGGCCGGGCGTACCGGACGTCCACGGTGCCGCGACCGAGCAGTCCCTCTAGACTCTCGCGCAGCTCACTCGTGGCGCGCACGCCCCACTCCGGCCCGAGCCTGAGCGCCCCGCGCGCGGCGACCCCCGAGTATTCGATCATGATCGTGCAGGGACCGGGGCGGTAGGCCGCCAGCAGCTCGGCGAGCCGCCCCTGCAGCGCCGCGGTGTCGTGCCGCTCCTGGGGCCACGTGAGAACGATGTGCCGGGCCTGCTGCTCGCTCATCTTGCCGAGATCGGTGATCGACCGTGCCGTGAGCCGCCAGCCATCGCTGAAGTCATCGAACCGCAGCATGCCCTCGACGATCACCAGGGCATCCTTCGTGGCGATGTCCCGGTACTTCTGATAGACGTCCTCGAAGAGCGTGACCTCGACCCGGCCGGTGCTGTCATCCAGCGTCAGGATCACGCGCGGCCCGCGCTTCTTGATCTCATCGATCAGACCTCCGACCGTCACCAGCTTGCCGCCGCCGAAGCGCACCGGCTCGCCCCCTGCCGGCGGCCGCTCGCTGACGAGATCGCCGATCCAGTGCGTGGCCACTCGGGCGAGGAGCGCTGCAAACGGCTTGGCGGGATGGCCCGTGAGATAGAGGCCGAGCGTCTCGCGCTCCCCGGCGAGGCGGATCGCCTCGGTCCACTCCTGAAGCACCACGCCCTGCACGCGCACGGCGCCCGCCATGGCGAGCACCGACGCGGTGCCCGCAGCGGCAACCGCGGCCGGCGGGGGTCCGAGCCCGAAGAGGTCGTTCTGGCCCGCCTCGTGGGCTTTGGAGTTCTGATCGCCGAGCTGCATTGCCGAAGGTAGGCGATGCATGAGCGTCGCCCGGTTGGGTCCGAGCGCATCGAGACTGCCGGAGCGCAGCAGTGCCTCCAGCACGCGGCGGTTGATCTTCTGCAGGTCGATCCTGTGACAGAGATCTTCCAGGGTGGTGAAGGGTCCGCGCGCCTCGCGCTCGGCGATGAGCGCCTCCACGGCCCCGCGGCCGACGCCGCGCACCGCCCCGAGCCCGTAGAGAATTGCGTTGTCCCCCTGCACCGCAAATTCATAGAGCGAGGTGTTGACGTCAGGCCGGGACACCTCGAGCCTCATGGCCTCGCACTCATGGATCAGCGTCACGACTTTGTCGGTGTGATCCATGTCGGCGGAGAGCATGGCCGCCATGAACGCCGCGGGAAAGTGTGCCTTGAGGTAGGCGGTCTGGTAGGAAAGCAGTGCATAGGCGGCCGCATGGCTCTTGTTGAAGCCGTACCCGGCGAACTTCTCCATCTGATCGAAGATGGCGTTGGCGATCCTTTCCCCGATGCCGCGCGCGGCGGCGCCCGCGACGAACACGCCGCGCTGTTTGGCCATCTCCTCGGGTTTCTTCTTGCCCATCGCACGGCGCAGCAGGTCGGCGCCGCCGAGCGTGTAGCCGGCCAGGCGCTGGGCGATCTGCATCACCTGCTCCTGGTACACGAACACGCCATACGTGACCCCGAGCACCTGCTCCATGTCAGGGTGCAGATACTCCGGTTTCTTGCCGTGCTTGCACGCGATGTATTCCGGAATCAGGTCCATGGGCCCCGGTCGGTAGAGCGCCCCGAGGGCGATGAGGTCATCGAAGCGATCCGCCTTGGCTTCCTTCAGCATGCGCTGCATGCCGCCCGACTCGAACTGGAACACCGCCACGGTCTGGGCTTTCTTGAACACCCTGTCATAAGTGAGGGCGTCATCGAGCGGGATCTTGCCGATGTCGAGCGCGGGCGCCCCGCCCTGCGCGCGCCGTGCGTTGAGTGCCTTCACGGTCCAGTCGATGACGGTGAGGGTGCGCAATCCCAGGAAGTCGAACTTCACGAGGCCCGCCGCCTCGACATCGTCCTTGTCGAACTGGGTCACGAGACTTCCGCCCGACTCGTCGCAATAAAGCGGCGCGAAGTCAGTCAACACCGACGGCGCGATGACCACACCCCCGGCGTGCATGCCGGCATTGCGCGTCAGCCCTTCGAGGGAGCGCGCCAGATCGATGAGGTTGTGGACGTCCTCCTCGGAATCGTAGAGGCGCTTGAGCTCGGGCTCCTTCTGCAGCGCATCATCGAGAGTGATGCCGAGCTCGAACGGGATGAGCTTGGCGATCTTGTCGACGAAACCGTACGTCATCCCGAGCACGCGGCCGACGTCCCGGACGACCGCTTTGGCGGCCATGGTGCCGTAGGTGATGATCTGAGAGACGCGCTCACGGCCGTAATGGCCGGCGACGTAGTCGATCACGCGGTCCCGGCCCTCCATGCAGAAGTCGACGTCGAAGTCGGGCATGGAGACGCGCTCGGGATTGAGGAAGCGCTCGAAGAGGAGATCGTAGCGGAGCGGGTCGAGATCGGTGATCGCCAAGCTGTAGGCAACCAGGGAGCCGGCGCCGGAGCCGCGGCCGGGACCCACGGGAACGCCATTTTCCCTGGCCCAGCGGATGAAGTCGGCGACGATGAGGAAGTAGCCGGCGAAACCCATCTTGCAGATGACGTCCAGCTCGGCCTGAAGACGTTTTTTGTAGACCTCCGTGTCGACTGCGCGCTCTTCGGCGGGCGCCACGTGTTCGGTGCAACCGAGCTCTACCAGGCGCTTCTCGAGGCCTGACTCGGCTTCCTTTCGTAGAAATTCCTCGGCGGTCATGCCGCCGGGGACCGGGTACTCGGGCAATCGCGGCTGGCCGAGCTTGAGGGTGAGGCTGGCGCGGCGCGCGATTTCCACTGAGTTGGCCAGCGCCTCGGGGATGTCCGAGAAGAGGCGCGACATCTCCTCGGGGGTGCGCAGGTATTGTTGGGACGTGTAGCGGCGGATGCGGTGGGAATCGGCGAGGAGCGTGCCGTCGTGGATGCAGACGCGGGCCTCGTGGGACTCGAAGTCGCTCTGCTTGAGAAAGCGTACATCGTTGGTGGCGACCACGGGGACGCCGCGGCGGCCGGCCAGATTGACGGCGCTCGCGATGTAGCTTTCCTCGTTGGCACGGCCGAGGCGCTGCAGCTCGATATAGTACCGATCGGGCAGGAGCGCGAGCCAGTCATCGAGGAGGCGCGCTGCCTCCTCGTCGCGCCCGTTGGCGAGCGCGCGCCCGACGTCGCCTTCCGTGGCGCAGGAGAGCGCGATGAGGCCCTCCAGCGTCTCGGTCGTGAGCCAGCTGCGCTCGATCAGCGGGACTCCGCGCTGCTGGCCCTCGAGATACGCGCGGCTCACCAGGCGGGTGGCGTTGTGATAGCCGGTCTGGCTCTGGCAGATGAAAGTGATGCGTGAGGGTTGCTGACGCTCGCCCGACTCGCGCACCAGAAGATCGACGCCGATGATGGGCTTGACGCCGCGGGCGAGCGCAGCGCGATAGAACTTGACCATCGCGAAGAGGTTGCTCTGGTCGGTTACCGCCACGGCAGGCATGCCGGCGGCGGCGACGGCCTCGATGAGCTCGTCCACGCGCACGACACTGTCGATGAGCGAATACTCGGTGTGCAGGCGCAGGTGCACGAAACCGGCGGACACCTCAGGCCTCCGTGTTGGCGCCCGTGAGCGGCAACTCGTCCTGCACCTGCGGCAGCGCGCCGAATGCCACGCGCACGGGGCTGAAGGAGCGGCGGTGCTGGGGCGAGGGCTCGCGGGTCCGCAGTGCCTGCAGATGTGCCGGGGTGCAGTAGCCTTTGTGCGCTGCGAGCTCGAAGCCGGGATAACAGGGATCGAGCGCCTCCATCATGGCGTCCCGATGGGTCTTGGCGAGAATCGAAGCGGCGCTGATCGCGGCGACACGCGCGTCGCCCTCGATGATGGCCTGCGCGGTGCAGCCGAGCTCGAGATCGGCGAGCGGCGGGAGTTGGTTGCCGTCGATCTTTACGTGGGTCGGACGGACGGGCAGGCGAAGGAGCGCTCGGCGCATCGCCAGAAACGTTGCGCCGAGAATGTTGAGTGCGTCGATCTCGTCCCGGTCGGCCCAGGCGATCGCCCATGCGAGAGCACGGGCGCGGATGAGCGGCGCCAGGCGCTCGCGCTCCTCCTTCGGGAGCACCTTCGAGTCGGCCAGGCCTGCAATGCGGCGGTGCGGGTGCAGGATGACCGCCGCCGCGACGACCGGGCCGGCGAGTGGGCCGCGACCGGCCTCATCCACACCGGCGACCCGTCTCACCGCGGTTGCGGTCTGTTGGTGCGCGAGAGTCATTGCCTCGGTTTTCGTGAGTCTCGTGCCTGGATGAGTGTCAGGATGGCATCGGCTGCGCGGCCGGCGGAATCGCCGCGGAGGGTCTCGTGCACTTTGCGAAACTCCTCATCGATCTCGCGCAGATACGATCGGTCCGAAAGCCGGCCGAGCAGCGCCTCACCGAGCGCGGCGCCGCTCACCTGCTCCTGCAGGAACTCGGGCACGAGCGCGCGGCCGATGAGCAGATTCGGATGCGAGAAGTACGCCACTTTGACCAGTCCCAGTCTTCGCAGCAGAAACGCAGTGAGTGCGCTGAAACGATACGCCGCCACCATGGGACGGCGCGACAGCAATGTCTCCAGTGTAGCGGTTCCCGAGGCCACGATGGCCGCATCGCAGGCAGCCAGTACCTCCTGTGCGCGCCCCTCGATCAATAAAATCTTCGGAGCAGCAGGGACTTCCGCCCGTTTGCTCTCGAAGAGCTCACGAGCACGCACGCTCGCCATCGGCGCGATGAAGATCAGATCCGGACGGCGCCCGGCGAGCCACGCCGCGGCGGTGACGAAATCCACCCCCAACCGCTCGACCTCGCCCAGGCGGCTTCCGGGCAGGAGCGCGACGATGGTCCCCGCCGAAGCGAGTCCGAGCGCGGCCCGGGCCCCTTCCCGGTCGACCTCGAGTGGAATCTGGTCGGCGAGCGGATGGCCGACGAAAACGGCCGCGACGCCGTGATGCGAGTAGAAGGAGGTCTCGAAGGGCAACAGACAAAGCACCAGGTCACAGGCCCGGCCGATTTTACGGACCCTGCCCTGCCGCCAGGCCCAGACCTGGGGGCTTACATACTGCACCGTGGTCAGCCCCTGTGCGTGCAGCCGCTTCGCGAGGCGGAGATTGAACTCGGGCGCATCGACCCCGACGAACACGTCAGGACGCGCGGCGAGGAATCGTCTGACCAGAGAGGCCTGCAACCGCAGCAGCCGCGGCAGATGGCGCAGCACCTCCGCCAGGCCCATCACCGCGAGCTCCTCAGCGCCTGCCCACGCCTCGCAGCCTGCTGCGATCATCTTTGGCCCGGCGACCCCGAAGCACTCGAGGTCCGGGACGCGCTCGCGCAGCGCCGCGATGAGCGCGGCGCCGAGTTGATCTCCGGATGATTCCCCCGCGACGATGCCGACGCGCAGCGGCGCCGCATGCCTCATCTGACGATGCTGCGGGTCGAGCTGCGGATGAAGTCCACGAACAGGCGTAGCTCCGGCTGCTCGCCGGCGGATTGCTCGAGCCGCTCGAGCGCCTCGCTGAGCTTCAGGTCGCAGCGATAGACGACACGGTAGGCCTCGCGGATGGACCGAACCTGTTCCTCCGTGAATCCCCTGCGCTTGAGGCCCACGGAGTTGATCGAGTGCGGCTCCGCGGGGTTGCCCGCTGCCATGACGTAAGGAGGCACATCACGGGTGACGATCGCCCCGCCCCCGACGAAGGCGTACGCGCCGACCCGGGTGAACTGGTGCACCGCGGTGAGGCCGCCGAGGGTGACCCAGTCGCCGATCTCCACATGGCCGGCAAGGGCGGCGCAGTTGGCAAACACCGTATTCGAGCCGACCAAGCAGTCGTGGGCGACGTGCGAGTAGGCCATGAAGAGGTTGTCGTGACCGATGACGGTCACACCCGTACCCTGGGCCGTGCCGCGGTTGACCGTGCAATTCTCGCGGAATACGTTGCGATCGCCGATCTCGAGCCGCGTCGGCTCGCCGCCGTATTTCTTGTCCTGCGGCGCATCACCGATCGAGGCGAACTGGAATATCCTGTTGCCCGCCCCGATCGTGGTCGGTCCGTTGATGACCGCGTGGGGCCCGACCACCGTGCCCGCACCGATGCGCACCTCGGGACCGATCACGCTGAAGGGACCCACGGTGACGTCCGCCGCCAGCTCTGCGCGCGGCGAGACGATGGCGTGGCTGTCGATCACTTTGCGCTCTCCGGCGTCACCATGATTTCCGCGTGCGCCACCTCGTGATCATCGATCAGGGCCACGGTGGAGAAGCGCCAGATGCCCTTCAGGTAGCGCTCGACCTGCGCGGTGAGCACCAGTTGGTCGCCGGGCTGCACGGGCTTCCTGAAGCGCGCTTTGTCGATGCCGACGAAGTAGAAGCGCGTCTCCGCATCGGGAATCACGTTGGCACTGAGGAACGTGAGAATGCCGGCCGTCTGCGCCAGCGCCTCGATGATGATGACGCCGGGCATGACCGGCCGTCCGGGGAAGTGGCCGGGGAAGTACGGCTCGTTGTAAGTGACGTTCTTCAGTGCACGGATGTTCTTGCCGCTGTGCCACTCGAGCACGCGATCGACGAGCAGGAAGGGGTAGCGATGCGGCAGGTACCGCAGAATGCCTTGGATATCGAGTTGCGTCGCTTCAGTCATCATCCTCTTCCTGATCGGGGCCGCCGGAGGTGTTGCGCTCGAGCGCTTTGAGCCGCACGGCGAGCGAGTCGAGGCGCTTGAAGCGCGCGACCAGTCGGCGCCAGACATGGGCCTCTTCGAGCGGAATGCCCCCGGAGTATACGCCGGGGCGCGCAATGGAATGGCTCACCATGGTGCAGCCGGTAATGACTACATCATCGCTGATCGAGAGGTGACCGCCGATGCCCACCTGGCCGCCGATCATGCAGCGGCGCCCGATGCTCGTGCTGCCCGAGACGCCGACACAAGCCGCAAGAGCGCTGTGGGCACCGACCCGCACGTTGTGCGCGATCATGATCAGATTGTCGAGCTTCACTCCCTCCTCGATCACCGTATCCTCGATCGCGCCGCGATCGATGGTGGTGTTGGCGCCGATCTCGACGTCGGGACCCACGATCACGGTGCCGGTCTGAGGCACTTTGATCCAACGGCCGCGCTCCTGTGCAAAGCCGAAACCGTCGCCGCCGATCACGGCTCCAGGCTGGATCACGGCACGCGCGCCGATCTTCACCTGGCGGCACGCAGTCACGCGCGCCGCGAGCCGGGCGTCCTCGCCTACTGTTGCCTCCGCCTCGATCAGACACTGAGGACCGACGAAAGCGCGTGCGCCGATGACGGCGCCCTCCCCGATCACACAGAGTGCACCGACGTGGGCGCTCGGATCGATGCGCGCGCAGGGGGCGATCACCGCGGAGGCGTGTACCCCCGGCGGCGCCGGGGGTAACGGGTGCAGGATGGCGGCGATCCTCGCGTATGTTGCGTGAGGGTTCTCACAAACCAGGGCCCCCGTCGAGCAGTCAGCGACACTCGCCGCATCGAGCACTACCGCTGCCGCACCCGTGCTCGCAAGCTGCTGGCGATAACGTGGGTTGGCGACGAAAGCAAGCGACTGCGAGTCGGCGTTGGCCAGAGTGGCCACGTGATCGACGAGCGCATCAGGATTACCGCGCAGCTCGCAGCCGAATCTGACCGCGAGCTCCCCGAGTGAGATGCCCATGGAAGAGCCGCAGCGGCCGCGCCGTGCTCCGGCTACTTGCCGCGTGCCGGGGCGCGCCGGGCCGCGCCGCCCTGTGACTTCAACGCGGTCAGGATGGCAGGCGTGATGTCGAGCGCGCCGTCGGCGTAGATGACTCCATCGGCGAGCACGAGGTCGTATCGCTGCTCTTTGGCGTAGCTCTGTACGACCTGCACCAGCGTCTTCTGCAGCTGTGACATCAGCTCATTGCGCCGCGTGTTGACGTCGTCCTGAATCTCGCTCTGCCTGCGCGCGAGATCCTGATACTTCTCGCGCAGCTCGACCTCCGCCTGATCGCGCTGATCCTGCGTCATCGTGGCCTCGTTCTTCTTGAGCGTGTCCTCTCTCGCCTTGAGCTGCGTGGCCTCGGTCTGGAGGGTACGCTGCTTGGGCGCGAACTCCGCGCGCAGGGACGCGACCGCCGCCTTCGCCTGCGGTGATTCCTGGATCAGCTGGCCGTAGTTCACGACCGCGATCCTGAGCCCGGCCCCGGCCGCGGCGGCCTGCGCGGGCGCGGCTGCGAATGCCCCCGACAGCGTCGTCGCCACGACGAGAGCTAGGCCGCCGGGAATGACGGTCCTGCCAACCCATGAGCTCAACCGGATCAAGCGCTTCACGAAAACCCACCTCGGTGTAATTGGTGCCGAACGCCGTTTACGCCGGCCAAGCTAGTAATAATAGCATTCCCGTCGGCCCCATTACCGCTTCTGTCCGGCGCGCCTCGCGCCGCCATACGGACGGGGTTCGTCCCGCGAACCCCGTTAAGATCCCGCGCGCCAGCGCGTCAGAAAGCCTGGCCGATGGAGAACTGGAAGCCCTCGGTCTCATCCCCAAAGGTCGTGAGGGTCCCGTGCTTGGAGTTCAGCGGCACGCCGAAACTGAACCGGAAGAGCCCGAGCGGTGCCAGCCACTCCACCGCGATACCGGTCGAGCGCTTGAGGTCGTTCCAGCCATTGAGGTGATAGAGGGCCGGCGTCACCCCATCCGGCCCGGTGAACTGGATCTTGTTACCCGTGTAGAAGACGTTGCCGATATCGAAGAACAGGCTCACCCGCGCGTTCTGCCGCCACTTCTCCGGCATGGGCAGGATGAGCTCGTTCTGGCTGGTGATGCGGAAATTGCCGCCGTACGGGTTGCCGAAGTTGTCTCGCGGCCCGAGCCAGTCCTCGCGGAAGCCGCGGACCGAGTCCGGACCGCCGCCGTAGAGCTGCTGATAGGGCGGGATGGCCGTGGTCTTGCCCAGCGGCGCGCCGTAATCGGCGCTCTCCAGGAACGAGAGGGTGAGCCAGTGCTGCCAGATCGGCACGTACTGCTGGAACATGAAGTTCCCCATCCAGTACTTCACCGTGCTTCCCGGCGCCGTGATCCGCACATTGAGCGCCGTGCGGTTGCCGCGGTCGGCGAACAGCGAGCGGTTGCGTGAGTCGAGCCCCCAGCCGGCGACCAGCAGGATGTCGTTGAAATTGGTGCCGTAGAGCTCGAAGTCGTTGTTGGTGAAGTCCTCGTGCACCAGGCGGCTGTAGGGATGACCGTTCTGCTGCACCCACTCCTGCGCCTGCTGGGCGCTGCTGAAGGAGGTGGTGAGGAGCTTGGAGGTCTCGAAGGCCGCACCGACGGAGAGATACTGGAACTCCGAGATCGGGTAGCTCCAGGTGGGACCGATGCTCAGGTTCTTCGAGGAGAAGCTCGAGGATGATGACACGAACTGCGTGACGTCGCGATAGGTCGCCGACAGCGTCTGTCCCACCCCATTCATGGTGATGTAGGGATTCGTGTACTGGATGCTGTAGACCTTGTTGAATGCGCCGCCCTCGAGGTCGACGGCGAAACGGTTGCCGGTGCCGAGGAAGTCCGCATCCGCGTAATTCGCGTTCAGCTGCAGCTTGTAGGTGGCCGAATAGCCGATGCCGCCCGAGAGCTGCGCCGCCGGTCCCTGCTTGATCTTGTAATCGACGTCCACCTGGTCCGCCGACCCGGTGACGGGCGTCGTGCTGTAGCTCACATCCTTGATGTAAGGGAGCTTCTGGATGCGTTGCTTGGAACGCTCGAGCGCCACGTTGGAGAGCCAACCGCCCTCGAGCTGGCGCATCTCTCGGCGCAGCACGACGTCGTTGATCGACGTCTCACCCGAGAAAATGATGTTGCGCACGTAGACGCGATTGCCCGGGTCGACGAAGAAAGTCAGCGATACCGTGTGATTCTTGTCGTCGGGAGTCGGCACCGGATCGACCTTCGCGAAGGCGTATCCGTCCTCGCCCAGGCGGTCCTGGATCACCTTCTGAGTCGCGGTGATGAGCTTGCGGTTGAAGATCTCCCCCGGATGGATCTCGACCAGCTGCTCGAGCTCCGGCTTCGGCACCACGAAGGTGCCGGCGAGCTTCACCTCGGAGATCTTGTAGACCTCGCCCTGGCTGATGTTGACGTCGATGAAGATGTCGCCCTTCTCGGGCGTGATCTGCACCTGGGTGGAGTTGATCTGGAAGTTGGCGTAGCCGCGGTCCATATAGAAGTCGCGCAGCCGCTCGAGGTCGCCTTCCAGGGTCTCGCGCGAGTAGCGGTCATCCTGCCTGTACCAGGAGAGCCAGTTGGGAGTCTTCAGCTGAAAGGCCTGCAGCAGCTCCTTCTGCTTGAACTTCGAATTGCCCACGATGTTGATGGAGCGGATCACCGCCCGATCGCCCTCGCGGATCTTGATCGCGACCTTCACGCGATTGTCGGTATCCGGACTGACGCTGGTGTCGATCCCGACGCCATACTTGCCGCGGCTGTAGTACTCATCGGTCAGGGACTGGGTAACGTCATCGAGCACCGAGCGGTCGAAGATCTTGCCGGGCGCGAGCCCGATGTTGCGCAGCGACTTCTGCAGGTCCTCGGTCTTGATGTCCTTGTTGCCCGAGATGGTGAAGCTCTCGATCGACGGCCGCTCCAGCACGACGACGACCAGCGTGTTGCTCTCCCGGCGTAATTCCACGTCACGGAAGAACCCCGTCTGGTAGAGCGCGCGGATGGCTTCACGCACCCGCTGCGGCGTCAGGTGATCGCCGATGTTCACCGGCAGATAGTTGAATACCGTGCCCTCGGAGATGCGCTGCAGCCCCTCCACCTTGATGTCGCCGACGGTGAACTCCGAGTCGGCGGTAGGCGCCTGGGCCTGTGCCTGTGCGAGCGCGATCGCCGAATGGACGGCCAGTGCGATCGAGGCCAGCAGCACGACGCGCGGCTTCATGTTCTCTTACCCAACTTTGTCACCTTCGGGCTCATCCGATCCCAACTGTTGCATCGATCACGTAAGTCGACCCCACTCGCCGCGGCTTAGGACCGCTGCGGGATGTGCGGACCTCTTGGGGTCCGGCGCTCGCTCACTAAAAACTCAACTGAACTGGCGCGCGATGTCGTTGAAGAGCGCCACCCCCATGAGGAGGATCAGCAGCGCAATCCCCACCTGCTGCCCGAACGCCTG